>Ga0247773_1000209_pt1 | contig 28491 bp, 24 predicted proteins | sample UWRJL092311B6_FD_179934 | JGI IMG/M metagenome (GOLD analysis project Ga0247773, IMG submission 179934) | Plant litter microbial communities from Arlington Agricultural Research Station in Wisconsin, United States - UWRJ-L092-311B-6 | ecosystem: Environmental > Terrestrial > Plant litter >... | reverse complement strand
TGGTAGCCGAACTCGTGGCTCATGTCGATCATCTGCGCCATCTCGTCGGCCCGGTAGCAGTGGTTGTGCACCAGGATCTCGCCGCGCAGCACCCCCACCAGCGTCTCCAGCTCCAGGTCGCGCTCGGGCGGGTTGCCGCTGTGGTCGCGGTCCCAGCGCTCCCACCGGTCGCGGTAGGCGGTCGCGCGGATCCAGCTCTGCCGGTCGGCCGCCATCTCGCCCATGCGCGTGGAGGGGCCGCCGCGCTGGCCGTACACGCGCTTGGGGTTCTCGCCGCACGCCATCTTCAGCCCGTAGGGTGCGCCGGGGAACTTCATCCCCTGCACGGTGCGGCTGGGCACGTTCTTGAGCACCACGCTGCGCCCGCCGAACAGGTTGGCGCTGCCGGGGAGGATCTGCATGGTGGTGACGCCGCCCTCCAGCGCGCGCACGAAGCCCGGGTCCTGCGGCCACACCGAGTGCTCGGCCCACACCTCGGCGGTGTTGGGCGCGGTGGCCTCGTTGCCGTCGCTGTGCGCCTGCACCCCCGGCGACGCGTAGACGCCCAGGTGCGAGTGGTCGTCGATCACCCCCGGTGTCACGTAGCGCCCCGTGGCGTCCACGATCGTCACGCCGGCCGGCGCGGTCACGGTGGCGCCCACGGCGGCGATCTTCCCGTCCACGATCAGCACCTGGCCGTTGGGGATGGCCTGCCCCGCGGCGGTGAGCACCGTGCCGCCGCGGATCAGCGTGGCGGTGGACGCGAAGGGGCGGTAGGTGCTGGGGAAGGGGTTGGCGGCCGGGCGTGTGGCGGCGGTGGCCTGCGGGGCGGACGTGGCCGGCTGGTTGGCCGGGCGCGCCTGGCCCCGCGAGCATGCCGCGGCCGCCACGAGCACCAGCGCATACGGCGCACGGTTCATCGGGTTCGGCTCCTGGTGCATGGAGGAGGATGGCCGCGGGGGTGCGGCCGGGTCCCGGGATGGTGGAGTACGCGCCATTGTAGGCGCCGTCCACCCGCCCCGGCAAGTGCGGGGAGAATACTGTATACGCGCGCCCTCGTTCGCCGGATCGAAGGGCGGGGAACGGCGGTGGAGAGAATGGAACCGACGCCCGGCCGGCGGTTCATCGCCCTCTTCCGATTCCGCTGGATCGATGCGCAAGCTGATGGAATACATCGACTTGCGGGCTGAGTTCGTCGGACGGGGGAGGATTGTGCCACCTGCCGGACGGGGCACGTCACCACACGGGGACGACGACGGGCGAGACATTCTGCAGGCTGTAGCCGAAAACGGCTGAATCTCTCAAAAATCTTGCAGGTGATTGGCAGGCCGTGACTTGGCACCCCCCTTGCTCGTCATTGGGGCAAGACGATGGTTGCAGATCGCCAATCGAGGAGTAACAGATGAAGAAGATGACTCTGCCGCTGGCCCTGGTGATCGCGGCCGCGGTTTCGGCCCAGCCGGCGCTGGCGCAGAAGGGTGGCCACGGGAACGGCCATGGCAACGGCAAGCACGAGAGCGGCGAGGTGCACGGCAGCCGTTCGCGCGACCGTGACGACGACCACGACCGCTACGAAGACCGCCGTCGCGACGACGACCGCCGCGACAGCCGCACCTACCGCAGCAGCACCAGCAGCGACCGGCGCCTGCAGCGGCGCGTGCCGCCGGGGTGGTGCATCGGGCGCGGCAACCCGCACAACACGGTGGCCAACTGCGGCCGGGGCAGCAACCGCTACGACCGCCGCTACGACCCGCGCTACAACGGCGGCCAGACCTACGACCGCTACGGCAACCGCACGGGCAGCACGTCGGGCCGCTACGGCAGCACGACGGGCCGTTACAACAACGGCACGGGCAACTACGGCAGCGGCCGCTCGGGCTACGACGCCTGGAAGCGCGACCACGACCTGCGCTGCCGCCAGCTTTCGGCGCAGCGCCCGCTGGACCTGCGCTACCAGCTGCAGGTGCGCAACCAGTGCGCCGCCGAGACCCAGGAAGCCCGCCGCCGCTACGGCGTCTGACCCCTGGCGCCTGGCCTGACGGCTGGATGAGCGAAGCCCCTCCCCCGACACGTGTCGGGGGAGGGGCTTCTCAGTTGAGGGGCCCTATCGATTCACGGGGAACGAACCCCGCCTAATCTCCACTCTCACGCAGGCCCGGGATGGGGAACCGCTTTCGCCGCTTCCGCTCCCAGTCGCTCACCGTCAGCACCACCTTCAGCGACCCCGGGCTGCCGGTGAGGATGCTCTCCACGGGGGACGGACGGTACAGCATGGCGATGAACGGTGCCGCCTGGCTCTGCACCACCCGCTCGATCCTGGGCAGCGTGTTGAGGAAGTTCATGGCCAGGAGATCGGTCTTCATGCTGCCGCCCGTCATCACCAGCAGCCGCCCGCCGGCGAACATCACCGCGTCGTACTCCACCACGGTGCTGCGGATACGGCGGTCACGGCTGAGCCCGATCCATCCTCGCTGCGTGACGTACGGCGCCCACTCCTCGTCGTCGGCATCCTGCGCGAAGTGCTCGTCGTGCATGTGCACGCCGCGCGCAGGCGCAGCGGAAACTCCTTGCCGAGGTTGCGGTCGGCGAAGAACTCCACGCACTAGGCCGCTTTCTCGAAGAGGATCGCGGCTTCGACCTTGTCCGGGGAGATGTCGTAGTCGCGGGCGAGCTCGTCCACGGTCTCGCCGGCGTCGATCCGGTCGATGAGGACCCGCGTCATCACCCCGGAGCCGTACACCGTGGGCCGGCCGAACGACTTGCGGGGGTCGATCACGATGGGCGAGCCGCCCGCCGTCTCGGCCGCGCGGAGGAAGGGAAACAACCGCAGCGGGATGTGCTTGTCGTCCCAGGCCACGCGGCGGAGATACACCTCCAGCATCTTCTTCATGGCGAACTGGCCCGACCGGCTCAGGCTCACCAGCTCGCCGTAGTGTTCCACGAACAGCTCGCCCGCGCTGGTGAGGAGTTGGTCGCTCAGCAGCAGCCGCTCCAGACCCAGCCGCTTCTCGGCCGTCTCCAGCGCCTCGCGCACCGCCGAGACCGACACGTCGTGCTTGGTACGCAGCGCGCGGAGGACGTGGGCTTCCACCAGGTTGAGGAAGGAGAGCTGGGGCCCCGACCGGCCGGCGGGGCTCAGCAGCCGCCCGAACTCGGCGACGCCGCCGCGCTTCGGGTACGTGCGCCCCAGGAACCACGAGCGGAGCGTGGCGGGCGGCACGTGGATGTACCGCGACGCGTCGGCAATGGTGTATGCCGGGAGCTCGCGCGGGTCTTCCCCTCCATAAAGCGCGTTGCCGCTCATCAATAAGCTCGCGGAATCGAGGGGGGTTGCCGCCCGGAAGGGCGCACCAAAACGATCCAATATTACACCGCCGCATCGTCTGCGCCAGAACGCTGAAGCCCGCCGTGCCGGAGCTCCTCACGCCACCAGGCCCGGCTCGCTCGTCCGCACCGGAACCACCGCACTCGAACATCAGAGGACCAGAGGGCCGGAGACGACGGATCGCCGTCTCTGGTCCTCTGGTCCCTCCATTCCTCCGGGTGTGCCGTTGCGGAGAGCGACGCTCGAATGGAAGCAGGAGCCTCGCGGAACCGCCTACTCCGCCACGCTCCAGTAGAAGCCGGCGTTGCTGGCCGGGTCCACGAAGAGCCAGGCGCGGGGCGAGCCGGGGATCTCGTAGGGTTCCAGGCGGTTGCCGGCCCTGCCCAGCATGGTGCGCTGGTTGATGGTCCACCAGGGCGAGAAGGTGGGGCCGTCGATCACCACCGCGCGCGCTTCGTTGAGCGTCAGGCGGCGCAGGCCGGCGGTCAGGCGGCCATGGTCGGCGGGGGCGAAGGTGAAGCGCACCCAGCGGCGGCCGCTGCGGTCGTCGCGGCGGGTGTGGATCTCGGTGGCCGAGGGCGGCACCTGCGCGGGGAGCACGTCGCGGCCCGTGCGCGGGGCCTGGGCGTACGTCTTCCAGTACTCCTGCGGCTGCTCCACGTAGGTGCAGAAGCTGGGGGTGACGCCCACCACGATGGTGGCGGCGGCCAGCACCAGCATCAGCACCACGTTCCGGCGGCGGCGCGCGCGCTCCTGCTCGGTGATCTCCTGCATCGTCAGCTTCTCCAGGACCAGCAATGGGGAAAGGTCCGACCGGGCGCGGCATCCCGGAGAGGTAACCGGTGCGGCGCCGTGCGGGCCCGTGTGCGCGAACGGTGTTGCGGGGGGAAAAAGATAGAGCGCCCGCAGGCGTGCCGCGAGGCCGCCTGCGGGCGCTGGGTCGTCGGGCCGGAGCCGACGGACGGGGCGGGGACGCTACTCCCTGCGCGTGAGCACCACCGGGCCCAGCGCGGGCGCGGGCAGGTGGAGCACCAAGTGGTTGCCCACCACCTGGTAGCTCACCGGCTGGCGGAAGCCCCAGGTGGCCGGGTCGAGCCCGGGCGCCGCGTCGGCGCTGCCGCGGCCCAGCGACACCGCGCCGGCCGGGTGGAAGCGCAGCGCGCCGCCGGTGCTGGTCACGCTCCCCACCTGCTTGCCGTAGCTGAGGGGGAACGGCACCCCTACCCCCACGCCCGGCGAATAGGTGGTGGTCTCCACCGAGTAGGCGCCGTCGGGGCCGAACTGCACCGTCATCTGCCGGATGCCGCCATCGGGGAGGATGGCGGGGGTGGGCTCGATGCTCCAGGTGCCCAGCAGGTCGCGGTCGGCGGGCGCCACGGTGTTGTCGCCGCACGCGGCCAGCGCGGCGAGCAGCGGCACGATCAGGAGCGAGCGGAACGGTCGCATGGCAGTGCGGGGACCCGGGGGCGGCAAGGGTGGCGCATGGGGTGAACGATCGAACGTACCCGTGCGTGACGGGCGGGCGGTTAAGCGGCGATTAGCGATTGCTTCGGGTGCCGGGGGAGCGGGTCCCACGCGCCGGGTTGACGCCCCTCCAGCGCCCGCCCGACGGCGGAACCCAACTCACCCCGGCACTCACTCGGCTTCGCGTTCGCGGCAGTCGTTCTGGCCGGGCTCGCGGGCGTCGATCACCTCGCGCACGGCCATGGCGCGGGGAAACATCCCCAGGTGGCCGAACATCCCTCGGTCGGTGACCTCGGCCTGCACGGTCACGTAGACGGTGCCGTAGTCGCCGCCCTTCACCAGCTCGCGGTAGCGGCCCAGCAGCGGGCCGGGGTCGCTCATCCACCACTTCTCGGTGCCGCCGCAGGGGGTGAACGACTGCTCTTCCCAGCGCACCGTGTAGTGGCCGCTCACCCGGCGAGGGTCGCCCGCCGGCGCCAGCGCGCCCAGCACCCCCACCAGCCCCAGCGCCGCCAGGGCGCTCCATCGCTTGCCGTACCGCATCTGCCGCGCTCTCCCGGTTGTGCCACCCGGCCGCTCACTGGGTAGGATACGCGGCGGGGGCGGAAGGTTGCATCGCCCGCCCCGCGCAGGCTCGTCGGGCGAGCGCGGGGCGGGCGGCGTTCCCTCCATACACCGAGCAGGTGATTGCGGTGCCGGGACCACGGGGGCCCCTCATCCCCGGCCCCTTCTCCCGAACCGCAGGAGAAGGGGGGGAACGGCAACGGCAACGGCGACCTGCGGCTGCATCCGCCGCATTCGCGTGAGGGATGCGCGCCCGGAGGGCCGGGACGGCGCCGCCACGGCGGTGCCGTGGCGGCGGTGGCCCGGCGCGGTTGGGCACGGCGGTATCGTGCCCTACCGCGCGCGCAGCCCGGTTCGGCGCCTCGGCGCCGAACACGCCCAGGCGTCGTTCCGTCCATGGATCCAGACACGCGAGCGGGCCCGCACCCCACCGCGTTCATTGCCGCTCCCATCGCCACGCGGTACGTTTGCGCGCGGGCGGCGAAACCTTCGTGGGCCCGCATCCGTTCAACCATGCCATGACTGACCCTACCCCCCGGCCCGTGCCGCTGGAGCAGACGCGGCAGCGGATCGTAGACCAGCTGTGCCAGCATTACGCGGTCGAGAACCTGACCGACGACATGCTGGAGGACCGCCTGGCCAAGGCGCTGGCCGCCACGTCGCTCCCCGAGCTGACCGCGCTGGTGGCCGACCTGCCCACCGAGGCCGCGTCGGGCGCGTCGTCGCCGTCCACCTCGGTGGCGATGGCGCTGCCCGAGAATGTGGCCGAGCGGCAGGTGGTGGTGGCCGTGATGGGCGCCGCCGAGCGCAAGGGCGTGTGGACGCCGCCCCGGCAGCTCACCATCGTGGCGGTGATGGGGAGCGCCGAGCTCGACTTCCGCGAGGCGAGCTTCGGGCCTGGTGTGACGGAGGTGACCTGCTTCGCGATGATGGGCGGCATCGAGATCATCGTGCCTCCCGGCGTGCGCGTGGAGACCAACGGCATGGGCCTGATGGGCGGGTTCAGCCAAGCGGGAAGCGCGTCGCAGACCACCGATCCCAATGCGCCGGTGCTGCGCATCGGCGGGGTGGGGATCATGGGCGGGGTGGAGCTGGACGTGCGCTTCACCGGCGAGCGCCGCGGCGACGCCCGCAAGCGCGAGCGCATCGACCGCGCCGAGAAGCGCGCGGAGGCACGGCGGCTCAAGCGCTGACGCGGACGGCCGGTCGACGGATGGCGCGTGCAGGACGGCGCGTCGGAAGAAGGCCGTTGCGCCCGTTGCAGGACGGTGGGGCGAAGGAAGGAAGATCGAAGGACGGTGGGTTGAAGGTCGATCCGTCCAAAGCCGGCGGGTTGAAACCCGCCGCTGAATGATCGGGAAGCCCGCCTTCGCGGACTGCATCGGGCGAGTTCTTGCGTGACCTCCAGATGATTAGTCGGCGCCTGCCCGGCATGCGTGCAGGCGCCGGGTCGTTTCTGCCAACCGGCCGGCGTGGGCGAGCCGGCCTCGTTCGTTCGTATCTCATCGAAAATCCCATGACCACCGATCCGTCCGAGGCGCCTGGCTGGCTCCGCGCGCTCGCGCCGCACGTGGAGCGCGACGACCTGCGCATCGTGCTCAAGACGAACATCTCGCTGCCCACCGGGCGCACCATCACCGAGGTGCCGGGCGTGCTCATGCGCTTCCCCCGGTGGACGGGCGAGCCGTTCACGGACGATTTCGGCAAGAAGGCGGCGGGGATGATCGAGCTGGACGGCGAGCACCTGTTCGCCGAGCTGGCGGTGCTGCGGCTGCTGGAGAAGGACGGGTGGACGGGGCGCTGGGTGAACACCTACAGCGGCAAGGGCGAGGTGTGGAAGTACCTCACCGAGTGGCGCGACGTGCCCCGGCAGGAGCAGCGCAACCGCGTGCTGGAAGAGCCCGAGCCGCGCCAGCTGCTGGCGCGCGTGGCCACCATGAACCGCCCCGCCCGCTACGCCGGCTGCTGGGACGTGTTCGCCTGGCGCGGCGACGAGTTCGCGTTCTTCCAGTGCAAGAAGGGCTCGGCCAAGCCCGGCTCGCTGTCGACCGAGCAGGAAGACTGGCTCCGCTCGGCGCTGTACGTGGGCGACGAGCGGCTGCGTCTGGGCTCGTTCTGCGTGGTGCAGTGGGACTACCGGTAGGACTACGGCGAACAGGTGCGGGAGTGCGTGGGGAACGGGTGCGCCAGTGCGCTTCAAGGGCCCGTGCGTCACTGGCGCACTAGCGCACTAGCGCACCTGTTCCGGCGCGCGAAAAGACGGCGCCCGCTCCATCGTTGGAGCGGGCGCCGTTTCTTCCGCGTGCGACGTGCCGCCTACGGATTCAACCGGCGGTGCTTGATGTCGGACTGGCCCGAGGCCACGCCGGCGCCCACGCCGATGCCGAAGAGGATGGCCGTGCCCGCGCCCACGAAGGGGAGCAGCGCGGCCGCCACGCCGCCGATCACCACCGCGCCCACCCCCGCCACCACCGGCGCCACGCTGGTCTGCGCGGAGTCGACGAACGCCAGCTTCTTGCGGGTGAACACGCGCGCCTGCAGGTATCCGTAACCCGTGGCCACGGTCGCCGCGCCCAGGGTGATGAGTGCTCCAACGGTTTCTAACATCGGTCCGCTCCTTGTGTGTGCCGCGGTTCCTGCGCCGGCGTACCGTACGGCGGATCCGCCGCGTGGGTTTCACGCCCGGTCCAATCATCGGTCGCGCTGCCCGCCAGTGCAAGCCTGATCGTCTCCCATACCCGCCGCTGCGGCGAAGGTCCACCGGTTACGCGCCCGCGGCCACGCCGCAGCGGGGGATGCGCGAGCTGGCCGACACGGTGATGGAGCCGTGCTTCACCACCAGCGAGCCGAACACGCCCACGCCGTCACCCACCACGGTGGAGATGCGGATCAGCCCCGAGGGGTTGAAGTTGCCGCCGCGCACGCTGTTCACCCAATTGCGGTCGGCGGCGGCCAGCACCAGCTCCATCGCCGTGCCCTCGGGAAAGCCGCCCGAGATGGCGGTGAGCAGGTCGGTGTCGTAGTTGAAGCGCTCGAACACGCCGAACTCGGTGGGGAGCACGATGGTGGTGTCGGCGTCGCTCACGGCCAGGCCGCGCAGCTCCAGCGGCTCGGGCGAGCCGATGCTGCCCAGCCGGCCGTTGAGGCCGTGGATGCTGATCGTGGCCACGTAGCTGGCCGCGTTCTCGGAGCGCCGCCACAGCAGGTCGAAGCGGGTGCCGGGCGCCAGCGAGCACGAGCGCACCCCCTGCCGCGGCGCGGGGAGCGAGGGCACCGCGAAGTCGGCCGGCACCTGCGTGCGGCCGCGGATCACGCGGCCGTCGGGCGTTTCCACGCGCAGGTCGTAGACGCCGCCGGGGCGCACCCACGCGCCGTCGCCCAGCGGCGAGGTGTAGCAGGTGCCGTCCACGTCGATGGAGTCGGCCTGCATGTAGGCCGAGTCGACGGTGTAGCACTCGCCGGCCCCCTGCGCGAACAGGTGCCGCACGCCGTCGTCGCCGGTCACGGTGATCACGGCGCCGGGCACGCCGCCGGCGAAGCGGCCCTGCAGCGCGCGGTGCAGCAGGATGGAGGGGCGCGGCTGGTCGGTGCGCAGCACGGCCTCCACCACCACCACGTCTTCGCCGGGCTCGGTGGCCACCTCGGCCAGGTCGCACCCGGCGGCCAAGAGCGCGGCGGCAACGGCCAGGGCGGGCTTCACGCGTCGGATCATCCGCTCCCCATCGAATCTCGTGCGGCGAGGTGCCGCAAACGCATCGGATGCACTAGATTACGCGCCCACGGCGGTTCGCGCACGCCGTGCACCTCTCCTTCAACCGTTCTCCGCAGGGCCCCTCGCATGGATCTCAGCATGCTCCCCACGCCCGCACCCGTGCCCGCCGCCGAGAGCGGCGACGACAGCATCGAGTTCTCCGAAGAGCTCATGAAGCCGCTCCTCCGCTCGGCGAGCGTGGAGGAGGACGAGTTCATGGAGGAGTACCTGTGGCACGTGAACCAGTATCTCAACGAGCACGTGCGCTTCTCCGACACCAAGGCCGGCTCGGTGATCGTGCTGTCGGGCGCGCTGCTGTCCATGCTGTACGGCGGCGGCCTGCACCGTACCTTCGCAGCGGTGCCGTTCGGCGAGTGGCGGCTGCGGTCGGTGGCGGCCATGGTCACCTTCGCGCTGCTGGGCGCCAGCGTGTTCGCCTCGGGGTGGAGCATGCGCCCGCGGCTGGTGCGCAACTTCGCCACGGGCTACGTGTTCTGGGAGAGCATCCTGGCGCACGGCTCGGCAACGGCGTTCGTGCACGACCTGAACCTGCGCAGCCGCCAGGAGTTGCTCGACCACCTGGCCGTGCAGCTCTACGCCGTCAGCGGCATCTGCAGCACCAAGTTCCGCTGGGTGGGCCGCGCCGTGGTGCTGTGCCTCACCGGCGCCCTGCTGGCCGCCGTGGTGCTGATCACCGGCTGAGCCAACGCACATTGTGGTGGACGTGCCGCTTGGGACACTGCGGCGCGGCAAAAAGGTCCGGCGTGGGGCGATGGCCCGCGCCGGATCTTCTGTTTACGCTGTTTCCGCGCGAGCAGGAGAGCTCTCCATGGGCGGCTGAAGCCGTGGCAACGACTACGGGAAGCCTCGCAAACTGTGCGAGGCTGTGGCGGCGGCTTCGGCACAAAGTGCAGCCTGTGGTGCACGCCGATGCCATCGAGCAGTCCGCGAAGGCGGACTTCGTGCCGTTGTTGCCGCGAATTGATTCGCCCGGCAGCCCCGGTGCTCGCGTCGCGCGCCGAGGGACGTATCGTCTCGGGTCCCCAGACGATCACCGCCGGTCCGGATCGCTCCGGGCCGGCGGTCTCGTTCCAACCCAGGCCAACGAACGATCGATGTGCCTCCGGGGAGACCTACGCCGCCGGCGGCTCCCAGCGCAGCTCCCACTCGCAGAAGGCATCGCCCTCGACCCCGCAGCGCACGTGGTGCACCGAGGGGGTGGTGCCGCCGGCCAGCTCCACCGCGCGCAGCAGGCCGCCCGTCTGGCGGCGGCAGAACACGGGGTCGCCGGGGAAGCCCACCAGGCGCAGCACGGCGCGGCCGGGCTCGGCCTCCACCACCTCCATGTTTCCCGGCTGGTAGTAGAGCCGGAAGAGGGAGACGGGCTGGCTGAGGAACTCGAGCGGGTCCTTCTTGCGCAGGATTTCGCCGTACATCTGCACGCCCAGCGACTGGATGGAGTACGCGCCCGACTTCTCGGGCCACCCTGCGTCGCGCCGGCCGATGGCCTCGTCCACCGCGGCCCACAGCGCGCGCAGCAGCTCCACCGGCACCTCGTCGGTGGGGCCGGCGGTGTCGATGCGCGCGCGGTCGGCGTCGGCCAGGCCGGCCAGCACGGTGGCGACGGCTGCGGCGCCGTGCTCGGCCTCCACGTAGCGCAGGGTGGAGCGCAGGGTGGAGGCCTTGGCCTGCGGGGCGGCGGTGGCGGTGGTCATGCGGGGGTCTCGGTGAGGGCGCGGCGGTCGGGCTTGCCCGAGCCCAGCCGCGGGATCTCGGGGAGGAAGACCGATGGACTTCGGCACCTTGTAGCCGGCCAAGTGCGCCCGGGCGTGGGCGATCACCCCCGCCTCGTCCACGCGCGTCTCGGCCCGGGCGACCACGAAGGCGCGGCCCACCTCGCCCCAACGCTCGTCGGTGATACCAACGACCACGACCTCGGCCACGCCGGGGCAGTCGGCCAGCGCGGCCTCCACCTCGCCGGGAAAGACGTTCTCGCCGCCGGAGATGAACATCTCCTTGCGCCGCCCGCAGATGCGGAAGGACCAGCTCCCACGCCGTCGTCGTCGCCGCCGCGTTGTAGAAGATCTGGCGGTGGGGGAGGATGGCGCCCTTGGGCTGTCCCGTGCTCCCCGAGGTTTAGCTCGGCGTCAGGGCTCGCGGAGGTACACGGATCCATCGTGTGCCGACCAGCCGATCGAGCGGATCGGGCTCGCAGCGACGTGAGGTCCGTCAGCGCCGCGTCTGCGCAGTTGAAGGCGTCGGCTCGGTCACGGGACCACGCACGCGGGGGACGTTCAGCGAGCGGTCAGCGGCGGTGCTCCAGCAGGAAGCGCAGGATCACCCTGGACGCGTCCGGCCCGCGGGCGTCGGTGAAGGTGCCCTCGGCCGAGCCGCCAGACCACGCGTGGCCCAAGCCGTCCACGATCATCAGCTCCACCGCCGTCTTTCCGTCGGCGCCCTTCCAGCGTGTGCGTTCTACCGAGAGCCCGCCGTCCGTCGCCTGCTCGGGGGCGGCCGACCGCACGCGCAGCACGCCGGCCCACGTCGCGGCGAGCTGGCGCGAGTTGAGCGGCGCCACGACGTGGTCGGCAGCGCCGTGGATGGCGATCAGCGGCATGGCGCGGCCGCCCAGCGCATCCTGCAGCGCGTAGGCGAGGATGGCGGGGTCGGGGCTCCCTGAGCGCATCACCCCCAGCGCGTGCGGCACGTCACTCGCCGCGCGGTAGGGGATGCCGCTGTGCGACGCGACGGCGGCGTAGAGGCCGGGATGGCTCGCCGCCGTGTTCACCGCCATCGCCGCGCCCGCCGACACGCCGGCGATGTACACGCGCCCCACGTCCACCGCGTGCGAGGCCATCACCTGCCGCGTGATCCCGGCGATCAGCGCGGGCTCGCCGCTGGCGGCCGCCTGGTGCGCGGGGTCGTACCAGCTCCAGCACTTCTGCACCTGGCTGGCGGCCGGCTGCTCAGGCCAGGCAACGACGACGCCCGCGCTCGCCGCGGCATCGTTGAAGCGCGTGCCGCGGGCGAAGTCGTCGGGGTCCTGCGTGCAGCCGTGCAGCATCACCACCAGCGGCGCCGGGTGCGCGGCGTCGTAGCCGGCGGGCACGAACAGGCGGTAGCGCCGCGTGCCCCCGGCGCCCGTGGAGGTGTGCCACTCGAAGCTGCCGGCGGGTGCGCCGGCGGCGCGCGGAGCCGCGGCCTCCCCGGAGGTGGCTTGCGGCGACGCGGCGTCGGGGGTGGTGCTGGTCATGGTGATTTCGCTCCGGTACCGCGGCCACAGTCCGCGAAGGCGGACTTCCCGACTTTTCAGCGGCGGGTTTCAACCCGCCGCCATCAACCCGCCGACATCGACCTCGCCGCCATCGACCCGCCGACATCGACCCGTCGCCTTCAACGCCGCCATCACTCCTCGATCCTCAGCCGATTCGCCCCTCGGGCACCATCACGGTCGCTGCGCCGTCGATCACGGTTTCGTCGTGGTGATAGCGACGGTGGTGGTGAGGCGCACGCGGCGCTTGGGGCGATCACCTCGGCCACCTCCACCCGCGCCGTCACCGTGTCGCCGATGCGCACGAGGCGCAGGTTCGGCGAGAGGTAGATGGTGCCCGGCCTGGGGAGCTGCATCGCCAGCACGGTGCCGATGAAGCCGGCCGACAGCAGCCTGTGCGCGATGCGGCCGCCGAACATCCCCTTCGCCGCCTCCACCTCGTCCACGTGCGCGGAGTTGAAGTCGCCCGCGCGAACAACATCACGTCGGTTTCAGTCACCGTCTTTGTGAACTCGGTCGTCTGCCCCACGGCGATCTGCTGGATCGGCATCCCCGTCCGTGTTCAGTGTCGTCAGGCCGGCTGTCGCTCGCGCGTCGGCGATAGATCCTTCGGCTGCCCGGATCCGGCGTGGCGTCGGCGTCGGCGTCGGCGCCGCGGCCTCAGGATGACATTCCCGCAGGTTCCCGTGTATCCTCGGACACGGCCGGACGCCTTCCTTCCTGGGCCCTGGGCACTTGGCCCTGGGCACTTCCCGGCTCACACCGACATCACCAGCCTGACGTCGGGATCGAGCTGTTCCGCCGCCCGGGCGCGCGTCAGCCAGCTCACGCCGAAGAAGACGAGGATGGAAAGAACCAGTGAAAGGCCGCTCACGGTGACGCCCGTGGGGAAGCTGTAGACCTTGAAGTAGGCCATCGTCTCGAACACCAGCGTCACCCCCATCCCCACGCCGATGGAGGCGACGGCACCCTGGCGGGTCGCTCCCTCCCAGTTCAGCCCGAACCCGAGCGCGGGGACGATGGTGGAGGCGAACAGCCCCCACCCGAAGATCCCCAGGAACGCCACCAGCGCCCCCGGCAGCATCGCCAGCGCCGCCGCCGCCACCGAGATCACCACCGTGGCGATGCGGCCCCAGCGCAGCTCGTTCCGCGGCCGCATGCCCAGCGCCAGGGGGATGTCGTGCGTGACCGCCGCGGCGCCGATGTTCATGAACGAGTTGACGGTGCTCATGATGGCCGCCGCCACGCCGCTGAACACCAGCGCGGCCAGCAGGATGGGGGTGAAGCGCAGCAGGAACAGCGGTGTCGCGTCGTCGGGGTTCGCGAGCGCCGGCATCTGGCCCTTCACCACCAGCGCCTTCACCGCCACGCCCACGCCGAAGTAGAGCAGCATGGTGAGCAGCAGCGCGCAGGTCATCAGCAGCGGATACCACTTGAGGCGCCGCGGGTCGCGCAGCATGTAGAACTTGTGGATCACGTGCGGCTGCCCCATCGAGCCCAGGCCGAACACGAAGAACAGCGACAGCGCCCCCCCCGGGCCCATGGTTCCGAACGGTCCCAGGAAGGCGGGGTCGGCGGCCATGAGGGTGCGCGAGATCCCGCCCATCCCCCCGCCCACCCTGAGCGTGAAGAGGAAGACCAGTACCGAGGCGACCGCCATCAGCATCCCCTGGAAGACGTCAGTGTAGACGCCCGCCAGGATGCCGCCGGCCACCGAGTAGCCCAGCACCACCGCCATCCCGATCCATACCCCCGCCTTCAGCCCGATGCCGAAGATGGAGTCGATCACCAGCCCCAGCGCGAGGAGGTTGGTGGCCATGTAGCCGATCACCGCGATCAGGATGGCCACCGCCGACAGCCCCTGCGCCAGTGGCGAACGGTAGCGCGCGCCGATCGCGTCGGGCACTGTGATCAGGCCGCGCACCTCGCCCAGCAACCGCATCCGCTTGGCCAGCACCCAGCTGGTCATCGACGCGGTGACGGCGGCGGGGAGGACCAGGTACATCGCCCCCAGCCCGCCGCGGTACACCAGCCCCGGCCCGCCGATGAAGGCGAAGCCCGAGAGCGTGGCCGCCATGGCCGCCAGCGTCAGGGCGAAGAGCCCGATCCCCTCGCCGGCCACGAAGAAGTCGCTGGCCGTGCGGGTGCGCCGCGTGGCCCAGGCGCCGATGGCCGCCACGATGGCGAAGTAGGCCAGCGCCACGGCCACGATCGCCGGCTGCGCCAGCCTGGGCATGGCGCCGGTCTGCAGGATGGCGAGCGTCACCGGGCCTCCTGGGCAACGGAGGTGGCGGCGTTCGCGTGTGGATGCCGCGATGCGTCCGCGCCGGCCTGCAGCGCCTTCGCGGCGGCGCGAACGCGCTCGAGGTCGTCTTCGCTCAGGGTCATCTCGTCGAAGGTCAGGGCGTAGGCCACGGGAAGCACCAGCAGCGGCAGCAGCCCGATGCCGATGAGCACGATGGCGGCGCGCAGCGGGAGGCCCACGAAGAGTGGCGAAGCGGGCGTCTCGGGCGGCAGCAGCATCACCGTGCAGAAGCCGCCGGCCAGGACCACGAAGACGAAGGCGAACGACCACGCGAGGCGGCCGACCCCCTTCCCCTCGCGGACCGCGCCCAGCGCCATCGACGCCACCATCACCGCCGAGCTGCCGATGCCCAGCGCCCACGCGGCCCACCCGGGCGGCGGCCCGGGGAGGAAGGCGCTGCCGTATCCGGCGGCGATCGACAGGGTGCCGGCCACCAGGCCGGCCAATGCGGTGCGTCGGGTCATTCGGTCGTCTGGTAGAGTGCGTCCAGCTCGCCGCTCCGCGTTGGCGACGACGCGCGCGGGGACGAAGGAGCCGGTGCCGGTGATGGGGCGTGGTGCATGGACGGCAAAAAACGGGTGCGTGAGTGCGTGGAAACGGGTGCGCTGGTGCGTTCTGGTCCTGCCGGGAGAGCTCAGCCGTTGCCGGCTGTCCCCTATCCCCTGTCCCCTGTCCCCTCGGTTGGCGGAGCCGTGGTCCCGCGGCGGACCAGCCGCACGGGCAGCGGCTTGCCGGGCTTCGCGGAAACCTCCTGGCCCTCCAGCTGGCGCAGCAGCAGCCGCGCGGCGCGTGCGCCCAGCTCGCGGGCGGAGATGTGCACGGTGGTGAGCTCGGGCGTCACCACGCTGGCCATCTCCACGTCGTCGCAGCCCACGATGGACAGCTCGCGCGGGATGGCGACGTTGGCCGTGAGCGCCGCCTTCAGCGCGCCCATCGCGATCAGGTCGTTGGCGCAGAAGACCGCCGTGGGGCGCCGGGGCAGCGCGAGCAGCGCCCGCATCGCCTTGTGCCCGCCGCTCACCGTGGGCGGCGTGCGCCGCAGCCACTCGTGCGGCAGCGCGATGCCGGCGTCCTTGAGCGCGCGGAAGAAGCCGCGCTCGCGCATCCGGAAGCCGTGCACGTCGGTGGCGGGGCCGATGAAGGCCAGGCCGCGGTGGCCCATCTCCAGCAGGTGCTCCGCCGCCAGCCGCCCCGCGGCCAGCGCGTCGCTGGCCACCCCCGGCCAGCGCTCCGAGGGCTCGTCCACCACCACCACCTTCAGCTCCGAGATCGCGTCGTGCGGCAGCGCCGCGGCCCCCACGCCATCGATGATCACCCCGTCCACCTGCCGCGCCCGCAGCGCCTCCAGGTGGCGGCTGGGCGTGGTCTCGCGGGTATCGCCGGGGAGCACCGCGTACCCCGCCTCGGCCATCACCCGCTGGGCGCCGGTCACCACGTCCAGGTAGAAGGGGTTGGTGAGGTCGGGCACCACCACGCCGATGGCGTACGACCGGCCCCGCACCAGCCCGCGGGCCAGGATGTTGGGCCTGTAGCCCAGCGCCTCGGCCGCCTCCAGCACCCGCTCGCGGGTGGCCCGCGCCACGCGCGCCCGCGGGTTGCCGCTGAGCACCTGCGACACCGTGGCCTGCGAGACACCCGCCTTGCGGGCGACGTCGTGCGTGGTGACGGGGCGTAGGCTCTGGTTGGGCATGCAGGCGGCGAGCGGGTTGCTAATGCGTATTTGCTAATACGTATTGGCAAATCGATTGTCAAGAGTCTGATGAATTCTCCGTGAGAGCGGCGGAGGGAGATGGAGGATCAGAGATCCCACGTGCGAGTTAAACCCGCCGCCTCGCCGCTACAACGGCATGCAGTCCGCCTTCGCGGACTTCAACGGCGGATCGGGTCGGGAGGCGGAGGGGGAGGAGACGCCGAGATGGCGCGCGAGACGTTGGGATCCTGGTAGACGGGTTGGAGGGACCGAAGCGCGCGGGTGCGGTGTCTACCTCAACGTGGTCGATGGAGCAGGCGGCGCCGGGACGCACGCAGGGTTCTGCTCCGCTCTGGCGTAGCAGGGCGAGTGCAGCAACATTGCAGCGCCCCCGCCGAACCTCCTCGCACGGCCGAAGGTCTGAATCCCCATTCGGAGCCCCGCCATGGACCGCACCCGCTTCATCGACCACCGCGGAACCCGCGTGATGCACCTGGACTACTCCGGCGTGCGCGACCCCGACGAGGCCGTGGCGGCCATCCGCCACTCCATGGAGGTGGTGAAGACGCATCCGCCCAAGTCGCTGCTGGTGATGACCAGCGTGCGCGACGCCCGCTACAACACCGCGGTGCTGCAGGCGCTGAAGGAGCTGGCCTCCACCAACGAGCCCTACGTGAAGGCCAGCGCGGTGGTGGGGATGGGCGGGCTGCACCGCATCGCCTACCAGGCCGTGATCCTGTTCTCGCGCCGCAAGATCCAGACGTTCGACCGCGAGGAAGACGCGCTGGACTGGCTCGTGCAGCAGAAGTAAAGGATTCCCGGACTTTACGACGCAGCGAAACGCAGGATCGACCCGATGAAGAAGTCTCTTTCCGCCGCCGCAGGGCTGGCGCTGGCGCTCGCGCTGGCGACCGCGCCGGCGCACGCGCAGTCGCCGGCCGAGCAGCGCGCGGCCGCCACCGAGCTGCTGGTTGCCATGCGCGCCCCCGAGGCGCTGCAGGGCTCCATCCAGGCGACGGTGGACGCACAGCTCCGCGCCAACCCCGACTTGGCCGGCGTGCAGGACGTGATCCGCGGCTTCATCGCGCGCTACGTGAGCTGGGAGGCGCTGCGCGAGCAGTACGTGGAGATCTACGCCAGCAGCTTCACTGAGGACGAGCTGCGGGCGATGACCGACTTCTACCGCAGTGAGGTGGGGCAGAAGCTGGCGCGCGCCACGCCCCGCCTTTCCGCGCAGCTCGCGGCGCTGGGCGAGCGCGCGGTGCAGGAGCACCGCGCCGAGCTGCAGCAGCTGATCCTGGCGCGGCTCGGCCAGCAGGCCGCGGCCGCCGCCGCGCCGCCCGCCGCGACCGGCACCACACCGGCTCCGGCGCCGCGCCCCTGAAGCGGCCCGGTCCGACGACGATCGATGGCGAGGCGGGGTGCCCGGGCGGGCGCTCCGCCTCGCGGCGTTGAGGGGTTCACGTCATCCTCGTGGCGTGAGTTCGATTGCTGCCGGAATGCGCCCGCCCGCCCCCCGAAAACTTTCTGTTGAAACACCCTTGTACAAATCCGTCAATTGGCGTAAGGTTGGCTCCGAATGCGTCCATTTTGTAAATGTTCACAAATGGACAAAATCCGCCCGTTTTGCGCCTTTGTCCGGAGCCCTATCTGTTGGATCGAGACGCCGAAATCGAGTTTCTCCGCGAGGCGCTGCGCCGGCGCGTGGAGCAGACCTCCGTTCGCCACGTGGCCGCCGAGGTGCAGATGAGCCACGGCGGCGTGTACAACCTGGTGACGGGTCGCGCGGCGCCCTACGGGAAGACGCTGGCCAAGCTGCGCAGCTGGTACCTGCGCGAGTGGGCGCGCGGCGGCGGCGCGCTGACGCTCACGGCTGCGCGCTACCTGATGGAGGAGATGCTGGGCACCATCCCGCGCCGCATCCGCGCGCGCGCCGGGCTGGAGCTGATGGACATGCTGAACGAGCTGTACGGCCGCCACAACGCCCACGCACCCGCCTGGGTGGGCGAGCTGCGCCTGGAGTACGAGGCCGAGGCGGCGGAAGAGGAAGCAGGGTGAGGACAGAACTGCCGACATGTGCGCCAGTGCATGAGTGCGCCAGTGCGTGAGTGCAGCCCGGAGACGGGTGCGTGATGTGATCTCGTCGGCGCGGTTGAAGTCTGCGAAGGCGGACTGTGTGCCGTCGTAGCCGCGACGTCAGTCGCATCGTCGCGCTCACCGCCGGCCCGGAACGCGACAGACCTCGCCGTGTCGGTCGTTGACGCACTCACGCACTCACGCACTCACGCACTCACGCACCTGTTCAGATCGCCGGCCTCCCGAGAGATCCCCGCCGCCTCACCTCACCGGCGGCTCCGGCACGGTCACCGACGGATTGTAGTGCCGGAACACCGCCAGGCCGATGCGCGCCATCAGCAGGTTGGCGGGGTTGTCGGGGGCGTACGAGGTGCTGGTGTTCTCGCGCGTCATCACGCACACGGCCACGGGGGCATCGGGGCCGTAGAGGATGCCGCAGTCGCTGCGCGACTGGTCGACCTCGCCGGTCTTGTGGGCCACGCGCAGGTCTTCGGGAAGCCAGCGCACCAGCTTGGTATAGTCCTGGTTGGCGCGCAGCATCTCCAGCGCCACCGAATCCATCGCGGGGCTCACGGCGCGGCCGCGGTGCAGCAGCTCGAACAGGCGCACCGTCTCGTCGGGCGTGGTCACCCCCAGCCCGTACTTCACCGACGAGTCCACCGCGATGGAGGTGGAGCGCAGGAACGTCTTGGAGTGGATGCGGGTGTGGTGCAGCGACAGCGAATCCATCTTGTCCCACACCGTCTTCACGTTCAGGTGGTCGAGGATGAGGTTGGTCGCCGTGTTGTCGGACACGGTGATCATCAGCCACGCCGCGTCGCGGACGGTGGGCTGCAGGCCGCCCTGCATGTACTGCAGCACCCCCGAGCCGCCCACCCGGTCGCGCGCGATCATCGAGATGCGCTCGTCCAGCCCGATCGAGCCGCGGTTCACCTGGTCGAGCAGCGACACCAGCACGGCCACCTTGATCAGCGACGCGCTGGGATACGTCTCGCCGCCGCGGATGGACACGCGCTCGCCGCTGTTCAGGTTCAGCACGCTCACCCCCGCCACCCCCGGATAGCCGCGCAGCACCTCGTCCAGCGAGCGGCGCAGGCGTGCCGTGTCGGCCGGCGCGGCGGCGGGCGCGGGCGAAGCCGCACGGGCGGGCATGCACGCGCAGAGCAGCGACGCGAGCGGGAGCACGGCGGCGAGCAGGCGGGCGGCTGGGCGCATGGGCGTGGCGGCGGCTGAATTGGGAGATGTGGATCGGGCTGGGAGACAGGCGGGAGTATGGCACCGCGGCGGGAGAGTGTCCACCAACGCGCACGGCGGATGGCATCATGCGGATGGCAGAATCGCGCCGTGGGCATTCCGTCCGTCAGCCAGCCAGGAAACGGATGCCGTTGTGGCGAAGAACTCCGGCGGTGATGGCTGTCCCCAATATGCGAGTAAACTCGCCGCTACAACGGCACACAGTCCGCCTTCGCGGACTTCAACCGCGAGGCCGTCGGACGCGCCGACTTGGGGATGGCACCCGTGCTCCTGACGCGCGATTCGTATGCGTTCGCACCCTCGTCCGTGCGGCAGACCGGTGCCGTTTCGCACTCGCGCACCCGTTGCCGTTCCGCACTTACGCACCTGTTTCGCCGTCACCGCAGCTTGCGCATGATCATCTTGGCCCCGCGCAGCACCCAGCTTCGCGGCGCGATGCGCACGGCGGTGGTGGCCACGCGGTTCACCAGCCCGGGCGTCACCGTTCCCCCGCCACCCTCCAGCCCGCGCAGCGCCGCATCCACCACCTGCCCGGGCGTGCGGATGCCGGGCGCCCGCTCGCGCACCTCGGTGCCGGCCACGGCCTGGAACTCGGTCTTCACCGGGCCGGGGTTGAGCGTCACCACGCGCACGCCGTCGGCCCGCGCCTCCTCGGCCAGCGCCTCGGAGAGGGTGATGACGAACGCCTTGCTGGCGGCATAGGTGGCCATCATCGGGATGGGCTGGTACCCGGCGATCGAGGCGACGTTGACGATGCCGCCGCCGCGCCCGCGCATGTGCCGCAGCGCCAGGTGCGCCAACTCGAGCGGGGCGATGCAGTTCACGCGCACCATCTCGGCCTGGCGCTCCACCGAAAGCTCGGTGAACGCGCCCTTCAGCCCGAAGCCCGCGTTGTTCACCAGAAGGTGCACGTCGCGGCCGGCGGTGGCGTGCTCCCACAGCGCGGCCGCCGCGCCGGGCTCGCCCAGGTCGGCCGGCAGCGCCAGCGCGCGCACCCGGTGCGTGCGCGACAGCTCGTCGGCCAGCGCGCGCAGGCGGTCTTCGCGGCGGGCGGCCATCAGCAGGTTCATCCCCCGGCGCGCCAGCTCGCGCGCGAACGCCTCGCCGATCCCCGCCGAGGCCCCCGTCACCAGCGCCCACCGGCCGCGGTACTCCCATCCCTCGCCCGCCATCCGCCCCTCCCCCGCCGGCATCCCGGCTCGATCGCCCGTTTCCGCCCGGCGGCAGCCGCCCGGCCATCCCCTCCGCCCCGCCCGATGCAAACCTTGCGGCACCGGGCCCGCGGGACGACGTTGGGGGTTCGGCTTCGGCGCGCGCGACCGTGCGCGCCGCATCCTGCACGGCCCGGGCACCAGGCCGGCCGCCGCACCGATCGTCCCCGCTGTCTTCACCGCCCGCGCGCCGCTCGCCCGGCGCCCGGGCGCCCACCGCCCCCCACTCGCCGGGATCCCGATGATCGACCCCACTCCGTCGCGCATCCGCACGGCCGCCCTGCGCGCCCTGCGCGCCCTGCTCGCCACCCTGCCCCTGCTCGCCGCCTGCGGCGGAGACGGCACGGGCACCGACACCGGCGGCGTGCGCGGCATCGACGACCTGCCGCTGCCGCGCGGCACGGTGGCCGTGCTGCACTGCGTGGCGCAGACCGCCACGCCGTCGGTGGCGTGCGCGGCAGGCACGGCCGCCCCGGGTGCGGCGGGGCAGAAGAACGGCCCGCGCGCCAACCTGCACCTGCTGGGAGGCCAGGGCACCTACGTGCGCCTCGCCTCGTCGGGCACGACGTACAACCCCGGCACGGGGGTCTTCACCTTCAACGTGACGGTGCAGAACCTGACCACGCTGGCCTTCGCCACCACCGACGGCACCACCCGGCACAACGCCGGCGTCCGGGTGTTCTTCGCCGCGCCGGTGTCCGCCACCGGCACCGGCGCGGTGACCGTCGCCAACGAGACGGGGCAGGCCACCTTCACCGCCGCCGACCAGGACTACTTCCAGTACGGCGGCCAGATCGGCGGCACCGACCAGGGTGAGCTGGGCGCCGACGGCATCCTGTCGACCGGCGAAGCATCCGCGGCCAGGCTGTGGCAGCTCGACGTTCCCAGCACGGTCGCCACCTTCTCGTTCAACCTGTACGTGGCCGCCGAGACGCCCCCGGGCGCCATCGCGAGCGCCGCGCCGCAGGTCACCTCCATCTCGCCCGCCACGCTGGTGCCGGGCGCCAGCGCCACCCTCACCGGCACCAGCTTCCACGCCACGCCGGCCAGCAACGCCGTGACCATCGGCGGCGTGGCCGCCACCGTCACCGGCGGCACCACCACCACACTCAACGTGACCGTGCCTTGCGCCCTCACCGGGAGCGCCGAGGTGCAGGTGACGAAGGGCGGGATGAAGGGCGCCGCCTTCGCGCACCCGCTGCAGGGCAACGTGCGCAACCTGGCCGCCGGACAGGCGGTGGTGGTGACCGACGCCTCGCAGGTGTCGTGCAACGAGCTGGCCGCGGCCGGCGGCGCGGCGGTGTACGAGGTGGCGGTCTACAACACCAACCCGTCGCCGGGCAGCGCCACCTCGTTCGCGGTGGCGGGTGACGCGGCGGGCGGCGCGGCCGGCGGCCTGCTGGCGGCCCGCGCTCCCGTCACCCCCGCCGCCCCCGGCCTCACCCGGAGCGGCGCCGAGCTGGCCGCCGCCGAGCGCGCCGAGGCGCGGCACATGGAGCTCGTGGAGATGAACCGCCGCGAGTACGCGCGCCTCTACCAGCGCTACGGCGCGGCCAACAAGCTGCGGGCCCCGGGCGCGCCGCGGGCGGCCGTCGTGCCCCCGCCCGCCTCGCGCGGCTTCCGCGTAGTCAACCTCAACGGGAGCGACTGCTCGAGCTACTTCGCGATCACGGCCACGCGGGTGTACTACAACGGCAAGGTCGCCATCTACGAGGACGACGCCACGCCCGCCGCGCTCAAGGCCTCCGGCAATGCGCAGATGGCCGGCTACTACCAGAAGATCGGCGACCAGTTCAACAGCGACATGGAGCCGGTGATCCGCGACAACTTCGGCGACGTGCTGCGGCGCGACGACCAGACCGACAACAACGGCGTGATGGTGGCGCTGTTCACGCCCGTGATCAACAACAACTTCCCCGGCGTGGCCGGGTTCGTGGTCAGCTGCGACCTGTACCCCAACGACGAGGGCGCCGGCAACACCAACACCGCCAGCAACTTCGGCGAGGTGTTCTACGCCTACCAGCCCACGGTGGCCGGCACCGGCTACGCGTCGTTCACCCCCGACAGCTGGTACTGGAGCATCCGCGCCACCTTCATCCACGAGACCAAGCACGTGGCCTCGTACGTGGCGCACGCGGCCAACGGCTACGCCTTCCAGGAGGTCTCGTGGCTGGAGGAGGGGCTGGCCCGGCACTCGGAGGAGCTGTGGGCGCGCGGGTCGATCTACAACGTGGGGTGGAAGGCCAACACGGGCTACGGCAGCGCCGCCGCGCCGGGGAGCCTGTGGTGCGACTACCGGCAGACCACTCCCGCGTGCCTCACCAACACGCGCCGCCCGTCGCTGAACGTGCACCGGCACTTCCAGGGGCTGTACACCTTCCTGGCGAGCCCCACCGACCATTCGCCGTTCGGGGCCACCAGCACCGGCGGGTCGAGCTTCTACGCCAGCTCGTGGTCGCTCACCCGCTACGCCATCGACCGCTACGGCGCCTCCGACGCGGCATTCCTCACCGCGCTCACGCAGGCCAGCACGCAGGGGATCACCAACCTGGCGGCGCGCGCGGGGGTCACGCCCCAGCAACTGCAGGGCGGCTGGGCGCTGTCGCTGTTCGCCGACGACTACCCGGGGCTGGCCTCGCCCAGCGCCGACATCCAGATGCCCACCTGGAACCTGCGCAACATCTTCGCGGGGATGAACAGCGACTTCCCCGGCAGCTTCGCCGCCTTCCCGCTGGTGCCCACGGCGCTGGCCTTTGGCTCGTTCGCGCCGCTCACGCAGGCCAGCATCAGCGGCGGGGGGGTGAAGTACTACACCTTCTCGGGCACGCAGAGCGCGGCGCAGCTGGTCAAGCTCACCAGCACCGGCGGCGGCTCCCCGTCGTCCAACCTGCGCGTGGCCATCGCCCGCCTGCAGTGACGCACGGGCACGGCTGATCGGCCGGTGCCCGAAGGGCTCCCTCGCGGTGTGCGAGGGAGCCCTTCGCGTCGGGGCATCCGTCTCGCCGCACGACACTGCTTCGATTGAATCGGTCGTACGGGCGACATGTTTCAGCAAGGCACCACGCAGAGACCACAGCGGACCAGAGAAGGGACGGGAACCATACGCCTCCCCTGGCTCCCGGGTCCCTCCGTTCCCTCCAGGTGATGCCGCTGGATGGGAGAATGGGCGCAATGACGGGTGAGACGGGATCACGTCCGACCGTTGATCCTGTTCGCTGCCGCCGGCGCCTGCCCAGAGGCGCCGGCCTGGAAACGGCGCATATGGAGTGGGGCATTCAGGGGCTCTCCCGTCCGTTCTCCCGGCGCATGCGGCGAACCTTGTGCATAATGTGCCACAAGGGCTTGCGTGCAGCCGCCCGTGCCACCATCGTTGCTTTCTGGCATTCGCGCGCGAAGCGCGCTGGCAAGCCAATCCAATCCCGGGCGCACCTTCGCCCACTCTCACCTGCATATCTGGGGTCCGTCGGGGCGATCGTTTTCGCGCACCGCGTTCCGTGCAGGCATTCGCCCCACTCGTCCCGACAGGTACCCCCATGACCGCACCCTTCCCCCGGCGGATGCGAACGGCGACGCTGCGCGTCCTGCTGGCCAGCCTTCCCGTGCTCGCCGCCTGCAGCGACAGCACCGGCGGCGCAGCCACCTCCGGCGACGACGCGACTCCGCTGCCGCGCGGCACCGTTGCCGCGCTGCGCTGCACCGCCACCCGCTCGCCCGCATCGGTGGCGTGCGAGCCGCTCGGCGCTTCGGGCCGGGCGCAGAAGAACGGGCCGCGCGCCGACCTGCACCTGCTGGGCGGCCAGGGCACGTACGTGCGCCTCACCTCGTCGGCCGTGGCGTACAACGCCGGCACCCAGGTGTTCTCGTTCAACGTGACGGTGCAGAACCTGACCGGGTCGGGCCTCGCCACCGCCGACGGCGCCACGCGCCACGCCAACGGGGTGCAGGTGTTCTTCGCCAGCGGGCCCTCCACGCTCACCGGCTCGGGTGAGATCACCGTGGCGAACGCCACCGGCATGGCCACGTTCACCGCCGCCAACCAGCCCTACTTCCAGTACGGCGGCAACATCGGCGGCACCGACCAGCCCGAGCTGGGCGCCGACGGCATCCTCGCTTCGAGCGAGGTCTCGTCGGCCAAGAGCTGGCAGCTGGGTATGCCGCTCACCGTGACCACCTTCGGCTTCACCCTGTACGTGGCCACCGAGGCGGCGCCGGGCGCGCTGGCCACCGCGGCGCCGCAGGTGACGGGGGTGTCGCCGGCCACGCTGGTGCCGGGGAGCACCGCCACCCTCACCGGCTACAACTTCAACCCCACGCCGGGGAGCAACACGGTGACCATCGGCGCCGCCACGGCCACGGTCACCGGCGGCAACGCCACCTCGCTCACGGTGACGGTGCCCTGCACCTCCAGCGGCTCGGTGCCGGTGACGGTGGCCCAGGGCGGGATGAAGGGGGCCAGCTACAGCCACCCGCTGCAGGTCACGCAGCGCACGGTTGCCGTGGGCCAGGCGCTGGTGACCTCCACCGCGGCTGAGTCGTACTGCAACGAGCTCCCCTCGGCCAACGGCGCGGCGCGCTACATCGTGTCGGTGTTCAGCGACAACACCTCTCCGGCGTCCAACGCGCCCTTCCAGTTCTCGGCCGACGTGGACGGCGGCGCGGGCGAGCTGTCCAGCGTGCGCGTGCCCGCGACGCCCGACGCCCTGGTGGCCCCGCGCCTGTCGCTCGACCAGCAGCTTGCCGAATCGCAGGCCCGCGTGGCCGATTCGCGCCACTACGACCTGATGGAGAAGAACCGCGCCGCCTACCAGCTGGGGCGGGCGCAGTTCCCCCGCGGCCGCGCGCCGCGCGGGATGGCGCTGAACCGTGACGTGGTGTACGGCGACCCGCCGGCCACCCGCCAGTTCCGCGTGTCCAACATCTCGCCGCCGGCGGGGCAGACCATCTGCAGCAGCTTCTACGTGGTCAACGCGACCCGCGTGTACTTCAACGGCAAGCTGGCCATCTACGAGGACGACGCCACCCCCGCCGGGCTGCGCTTCTCCGACAACCCGTCGATGGCGTCGTACTACCAGAAGATCGGCGACCAGTTCAACGCCGACATGGAGCCGATCGTCCGCAACACCTTCGGCGACATCCTGCGGCGCGACGCCGAGACCGACAACAACGGCGTGGAGATCGCGCTGTTCACGCCGCGCATCAACACCACGTTCAGCGGGGTGGCCGGGTTCGTGGTGAGCTGCGACCAGTTCCCCAACAACGACACCACCACCACGCCGCGTCCGGCCGGCGGGCCGTACACCGGCCTCAACTCGACGGGCGGCACGGCCAGCTTCGGCGCGTCCAACTTCGGCGAGTTCTTCTACGCCTACCAGCCCACCATCAACGGCTCGGGCTTCGGCACCGTGGGCACGCCCGACTACTGGTACCGCACCATCCGCAGCACCTTCATCCACGAGAGCAAGCACATTGCCTCGCAGGCGGCGCGCGTGGCCAACGACGCCCCGGCCTACGAGGAGAGCTGGCTGGAGGAGGGGATGGCGCGCACCTCGGAAGAGATGTGGATGCGCAACGCGGTGGACAACGTGGCGTGGAAGGCGAACACGGGCTACGGCAGCTTCGCCAACCCGATCAACGTCTACTGTGACGCGCGCCCCGGCTTCGCCGAGTGCGACGCCAACACGCGGCGGCCCGCGTCGATCATGCAGCGGCACTTCACTTCGCTGTACACCAACATGTTCGGCACCAACGCGCGGCTGCTCTCGCCGTTCGGCGCCACGTCCAGCGACACCCAGTCGTTCTGGTACGCCACCTCGTGGTCGCTGATCCGCTACAGCGTGGACCGCTACGGCGCGTCGGACGCGGCGTTCCTGACGGCGCTCACCAACTCGACCACCTCGGGTGTCACCAACCTGACGGGGCGGGCCGGGGCCACCATCGACCAGCTCCTGGGCGGCTGGGCGCTCTCCTTCGCGGTGGACGACTACCCGGGCCTCGCCAGCCCCAGCGCCGACACGCAGCAGCCCACGTGGAACTTCCGCAGCATCTACGCGGGGCTGAACTCCGATTTCCCCGGCACCTACGCGCTGCCGTACCCGGTGGTGCCGCAGGCGCGCACCTTCGGCTCGTTCGCGCCGGTGGGCGTCACCACCATGCGCGGCGGCGGCATGATGTGGTACGAAATCTCGGGCACGCAGACGGCCGCGCAGCTCCTGCGGCTCGAGACCAACGGCGGCGGCCAGCCGTCGTCGTCGCTGCGGCTGGCCATCACCCGCGTGCAGTAAGGGTGCGGGCGCTGCTCCTGGTTCCCTGCGCGCTCGCCACGCTGGCGTGCGCGCCGGGGGCCCGCCCTCCCGCGAACGACGGGCTGCAAGTGGCCGCTGACACGCTGCGTGGGCGGGTGGCGATCGTGGGGTCGGAGCCCGGCACCTGGGTGGTGCTGCAGCTGGACGGCGGCCGCCGCGCCGTGACCCTGCTGGGTGACCGGCGGGTGCTGGACCGGCTGTCGGGGCTGGAGGCCACGGTGTGGGGCACGCCCGACGCGTCGGGGATGCTCCCGGTGACCCGGTTCGAGGTCCGCGGGTCGGGCGGGGTGGCCGCGGTGGACGGCGTGCTGGAGCGGCGCGGCGGCGGGTACGTGCTGGTGACGCACGAAGGCCGGGCGCTCCCGCTCGCCCATCTTCCCGAGGCGCTGCGGGAGGCGGTCGGCGGACGGGTGTGGCTGGCGGGGCCGCTGGACAGGCCGCCCGACTCGTTCGGCGTGCTCAGCGAGCCGGCGCGGTAGCTTCGGCCGGATCGGGAGACGGACATCGGAAGGGCTCCTCCGCGGATGGTGCGGGGGAGCCCTTCCGCGTCGCGGCGGCGGCCGCGAAGAAGGCGCACCCGGGACGCTTGTGCTTGCGCGCCCTACCGGACATCTTGTCGTTCCCCGGTCGCGGGGGCTCCGCACGCGGGCTCCGGCCCAACTTCACCGTACGGCACAGCGGTCCCCGCCCCGCGCGGGGCGCACGGCACCTCCCGCCTCATCCATCCGTGAGCGAAACAATGCGAAAGACCTCTCCCCGCCCCACGCGTTCCGCCGTTCTCCGCGTGCTGCTGGCCGGCCTCCCCGTGCTGGCCGCGTGCGGCGACGGCACCGGCAGCGGCGCCCGCACGGTGGACGACCTGCCCCTTCCCCGCGGCACCGTGGCGGTGCTGAGCTGCAGCGTGCGCATGGCGCCGGCCAGCGTGGAGTGCGGGCCCGCGCCCGCGGCGCAGAAGAGCGGGCGGCGCGACAACCTGCACCTGCTGGGCGGGCAGGGCACCTACGTGCGCCTGGCCTCCTCGAACGTGGCGTACGACGGCGGCACGCAGGTGATGTCGTTCGACGTGTCGGTGCAGAACCTGTCCAACCTCGCCTTCGCCACGGCCGACGGCACCACCCGCCACGACGGCGGCGTGCAGGTGTTCTTCGCCGCGCCGCCCTCCACCACGGGCGGCTCGGGCACGGTGACGGTGGCCAACGCCACGGGGCAGGCATCCTTCACCGCCGCCGGGCAGGACTACTTCCAGTACGGCGGCAAGGTGGGCGGCGCCGACCAGGGCGAGCTGGGTGCCGACGGCAT
>Ga0247773_1000208_pt1 | contig 28541 bp, 18 predicted proteins | sample UWRJL092311B6_FD_179934 | JGI IMG/M metagenome (GOLD analysis project Ga0247773, IMG submission 179934) | Plant litter microbial communities from Arlington Agricultural Research Station in Wisconsin, United States - UWRJ-L092-311B-6 | ecosystem: Environmental > Terrestrial > Plant litter >... | reverse complement strand
AGATCTTCGCCAGTGCCTCCATGTTGGCGTTCTCCACGCCCACGGCGAAGAAGGCCACCTGCTTCTTCGTCTCGGCCTCGCGCAGCCGGCTCACCGCCGCCGCCACCGCCTCGGGCGCCTCGCCCTGCGGCTCGCCGTCGGTGACCAGGAAGATCCAGGGGCGGTAGTAGGCCACGTCGTAGGCGCGGTAGCGGGCCTTGCGCTCTTCCACCATCTCCAGCGCCTTGTCGATGGCCGCGCCTACGTGGGTCATCCCCTCGGCGTTCAGGAAGGGGATGTCGAAGCGGTCGGGGGATACGAAGTCCTGCACCACTCGGATGCGGTTGTCGAACGCGACCACGGCGATCTCCACGCGCCGCGCGGCCAGCGGGTCCACCGCCAGGTCGAAGCGGAAGGCCTCCAGGCCGGCCAGCATGGCGTCGAGCGGGGCGCCCTGCATCGAGCCCGAGGTGTCCAGCAGGAGCACGCACGGGCAGCGCGGCTCGGGGTTCTCGGCGAACTCCACGGCGTCTTCCAGCTTCGCGAGCAGCGACATCGGCAGGGACCTCCGTGTCCCGGTAGGGGGGCGTTGTGGGCGGGCCGGCGGCGTGGTGTGCCGGCACGACCGAATCTCGCCCCGTTCCTGTCAAAACTCAACCGTTTCCGTCCGTGTGCCCGGCCCGGGTTTCCGCCCGGCTTTCACCCCGGTTTCACGGGGCGGATGAATCCGCGGCAACTACGGCCCAAAGTCCGCTGCGCGGACTCCCGCGCGGACATCCACGCGAGTGGCGGGGCGCCGTGCCGCCGCCGGGTTCCGTCTACCGACCCGTTTCCGTCGTCCATCACCTTTCCGTCCGCCGACCACGTCCGCCGGTTGAAACCGGCGGCTGGAACTTCGGGAAGTCCGCCTTCGCGGACTGCATGCGGGCGGCCGGCGCATCGAGGCGGGCGGATCGCATCCGCCGATCTCGTGATTACATACGCCGCGAGGGGCGTTCGGGTTGCAATCGCCTGCTCCCGCGTCGACGCACTCATCGGCATGCGCGGGCGATGCTCCGCCGCCTCGTTCGGATTCAGGTCTTGTCCGGCCGCACCCGCTTCGCCCGCGGCTTGCCCTTGATGTCGCCCGCGGGCTTCTCGTCGCCGCGGTCGGCGTAGGTCTCCAGCGCCACCTGCATGCGGCGCACGCGGTCTTCCAGGCTCTCGCTGGTGACGGCCTCGCGCGTCCGGTCCACCAGCAGCGGGAACGCGAGCGGTGGCGTGCGCGGCGGCTCGGTGATCACCACGCGGCTGGCGGACAGGCGCTCCAGCGTGCGGCCCAGGCGGCTGCTCTCCAGCTGCCGCTCCAGCACCTCGCGGTGCGCCTGGCTAACGAGGAGGTTGCCGGGGTCGTACCGCGTGAACACGTCGAAGAAGAGGCCGCTGCTGGCCTGCACCTGGCGGGTCGACTTGTTGGCGCCGGGGAAGCCCTGGAACACCAGCCCCGCCACGCGTGCGATCTCGCGGAACTGGCGGCGCGCCATCTCGGTGGCGTTGAGCGACGCGGGCACGTCGTCGATCAGCTGCTCGGGCCGAAGCAGCCCGGCGGCGAGCGCTTCCTCCAGCGGCGCCGGCTCGGGCGACAGCAGCTCGATGCCGTAGTCGTTCGTCGCCATGGTGAACGAGATGGGTGTGAGCAGGCTGATGCGGTACGCCAGCAGCGCCGCCAAGCCTTCGTGAACGAGACGCCCTTCGAAGGGGAAGAAGAAGAGGTGGTGCCCCTCGCGCGTCTTCACCCGCTCGATCAGCAGCTCGTCGGCCCGCGGCACACGCGACCACTTGGCCTGCACGGACAGGATCGGCCGGATCGCCTCCATCTCGGGCCCGCGAAAGATGCCGGCCGACGCCTCTTCCAGCCTCCGCCTGAGCGCCGCCGCCAGCTCGGTGGAGAGCGGCATCCGGCTCCCCATCCAGCGGGGGATGTAGCCCTTCGTGCTGTTCGACCGCCGCACCCACGCCTTCATGTCGCGCACGCGCACGAACTCCAGCGGCTTCCCCGAGAAGACGAAGCGGTCGCCCGGCTTGAGCCGCGCGATGAAGCTTTCCTCCACCGTGCCCAGCCTGGCTCCCCGGAGGTACTGCACGGTGATGGACGCGTCGCTCACGATGGTGCCGATGGACATCCGGTGCCGCCGCGCCACCTGCCGGTCGGCCACGGTGAACACGCCGTCGTCCTCCACCACGCGCTGGAACTCGGGGTACGCGCGCAGCGCCTCGCCGCCGCGGGTCACGAAGTCCATCACCCACGCCCACTCGTCGTCCAGCAGCCCGGCGTAGGCGCGGGTGGTGCGCACCTCGGCCAGCAGCTCGCTGGGGCGAAAGCCGCCGCCCAGCGCCACCGTCACCACGTGCTGCGCCAGCAGGTCCAGCGGCCGCTCTACCGGCAGGCGGCTTTCCACCGCGGCGGCTTCGACGCCGTCGCGCGCGGCGGCCACCTCCACCAGCTCCAGCGCGTGGGTGGGCACGCAGGTCACGCGGCTCTCCACCCCGGGCCGGTGGCCGCTGCGCCCCGCGCGCTGCAGCAGCCGCGCGACGCCCTTGGGGCTCCCCACCTGGAGCACGCGGTCCACCGGCGAGAAGTCGACCCCCAGGTCGAGCGACGAGGTGGCGACCACGCAGCGCAGGCGGCCCGAGCGCAGGCCGTCTTCCACGAAGTCGCGGGTCTTCCGGTCGAGCGAACCGTGGTGCAGCGCGATCTCGCCGGCCCATTCGGGGCGCGCGGCCAGGATCGCCTGGAACCAGATCTCCGTCTGCGAGCGCGTGTTGGTGAAGACGATGGCGCTGGTGGCCTGGTCTAGCACCTCCAGCAGCTGCGGCAGCATCTGCGTGCCCAGGTGCCCGGCCCAGGGAAAGCGCTCGATGTGCGCGGGGATCAGCGAGTCGACCACCACCGTCTTGGGCACGATGCCGCGCACGGCGCGCGGCGGGGTGGCGCGGGGGCCCGAGCCCAGCAGCGTCTCCATCGCCTCGCCCAGGTTGCCGATGGTGGCCGAGAGCCCCCAGGTGCGCAGGGCCGGCCGCCAGTGGCGCAGCCGCGCCAGCGCCAGCTCGGTCTGCACGCCGCGCTTGGTGCCCATCAGCTCGTGCCACTCGTCCACGATCACCGCGCGCAGGTCGGCGAACAGGTTCGGCGCGTCGTCGCGCGAGATGAGCAGCGACAGGCTTTCGGGGGTGGTGATGAGCGCCGTGGGGAGCCGCGTGCGCTGTCGGCTGCGGATCCTGGCCGAGGTGTCGCCGGTGCGCGACTCCAGCGTCCAGCGCACGCCCATCTCGGCCAGCGGCAGCCGCAGCGCCTCTTCCGTGTCGGCGGCCAGGGCGCGCAGCGGCGTGATCCACAGCACCCGCAACGGCGGCGCGGAGCGGGCGTCGGGCTCCGGCTCGGCCAGCGACTCCAGCAGCGGCCCCAGCCAGGCCGCGTAGGTCTTTCCCGTTCCGGTGGCGGCGTGGATCAGCCCGCTCTCGCCGGCCAGGTACGCCTCCCACACCTCGCGCTGGAAGGCGAACGGCTCCCATCCGCGCGACCGGAACCACGCCTCGGCGGGCGCGAGCGGCCCGGCGGCGGCTGGAGTCTTCCGTGCGGCGGCGGAGCGTGACAAGCGGTCATCTCTCCCGGCATGAGGAACGAACGAGCGGCGTCCACTCTGCCGCCGGGGAGCAACGTTCGCGCCGGGAGGGGAGCGGTAGATATCTCGCTGATGTGCTGGAGATCTGCGGTACGGCGCGACGACGATCCGTCGATGCGAGGCGAGTGAACGTTCAGTGAACAGCCGGTTGAAGGGGACGTGCTCGACACAACGGGTGAACGAGGTACGGCTGTGCCCTCGCGTGTCCCTCCCATCACGATCACCCGGATCGTCCACGAGAGGGCGTGATCTCTCGCGTGTTTTTCCGCGCTAATTAGAAGAAGAGGTGAAGCAAGCCGCGCCCGGGTACTGGCGGGGCTTCTGATATCATCGCTCGGAATAGCAATCCGAGAACCAGGACTTCTTCAGGTGGATGTAGGTGCGAACCACCTGCTGGAGCGAGTAGCTCAGATCAGGCGAAGCAGCGTAGACATCGGCGCCGTCGTCCGCGACCGCTTGTACCGCAGGGGTGAAGTCCCCGTCTGCGCTCAACAGATACGCGGCGTCGTACGAGTTCCGCAGCCGGATCAGATCAACGGCCAGCATGATATCCACTGCCTTCTCGCGGAGGACGACGACTTTCTCGTGCTTCGTGACAAGTCGATTTACCTCGGCGATCAGGTGCTCTCCCGGTCCCTCTGTCTCCGCCGTGATGAGCTCACGTAGCTCTCGGGCCAAAGGGTTCACCTCATGCCTCGGCTCAAGCCTGCCCAGCGAAACCGAAATTCGTGGATCGGTACGCGTAAGTCGGTCAAGAAATCTTCGCTGATCAGCGTATGCGCGAGGGTTCCACTCCTGCTTGAGTGCACCGATGTAATATCTGGTTTGCACCCATTCGCGAGGCCCTACCAGCTTGTGGGACACCTTCGCGTAGTCGAGCTCGAAAGGCGCGCCTACCCCGTTTCGACGGAGGGAATGGTACCAGTTGTTCCCGTCTACGAAGAGGATCGCGCGTTTCGGCATAAAGCAAACGACCCGAAAAAGGGAATAAAAAAACCCCGGGTGTGCAGCGAACTGCAGACCCGGGGGAGGTAAAGCCGCGTCCTTGCGGAACACGGATGCATCGAATCTACCATGCTCCTACCCCCGACGTCAAGGCCGTACTGTTCTACTCCCGTTCTGCTGATCGCAAGGAGCGTTGAGGCCGGAGGATGCCGGCACCGCCGACATCAGCTTGGCGATGGTGCCGGTGGGCGTTTCGGCCTCGATGGCGGCCATCAGCTGCTCGGGCGTGGCGCCGTTCAGCGAGGCGCGAATCTGCCGCAGCGCACGCCGGTAGAGCGCGCGCCGCACGCTCTACATGGTGGAGTCCTCCATCGCGTCACCGCTTGATGTTGTACTGGCAATTCAGATCATGTACAACCACAAGGAAAAGGGAAACGAAGAAGATGCCAGATGGCATCCCTGGAGGAAGTGCACAGAGTAAATTAAGGACGGACGAAGAGCAAGAGTTGTCTACGCACGAAGCCCCGCCCGGAGCGATCCGGGCGGGGCTTCGGGTCTTTCGGTGTCGCTTTCGTCAGCGGGCGGAGTTGATCCGCGTGACGATCTGCTGGGCGTAGTCCTTGTCGTACTGCGCCATGTTCTTGCGCGCGGTGGCGCTCACCCGCGACGAGCCGGAGGTCTCGCTCTTCACCTGCACGTGGATCTCCATGTCGTCGCGCGTGCCGGTCCACTCGTGCTCGGCGCCGTCGTGCTCGGTCTTGTGGTCGGTCACCGTGATCCCCATCGCCTGCAGCACGCCGGGCACGCGGCCCGCGACCGTGCCCGCCGGCGAGCTCACCATGCTCTCCGCGCCCTGCGAGGTCAGGTAGATCCCCGCGCCGGCGCCGGCGCCCGCCGCCGCGGCCGCCACGCACCCGCCGGCCGCGCTCAGCCCCAGCGCCAGCACGGCCATCTGCCCCGCCTTCAGCCACGTCCTCATCATCGTCCACCTCTTTCTCTGAAGACACCCCGGCCCGCTCCCCCTGCGCGCACGGACGGATCACCGCTACCGATTCGGGGAGCCCCACCCGCGTCGCAACCCCGGTGCCACCGCGCCGAACCCCATCGCGCGAAAGCAGTTGCGACGGCGAATCCAGGCGCGGGGGATGGGCGCCGGCGCGGGTGAGTTTGCAAGGGAACTCGCCCGCTACGACGGCACACGGCCCCCCTCACGCGCACTTCGTACCGATCCGGCAACGACGCTGTTCTTTGTTCCGCAGTGCATCGACGATTCATTCAGAAAACGGAGATACGAAAGCGGCCCGGGCACGATCGTCATGCCCGGGCCGCCGTCGGTCCATCTCGCCGAGCCCGCCGTCAGTCGGCGGCCACCGGCGACAGCTCGCGTTCCTCGACCCCGGCGTCATGGCGGGCCAGCGCGGGCACGGACACGCGCGGGTCGCGGCCGCGGCGCAGGCGGTTCACGAAGTCGTCGAAGAGGGTGTACACCACCGGCACCACGAACAGGGTGAGCGCCGTGGAGGTGATCAGGCCGCCGATCACCGCGTGGGCCATGGGCGCGCGCTGCTCGGCGCCCTCGCCCAGCGCCAGCGCCAGCGGGATCATGCCGAAGATCATCGCCATGGTGGTCATCACGATGGGCCGCAGCCGCGTGCGCGCGGCGGAGAGGATCGCGTCCTCCCGCGTGCGGCCGGCGGCGCGCTCCTGGTTGACGAAGTCCACCAGCAGGATGCCGTTCTTGGTCACCAGCCCCATCAGCATGATGATGCCGATCATCGACATCACGTTGAGGTTGCCGCCGGTGATCCACAGCCCCGCGCCCACGCCGATGAACGACAGCGGCAGCGCCAGCATGATGGCCAGCGGCTGCAGGAACGAGCCGAACAGCGACGCCAGGATCAGGTAGATGAAGACGATGGCCAGGAGAAGCGCCTCGCCCACGTAGCCCTTGGTCTCGTTCAGGTTCTGCACGTCGCCGGTGAACACCGCGTGGTAGCCCGCGGGGAGCCCCAGCCCCTCGATCCGGGTCTTCACTGCGCCGGCCACGTCGCCCAGCGAATGGCCGGGGAGCACGCCGGCCGAGACGGAGACCATGCGCTCCAGCGAGCGCCGCTCGATCTGCTGCGGGCCCACGCCGGTGGTGACCTGCGCGATCTGCGACAGCGGCACCAGCGCGGCCACCCCGGTGGCCGCGTCGATCCCTCCGGGAATCGCCAGGTCGCGCACGTTGGACGCCGAGCTGCGCATGGAGTCGGGATACACCACCACCACGTCGTGCGAGTAGCCCTGCGGGTCTTCCCACGTTCCCGAGCGCTGGCCCGAGAAGAGGGGCTGCACGACCGACGCGACCGACTCGATCCCCAGCCCGGCGGCGGCCGCCTGCTGGCGGTTGACCGTCACGTTGAGCTGCGGCAGGTCGCCCTCGTCGCTGCTCTGCGGCTCGGCCACGCCGGGGACCTCGCGGATGGCGTCGAGCACCTGCTGGGCGGCCAGCTTGAGCTGCCGCTGCTCGGGGCCCTGCACGTTGACGATGATGGGCTGCCGCGAGCCCTGCTGGAAGATGCTGGGCGAGCCGCTCACGTTGGCGCGCACCCCGGGAAGCTGGCGCAGCTTGCCGCGCAGCTCCGTCTGGATGTCGGCCTGAGTGCGCTCGCGCTCGCCGGCGGGCTTCAGCTTGACGTAGATCTGCCCGTTGTTGGGGGTGCCCCGGAAGCCGCCGCCCACGCTCAGGTAGGTGTACTGCACCTCGGGGAGGCGGCGCAGGAACTTCGCCACCTCCTGCCCCTTGCCCACCGTGTACTCGAGCGACGACCCCGGCGGGGTGCGGAAGCCCACGTTGAACTCGCCGCCGTCGAAGTCGGGCATCCAGGTGAAGCCCAGCCGCCCCAGCACCAGCCAGGCGAGGACGACGGAGGCCACCGCGCCGCTCATCACCGTGCCGCGGTGGTGCAGCCCCCAGCGCAGCCAGCGGGGGTAGCGGTCGGCCAGCTCCTCGAAGCGGTCGTTGAACCAGAAGGCGAAGCGCCGGATCGGGCCCACCTTCCTTCGCCCACCCGTGCCGTGCCCGTGCGCCGCACCGTGCTCCACCTCGGGGTCGGGCCAGATGCTGCTGAGCATCGGGTCGAGGGTGAAGGAGACGAAGAGGGAGACGAGGACGGCGAAGGCCACCGTCACGCCGAACTGGAAGAAGATCTTGCCGATCATCCCGCCCATGAACGCCACGGGCACGAACACGGCGATCACCGCCAGCGAGGTGGAGAGCACGGCCAGGCCGATCTCGCTGGTCCCCTCGCGGGCCGCGCGGTGGTGGTCCTTCCCCATCTCCAGGTGGCGCACGATGTTCTCGCGCACCACGATGGCGTCGTCGATCAGCAGCCCGATGGCCAGCGACAGCGCCAGCAGCGTCATGGTGTTGACCGTGAAGCCGAACATCCACATGACGAAGAAGGCCGAGATGATGGACACCGGGAGCGTGAGCCCGGTGATCACCGTCGATCGCCAGCTGTTCAGGAACAGGTAGATGATGGCGATGGTGAGGACGGCGCCCAGCAGGATGGTGAGCTCCACGTCGGCCAGCGACTCGCGGATGCGGCGCGAGTCGTCGCGGATCACCGAGAGCTGCACGTCCTCGGGGAGCTGGCGGCGCAGCTCGTCCACGGCGGCGCGCACGCCGTCGGCCACCTCCACCGTGTTGGAGCCCGACACCTTGAGGATGTCGAGCGAGACGGCGCGGGTGTCGTTCATCAGCGCCGCGCTGCGCACGTCGGCGGTGGCGTCCCTGACGTCGGCCACCTCGCCCAGGAGCACGGGCACGCCGCCGCGCACCACCACGGGGATCTGCGCGAACTCGCGCGGGTCGCGGATGCGGCCCAGCACGCGCACCAGCCGCTCGCCCGAGCCCTGGGTCACGCGGCCGGCGGGCGCCTCCTGGTTCTCGCGCTCGAGCGCGGCCGACACCTGCGCGGGCGAGAGGCCGTAGGCGCGCAGCGCATCGGGCTTCAACTCCACGCGGATCTGCCGCGCGGCGCCGCCCACCACGTTCACGCCGCCCACGCCGGTCACGGCCTCGATGCGGGTGGAGATCGTCTGGTCGGCCAGGTCGGTCAGGTCGCGGATGGGCCGGTCGGGGCTCTGCAGCGCCACCGACATGATCGGCCGGTCGTTGGGGTCGAAGTGCTGGATGACGGGATCGTCGATGTCGCGCGGGAGCGAGCGGCGGATGCGCGCCACCTTGCTCTGCACGTCCTGCTGCGCGTCGGCCACGTCCACGCCCAGGTTGAGCGTGAGGCGGACGATGGAGATCCCCTCGAGGTTGGTGGAGGTGAGCTCCTTGATGCCCTGCACGGTGTTGAGCGCCTCCTCGATGGGGCGGCTCACGTCGCGCTCCATGCTCTCGGCGCTGGCGCCCGACCACTGCGTCTGCGCGATCACCACCGGGTAGGTCACGTCGGGGTACTCGTCGATGGCCAGCCGGCCGAAGCTGACCAGCCCCAGCACCACCAGCGCCACCATCATCATGGTGGCGAACACGGGGCGCCGGATCGATACGTCGGAGAGGAACATCTCTTCGCCCTCGAAGCTTCAGCGGTTCAGCGGCCGCCGGCGGCACGCCCGCCGCCGGGGGCGCCGCCACGCCGGCCACCCTGGCCGGCCATCCTCACCTGCATCCCCTTGCCCAGCAGCCCCACGTTGCCCACCACGATGCGGTCGCTGGCGGCCAGCCCGTCCACGATCTGCACCACGCCCTGCGCGTCGTCGGTCAGCCCGGGGGTGACCTCGGCCACGTCGATCTTGCCGTCCGTCACCCGGTAGACGAAGGGGCGGGCGCCCTCCTTCCCCTCGCGCAAAGCGGCGGCGGGGATCACCATGGCCCCGTCCACCACCCGCGACACGATGCGGCCGGTGGCGAAGGTCCCCGCGCGCAGCGAGCCGTCGGCGTTGGGCACCTGCACGTAGACGGTCACCGAGCGGGTGGCCGGGTCCACCGACGGCGCCACGCGCGCCACGCGGCCCTCGATCTGCCGCCCGCCGGCCGTGAAGCGCACCACCTGACCCGGCTGCACCCCGGCGGCCACGCGCTCGGGCACCGCCGCGGCCAGCTCCAGCACGTCGCCGCGCACCACGGTGAACATCGAGGCGCCGCGGGCCACGTGCTCGCCCGGCGCCACGCCGCGCTTCTCCACCACGCCGGTCACGGGCGCGAGAACGCGGGTGTCCTGCATCGTCTGCCCCGTGGTGCGCAGCCGCGCGCTGGAGGCGGCCACGCGGGCGCGCGAGGCGGCCACGGCCTGCTCGGCCACGCGCACGTCGCGCTCGGGCACGGCGCCCTGGCGGTACAGCTCGCGGGTCTGCTCCAGGTTCCACTGCGCGGTGGACAGCTCGGTGTTGCTGGACGCCAGGTCGGCGCGGGCGCTCTGGTCGCTCCCCGCCTCTTCGTTGGCGTCGAAGCGCGCCAGCAGCTGGCCGGCGCGCACGGGCTGCCCCTCGCGCACGTACACGGCGTCGAGGTCGCCCTCCAGCCGGGCGCGCACCTCGGCGCGCTCCAGCGGGTCGAGCGTGCCGGTCACGGGGACGGCGTCTTCCAGCGACGCCAGGGTGGGCGTGGCCACGTCGGCCGGGGCCAGCGTGACGCTGGGCGAGCGGGCGCCGCCGGCCGCTCCCGGGCCGCCGGGGCCGGCGCCCGCGGCACCCTCGCCGCCGGCGTTCTTGGAGCAGGCGGCCAGCGCGAGCGCGGCGAGCGCCGCGGTGGTGTATGCGGTGAAACGGTGCACGGTCCGGTTTCCGTTCAGCGTGGGGTCGGGGCGGCCGGGAGGGGCACGGCGCGCCCCTGGGCGCGGGCCAGCTCGGCGGTCGCGAGGTACAGGTCGTAGGTGGCGCGCGCCTCGTTGGTGCGCGCCGTGGCCAGCGCCAGCTGCGCGTCGCTCACGTCCAGCTGGGTGGACAGCCCGCGGGTGAAGCGGAGGCTGGCCAGCCGGAAGGCCTCCTCGGCCTCGGCCACGTTCTGACGGGTGGCGGCGAACTGGGCGCTGGCGCGGGCCAGGTTGGCGCGCGCCTCGGCCAGCTGCACGGCCGCGGCCTCGCGCGCCTGCGCGGCCTGCGCGGCGGCCACGTCGGCCTGGGCGCGGGCCAGCGCCACGTTGCTGCGGGCGCGCAGCCCGTCGAACACGGGAAAAGAAAGCTGCAGCCCCGCCGAGCGGTCGCTGAACCATCCCCCGTTCTGCGCGGTGCACACCCGGTCGGCGGCCGAGCCGTCGGGGCAGGCCACCACGTCCAGGTTGCCGCCGCGGGTGGGCAGGCTCCAGTCCGTCGGGAACGCCTGCCACCCCGAGGTCACGAAGAAGGAAACGGTGGGGAGGTAGTCGGCCCGCGCCACGGTGATGCCGGCCCGCGAGGCCTGCGCCCGCAGCTCGGCCGCGCGCACGGAGGGGAGCGCGGCGATGGCCGTCGAGTCGGCCGCGGCGCCCGCGGCCTCGGCGCCCCGCGCCAGCGCGGCCACCGCCTCGGGCGCCACGGGCGAGACCAGGCGCAGCGGCTGGCCGGCGGGGATGTTGGCCAGGCGCTTCAGCTCCAGCAGCGCCAGCTCGCGGTCGCCCGCGGCCTGGATGGCGGCGGGCTCGAGGTTGGAGCGCTCCACCCGGGCGCGCAGCACGTCGTAGCGGCTGGCGCGGCCGGCGCGCTCGAGCTGCTCCATCTGCCGCACCCGCTCGTCGGCCAGGCGCACCTGGTCGCGCTGGATCTCCACCAGCCGGTCGGCGAAGAGCGCGTCGAGGTAGGCGCGCAGCACGCTCACCGTCACGTCGGCGCGCGCCTGCTCCACGTCGGCCCGCGCGGCGCCGCGCACGCGCGAGGCGCTGCGCAGCCCCGCGCCCACGCGGCCGCCCTGGAACAGGGGGACGTTGAGGTTGAAGTTGACGTTGTAGGTGTTGGGCTGGTTGAAGATCTGCCCCACCGCCTGCCCGCGCGCGTTTTCGTACACGTGCGTGAAGGTGGAGTTCATGCGCAGCTGCGGCAGGCCGGTGGAGCGGGCCTGGCCGATCTGCGCGCTGGCGGCGTTCTGCCGGCTCTCGGCCAGCCGCACCTCGTCGCCGGTGGAGAGCGCGCGGACCAGCGCGTCCTCGAGGCTCACGCTCAGGGTGTCGCCGCGCGCGGGGGCCGGCTGCTGGGCGCGCGCGGGTGCCGTGCAGAGCGCGAGCGCCGCCAGGAGCGCGGCGAGCACGCGGGGAGTACGTTGGATCATCAGGGAACCGCAGAGTGTGCATGCCGGGGGTGGAGAGACCGCCGGCACCGGGTGAATCATGAAAGATACACGCGGAGCGGCTCGCGCGCCGCTCCGCCCGTCCCGCCGTTCCGGCCGCCCGTCCCCACGTGTGCCGCGAAGCGGAACGCGGCCGGTCCGGGCGGCGATCGATCGCGGGGAGAACGCGAGCCGCAACGCACGTATACAGTCGACAGGCCAAAAAGTTTTCCAATTCCCCTTTCCGCACCGCCATCCCCCCGCATGGCAGCCCGGCAGGTGACGGCGTCCACCGGGTGCCGGCCGGTGGCGGCGATCCTGCTCCAGCGCGGTCCATCCCGCTTGGCGCTGCAATTCGACGAGGCTCGCGAGGCCGGGACGACCAATTTCGACGACACCGTCGCGGCCGGGTTCGCGGGACGGATCCGGCGTCGTTTCTGGCATCCGCCCCTGCCGCGAAGCGTTTCGTACCGCCGATCCAACCCTGGAGGCGGCTCCCGCATCGAAGTGGTTGCGGGGCCGCAGGGGCGGCGCCGCGCCGGCTCACGCCGCTCGCCGGAGTTGCCGCCATGCGATCCATCTTCCTCACGCTCGCGCTCGCGGGCTGCGCCACCGTCTCGCAAGACCTCGCCGCGCCCGCGCACCGCACCCTGTGGATCGACAACCGCACGCCCGACGCGCTGGTGGTGCGCGTGGACGGCGTGCGCGTCGCCAGCCTGCTCAGCCAGCAGGGCGCGTGCATCCGCCTGCCGGCGCCGGGGCAGGCGCTCACGGCGCGCGCCGTGGGCCACCGGGCCAGCTACTCGGCCCCCGCGTTCGCGGCCGACCACGCGGCCGGGTGGAACTGGCGGATCCGCCCGGCGCTGGGCTCGCCCGGGTCCACGCTCGACCTGGTTCCCTCGGCTCCCTGCCGCGTCGGGGGGCGGTGATCTCGTCATCGTGAAATCCTCCCGCGATCTCGCACTTCGCTGCGGGGTCGCGGCCGCATCCCTCCGCGACGTCTCCACCGGCGGGCCGACGGGGACGGCCGGCGGACGACAAAACGGGAAGATGGCTGCCGGCTCGCGTAACGGCGCGCGATCGTGTCCATGACGCGGACGAGGGCCGCCGTCTTCCTACCAAGACGGGGAGACGGGGAGACGGGGAGACGGGGAGACGGGGAGACGTGGAGACGGGGAGACGGGGAGACGGGGAGACGGGGAGACGGGGAAGTTGCAGAAACAGATGGCGTAGGGCTAAATTCAGGCGCTCTCCGTAGCACCTCTCCCGCCGGTCCTTCTGCCCATCATCCAGAATCATCCCCATGGACACAGCCACGCCCACGTCTCCCGGCACGCTCCAGTTCGAGACGGCCGAGCCGGCCACGCCGCAGGCCGTTGCCAGCGCGAAAGCCTGCACCGTTTGCAAGACGCCCATCCAGAGCGTCTACCACATGGCCAACGTGCAGGTGATCTGCACCGGCTGCCGCATCCGCCTGGAGGGCGGCGGCCGGGTGGACGAAGGGCCGGTGGTGCGCTTCGCCCGCGCGGCGCTCTTCGGCGGCGGAGCGGCGCTCGCCGGGTCGGTGGTCTACTGGGCGGTGCTGGCCGCCACCAACACCAACTTCGCCCTGCTCGCGATCCTGGTGGGGTTCATGGTGGGCCGCGCGGTGCACGTGGGCTCGCGCGAGCGCGGCGGCTGGGGGTACCAGGCGATGGCGGTGGGGCTCACCTACCTGTCCATCGTCACGTCGTTCATCCCCATCCTGGTGCAGGCCATGCGGCAGCCGCCCGACCCCACCACCCTGTCGGTGCCGGTGCAGTACCTGGCCGCGTTCGTCACCTCGATCCCGCTGCCGTTCCTGATGCTGACCTCGTCGCCCCTCACCGTGGTGATCGTGGCGATCGGCCTGTGGCAGGCGTGGAAGCAGACGCGCCGACCCGAGCTGAACCTGAGCGGCCCGTACCACGTGACCGTCCCGCAGCAGGCGCCGCCCTTCGGCGCTCCCGCGGTTGGTTGACTTCGTGCTGGCGGCGCCCGCGGCGCCGCCGGTTTGCGCCGGGTGCGGCGCGGAGCTGGCCGCCGGGCTGCTGAGCTGCCCCGGCTGCAGCCGGCTGGTGCACGCGGCCGAGCTGCGCCGCCTGGCCGAGGGCGCCGAGGCCGCCACCGCCGCGGGCGACCGGCCGCGCGCCCTGGCGCTGTGGCAGGCCGCGATGTCGCTGCTGCCGCCCGACGCGGGCCAGCGCGCCGCCATCAGCGAGCGCATCGCCGCGCTGGGCGCGCTGGCCGCCGTGCGCCCCGCGCAGCGCGAAGGCCGCGGTGAGGGCGGCGGCGCGGCGAAGAAGTCGGGGATCGCGGCGGCGGCCCTGGCGTTCCTGCTCAAGGCCAAGACGATCGTGTTCTTCGTGCTGGCCAAGGGCAAGCTGCTGCTGTTCGGGCTCACCAAGCTGTCCACGCTGGCGTCGATGGCGCCGTACCTGGCGTGGATGTGGGCGCTCTACGGGTGGCGGCTGGGTGCCGGGGTGCTGATCTCCATCTACGTGCACGAGATGGGGCACGTGTCGGCGCTGCGCTTCTACGGGATGGACGCGGGGGCGCCGGTGTTCATCCCCGGCATCGGCGCGCTGATCCGGCTGAAGCAGGCGCCGCCCAACGAGCGGGTGGACGCGCGCATCGGGCTGGCGGGGCCCATCTGGGGCTTCGCGGCGGCGCTGGCGGCGTATGGCGTGTACCTGGCCACGGGCGTGGGTGTCTGGGCGGCCATCGCCCGCTTCGGGGGATGGCTCAACCTGTTCAACCTGCTCCCGGTGTGGCAGCTGGACGGCGGCCGCGCCTTCAACTCGCTCAGCCGCCGCCAGCGCATCGGCGCCCTGGTGGCGATCGGGGTGGCGTTCGCGCTCACCCGCAACGACCTGCTGCTGCTGCTGATGGCCGGCGCCGCGTACCAGCTCTTCCGCCCCGCACCCGACCGCGACGACCACGGCGCGTGGGGCACCTACGTGGCGCTGGTGCTGGCCCTGGCCGCGTTCGAGATGCTGCCGGGCGTGGCGCGGTAGGATCCGGAACGACGACGGGGGGCAAGGACTCCGGTCCTCCATCATCCTGTGTGTCTTCCGAGCGCCCGCTCAAGCCATCAAACACGTACGCCCCCCAGATCAGCGCATTGTGAAGCCCGACCGCGATTCCCATGTAACCGTGGAGCACCTCCGCAGGCTCATTGATGCAGAGGTTTCTCGCACCTCGCTGCGCGCGGTTGCTCGCGCAGTGGGGATTAGCCCAGGCGGTCTGAAGAAGTTCATCCAGGGGTCGGCGCCCTACTCACCTACGTTGCGGAGGCTGCGTGTCTGGTACGTGGGGACGTATGCCTCGACGGACGCATCCGCGGCGGGGGGAGGCTCGCCGGACGCCGTCGCGCCGATGGAGGCGGGGAGCGAACGGGAACTGCTCGTAATCGCCGACCTCAACGCGGTCCCCGCTAGCGCCTTGGCAGAGCTGATGGGTGCGCTGGACGAGCTTCACCGGGCCCACGGCGGAGGCGGGCTTCGGATCTCGGCGACGCACAGGGGCACGCTCCGCATCGCGGGCGTGGCCGTATGAGCGAGCGCAATCCATGGGAATCTCCCGACGACGACACGGCCGAACAGGAGATCTTCACCGCCGAACTCGTGGGTGAAGAAGGTCCGGACGGGCGGAACCCGGTCGCGGGATACGTTGCCGGCTTCGTGGCGCGATGCGTGGAGCGCATTCGGCAGGGGATCGCCGAGCGCGCGGGAAAGCAGTCCCCCGCTCCAAATCTGGCGGCTGGGATTGTGGGCTCGGCCACAGAGACGGCGATCGGAGCGCTCGAAGGCACTCTGAAGGGCAAGAGCCTAGACGGCGCGCTGAAGGAGGCGCAGATCGTGGCCACCTATGCCGAGGCCCGAGAGAAGAACGCGGTTGCCGCGAAAGCGGAGGCCGAAGCCGAGAAGGTCCGGCAGGACACGGCGATGGAGCGTCTGGAGCGGGCGGTGGAGCTGATTGAGAAGGTTGGCGGGGTCGTCCACTTGGCAACCTTTCCCGATGGGCGGATTGGGATCGTGGTGGGCGATGGCCTCGTGGGCGAACTGCCGTTCAGCGGCATCGGACTCACCGCATCGCACTCGCCCGAGGAATCAGGTGTTGCCGCGCACGAGGCGGCACCGGTTGCGGACCAGCCCAGCCAGCTGCACAAGCCAAGCGACTAGCCGGCCAGACAGCACGGGCGATGATGTGAAAAACGAGGAGCCGCTGCCTAGATCGGGAGCGGCTCCTAGTCTTCGTCTGACCGGGCCCTATTATGTCCGTCCGAATCCCGCGGTGACCCTACCGCCGCGCGCGGATCGCCGAGCCGCCGCCGACGATGTATTGGGCGACGCCGACGACGCCGCGAAGGGTGCGCGTGCTGCCGTCGCCCACTGCGCCGTAGTCGTTCTCACCCCAGCACCAGGCGGCGCCGGACGCCAGCGCGCCGCAGCCGTGCGCGGCGCCGTTCACGTCGAGCGAGGCGAATGCGTGGCCCTGTGCGATGGCCGTGGGCACCGCGCTGCCGCCGGCGCGGGTGCCGGTGCCGAAGCGGTATCCGCCGGCGCCCCAGCAGTAGTACGCGCCGCCGGTGGTGACGCCGCAGGTCAGCGAGTTGGCCGAGCTGACCAGGGCGAAGGTGAGGCCGCCCTTCACGGCCACCGGCGCCTCGTACGAGTCGGTCTGCAGGCTGTCGCCCAGCTGGCCCTGGTTGCCGTCGCCCCAGCAGTAGGCGGCTCCGCCCGTGGCGATGCCGCACACGTGGCTGGGGCCCGCCGACAGCTGCGTGAAGGCGTGCCCGCCCGCAACGGCCAGCGGGGTGCCGTTGGGCGCGCCCGGCGGAACGCTGCCCAGCGCGCCGATCCCCCAGCACCGCGCCGCGCCGCCCGGGGTGATGCCGCAGCTGTGCTCGTCGCCCACGGTCACCGAGGTGAAGGTGAAGCCGCCCGACACCGCCACCGGCGTGGCGCTGAACCCCGTGGTGCTGGGGATGCCCAGCTGGTGCCGGTCGTTGAGCCCCCAGCAGTACGCCGCGCCCGCCGTGGTCACGCCGCACGCGTGGAAGGGGCTCACGTCGAGCTGGGCGAAGGCGTGCCCGCCCGGCACGGCGGCCGGCACGGCGCTGCTCACCGGCGTCTCGTTGAAGTCGAACCGCGTGGTGGGATGCTTACCCCAGCAGTACGCCGCGCCAGATGCGGTGATGCCGCAGGTGCGGTTTCCGCCGGCGCTGAGCGCGGTGAAGGCCAGGCCGCCCGCCACGGCGAACGGCGTGGGGCGGTCGTGCGTGGTGCCGTTGCCCAGCTGCCCCGACGCGCCGCGGCCCCAGCACCAGGCCGCGCCGCCCGGCGCGAGCCCGCACGAGTGGTAGGCGCCCACCACCACGCCCCGCAGGTCCGACGGGCCGGGCCCCACCACGTTCACCGTCACCAGCGCGCTCATCCCCTCCGACGTGGCGGTGACGGTGGTGGTGCCGATCGCCACGCCGGTGACCGTGCCCGTGCCGTTCACCGCCGCCGTGCCCGGCGCGGCCGACTGGAAGGTGACCGGGCGGTAGACCACGTTCCCGCCAGCGTCGCGGGTGGTGACGGTGATCGCCTGTATGGCGCCCACCACCATGTTGATGACCTCGGGCGTGGCGGTGATGCTGGCCACGGGCGCCTGCACCGTGATGGCCACCGTGCCCGAAAGCGCCCCGCTGGTGCCGGTGATGGTGGTGGTCCCCGGCGCCACCGCCGAGACCGCGCCCGTGGACGCATCCACCGAGGCGATGGCTGGGTTGGCGCTGGCGAAGGTGACGGCGGCCCCCGTCTGCGGCCGGCCGACGCGGTCGCGGACGACCGGCGTTAGCGTGGTGGTGGTGCCCTGCGCCAGCGTCTGCGCGGGGCCCAGGTCTACCCAGCCATCGGGGTAGCGCACCGGGGCGGAGACGTAGACGGTGAAGGTGCACGAGGTCACCGTGACGGGCATGTCCAGCCGCCACTGCTTGGCGTTGCTGGTGGCGGCCGGCGCGATGATCTGGCCGTACTGGTAGTAGGGCTGCCCCGCGGCGGTGAAGGTGGCGGTGCCATCGGCCACCACCGTGCACGTGCCCGTGCCCGCGGCCACCACCGGCGGCTCGGGGAAGAACACGCGCACGCCCGTGGGCGCCGCCGTCACGCCGTCCGTCGTGCCGATCGCCTGGCCGATCAGGTTCTTCACCGTCACGTAGAAGGTGAACGAGCCCGCCGCGTAGCTGGGGAAGAACGAGGTGAGCTTCACGTGCGTGCCCTGGCCGCCCAGCACCAGGTCGCCGCGCGCGCCGGTGGCGCCCGTGTCTCCCGGCGTGGTGCAGAGGACGGTGCCCTCCACCCGGTTGGCGGTGCATTCCAGCCGCTGCGCCGCGACGGGCGCGGGCGCCTCGGGCGCGGAGGGGAGCGTGTCGGCGCAGGCCGCAGCCAGGGCGAGCGGCAGGGCCAGGCACCAGCGGTTGCGGAGCGAGGTGAGGTCGAACGTCATCGGGTCGCTGCGGTGGTTCGAGGTACGGAGGCGCCGCCGGGACGAGGGAGGCGCGAGTGCGGCGGGTGAGGTGTGGCGAAAGCGGAGGCGGAGACGAATTCGCTCGATCCGGCGGCGGGGGTGATCTACGGAATCCTGAGTGCTCGCCCCCCGCGCGAGGACGTTGGACAGGAATGATGCGGCGGCCCCATATCCTGAGCGTATCCCCGGTGCAACCGCGGGTTGTTGCAGTTGGGCGGGGGACCTAGATTCCCGGCTCCCCATCCGTTCCCCGGCCTCGCCGCCTGCCTCGCTTGTACCACCTTCGCACGCTCGGCAACCTCGACCTGCGGGCTCCCGGCGGGGAGCGCGTCGACGGCCTCCTCGCGCAGCCGCGCCGGGCGGCGCTCTTCGTGTGCCTGGTGCTGGCGCGCCCGCGCGGGCCCGTGCGGCGCGACGTGCTGCTCTCGCGCTTCTGGGCCGACTATCCGGAAGGCCGCGGCCGGGCGGCGCTGCGCAACGCGCTCAGCTTCCTGCGCCGGTCGCTTCCCGGCCTGCTGGAGGCGCGGGCGGACGACGCGGTGGAGGTCTCGCCCGCGGCGCTGCGCTGCGACGTGTGGGAGATGGAGGCGGCGCTGGAGCGGGGCGACGACGCGGGCGCGCTGGAGCTGTACGGCGGCGAGCTGCTGGCGGGCTTTCACGCCGGCGGCGGGGGCGACTGGGAGTCGTGGCTCGACGGCGAGCGGCGCCGCCTGTCGCGCGCGGCGGCCGCGGCGGCCACCCGGCTGGCCTGCGCCGCCGAAACGGCGGGAGATGCGGCCGCCGAGCTGCGCTGGCGCCGCGCGGCGGTGGAGATCGAGCCGCACGACGAGGTGGCGATTCGTGCGCTGCTGCTGGCGCTGGACGCCGCGGGCGACCGCGCCGGCGCGCTGGCCGCCTACGAGGCGTTCGTCCGCGTGGTGCGCCGCGCCTACGACGCCGAGCCCGCCACGGAGACGGTGGCGCTCGTCCGCGCGATCCGCGACCGGCGGCCGGCGGCGGCCCCTCCGCAATCCGTCGCGGAACGCGTCGTGGCTCCGTCCCTCGTCCGTCCGCCTCAACCCATCGCTCCCGCTCGACCCACCGTCCTCCCCATCGTCCCTGCCTCTCCCACGGACTCGGACGTCGTTGATGGATTGGACTCCGCTCCCGACCTCGATCGGAGCGAGGATGAGTCTGCCAATGCGAAAGGGGCTCCCGTCCCGGCCGCAAACCCCGGCGCGGAATCTGATCGACATCTCGCTCCGGTGGAGTCGACGCGTCCCGCGGCGCCTGCATCCGCGCCGCGACGGCGCCGGACGGTGGGGTGGGGGATCGCGGCAGCGGTGATCTTCGCCGCCCTGCTGCTCGGCTTCATCCTCCTGCGCCCGGGCCGCCGCGCGGTTCAGCCGCACACGGGGGTGCCCACGCGCGTGGCGGTGCTCCCGTTCGCGGTGCGGACGGGGGCGGGGCACGCGTACCTGGGCGAGGGGATGATGGACCTGGTGTCGGTTCGGCTGGACGGCACGGGTGAGCTGACCACCGTGGATCCGTTCGCGCTGCTGGGCTTCCTGCGCTCCACACCCGAGCCGGCCGGGATGGCGGCGGGGCTTTCGGCGGCGCGGCGCTTCGGGGCCGGTCACTTCGTGCTGGGGAGCGTGCTGGAGGCGGGCGGGCGCCTGCACCTGCAGGCCGCGCTGTACGACGACCGCGGCCGCCGGCGCGGGCACGCCGAGGTGGCCGAGGTGCGCGAGGACAGCCTGTTCGGCGCGGTGGACCTGCTGGTGCGCCAGCTGGTGGCCGACGAGCTGCGCGGCCCCCGCGACGCACTCGACCGAACGGCGGCGCTCACCACCGCCTCGCTCCCCGCGCTCAAGGCCTACCTCTCGGGCCAGCGCGCCTTCCGCCGCGGGATGTTCGGCGAAGCCTCGGCGCAGTTCGCCCGCGCGGCGGCGGCCGACAGCGGCTTCGCGCTGGCCCACTACCGCATGAGCGTGGCGCAGGACTGGGCCGCCGAGGACGGCTCCGCGGCGGCCGCCCGCGCGCTTGCGCTGGGAGAGCGGCTCCCGCCGCCCGAACGGCAGCTGCTGCAGGTGCGCGTCGCCTTCCGCACCGGCTCCGCGGTGCGCGCCGAGCAGCTGTGCCGCGCCCTGCTCGCCTCGCACCCCGACCACGTGGAGGCGCTCAACGAGCTGGGCGAGATCCTGTATCACCGCGCGATGTGGCAGGGGCGGTCGCTGGCCGTGTCGCGCGATGCGTGGCAGCGGCTGATCGCGCTCGACTCCAGCAACATCAGCGCACGGGTGCACCTTGCGGGCGTGGCCGCGCTGGAGCGTCGCCCCGTCGAGGTGGACTCGCTGGTGAGCCAGATCGCCCGTCTCAGCCCCAGGCATGAGCCGCTGGCCCGCTTGGGCCTGCTGCGCGCGGTGGCGACGGGGGATGCGCGGCGCGAGGCCGAGGTGATGGCCGAGCTCCGCCGTCAGGCGCACGCCCCGCGCGACGCCCGCGACGACCCGCCGTGGGGCGCGGCGTGGCGAACCGCCGACTTCCTGGAAGACCCGGTGGCGGGCCTGCGCGCGGCGGCGATGATGACGGAGCCGTTCCGCACTGAGCGGGGCAGGCTGGTGGGCTACACCACCCGCGCCCACCTGGAGATGGCGCGCGGCCGGTGGCGCGCCGCCCGCGCCGCGCTCGACTCGGCGGCGGCGCTCGACGCGGCCTATGCGGCGCGGACGCGGGCCTTCCTCTTCGCCTTCTCGCCGGTCCCGCTGCCGGCGGACGAGGTGGCCCGCGCGCGGCGGGCGCTGCTCGCGACCGCGCCGCCCCGGTCCGACGGCGTGGGCGACGTGGTGGACCATGAGAAGGGCGCCTTCCCCACGATCCGCCACCACTACCTGCTGGGCGCGCTGGCCGTGGCCCTGCGCGACAGCGCGGAGGTACGCCGGCGGGTAGGCGCGCTGGGCGCACCGGCCGACACCGGCGCGGCCGCGGCCGTCTTCGCCCGCCACCTGCAGCACCAGCTGCGGGCGCGGCAGCTCCAGGCCGAGGGGCGGCCTGCGGAGGCGCTGAGGGAGGTGGAGCGGGGGTGGCCGGAGCCGGTGGCCGCGGTGTTCATGAAGGACGATTCGTACAGCACCGTGGCCGAGCGCTACCTCCGCGCCGGGCTCTTGGCGCAGGCCGGGCGCCACGCCGAGGCGGTGCGCTGGTACGGCAGCCTGGCCGAGGACATCAGCCGCGGCCTGCTCTTTCCCACGGCGGCCCACCTCCCGCGCGCCGAAGCGCTGGAGCGCTTGGGCCGCCCTGCCGAGGCGGCCGCGGAGTACCGCCGCTTCCTCGCCCTCTACGCCGCCGCCGACGCGGAGGCGGCGCCCGCCCTCGTACGAGCACGGGCGCGGCTGAGCCAGCTGCGCCCCGCCCGGTGACCTGACCGGTTGGGGTGATCCCGGGGATATGTCATCCTGCGCCCCCACCTTGCTGTTCTTGAGACGGGGGATGGAGAGGACGTCGCCAGACGCAAGGAATCCAGCCGTCGAGCCTCGCGCAGTTTGCGAGGCTTTTCGTAGTGGTTGCTGCGGCTTCCAGGCGCCGGTCCGGAGCGGAGACGCGGGAACACTGCAGCGGCTCGTTGAAGATGACATTCCGTTGGTGGGAACTCATACCGATTCCGCTGAATGATTGTGCATTCCTCCACAGACGAACTGGCTCACACGGAGCAACGGAGGAAACGGAGAACTGCTGTCTTTCCTCCGCTTCCTCCGTTCCTCCGTGTGACATTCTTCCGTAACGGTTCTTCCGAATGCACAGTCGATTGCCGCATCCAGTATCACAATCATTCGCCGGAAGACGACCGAAGCCCCGGTGCTGAACAGCGCCGGGGCTTCGCTTCGATACGGCTGGATGTCAGCCGATGACCGTCGTCGTACGAGCTCGAGTCGGCTCAGGAGCGGTAGCCGAGCGCCTTGAGCTGCGACTGCACCCACCAGAAGCACGCGCCGGCAAGCAGCAGGCTCACGCCCACCAGCACCCAGCCGAGCGCCGTCGGCTTGGGCGGGTGCTGCGTGACGTCGCGGTACCGCGCCTTCTCGCCGCCGGCCGCGAAGGCGAGGCCGAACACCAGCAGCATCGGGACGAGGACGAACGCGGCCTTGAGGTTCATCGCGACCTCGGGTGCGCCGGCCTGGGCCTGCTGCAGCGGCCGCAGGATGAAGAACCATCCGGCCGGCAGCCCCAGCGCCAGGCACAGCAGCCCTCCCAAGCGAATCTTCAGGTCCTGGGTCATTTCACATTTCCGGGCGAAGGGGGTGGGGACTGGGATGGGAGGATGCCGCGGCGTCGGGAATGCACGGGGGATCGGCGGCGGGGGGCAACGGCGGGACGTCGCCGCGCACAGGATAACCGTGGGGCGGGCTGAATGGAAAGATTCTCCCGCAGGGGTGTCGCAGCCCAACCGGCCGTCGACGTGGCTCGCACTTTCGGGCGGGGGTCGGCGCGGTCTAAGCTCCAAAGCCAGAACCCCGCCGCGGCTCGCGGCGGGGTTCTCGGCTTCACGGGCCGACGGGCTGCGCGATTGCCTTCAGTTGGTTCCGCCGCACAGGTCGGGGTAGGTGCAGTCGCGCTCGAAGGTCCGCATGGTGGTCGGCACCGGCTCGGTGATGCCGATGGCCGCGCCGACCGGGCAGAGCTCGGGCGTGGTGCACCCCGGCTCGAAGGTCTTCATCGGCCCCGCCGCGACGGCCGGCCCCGTCTCCACGGTGGGGAACGACTCGACCACAAGTCCGTCCGGGTTCAGCGAGAATGTGCCCATCGATTGCGCTCCAGGGGTTGGAGATGAGCGGAAGAGTCGAACGCAGGTGCCGGTATGATAGGCTGGAAACGTGATAGAACAAGCCTTGCCGTCCGGTCCCCCCGACGTCCGTGATTCCAGCGGAGAGCGAGACGGCGTGCGGAGGATGGGACGGCCGAAGCCCCGCGGGCGTCGGAACGCTCGCGAGGCTTCGGCAGATCGAGGAGCGGGAGACGGGACTCGAACCCGCGACCCTTAGCTTGGAAGGCTAATGCTCTACCAACTGAGCTACTCCCGCTCGGAGGCGGCGAAAGATAACCGGCGCCCCCGCGCCGGGTCAATCTCGTGCGCCCCGCCTCGCTATCAGCGGGTGCCGTGCACGATGGTCATCTCGTCGCCCACGGCATACACGTTGGTGCCCGCGCCGCCCGCCACCGCCCGCAGGCTCAGCGTGGTGATCGAGGTCATCACCGTCCACCGGCTCCCGTCGAAGCGCCACACGTGGCCATCGGAGCCCACGGCATACACGTTCTGGGCGTCGCTCCCCCACAGGTCGTACATCTGCGCGCCCAGGGTGGGCGTGGACTGCGTCCAGGTCGCGCCGGCGTCGGTGGAGCGGTAGGCCCTCCCGCTGCCCATCGCGAACAGCTCCGGGCCCACGGCGGCCACGTTCACCAGCCCCACCCCCGCGGGTATCCCCGAGGGCGACGTCGTCCAGGTCGCTCCACCGTTCTCCGTGCGCATCACCACGGTGGTGAGGGCGCCCGTCTTGTCGGCCACGTCGTAGCCGACGGCCACCACGTGGTTCGCGTCGGTGCCCGCCACGCCCAGGAGAAAGCGGTCGGCCTCCGAGCCCAGCACCGCCGGGAAGGCGAACTGCGTCCAGGTGGCGCCGCCGTCGTTCGAGCGCAGCACCAGCCCCTCGTAGGCCGGCTGGCCGATCCCGCTCTTGATGGCCGCGAACGGGTTGTAGTGGTAGCCGGCCGCCCACAGGTGCGTGGCGTCGGTCCCCCACACGCTCTGCAGGAACACGTGTTTTGGGTCGCCCTGGATGGACGGGCCGCCGGTGATGGTGGCTTCCGACCAGCTCTGCCCGCCGTCGCTCGAGCGCAGCACCAGGCCCTGGCGCGCCACCGTCCACGGGTCCTGCGAGCCCACCGCCACCAGCTCGCCGCCCGGCGCGCGCCAGAGATCGGTGAGCACGCGGTCGTGGGCGTACGGCAGCACCGTCTCGGTCCACGCGCTGCCGTTCCAGATGCGGGTGACCGCCGTGTGCGTGGTGGGGCTGAGCCGGTTGTCCACCCGGGTCCCCACCGCCACCGCCCGCGAGGGGCTCACCACCGCCACGCCGGTGAGCGCGTAGTCCTGCTGCTTCTGCATCTGCGGCTGCAGCTCGGCGCCGGTGCCGCGCAGGATCATGAAGGGATCCCCGCCCGCGAGCACGACCCCGGGCGCCGCCCACACCGACGTGAGCTTACGCCCAAGAACGACCTGGACGGGCCAGTCGGCCGTGGTCTTCGTCCAGCTGGCGCCCGCGTCGGTGGAGTGGAGCATGGCGCCCACCGAGTGGCCGGCAGCCGCGTCGTACGCCGACCCCACCCCATACAGGTCGGTCGGCGACGCGCCCCACACGGCGTTCAGCGCCTGCACGTCCTGCCGCTGGCCGCTCCAGGTGGCGCCGGCGTCGTACGAGTGCATCACCACGCCGCTCACAGTGTCGCGCCCCACGGCCACCAGGTGCCCGCCGGCGTCGGCCCACACCCCGCGAACACTCAGCGCGCCCGGCGCCCACGCGATGACGTACGTGCTCCAGGTGGCGCCGCCGTCGCTGCTGCTGAACGCCACGGGCTCGCTGGTGCCGCCGGTGGTCCGCCGCGAGCCCACCGCCACCACGGTCCCGCCGGGCGTGCCCGTGACCGCGGCCAGGGAACCGCCGGGCGTGGCCGCGCCGCCGCCGGGAAGCGAGATGCTGGTGAAGGTGGCGCCCCCGTCGGTGGTGTGCAGCACCACGCCCCCGGTGCCGCTGCTCAGCACCCGCTCGCCCACCACGAAGAAGTCGCTGGCCGAGCGTCCCCACATTCCGTGGTACGTGTCGCCCGACTGGCTCCGCAGCACGCGCCACACGTTCCCGTCGTACGCGAACACGTCGCCGTACCCGGCGCCGTACACGTGGTGCGCGTCGGAACCCCAGAGTGCCGAAATCGCCGACGTGCCGGGCAAGATCATGGGAACCCAGCTCACGCCGTCGAAGTGCAGCACCGCGCCTCTGTTCTCGGTCCCCACGAACAGGTTGGTGGCCGAGGTGCCCCACACCGCGGCCACGCGCCCCTGCTCGAACATGGGCGCGCCCGACTCGCGGGTCCAGCGCAGCACGCCCGCCTCCGCCGGCAGCTGCGCGTCCACGTACAGGGTGAAGGCGAACTCGCCCACCGTGGGCGCCACGCGGAACTGCCACCGCCGCGGCGCGCTGGTCCCCTGCGACGCCAGCACCTGCGGATACTCGAAGTAGGGCTGGCCGCTGGCGGTGAAGGTGCCGATGCCGTCGGCGTTCTCCACCACCGCCTCGCCGCTGCCGCTGGTGACCGAGGGGCCCGTCACGAAGAAGACGCGCACGCCCGTGGCCGTGGTCCCGTCGGGGGTGCCCATGGGCTGCGCCAGCAGGTTCTGCACGGTCACGTCGCTGTTCAGGAACGTGCCGTCGTAGGCCGTGCCGCTGCTCAACAGGCGCACCGATACGCCCTGCCCGCCCACGATCACGTTGCCCCGCGCCGCGCCGGCCGGCGGCGCGGGGGCGGCGCAGCGCACCACGGCCGCCGCAACCTCCACCGTGCAGTCGATGCGGGTGTGCACGGTCTGGGGGCCCGGTGCGGCGGGCAGCGCGGCGGTGGGCGTACGGTCGGCGCAGGCAGCGGCCAGCACCGCGAGCAGCGGCGCCGCGAACACGGCGAAGATTCGCATCGGGTCGGGTGAGTCGGGGGGGTGGGGCGGGGCGTGGACGCAGGTGGGAACGGCCGTGAGGTCGGGAGAATTCTACCGGAAAACGAGGTGCGTCGTCAACCGCCCTCAGTTCCCGCCGCTACGCGCATCGCAAAATGTCGCATGGGGTTACGACGGAGGCCCCGCCTTCCCGGACGGATGCAGAACGCCGCGGCTCGCCTCTGGAGAGGACAGGCCGCGGCGTTCGTATCGAGCGTGGAATTCCGGGAAAGAGCCGCCTGTCGGAATCGAACCGACGACCTTCGCATTACAAGTGCGGTGCTCTGCCAACTGAGCTAAGGCGGCGAACGGCGGGATAATCTAGCGCCAAACCCCGCATCCTTCCACCCTCCCGCAATGGCGCATGATCAGACGATGCACGCTTCAGTCGGCGCGAGAGCGCGCGTCATCCGGCATGCCCGGTCCGCAATCCCGCCGACGGCGAAGGGCGGCTCCGCGCGAGCCGCCCTTCGTTCAACACCCACGCACACCAGGATCCGCTTCAGAACAGGCAGATGCAGTGCCCTTCGCAAATCCCGCGGACGTCGGTCGTGTGGTACTTGATCTCGCAGTACGACTGGCACTCCTCGTCGGTCGTGCAGGCGATCCGCCGGTCCCCGCCGCTGGCCGGCGTGGCCATCGCCTCGCGCGCTCCGAACCCGAACGCGAGCATGATCGCCGCCGCGAACCCCGCCTTGCCGAGACTCGATCCACGCATGGCCGCCCTCCTTGCGAGAGATGGATGGGATCCCAGTGCTACGTCGCGCATAGTACAGCGCCATCGCCCGTGGCACAACCTCTTTACTAACGCTTGGCGACCAAATATCGTTGGATCCGAAGCCGGCCAACCAGGCAGGCGGGGCATTTTCAAGGAGCAGGACGATGCGAACGACACAGCGGATGGTGCTGGCAGCCGCCACGCTTCTGGCCGCCGCGTGCAGCGGCGACACCGAACGGGTGCTCGCCCCCGAGGCACCGGCGCACTCCACCTGGACCAGGTCGTACTACGTGCGCGGGGCGACCTACGTGGGCACGCACCCGTTCAACGCGGTGCCCGCCTCGTACTCCGGCGGCTACGTCAAGGTGGAACTGGTTCCCGACAACCCGCTGATGGGTGCCTACGAGCTTGGCCGGGTGGACGCCGACGGCGACCTGTACGGGCCGTTCTACAAGCCCGCCAACAACTCGGTGCGGCTCACGGCGGTGCCCACGCTGTCCAACTGTGCCTTCTGGGGATGGGTCTTCGGCACCTCCTCGTCGATCTCCACCACCCAGAACCCGATCAACATGGATACGTACAAGGTCTACAGCGAAGCCACGGCCAAATTCCTCTGCAGCTGACCGCGCTACGCGTACTACCAGGTCCGGCGAACGGCTTTCTCACACAGAGGCACGGAGACGCAGAGAACTGCGGTTTTTCTCCGTGCCTCTGTGCCTCCGTGTGACACTTCGGCAGATCCTGCTGTCGCAATGAAGCATGCGGATCTGGTACGAGCCGAAATCGGTAGAAAACCGGCCTCTGGTGCCTCTGGGTGAGGCCGTTGGGATGAACGTCGTCCCCACCGTTCCCGCGGGGAAGCGGAGGCCTACCCCGCCAGCGACCAGCGCGGCCCCTGCGCGGTGTCCTCCACCACCACGCCGCGCGCGGCCAGCTCGGCGCGGATCGCGTCCGACGTGGCGAAGTCCTTGGCCTTGCGGGCGGCCTGGCGCGCGGCGATGCGCTCCTCCACCCAGGCGGCGAGGTCCGCATCCACCTCGCTCTCGCGGCCGGCCAGCTCGATGAAGCCGAACACCCGGTCGATGCGGTCGAACGCGTCCATCGCCGCGTGCTTCTCGGCGGCGCTGATGGGGTGCGTGCCCAGCGCCTCCAGCCGCTGGTTCACCGCGTTCACCAGCCCGTGCAACTCGGCCAGCGCCACGCTGGTGTTCAGGTCGGCGTCCATCGCCTCGGTGAAGCGGGCGAGGGTGCCGTCCACTACCGGGTGCAGCACCGGCTCGTCCGAAGGATTGGCATCGCGCGCATCCGGATGGGCGCGCAGCCGCTCGCGCGTGCCGCGGATGCGGCGCACCGCCTCGGCGCTCGCCTCCAGCGCGGCGAAGGTGAAGTTGAGCTTGCTGCGGTAGTGCGCCGTCAGGAACAGGTAGCGGATGCTGGACGGCTTCACGCCGCGGTCGATCAGGTCCTGGAGGTTGAAGATGTTGCCGGTGCTCTTGGCCATCTTGTCGCCCTCCAGCAGCAGGAACTCGCCGTGCAGCCAGTAGCGCACGAACGGCTTTCCCGTTGCCCCCTCGCTCTGCGCGATCTCGTCCTCGTGGTGGGGGAACACCAGGTCCACCCCGCCGGCGTGGATGTCGAAGGTCTCGCCCAGCTCGTCCATGCTCATGGCCGAGCACTCGATGTGCCACCCCGGGCGCCCGCGGCCCCAGGGCGTGTCCCACACCGCGCCCACCT
>Ga0247773_1000207_pt1 | contig 28555 bp, 18 predicted proteins | sample UWRJL092311B6_FD_179934 | JGI IMG/M metagenome (GOLD analysis project Ga0247773, IMG submission 179934) | Plant litter microbial communities from Arlington Agricultural Research Station in Wisconsin, United States - UWRJ-L092-311B-6 | ecosystem: Environmental > Terrestrial > Plant litter >... | reverse complement strand
CCAGCCCCGGCTCGATGCTGCGCACCAGCTCGGCCGCGCGGCGCACCTTGTCGCTCTGCGGGTGGCGCACGCTGCCGAAGTTGCTGAACGACAGCATCGCCACGCGCGGCTCCAGCCCCAGCCGACGCACGAACGCGGCGCTGAGCGTGGCGATCTCGGCCAGCGTCTCGGCGTCGGGTTCGATGTTCACGGTGGTGTCGGCGAAGAACAGCATCTCCTGCTCCAGCACCATCATGTACAGCCCCGCCACGTGCCGCACGCCGGCCGCCGTGCCGATCGTCTCCAGCGCCGGGCGGATCGTCTCGGGGTAGTGCAGGTCTTCGCCCGCCACCAGCCCGTCGGCCTCGCCCTCGCGCACCATCATCATCCCGAAGGTGATGGCGCGGCGCACCTCGCCGCGCGCGTCGGCCAGCGTCATCCCTTTGCGCTGGCGGCGGGCGTACAGCGTCTGGGCGTAGCGCTCCAGCCGCTCCTCGTCGGCCAGCCGGTCCACCACCCGGATCCCCTCCAGCGACACCCCCAGCGACTCGGCCGTCTGCGCGATGCGCTCGGGGCGGCCCACCAGCACCGGGTGCGCGAAGCCCTCGCCCACCACCAGCGCCGCCGCGCGGATGATGCGCTCGTGCTCGCCCTCGGGGTACACGATGGTGCGCGGGTCGCGGCGGGCGCGGCGCATGATGTCGCGCATCACCTCGCGGCCGCGGCCCAGGCGCGCGTCCAGCTCGTGGCGGTAGGCGTCCAGGTCCAGCTCGCGCCGCGCAACGCCGGTCTCCATCGCCGCCCTGGCCACCGCGGGCGCCACCCACAGCATGGTGCGCGGGTCGAACGGCTTGGGGATCAGGTACTCGGTGCCGAAGCGCAGCCGCTCGTCGCCGTAGGCGCGCTCCACGCTCTCGGGCACGTCCAGCCGCGCCAGCTCGGCCAGCGCGTGCGTGGCCGCCATCTTCATCTCGTCGTTGATCGCCCGGGCGCGCACGTCCAGCGCGCCGCGGAAGATGAAGGGGAAGCCCAGGACGTTGTTCACCTGGTTGGGATAGTCCGACCGGCCCGTTGCCATGATCGCGTCGGGCCGCACCTCCGCGACCTCCTCGGGCGTGATCTCGGGGTCGGGGTTGGCGAGCGCGAACACGATCGGCGAGGGCGCCATCGACGCCACCATCTCGCGCGTCACCGCACCGGCGACGGAAAGGCCCACGAACACGTCGGCCCCCACCATCGCCTCGGCCAGCGTGCGCATCGGCGTGTCCTGGGCGAAGCGCGACTTGTAGGGGTCGGTGTGCTCGGGGGCGCGGTCGGTCGTCACCAGCCCGGTGCGGTCGCACATGTAGATGTTCTCGCGCCGCACGCCCAGCGACACGTAGTGCTCGGCCGTGGCGATCGCGGCGGCGCCGGCGCCCGAGAACACCACCTTCGCATCGGCCAGCCGCTTCCCCACCAGCTCCATCGCGTTCAGCAGCGCCGCGCCCGAGATCACCGCGGTGCCGTGCTGGTCGTCGTGGAAGACGGGGATGTCGAGCCGCGCCTTCAGCGTTTCCTCGATGTAGAAGCACTCGGGCGCGGCGATGTCCTCCAGGTTGATCCCGCCCACCGTGGGCTCCAGCAGCTCGCAGAACTTGATGACGTCGTCGGGGTCCTGCGAGCCCACCTCCAGGTCGAACACGTCGATGTCGGCGAAGCGCTTGAACAGCACCCCCTTCCCCTCCATCACCGGCTTGGCCGCCAGCGGGCCGATGTTGCCCAGGCCCAGGACCGCGGTCCCGTTCGACACGACGGCCACGAGGTTGCCGCGCGCCGTGTACTTGAACACCTCCTCGGGGTCGCGCGCGATCTCGCGGCACGGCTCGGCCACGCCGGGCGAGTAGGCCAGCGACAGGTCGCGCTGCGTGCTGGCGGGCTTGGTGGGGACCACCGCAATCTTGCCGCGCCGCCCCTCGCTGTGGTAGTCGAGCGCGTCCTGCCTGCGATCCGACATCGGTCTTTCCGGAAAGAAGTGCTGAGTGCTGGGTGCTGGGTGCCGGGTGCGGCGTCGTCGGGTTCGCGTGCTCCCATCTGGCGCCCGGGCCGCGCTTTGCCGCATGGCGGTGGAGCCGGGTAGCGTACCCGCGGGGGTGGGGAGGTGTCAAGCAAGCGGCCGGGTGCCCGGCTTCTTTCGAATCCTCGACCGAGCCGAAGGTGCCGTTGGCTCGAACCCCGAACGTTTCGCACGCTCGTACTTCCGTACTTTGGCTTGGGCGTGTTCGGCGCCCGAGGCGCCGAACCGGGCTGCGCGCGCGGTAGGGCACGATACCGCCGTGCCCAACCGCGCCGGGCCACCGCCGCCACAAACTGCCGTGGCGGCGCCGTCCCGGCCCTCCGGGCGCGCATCCCCTCACGCAACGGCCCGGCCGCGGACATCCATCACGCCGCGGCTTCCACGACTCATCCCAGGTCGTCCCCAGTCGTGGGACGCAAATGGGTCTAACGAGCGAGGCGACGACTTCGATCGCGCCATGGGGCCCGTCTCTTCTCGCCATTCCTCCGCGCTCCGGCACCCTCTGGGGCGCCCACGCCCCACCTTCGTGCACCATCTCTCGCCCGCGTCGATGCTCCGGCGGACCACACGGTTATCCTAAACGACGTTTCGGCAACGGCTTGGGCTTGCGACGGTTTTCGGCCCCACGTGTGCTGTAGCAGTAAGCACTCACCCCCTCCGGCTGCACCATCTCCTTGCGGCCGGATCCCTCTCCCGCCTCACCCAGCCAGAGGCCCCCGATGAAGCGATCTCTCGCCCTGCTCCCCGTGCTCCTCCTCGCCGCCGCCTGCGCCGACGGGGCCGCGCCGCTCTCGCCCGACGCGACGCCGGCCGCCGCGCGCCGCGCCGACGCGCCCGGCAGCTACGTGGTGGTGCTCGAGGACGACGCCAACCCCCGCTCGGTGGCGGCGCTGCTCGGCATCAACCCCCACCGCCTGTACACCGCCTCGCTGCAGGGCTTCGCCGCCACGCTCACCGCCGGCCAGCTCACCGCGTTGCGCCACAACCCGGCCGTGGCCTACGTGGAGCCCGACGCGCCGGTGAGCCTCTTCACCACGCAGATCTTTCCCGTGTGGGGGCTCGACCGCATCGACCAGCACTCGCTGCCGCTCAGCAGCACGTTCGTGTACAGCAGCAGCGGCGCGGGTGTGACCATCTACGTGCTCGACACGGGGATCCGGAAGACGCACCGCCAGTTCGGCACCCGCGCCGACTACATCGCCAACGGCCTGGGCGGCAACTTCGTGGGCGACGCGGCCGTGGACGCCGCCGACTGCCACGGCCACGGAACGCACGTGGCCGCCACCGCGGCGGGCAGTGGCTACGGTGTGGCCAAGGCGGCGCAGATCCGCGCCGGGCGCGTGGTCGACTGCACCGGCAACGGCACCACCTCGATGGTGATCTCGGCCATGGACTGGATCATCGGCAACGGCACCAAGCCGGCCGTGGTCAACATGAGCCTGGGCTACGGCAACGTGCAGTCGGTGCGCGACATGGCGGCGCGGCTCTTCGCCGCCGGCTACGTGGTGGTGGCCGCCGCCGGCAACGGCGACTTCGCCGGCACGCCGCAGGACGCCTGCCTCCAGTCGCCCGCCGGCGCGCCCAACGCCATCACCGTGGGCGCCACCACCAGCGCGGACGCCGAGTCGAGCTTCTCCAACTACGGCCAGTGCGTGGACATCCTGGCGCCGGGAAGCAACATCATCTCGGCGTGGATCGGCAGCGACAGCGCCAAGGCCACGAAGAGCGGCACCTCGATGGCAACACCGCACGTGGCGGGCGTGGCCGCGCAGTACCTGCGCACCAACCCCACCGCCACGCCCGGCGGGGTGTGGAAGGCGATCTGGCTGATCTCCAACGCCGGCGCCCTCACCATGCACTCCGCCAGCCTGGCCAACGGCACGCCCAACCGCCTGCTTTTCACCAACTTCTGACCAATCGCCCTGCTCCGGAACCGCGCGGGCAGCATAGCCGGCCCGCGCGGCCCCGGCCCTATTCACGTGGGAGGAATTCGGACTGGGCAACGCACGGCATCCGACATTTTCCATGCGTCATGGATCAGAGTCGGCTTGCCTCACGTGGGATCAGCAGAGTCGGCCGCCAACAATGGTTTGGGCTGATAACTCTGCTGGCTCTGCGTGAGAAGTCGCTGTTCCTCCTACCCCTTCTCCGTCGCGGCACCAGTGATTCTCGCGATTTCGGTTTCGCGTCCAGTTCCAGCAGCCTGCCTCGACACTTCCCCCTCCACCGCTCGTTCGTTCCTTCTCCGCCACCGTAAACGAACCCGCGCATCGCACCAGCCCGGTGCACCGGGCTGGTGCAGCCGCACCACAATCGCGCGGTCCCATTCTATCGTACGCAAAGCTAACAAACGCCGGTGTATGGAGTTACGCTTCGTGGCAGCTTCGGCCCACCCCGTGCTCTGCTACACGTCGCTCAACACAGCAGCAAGGCAGCACCGCGGCGGGCCAAACCCTGTCCGGATGGCTCGTCGCCGCGCCCACCCGCGGGACAGGCCGCGATGCGGCTTTCGCGAAGGACCCCTGTCCGACGTGCCCACATCACGCGGCCACAGCGCACGGCACAAGGGCCGTGCGCGCACCACTCATCCCCCGTGGAGGACCGTTCATGCGCAGAGCTACACCCGTACTCCTGGCAGCGCTCGCCGTCGCGGCGGCAGCCTGCTCCGACCAGCAGCAGCCCACCTCGCCGCAGCAGGGCCGTTCGGCCCACGGCCTGGCCCCGGTGCGCATGGCGCCCGCCGGCCAGGGCGTGGAAGGGCAGTACATCGTGGTGCTGAACGACGGCGCCACGCCGTCGGCGGTGGCCGGGGCCGTGGGCGCCCGCGCCAGCCACGAGTACACCCGCACCATCCGCGGCTTCTCGGCCACCCTGGGCGCCGGGCAGGTCAACGCGCTGCGCGCCGACCCCAGCGTGGCCTACATCGAGCAGGACCAGGTGATGCACGCCAGCACCACGCAGTCGGGCGCCACCTGGGGCCTCGACCGCATCGACCAGCGCGCCCTGCCGCTGAACGGGACGTACACCTACACCCCCACCGGCGCGGGCGTGCGGGCGTACATCATCGACACCGGCATCCTGGCCAGCCACACGCAGTTCGGCGGCCGCGCCTCGGTGGGCTACGACGCCACCGGCGGCAACGGCGTGGACTGCAACGGCCACGGAACGCACGTGGCCGGCACGGTGGGCGGCAGCACCTACGGCGTGGCCAAGGGCGTCACGCTCATCGCCGTGCGCGTGCTCGACTGCTCGGGGAGCGGCACCAACTCGGGCGTGATCGCGGGCATCGACTGGGTGGCGCAGAACCGCGTCCTCCCGGCGGTGGCCAACATGTCGCTGGGCGGCGGCGCCAGCCAGGCGGTGGACGACGCCGTGCTGCGCCTGACCAACGCCGGCGTGGTGCTGGCCGTGGCGGCCGGCAACGAGACCGTGGACGCGTGCACCGAGTCGCCGTCACGCGCGGCCAGCGCCATCACCGTGGGCGCCACCACCAACACCGACGCGCGCGCCTCGTTCAGCAACTACGGCAGCTGCGTGGACGTGTTCGCGCCGGGCAACAACATCACCTCGTCGTGGATCGGCTCGACCAGCGCCACCAACACCATCAGCGGCACCTCGATGGCCAGCCCGCACGTGGCCGGCGTGGCCGCCCTTTACCTCCAGGGCGCCCCCACCGCCAGCGTGGCGACCGTCACCAACGCCATCATCTCCACGGCCACCACCGGCGTGGTGACCAGCGCGGGCACGGGCTCGCCCAACCGCCTGCTCTACTCGCTGCTCACGCCCCCGTCGGGCGGCGGTGGCGGCGGCACCACCGCGCCGTGCACGGGGTGCACGCAGTTCACCGCCTCGCTGACCTCGGGCGGCTCGTCGTACCAGCCCAACGGCACCTACTACCAGACCACGGTGTCGGGCGCGCAGCAGGGCTGGCTGCAGGGCCCCGCGGGCACCGACTACGACCTGTACCTGTACAAGTGGAACGGCAGCAGCTGGGTGGTGGTCGCCAGCGGCACTACCTCCAGCACCAACGAGACGGTGTCGTACACGGGCACGGCCGGCTACTACGAGTGGGAAGTGCGCTCGTACAGCGGCAGCGGCACGTACAACCTGTGGATCAAGCACCCCTAGTCGCTGCGGGCTCCCTCGCCCGCAGCTGACCGAAAGCCGCCCGGCGTGCGAAAGCGCGCCGGGCGGTTTGTCTACGCAGGGGCAGTGCCGAGTGCTGAGTGCTGAGTGCGGAGTGCGGAGTGCGTTGATCACACGATTTCCTCTGGTTCTCCGCTTCCCTCCGTTCCTCTGTGTGATGCTGTTCCAGACTGGTGGAAACGCACCGAAAGATCAGACATCAACGCAGGGATCGAACAGCGCACATCCTTCAGCAACCACCGTAACCGCGGCCAATCGCCACGATGTCGGCGAGGGAGTCCGCGAAGCGGACTTTGGGCCGTGGTTGCCGCGAATTCATTCGCCTTCCCACACGCCAGCTTCTGGTCCCCCGTCCGCCCGGCCATCCGCACTCTCCCGGTGCACCGCGCACCAAACCGGTGCGCAGGTCGAATTGGCCCCAAAGGAATATGTCGTTACGTGGTAACCAGTTGATAAACGATTCATAGATGGCCCGCCGTATGCCTACTGTTGTCCCGCCCCTGAAGACAGCGACGCATTGCACCACGATGCGGAAATCTGCAAAGACGAGCGCCGCGCCACACACGCGTCGTCGCCACATGCTGTCGCGATAGGAAAGATATGAGGAAGACGGGTCACCCTCCCCGTCTTCTCCCTTCACCGAAGAGGAACACGATGCGCCCACTCCGCTCGCTGTCTCTTCTCCCGCTGCTCGCGGCCGCGGCCGCCTGCGGCGACGGCTCGCCCACGGCCGCGCGCACGCCGCACACCGCGCCCGTGCGCATGGCTGCCGCCGGCGGCATCGACGGCGCGTACCTGGTGGTGCTGAACGATGGGGCCGACCCGCGCGGCGTGGCGGCGGCGGCCGGCGTTGCGCCGCGCCACGTCTACACCTCGTCGGTGCGCGGCTTCGCGGGCCGGCTGGGCCAGGGACAGCTCAACGCCCTGCGGCACGACCCGGCCGTCGCCTACATCGAGCAGGACGCCGTCTACCACGCACAGGCCACGCAGACCAGCCCGCCCTGGGGGCTGGACCGCATCGACCAGCGCTACCTCCCGCTGGACGGCAGCTACACGGCGGGTACGGGCGCGGGCGTCCGTGCCTACATCATCGACACCGGCATCCAGGCCAGCCACCCGCAGTTCGGCGGCCGCGCGCAGAACGTGTACGACTACGCGGGCGGCACCGGCGCCGACTGCAACGGGCACGGCACCCACGTGGCCGGCATCGTGGGCGCCGTCACCTACGGCGTGGCCAAGGGCGTGTCGCTGCGCGGCGTGCGCGTGCTCGACTGCAGCGGCTCGGGCACCACCAGCGCCATCGTGGCCGGCGTCGACTGGGTGCGCGTGAACGCGCAGAGGCCGGCGGTGGCCAACCTGTCGCTGGGCGGCGGCTTCTCGTCGGCGCTCAACACCGCCGTCACCAACCTGGCCAGCTCGGGCGTGTTCACCACCGTGGTGTCGGGGAACGAGAACCAGAACGCCTGCAACGTCTCCCCCGCCAGCGCCGCGGCGGCGCTCACCGTGGCCGCCACCAACCGCGACGACACCCGGCTCGGCACCGGCAACTACGGCTCGTGCGTGGACATCTACGCGCCCGGCGGGTCGATCCCCTCCACCTGGATCAACTCGGGCACCGCCACGCTAAGCGGCAGCTCGATGGCCGCGCCGCACGCGGCCGGCGTGGCGGCGCTCTACAAGGCGGCCTTCGGCGACGCGGCCACCGCCACCATCGACAGCTGGATCAAGACCAACGCGACGGCGGGCGTGGTGAAGAACGTGCCGGCCGGCACGCCCAACCGACTGCTCTACAAGGCGGCCCTCTAACCGCCTCCCCCCGCCGGCCGGAACGCTCCGGCCGGCGCACCCAACACCCACCGTTTGGAGGACGTGGCATGAACGCAGCTCGCACCCTTCTGCTCGCAGGCGCCGCACTCGCGCTGGCCGCCTGCTCGGACGACCAGAGCCCCACCGCCAGCAGCCGCCCCATCCGCCAGGAGCCGGCGCCCGTGGTGATGGCCCCCGCCAACGGCATCGACGGGCAGTACCTGGTGGTGCTCAAGCCCGGCGTGGGCCCGCGCCGCCTGGCCGAGATCAGCGACCTCGAGCCCGAGCAGGTGTACACCTCGGCGCTCAACGGCTTCAGCGCCAAGCTCACCCAGGGCCAGCTGAACTCGCTGCGCTACGACCCGAGCGTCGCCTACATCGAGCAGGACCAGGTGTACACCATCAACACCACGCAGTCGGGCGCCACCTGGGGCATCGACCGCATCGACCAGCGCGCGCGGCCGCTGTCGGGCACCTACACCTACACCACCACCGCCAGCAACGTCACCGCCTACATCATCGACACGGGCATCCAGGCCAACCACTCGCAGTTCGGCGGGCGCGCGGCCGCGGCCTACGACTACGCGGGCGGCAGCGGCGCCGACTGCAACGGCCACGGCACGCACGTGGCCGGCACCATCGGCAGCGCCACCTACGGCATCGCCAAGGGCGTGCGCCTGCGCGGCGTGCGCGTGCTCAACTGCCAGGGCTCGGGCACCACGTCGGCCATCGTGGCCGGCATCGACTGGGTGCGCCTGAACGCGCAGAAGCCGGCGGTCGCCAACATGTCGCTGGGCGGCGGCCTCAGCTCGTCGCTGAACACGGCGGCCACCAACCTGGCCAACTCGGGCGTGTTCCTGGCCGTGGCCGCGGGCAACGAGAACCAGAACGCCTGCAACGTGTCGCCGGCCAGCGCCTCGGGCGTGTTCACCACCGCGGCCAGCACCAGCACCGACGCCAAGGCCAGCTACAGCAACTACGGCAGCTGCGTGGACGGCTACGCCCCGGGCAGCAGCATCACCAGCACCTGGATCAACAGCGGCACCAACACCATCAGCGGCACCTCGATGGCCTCGCCGCACGTGGCGGGCGTGGCGGCGCTGTACAAGGGCGCGCTGGGCGAGGCGGCCAGCAGCACCATCGTGTCGTGGATCATCAACAACTCCACGGCCAACGTGATCACCGGCAACGTCACCGGCACCCCCAACCGCCTGCTCTACAAGGGCACGCTGTAAGGGTCTCTTCGGCGAAGCCGTGACGTACGGGAGGGCCCCGGGGCGAGACGATCGCCCCGGGGCTCTCCCGCATTTGCCTCTGGCCCATCAGTGACGAGGGGTCGACAGGCTCATCTCGGACCAGTCTTACCACCTGTGCATTCGGTAATACCGCTACGGCAGGATGCACACGGCCACGGAGGAACGGAGGAAACGGAGGAACGACAGGCAGTTCTCCGTCTCATCCGTTCCTCGTGGTTGAGCCATGTCAGCCACGATGTCCACGATGAGACCAGCCGCTGGACCGGGCACGCGCCCACGCCGTCGATCCGTGCCTGAGGTATGTTCCCGTTTGGGAACGCGCGTACGCCGAAAAACGCGTTTGCACCGTTTCAGTGCACCAATGCGATGTCTCCAAGCATGTGTGCCGGACAGGGTTGCATCGGCAGTTCGTGCGTGCGGCGGAATTTCCGCAAATGCCTGCGGCCGAAGGGTATAAGACCGCTTCCGGCGAAGGCCCGAGAGTGGCGGAGAGCGTTTGTTTTCAGTCGCCGATCGTACCTTTGCGCGATTCGTGGCGCGAACGCTATAATACGGGATTCATCATCCCTGCATGGGGGTCCAAACAATTTGAGGGTTCTCCTTCTCGACGCTGATCGGGGCGTCGGACGAACGCTCGAACCGGAGCTGAACGGCACCGAGCTGCACAGCGCGCAGACCCTGTCCGAGGGCCTGCGCCTGATCGCGCACTCGCAGTGGGACCTGATCCTGCTGGACGTCGACTTCTCCGCCGGCTCGGGGATGGAGCTCCTGGGGCGCCTGCACCAGGACGGCGGCCCCACGCCCGTGGTGCTGCTCGCCGAGAACCCCTCGATGGACCTGGCGATGGAGGCGATCCGCCAGGGTGCCCACGACGTCCTCCCCAAGCCCGTGCCCCGCGGCCGCGTCCGCGAGATCCTGCTGGGGATCGAAGAGGTCCGCCGGCTGCGCCCCCTCCCCACGCAGGTCCCCGACGACTCCACCATCGTGGGCGCCAGCCAGGGGATGATGTCGGTCTACAAGTCGGTCGCGCGCGCCGCGGCGAGCGACGCGACCGTCCTGGTGCTGGGCGAGAGCGGCACGGGCAAGGAGATGGTCGCCCGCGTGCTGCATTCGCGCTCGCGCCGCGCGCGCGGGCCGTTCGTGCCCATCAACTGCGCCGCCATCCCCGAGAACCTCCTCGAGAGCGAGCTGTTCGGCCACGAGAAGGGCGCCTTCACCGGCGCCATCGGCCGCCGCATCGGGCGCTTTGAGCGGGCTACCAACGGCACGCTGTTCCTGGACGAGATCGGCGACATGTCTCTGGCGCTGCAGAGCAAGATCCTGCGCGCGCTGCAGGAGCGCGAGATCGAGCGGGTGGGCGGCAGCTCGGCGGTGCCCATCGACGTGCGCATCGTGGCGGCCACCAACCGCGACCTGCAGGGCGCCGTGGCCGAGGGCCGCTTCAGGGAAGACCTGTACTACCGCCTGGCCGTCGTCGCGCTCACGCTGCCGCCGCTGCGCGAGCGCGGCAGCGACATGGACCTGCTGGCCAGCCACTTCGTGGCCTACTACGCCCGCGAGCACGCCCGGCCCATCCGCGCCATCGCCGAGGAGGTGTTCGGCGCCATTCGGCTGCACCCCTGGCCGGGCAACGTGCGCCAGATCCGCAACGCCATGGAGCGCGCGGTGGTGATGAGCGACGGCGAGATCCTGCTGCCGCACCACCTCCCCCCCGACATCCTGCATCCGCCCGCCAGCCGCACCCCCACCGAGGAGCCGGGCGAGATGCCGCTGGTCACGCTGGAGGAGATGGAGAAGCGGATGATCCGGCGGGCGCTGCGCGAAACGCAGGACAACCTCACCATGGCCGCCGAACGTCTGGGCATCCACCGCAACACCCTGCGCCGCAAGATCGCGGAGTACGAGATCGAGCACTGACACGGATCCAGGGCCGGGCTGCTACGGAGCGGGAACGGTGGGTGCGGGAAAAGATGTCGAGGTGTGACAAAGGGTTCTGGGAACGGGTGCGTGAGTGCGGAGTGCGCGAGTGCGTTTCGGGGCTCGCGCCGCCGTCACGGCACCCTGCGATGCATCGGCATCGGTTTACGAAGTCGACGACTCTCCCGATCCTGTCTGCCTGAACCGCACCATCCACGTGCACTCCGCACACTTCTGGTGCAGTCGCTCGTAGCGGCCGGGAGACACCGTGGTTGCAGAGCTGCGTCTAAATCGTTAGCTTGTCGGTACTTGCCGACTGAATGGCGCGTCCGCGCCGCCTGGTATGCCCCGTGCTCTCCATGGTGCATCCCTGCCTGTTTTTCCACCCTTCGGAGGTCTTCGATGAGCTCCACGTTTCGGAACGTGCTCGTGGCGGTTGCGGCATCGGTGGTTTCGCTGACGGCGGGCTGCACCGAGGCAGGCACACCGGTGGATGCGCGTCCCGTTCTACCCACCGGCGCGAGCGCGGCAAAGAGCGTCACCCCGAAGGCCGACGGCTCGGCCACCCTCGCTTCGGTCAACAGCCTCGACATCATCGCCCGCTACCGGGTCAAGCCGCAGGTCACCATCGCGTGGGCCAAGGCGTGGATCGGGCCGGCGGGCGGCCGCGTCGACTTCCAGGGCTTCACCATCGCGGTCCCCCCGGGCGCGGTGGACAAGGTGACCATGTTCACCATCCGCCTGCCGGTGGACCCCGACGGCTCGGAGCGCGTGGTGGCCGAGTTCGGGCCACACAACGTGCCTTTCGCGCGGCCCATCACCATCGGCTTCCCGGTCCGCGGCACCAGCATCGAAGGCACTTCGACGGCCAGCGTGGTGTGGTGGAACAACGGCTGGGTGAACATGGGCGGCACCGTCTCTCCCGACGGCTCGCGCATCTTCACGCAGACCCCGCACTTCTCGGAATACGGCATCACCGCCTACAAGGGCGGCTCGATGCTCACGTCGGGCGGATGATCCTGTTCGTCTTCCTCAGCCCTTCCGCGCACGAGTAGCCCTGTGGCGCAAGCCGACGCAACGCTCGAGCAGATCCTCGGATTGCTACCCGCCCTCGATGAGCTCGAGGTTCTGCGGCTGCAACTCGTGGCATCCGCCGTACGCGACCCCGGCAAGGAGTGGGACAGTTCCAGCGCGTACACCACGATCGACAAGCGGCTGGTTGACTCCGATTCTGCCGTGCGGGCTTTGGAAGAGGCGCGTGCTTCGCTGCATGCATTCGTCGACGAACTGCATGACGGCCTCCGCCCATTCTTCCGCAGCTTCTATGCGGGCGAAATGGACCCGGCCGCCCGTGAGCTGGTTGTCCTGGGTGAGAAGCTCGAGGAGAGAGGCCGGGCCGTGGGCGCACGCCTCTGCTACCGGGCCGCCCTTACGGTGTCGCTGCCTCTGCTCGAGAAAGAAGCCCAGGTCTTGGCGCTGCGACGCATCGCCCGCGTGTCGGGGAATCTGGGCGACTTCCACGAGGCATTGTCGTACTACGAGCGCAGCGCCGAGGTCGCGCGCGACTCCGGCAATCTCCACGGTGAGGTGATCGCCCGCACCGGGCTTGGAAACGTGCGCATGTGGCAGGGCCGCTGGAGCGACGCTGAGCAGCATTATCACGATGCGCTTTCGCTGGCCGACGGCGCTGGCCCGGGCGAGATGGTGCTGGAACGGGGGCACCTGTACAACAATCTGGGGAACCTGACGACGCGCACGCAGCGCCTGGATGAGTCCGAACGCTGGTTCGAGAACGCATTCCGTGCCTGGGACACGCTGTCGTCTCCCGTGGACCTGGCCGTTTGCCACGCCCATCACGCACACTTGCGCGAGGCGCAGGAGCGCTGGGACGAAGCACGACGAGCCTACGAAGCTGCGCTCGCGCTGCCTACGTCAGCCGCGATCCGTTCCGTCATCGCCACTGACTTCGCCGAGTGGTGGCTGCACGAAGGACACGTGACCCCTGCCGAAGAGTGGGGACGCAAGGCCGAAGAGCTGGCGATTGCATCCGGCTCTCCGTACACGATCGCGCGAATGTATCACGGGCGAGGAAACATCGCCCGCTCGCGCGGTGACGAGGATGGCTTCACGCTGTTCGAGAAGGCGCTAGAGATCGCGCGGGAGAAGGAATACCCGTACCTCGAGGCGGAGGTGCTGGTGGATTACGCGACGCTCCGCGCGGGGAATGGAGGTGCGGAGGAAGCCGTGGCATATCTCGACCGTGCGAGCGAGATCTTTCGCCAGTTGGGCGCCCTGGGCGATCTGGAGCGCGCGCAGCGCGCCTCAGCCGAGTTGCGGCGGGCAAATCCCGAATCCACACCTGGGCTTCCCGGCGATCCGCCGCTGGCTCTGGCCGGCGAATCGCCCTTCGCGGCCGCGGCCGACTGAGCCGAACCGGGAAGAAATTGCGCGTCCGCCGAGGCGCGCGAACGGTGGGGCCGTCACAACGGCTCCGCCGTTTGCATTTACGGGTGTGGGGCGCGAAGATTGCTCCCCATCCACCGGAACGATCCGCTCCCATGGCACGGTACACCACGGGCTGAGCGCCTTCGACCGCGGCGCCCGTCCGTTCTGTCGCACCGCCTGACCCCTTGCCGCGAACCCGACCGCCCTCGCCCCGCCCGCTGCTGCTGGCCGCCGCGCTCGCCGCGTGCGGCCCCGGCGTGCTGAGCGCCCAGGAGCCCGCGCCACCCGCGGCCGACACGACGGCCGGGTGCCCGCGCATCGGCAGCATCTTCGTGGACAACAACTCGGTGTTCGTGGTGGGCGACCCGGGGCTGGACCCGCGCTTCACCGGCGCCTACCGGCTGGCCAACCGGCTGCACGCCCGCACGCGCGAGTCGGTGATCCGCCGCGAGCTGCTGTTCCGCGAGGGCGACTGCTACCGCCCCTTCCTGCTGGAGGACTCGGAGCGCATCCTGCGCGCCACCGGCTACCTGGCCGACGCCGACGTCTTCTCGCTGCGCCAGCCCAACGGAACCTACGACGTGATCGTGGAGACGCGCGACGAGTGGAGCACGCGCATCGAGGCGTCGGCCGGGTCGGGCGAGGTGTCGGGGGTGGAGCTGCGCGAGGACAACCTGATGGGCCGCGGGATCCGCCTCGCCGCGTTCCTCAAGGAGCAGCAGGGCGAGCGCGTGTACGGCGGCCGCATCGGCACGCCGCAGCTCTTCGGCACGCACCTCGATGCGCAGGTGTCGCTGGCGCGCACGCCCATCGGCGTGTCGGCGGCCGAGCGCATGACCTGGCCCTTCCGCGGCGAGACCACGCGCTGGGCCGTGCGCCAGTCGGTGGCGCGCGACGAGCGCAACTTCCAGTACTTCGTGCAGCCCGCGCCCGGCGATGGGCTGGAGCGCCGCCTCTTCCCGGTGGAGCGCACCAACTGGGACGCGGGGCTGGTGCGACGCTTCGGGCGGCGCGGCCACCTGTCGCTGCTGGGGCTGGCGATCGCTGGCGAGGAGTGGGCGTTTCCGCAGGACACGCTGGGCTCGGTGCGCGACGACGGCCTCCCAGCGCAGCAGCTGCCGGGCGGCGGCGTGGTGCCGGGGCTGGCGCCGGTGTCGGCCACGCGGCTGGTGCTGCTGGCCGGCCAGCGCCGCGTGACCTTCGACCGCCGCCGCGGCCTCGACGCGGTGCACGGCGCGGAGGACGTGGAGCTGGGCGCCGACGTGGAGGCCGCGGTGGGCCGCACGCTCTCCACCTTCTCCACCGACGACGACCTGTCGCTCGACTTTGGCCTCACCGCCAGCGGCGACCTTCCCGGCGGCGTGCTGGCGGGGATGCGCCTGGTGCTGGAGACCAAGCGTGACTACCGCGCCCCCCGTGGCGCGCTGAGCTGGCGCGACTCGTACGGGCAGCTGGACACGTGGAGCTACTGGCACCCCACCCCCGAGTCGCGGCACACGGTGGTGCTGGCCACGCGCGTGTCGGGCGGATGGCACGCGCGGGTGCCCTTCCAGCTCACGCTGGGGAACCGCTCGGGGCTGCGCGGCTACCCGCGGCAGGTGTTCGCGGGGCAGCGGCGCGCGGTGGTCACGCTGGAGCACCGCGCGTACCTGGCGTGGCCGTTCCCGCGGCTGTTCGACCTGGGCTCGGCGGTGTTCATGGACGCGGGGAAGACGTGGGCGGGCGACGACCCCTTCGGCCGCAACTCGGCGGTGCTGCTGTCGGGCGGCGCGGGGCTTCGCTTCGCCTTCCCCCCACGCTCGCGGCGCACCTTCCGCCTGGACCTGGCCTTTCCGCTGGCGCCCGAGTTCCGCCCGCGCGGGCTGCAGGTGTCCATCGGCACCGGTCAGGCGGTGGGCCGCTCGGCCGTGGACGGCGACCCGCAGATCGAGCGCAGCTCGCGCCGGCCGGTGGGCTCCAGCCTGTTCGACTATCCCTGATCGCAAATCCGTGTGGGTCCATCCCATGACCGACGGAACAACGACGGCAAGGCCTCACGCAGAGTCAGCAGAGAAAACCGTTGTTCTCCACTGAGCCCAACAACGCTTCAGCGCAAACGAGCCGCGGGCTCGTCGACGTGACCGGGGAGCATCCTCGGCCGGTGCGGGGAACGCCCGCGGAAGTCGCTCGCGTGCGCGGATGGAGCCGTCTCCTGTGGGCCGCCCTGGTGTGCCTGCCGCTGGTCGCCGCGCCCCGGGTCAGCCGGGCGCTCATCCCCGGCCCGTCGGTGTTCAACTCCGACCTTGCCGTTCCCGTGCTGATGACGCGCGCCCGGGAGTGGAGCCTGTTCGACGCCTACTACTGGGGCCAGGACCGACTGGGTGCGTGGCCCCTGCTGCTGCTGCGGGCGGCCAGCCGTGTCTCCGGGCACGCGTTCGACTATGCCGGGCTGCACCTGATTTCGACGGCATGGGTGCTGATGGGCGTGGTGGTGATGGCGCGTCTCGCGGGAGTCTGGCGGTGGGCGGCGGCGGGCCTGCTCGCCCTCGTCGTGGTGGGCAACACCGATTCCCGCGCCATCCTGTTCGACGCCGCGCACCCCTACCCCTGGCAGTTCACCGCGCTGCTGCTGGCTTGGTGGGGGCTCCGCAGGCTGGCCGAGCGCCCGGGGCCTGCCGGGCGGGACGGCTGGCGTTTGCGCGGCGCCACCGCCTTCATCGTGTTCCTCGCTCACTGGACGTCGCCGCTGAGCGGGCCGCTGCTCCTGCTCGTCGTCGGCGTCGAAGGCATCCGGGCGCGCGTGCTTGGGGCGGCGCCGGGCCGCTTGCTGCTCCGGAGATGGGGGGAGGGCGGGTTGGTGGTGGTCGCGGGGATGCTCGCCGAACGGGTGCTCCGCGCCGCCTACTACCACTACGCCCACGCCCGCTTCGGACAGTACTTCCAGACCGGCCTGGTGCTCGACCGGGGGAACCTGGCCGATAATGCGCGGCACGTCGCGAAAACGCTGGCCACCTCCGCCTCCATGCCGCTGCTGGTGGTGGGGACGGCCGGGGCGTGCGCCGCCGCCGTCGTGCTCTGGCGGGCGCGCGGGGGGCGGGTGCCCGGCTGGCGGGTGGAGGGAGCGGCGCTGGTGCTGGCCTGCTGGATGCTCGCGGCCGCGCAGCTACCGGTGCTCTTCCTGGTGCGCCACGTGCGCGTCAACCAGTTCTCCGTACGCTACTTCTCGCTCGTCTTCGTGTTCGGCACGCTGGCCGGGCTGCTCACGCTGACGGGGCTCGCGGCGAGCATCCCCGGGCTGGCGCGCCGGTGGCGCGGGGTGCTCGCGCTGGCGGGGGTCGCGGGGCTGGCGGCGGGCTTGCTGCGGGTGCCGCCGGCACCGCCCGTGCGGCCGAACGTGCCGGCGAGGCTGGCCGCGCGCCTCGAGGCGCGGGCCCCCGGTGCGCCGCTCCTCGGCGGCTACTGGAGCACCTACATCCTGGCGGCGCTGCAGAAGCCCGAGACCATGCTCGAGCCGGTACCTTGCGAAGGCCGGCTGGTGCGCACGCCCTGGTGGGCCGAGGACCTGCACCGGCACCGGTGGGTGGTGGTGGTGGGAAACTCGTACGAGTGCCCCGACGCCGGCACGCGCGACGCCCCCGCGCCCTGGGTATACGAGCACGGGGCGCTGCTGCGGCTGGCCCGGGCGCGCTGGGAACAGGGCGCCGGGCTCGTCTTTTCGCTCTACGAGAACGCCACCGCGCGCGCCGTTCCCCATGCCGCGGCTCCCGCGGCCGCCGCCTGGCACTACTGCGACGCGGGCGCCGTGCTCCGGCTCGGCTTCCCCGGCCGTGCCGCGGCGCAGGTGATGGTGGCGCTCGAAGTCCGAGCGCCGGCCGCGACCCTGCTCGCCGAGCCCGTCTTCGCCGACGGCAGCGCCGGGCCGCCGGTCCCCATGCGCGCGACGGGGCGCCTGCACCGCGCGGAGCTGCGCGCGAGCGGCGCGCCGCTGGTGGGCGCGCGCATCACCGCACGCCCCTCCGCGCCCGTGGCCGACCCGCAGACGTGCCGCGCGGTGAACACCCTCGTGGTCGGTGCGTGAGGCCGATCCCGACGGGCAGGTCACTATCACATCCATAGTCTCCCACCCCGCTGGCCCTGGGCCACAGAGAGTACGCGGGGATGCCAACGGAAGGGAAGATCCAGTCGTCGAAGCCTCGCGCGGTTTGCGAGGCTTTTCGTAGTTGTTGCTGCGGCTTCAGCCGCCGGCCTGGAGCCGCCGCCCGACCTTCCATGCAGATGAACGAAAGCAGGGCAGCGAAGATAGTCTCTTCGCTGCCCTGCTCCGTCTGCATCCGTTCGGTCAACCGCCTGCCGGTGCCTACTCCATCGCCAGGTGCGCGGCGTCGGCGCTGGGGCGGGCGCGGCCCACCAGGAACAGCAGCGGGATCAGCACCACGATGATGGCCGCGGCCAGCACGTAGATCCGGCCGTAGGCGATCACGCTGGCCTGCCCGGCCAGCGTGCGGTCGAGCATCATGTAGGCGCGCTGCCGCGCCGTGGCCGCGTCGGCGCCGCGGGCGATCATCGCCTGCGTGTACTGGTTGAGGCGGGCCAGCACGCTGGGGTCGGTGTTCACCAGGTGCTCGGCCAGGATCGCCTTGAACTGCGCCGTGTAGCGGGTGAGCAGCGTGGCGATGCCGGCGATGCCGAACGAGCCGCCCAGCTGGCGGAAGAAGTTGTACAGCCCCGCCCCCTGCGGCAGCTCGGCGATGGAGAGCGGCGCCAGGGTGATGGTGGTGAGCGGCACGAACATCAGCCCCAGCCCCAGCCCGCGCAGGATCAGCGGCCAGAAGAAGTCGCCCGCGCCGCTCAGGCCGGTGATGCGCGACAGCTGGATCATGGCCACCGCGAACAGCCCCGCGCCGATGGCCACCAGGATGCGCGCGTCCATCCGCTCGGTGAGCCGCCCGGCGAAGGCCATCGACACCGCCGTGGCCAGCGCGCCGGGGAGCATCACCACCCCCGTCTGCTGCGCGGTCATGTGCAGGTTGCCCTGCAGGAACACCGGCAGCGTGAACACCGAGGCGTAGAGCCCCACCCCCATCACGATCCCCAGCAGCGTGCCCACCCACATGGCCCGGTGCCGCAGCACGCGGAAGTCGATCACCGGGAACCGCGTGGTCAGCTCGCGCCACACCAGCAGCGCGCCGCCCACCGCGCCGACCACGGCTAGGGCGGTCATCAGCCGCGAGTCGAACCAGTCGTCGCGCTGGCCGTGCTCCAGCAGGTACTGCAGCGCGCCCACGCTCACCACCAGCAGCGCAATGCCGATCGCGTCCACCTTGCCGGGCCGCTTCTGGTCGGCGCGGTCGTGCACGTAGCTGGCGATCAGGAACGCCGCCAGCGCGCCTACGGGAAGGTTGATGAAGAAGATCCAGGGCCAGCCGTAGTTGTCGGTGAGCCACCCGCCCAGCGTGGGCCCCACGGTGGGCCCCACCATCACCCCCAGGCCGAACAGCGCCATGGCGGTGCCCGCCTGGCGCTTGGGGAAGGCCTCCAGCAGCACCGCCTGGCTCACCACCATCAGCGCGCCGCCGCCCACCCCCTGTGCGATGCGCCAGAAGATCAGCGCGCTCAGCGAATCGGCCTCGCCGCAGAAGAAGCTGGCCAGGGTGAAGAGGACGATCGAGCCCACGAAGTAACGCTTGCGCCCGAAGAACGAGCCCAGCCATCCGGTGAGCGGGATCACGATCACGCTGGCCAGGATGTAGCCGGTGGTCACCCACGCGATCTCGTCGAGGCTGGCGCCCAGGTTCCCCATCATGTCGGGGAGCGCCACGTTCACGATGGAGCTGTCGATCACCTGCATCAGCGCCGCCACCACCACGGCGAACGCGATCAGGTACTTGTGCGGATCGCCCTCGTCCAGCGCCGCCGCCTGCACGACCGGCTGCGGCGCTGCGGTGGTGGGATCGGCGATCTCGTGCTCGGCTACACTCATACGGCCGTTCTGCCTGCTTTGGAGCGTCGATGCGGCGCCGGAGGTCGCGGCATCGAAAAACATGGACTAGACCGCATGGTCTAGTTATACTAAATCTAGACCGCGCGGTCTACTTGTCAAGCGCAGCCGGACCGCCTGGAATGTGTCCGCCGGACCCGATCACCCGTGCAGCCCCGAACGCCGATGCCTGCCGACGCGCGCCGTGCCGCAACGCCCATACCGCCCGCCCGTCCCAGCGCCCGCCCGCCGCGCCAGGAGCGCGGGCAAAAGCGCATCGACGAGATCCTGGACGCCGCGGCGGGCCTGGTGGAGGAGATGGGGCCAGAGGCGGTGACCGTGCAGGCGATCAGCGCCCGCGCGGGTGCGTCGAAGGGGTCGATGTACCACTTCTTCCCCGACCGCGAGAGCGTGCTGGAAGCGCTGGTGGAGCGGCACGTGGACGCGCTGCGCGCCCGCCTCGAGGAGGAGCGCGGCGTGCGTGCGGAAGCGGCGGCCGGATCGGCGGACGAGGCGGTGGGGGCGTTCCTGGAGCCGGTGGACGCCTACGTGCAGCGCCACCCCGACCTTACGCGCATCCTGCGGGAGCCCGCCAGCCTCAATCGCCTCGCCAGCCAGCGCGGCACGCTCGCCGCGCTGGTGGAGGCGCACGCCGCGTGGATGCTGCGCCTGCGCCGACCGGGCCTGGGCGCGGAAACGATTGCCCGCGCGGCCGCCACCATGCTCGCCATCGTGAGCGGGATGCGGAGCGAGCGCGTGCTCGCCGCCGCCGGCTCGCCCGACGCGGTCGCGCGAGAGATGCGGCGCGTGCTGGGCGCCTACGTGGAGTCGTTCGAGGAGGAATCGCGGGCGGGTTGAACGGAACCGGCGGGAGCGAGGGAGGGCAGCGATCCGGCAAAAGACTTGTCACACGGAGACACGGAGAAACTGCCTGGATGTTCTCTGTGTCTCCGTGCCTCTGTGTGACACCAGCGGATTGGGTGCAACCAACGGATCAGCGGATCTGGTATCACACCTCTGTCGTACGTTCCTCTTCCTTGCCGATGTCCGGCATGCGGTCTTCGTAGACGCCGGCGCGCTTGAGGTACTTGATGATCTCGAGCGAGATGGCGCGCAGGAAGCCGGCCTCGCGCTGGTCCACGTCGGCGCGGCGCACCAGCTCGCGCAGGGTGCGCATCACGCTCTCGGTGTTGCGGGTCTTGAAGAAGTCGATGGCCCACAGCGCCCGTTCGGCGTCGGCGAACAGCACCTCCAGCAGCTCCACCGTGGGCGGGGGCGCGTCGCGGCGGGGCGGCTTGAACGCCTGCTCCTGCCCGGCTGCCGTCATCCACAGCTCGTAGCTCATCAGCAGCACCGCCTGCGCCAGGTTCAGCGAGGCGTGCGTGGGGTTGGTGGGGATGATGCAGGTGCGGTGGCAGAGGTCGAGTGCCTCGTTGGAGAGCCCCTTGTCCTCGCGCCCGAAGAGGAGCGCCACCGGCCCCGACCCTTCGGCGGTGGCGGCCGCGCCGCGGCTCAGCAGTTCGGGGGCGATGTCACGCGGGCGGGCCACGGCGCGCTTGGCGCGGCGCGAGCGGGCGGTCATCCCCACCACGTAGCTGCAGTCGGCCAGCGCCTCCTCCAGCGTGTCGAAAAGCTCGGTGCGGCCGACGATGTCCTGCGTGTCGTGCGCGATCCCCTCGATGCGATAGGGGTCCCACAGCGCGGGGCTCACCAGCCGCAGGCGGGTAAGCCCGAAGTTCTTCATCGCGCGGATGGTGCCGGCGATGTTCACGTGGTCCTGCGTCTGCCACAGCACCACCACGACCCCCTCCAGCGCCGCCCGGACCTCTTCGGAGATCGGTGCTACGGCTTCCTCGGCTTCGCTCATCGCCTCTCGTACGTCTCGGTCAAGTCAGGATCGGCAAGGCCGTCGGTGCCCAGTGCCTAGTGCCCAGTGCCCAGTCCGGCAATCCAGCGTCAGGTCGTCAGATCTGGAGTGAGGTCGTCAGATCTACGAGCCCCGATGTGGGGATATGCGGCTGAAGCCGCGGCTACAAGGGCACGCAGTCCGCCTTCGCGGACTTCCCAAGCCGCGGCGGTCGTGCGTGGCGCGAAGCCGCCCGCGTGGGCCGGGGAAAAAGCGCACCCCGGGGCGCGTGCCCCGGGGTGCATCATTCTGGCTGCCGCGCACCCACCCGCGCCAGAGCCGGCGGCGTCGAGACGCGAAGTCCCGCACTCCGTACGTTCGTACGCCCCCTACCCGACGTACTCCTCGCCCTGCCCGCGGCGGGGTGTGCGCCGCTGCTCCACCACCGAGGTGGGGTCGTCGGCCGCCGAGTTGTAGCCGGCGCCGGCGCGCGCGGACATGCGGCCCAGCAGCACGCGGGCGGCGCGCACGTCGTGGCCCACGTCGATGAAGAGGAGGGTAAGGTCGCTGGCGCCCCAGAGCACCGCGGCCAGCACCGCGCCCTGCAGCAGCTCCAGGAACAGCGGCAGCAGCGCGTCGAGGCCCTCCATCACCACCGCCGCCACGATCTCGGCGGTGAGCGCCACGATCACCACCATTGCCACGATCTTGAAGAGCCGCGCCACGTACTGCAGCCCCACGTAGGGCTCGGTGTCTTCCGTGCGAATGGCCGACGGATCGCGGCGCACGCGCGGCACCTTGTTGGGATCGTCCTCCTCGTCCACCGGCCAGGCGTCGTCCTTGGGCCGCTGGGGCACCGGGTCCGAAGCCGCCGCCGGGCGGTCGTCGCCCGGCGCCCCACGCTCACCCGGGCGGAACCCCGGATCGTATTCGCCCCCCAGCCCTCGCGGCTCGTCGTCGCGCTGCATGTGCCCCTCCGCCCCTGGTCGGTAAACCCGCTGGAATGAACCCGCTTCTCATCGCCGCCGCTCGGGCACGAACAGCTCCCGCTCGGTGAACCCCACCCTCCGCGCCGTCTCGGCGGCCCAGTCGAGCGCCGCCACCTGCTTCTCGGAGTGCCCGTCGCTTCCCAGCGAGAAGCGGACCCCGGCTTCGCGCGCCTTCACCAGCAGCCGGTCGTGCGGCAATCGGTACCGGTTGCTGATCTCCAGCGCCACCCCGCTTTCGCCCAGCGCCTCCACGTAGCGGTCCTCGCGCTCGTCGGTCCACCACGCATGCACGTCGGGCTCCAGCGCCTTGAGCGCCGGCGGCAGCAGCGTGGAGTGCGCGGAGATGTGGACGGGCATGGTGCGCACCATGTCGCACAGGTTGGCGGCCATGATCTCCATCAGCCGCTGCGGCTCGCGGTCCCACGGCGAGGGCAGCGACTCCCACCACGGCGACGCGGTCGACCCGTCGGGGAGCCAGAAGCCGTGGTTGGAGCCGATGCGGTAGTCGAAGCGGTCCATCACCTCGGCCGGCAGCTCTTTCCACATCGTGTCGCACCAGCAGAACTCGCCCGAGCGGAAGACGGGCGCGTCTTCCAGCGCGTCCTGGTACTCGCGCACCTCCTGGAGCGTGGAGACCATGAACGACGGGTTGCGCGACGACACGTGGTCGGCGATCCCCACCTGCACCCCCAGCTCCCTCGCCCGCTCCACCACCCGCGCCAGCGTCAGGTGCCCGTCGCTCATCTCGGTGTGGCAGTGCAGGTCCTGCCGCCCCAGCAGCCCACCGCTTCCCCCGCTCATCGGTCTCCCGCCGCCATGCCGATCCGCGAGCGGTAGGCGGCTTCCGCGTCCTGCAGCGCGCGCCAGCCGGCCTGCCCCGCGGGGCCCAGCATCGACACGGGCACGCGGCGCGTGGGCCACGGAGCCAGCGAGTGCCCGGGCGGTCCGTGGTACAGCGCCATGGTGGCCTCCACGATGTCGGCCACCGCCCGCTCGCGCGCCGCCGGTGCGATGCGGTTGAGCGAGACCACGGTGCGCAGCGCTCCGCGCGAGAAGGCGTCGGCCAGGAAGGCCGCGTACTCGTGCCTGCGCCCCTCGGCCTCGGGGCGGCCCGCGCGCTCGAGCAGGCCGCGCAGCGCGGGCGCGTCTTCCTTCAGCCCGCGCTCGAGCAGCGCGCTCGCCGTCAGCGTCCACGCGGAGTCGTTGGTGGCCGCCAGCTCGCGGTCGAGCCGCGTGAGCAGCGCCGTGGTTCCCAGCCGGTCCATCGGGTTGCGATAGAGCTGGGGCCCGCGCGAACGGCCGGGCGTGCGGCGGGTGAAGCGGGCCACGCTGTCGGGCTGCTCGCCCAGCACCTCGGCCTCGCCCTCGATCACCACCGGCGTGCCCACCTGCACGTCGTGGAAGAGGCGCAGCGCGTTGGTGTTGGAAAGGCGGATGCATCCGTGGCTCACGCGGCGGCCCAGCAGCTCGGGCTTGTCGGTGCCGTGGATGGCGATCTCGTCGCCCAGGTACACGGCGGCCGCGCCCAGCCCACCCGCCTCCTTGCGAGCCTCGGAGTCGACCGGCGGGACGGGGAGCTTGTTCTCGTGGTACCACCAGTCGGGCCGGATCCACGCGGGGTTCAGCTGCTTGAACTGCACGTAGCGCGTGCCCGTGGGCGTGGTGAACTGCCAGCGCTGGCCGGGGGTGGACAGGCGAAAGCCGGTGCCGGTGCCCACGGGGGCGCGCCAGAGCACGCGCGGGCCGTCCATGAAGCGCAGCTCGTTGTGGCGCACGTCCACCACCACGTAGCGCTTGTCGGGGCGCACGGGAGGCTGCAGCGGGTCCACCGCCGGGGCCTGAGCCACGGGCTCGGGGCCGGCGGCGGGTGCGGCGCGGCCGGCGCAGGCGCCCAGCGCCAGCGAGGCCGCGAACAGCGCGATCGTGCGCGCGCCGTGAGTCAGGGTCATGCGTCCAGCGGGTGTGTCATGGAGATACGAAAACGCGCGCCCGGCCCGTGGACACCCACGCCCGAAGCGCACGCAACCATCGGCATCGCTGCAACCTGCGCGCCACCCGGCGCCATGAAGCGGTGTACCCGGATATCGTCGGCCAGGTCCGACCACGGACCGAGGCATTCCACACCCTGTCGTTCTCGATTGGATCCCGAGATCGCCCCACAATCGAACCGCGACACGGCGTGGTGTTCTCGCACGACCGTCGGCGCGAATCGCAACCGTCTCAGAGTGCGCTGTGGATCAATTTTTTGAAAGTGGACACCACTGGCCTTCCCGCCGGCTCGGCAAGCGCCCGTCCCCCGCCGCCAAAGCCGTGTTGACCCGCAATCCACCCTGGTCATCGCCCCAGCCGCCTCTCCCCAGTTCGCAATCAGAGAAGCTGGTCGGATCGCACTGCACTCCCGGCGTGCCCGATCCACCTGATCCACGCCGTTTGCGAGCTCCACGGCTCCCGACAGCGCCCGTCCCATGCACCAGCGCCCTGCGGCAGCATTTCGGCCGGGCGCCGTCATCCGAAACTGCGTGGATCAGGTAGAGCACGCCTCCAGACCGCTGCCAACCGCAGTGGTGTCCACTTTCAAAAATTTCGATCCACAGCGCACGCCGAAGATGAATCACCATGCTGCGGGGCGCTTGCGTGGCCGACGCCAAGTGGGGCGACCGGCGGTGGACGTGTAAATCACTGCCGGACGTGTAAATCACTTACGACAAGATCGTCGGCAAGACTGCGGATCGAGATCGTCGTATTCTCGACGGCAGCGTCTCCGTGCCGTCTCCACTGACGCGCCGTCCACGATGACGATCTCGACTCCAGCCCCCGCCAGGCAGAACGACTGGCGGTGCAGTGTGGAAGCCCAAAACACCGGTCCCGCATCCAGAGCCTGGATGCGGGACCATGCGTGTCGGCTGCCGACCGCGCGAAGGTCAGATGCGCGCCGGAGCCCTGCGCAGCGGGACCTCGATCGTCGGCGTGGGGATCGTGGCGAGCGACGCGGGCGACGGCAGCACGGGGAAGGTGCTCAGGAACCACCCGATCGCCGCGAAGAACAGCCCGGCGAAGCCCAGCGCAATGCCGATCTCGGGGAGCCCCAGCGGCAGGTGCGGGTGCGCCTCGGTGTTCCAGACCGACGGGTAGGTGATCAGGAAGCGCTCGAGCCAATGCCCGATCACCACGATCGCCGCCACCCCCGCCAGCACCCCCGGCACCTTCTTGGGCGCCCGCGGCAGCAGCGAAAGGAAGGGGAAGACGAACACGCACGCCAGCATGATCTCCACCACCACCCCGAACGGGCGGTGGAAGCGCTGCACGAAGAACTCCTGCTCGTGCGGCAGCAGGCCGTACCAGATCACCACGTACTGCGACCAGTTCACGTACATCCAGAACACCGCGAACGCGAACAGCAGCTTGCCCAAGTCGTGGAACTGCTGGTCGCCGATGTAGTGCTCCAGCTTCAGGTGGCGGCGCAGCAGCACCATCAGGATGGCCACCATCGCCAGCCCCGAGTGGAAGGTGCTGACCAGGAAGGTGACCGGGAACATGGTGCTGAACCAGTGCGGCAGCATGGTCATAGCCTGGTCGATGGCGATCATCCCCCACACCACCGCATATGCGATCGCCGTGACCGGCGCGATGCGCATGGCGATCTTGCGCGAGCGCATGGCCTCCTCGGGCACCCCGCGCCAGCCGCTGCCGCTGATGGTGCCGTACAGCCCCGGCGCGTTCTTCACCCCGTGCAGATCGGGGCGTAGCATGTGGTAGGCGAACCACATCATCAGGCTGAACAGCACCAGCATCCCCACCACGTCGCGCACTACCATCCCGGTGGGCGAGAGCCACGCGGCCTTGGCCTCCAGCACGTGGTCGCCCTCCACCTTTCCCCACCAGTGCTCGAACCACACCGGGCGGCCGGGCAGCTTGAGCAGGAAGAGGACGAAGGAGATGGGAAGGAACGCCACCCCCGCCAGCGCGATGCGGCGAAGCGGCCAGCTCCAGCGCGAGTTGGTGATGTGCTGCGAGATCGCGAACACCACCATCCCTACCGCCACCGACGACCAGAACAGCCAGTTGAAGTGCACCGCCAGCCAGAACCGCTCGTGTTCGGCCAGGAACGCCGCCGCTACGCCGATCAGCAGCAGCAGGGCGATTGCGCCCCACGCGATTCCCGGCAGGGCGAGCCGCCGGAAGGGAACGCGGGTGGGGATCTCAGCGGAATGCGCTGCCATTTCGCTCTCTTGGGAAGCTCTAAGTCAGGGCCGCGCCGAAGCGGGACCATTGGCCGCGGGCACCACCGGCCCCGCCGCGGGTGCGGCGGCCGGTGCGTTCTGCGCCGGCGCCGTAGCCGGGGCCGCCGCCGGGGTGTTCTGCTGCGCAGGCCCCTGGCCCGGCGCCGCGGGCGGCTCGGTCTGCTGCTGCGGCACGGCCGCGGCGGTGCCGCCGCGCTGCGGCGTGTGCCCGGCATTGGCCTGCAGCGCGCGCACGTACTCCACCACCGCCCAGCGGTCGGGGTGCGTAACGCGCGAGCCGTACGGGGGCATCAGCCCGCGCCCCGCCGCGACCACGGCGTAGATGTAGCCGTCGGAGCGCACCGCCGTCTGCGGGCCGTTGATGGGCGGCGCGAAGGGGAAGCGCTGGTACATCTTGCCGTCGGCGCCCTTGGCCTGCTGCACCACCGGGCCGTCGCCGGCGCCGGCGGGGCCATGGCAGGCGCTGCAGTTGTTGTCGAACACCACCTTGCCGCGCGCCAGCACCGCGGGGGTGGCTCCGCCCGCGTACGGGTTGCGCAGCGTGGGGGCCACGCTGTCCAGCTTGTCGCTGGCGAAGTGCCCCGGCAGGTCGCCCATGGGCGAAGACACGGGCACCGTGCCCGGCGCGGGAAGGCGCGGCATGGCGTACGGGTCGGGGATCACGCTGCGGCGCATGTTGGCCAGCTGCGGGATCTTTCCGCTCGCCACGTCGATGTCGTAGCCGGCCCAGTCGGTGCACGCCGGCAGGCCGAAGCCCACCAGCGCCGCCGCCATGGCCAGGCGCTTAGCGGTGGTCAACCAGCACCTCCTCCGACCCCGCATCGGTCATGATCCGTTGCACGTCGTCGTAGCGGTCGCGGGGGGCGTGCGCGAACACGCCGAAGTTCCCCGCCGTGAACGAGGGGTGGTACATCGGCGCCTCCGGGGGGCCGATGTGCGGTAGCCGCCCCAGGAAGAACAGTCCCGCCACCGTGCTCAACGCGCCGAGCAGGATGGTGAGCTCGAACATGATCACGCTGAAAGCGGGCAGCGACACGATCTCCTTGCCGCCCACGATCAGCGGCCAGTCGATCGACGTCCAGGTGGCCAGCGCCGTTCCCGCGGCGGTGCCGGTGAAGGCGCCGGTGAGCGTGAAGATGCGGACCGGGCTCTCCGGCGTCTCCATCGCCTCCTCCACCTCGTGGCGCGGCGTGGGCGAGTACGAGGTGATCTCGAACCCCTCGCCCTTCAGCCGCCGGATGGCGTCGGTGGCGGAATCCAGGTGGGCGAACACTCCCAGCACGCCCGTGCGAAGCTTGCTCATCTGTCCGTTCTCAGGCGTAGTAGCCGGTCGGGTACACCTCGACCTGCGTTCCCGATGCGTCCGTCTGGGCCATGTGCTCGGCGGGATCGTGCCGGCGCATGGGCGGCGGCAGCACCTCCTTGATCTCGGCGATCGAGAGGCCCGGCAGGTAGCGCAGGAACAGCAGGAACCACATGAAGAACCAGCCGAAGCTGCCCAGCAGGATGCTGGCCTCCACCCAGGTCAGGTGGTAGTTGGTGAACTTCCACGGCTCGTAGCTGTGGGCCAGGCTCGGCACGATGATTACGAAGCGCTCCCACCACATCCCGATGTTCACGAAGATCGAGATCAGGAAGAAGGCGTTCAGGTTGCGCCGGACCTTGGGGATCCACAGCAGCTGCGGGATGATGGCGTTGAAGGTGATCATGCTCCACCCCGCCCACCAGTACTGCCCGGTCACGCGGTCCCAGAAGACGTCGCGCTCGTACAGCTCGCCCGAGTAGTAGGCCATGAAGTACTCCATCCCGTACGCGTACCCCACGATCAGCGAGGTGAGCAGGAGGAGCTTGGCCAGCCGGTCGTAGTGCGTCTCGGTGAAGTAGGCGCCCAGGCGGAAGATGCGGTGCACGGGCACCATCA
>Ga0247773_1000206_pt1 | contig 28695 bp, 26 predicted proteins | sample UWRJL092311B6_FD_179934 | JGI IMG/M metagenome (GOLD analysis project Ga0247773, IMG submission 179934) | Plant litter microbial communities from Arlington Agricultural Research Station in Wisconsin, United States - UWRJ-L092-311B-6 | ecosystem: Environmental > Terrestrial > Plant litter >... | reverse complement strand
CACCACGTGGTGGTGGTGGACCAGGCGCCGGCGGGCGTGGGCGTGGCCGTGCAGCAGGTGCTGGCCAGCAACGTGGGGCGCGACGGGAAAGCCAAGGGGGAGGACGACAACTCGTACGTGGTGGAGCGCGTGGCGCAGCCGCTGGATCAGGTCCGCGCCGGTCTGATCGCGCGGGTGCAGAAGAAGGAGATCGACGGGTGGCTGTACCTGCCGCCCAACGTGGTGCAGACGGGCGAGGCGCAGTACCGGGCGCGGAACGTGGCCAACTTCGCCGTGGTGGGCGACCTGACGCGCGCGGTGACGCGCGGCGTGCAGTCCGCGCGGCTGCAGTCCAGCGGGATCGCGCCGGCGCAGGTGGCCGCGCTGGTGCAGCCGGCCACCCTCTCCACCGCCGCCATCACCAAGACCGGCGCGGAGGGCGGCGACGCGCAGCAGACGTTCTGGCTCAGCTACATCGTGGGCTTCCTGACGTACATGATGATCCTGATCTACGGGATGAACGTGCTGCGCAGCGTGCTCGAGGAGAAGACCAACAAGATCTCCGAGGTGATCGTCAGCTCGATGAAGGCCAGCCACCTGATGCTGGGGAAGATCCTGGGCGTGGGGAGCGTGGCGCTGCTGCAGGTGGCGATCTGGGCCGCGATCGGGTGGATCGGGATGTCGCGTTCCGACGCGCTGGCCGCGCGCTTCCACATGTCGCCCGATTCGCTGAAGATGGCGAGCATGCCGCCGGCCACGATCGCCGCGACCCTGGCCTTCTTCATCCTGGGCTTCTTCCTGTACTCGGCGGTGTACGCGGCGCTGGGGGCGGCGGTGAACAGCGAGCAGGAGGCGCAGCAGTTCCAGATGATCGTGCTGCTCCCGCTGCTGGTGCCGATGATGTTCCTGATCCGCATCGTCACCGACCCGCTCGGCAAGATCGCCACGGTGCTGGGCTTGATCCCCTTCACCGCCCCGGTGACGATGGCGATGCGCATCGCCTCGGCGCCCGTGCCGCCGCTGCAGATCGCGGCGTCGCTGGCGGGGCTGCTGGTGACGGTGCTGGCGGTGGCGTGGGTGGCCGGGAAGATCTACCGCGTCGGCATCCTGAGCACCGGCAAGAAGCCGTCGTTCGCCGAGCTCGGCCAGTGGCTGCGCGCCGCCTGACCGGCACGGCCGCGGGTGGATGAACGGACGAGGGCGCTTCCCTGGATCGGGGAGGCGCCCTCTTCCGTCGTGTCTCTGAATGGTGATGCGTGCCGGCGCGAGGTGATCCCGGATCGGCCGCCGGCGAAGTCCGCGAAGACGCCGCGAACGACGGACTGCGCGCCGTCGCAGCCGCGAGCTCGCCCGCAAACTCTCGCGCGTCGGCCCGACGCGCATCGTGCGCAGCCCTTATTCAGTCCGCCGTCGTGGGGGTCACGGGAGTCGCGCGGCCGCAGAGGCGCTCCAGGGCGGCGTCGCTGCGGACCTCCCAGCCGGGCGGGATCGGCATCAGGCGGCGGCGCTCGGAGCCGGACTCGAAGACGAGCCACCCCGTGTCGACCGGCAGGCGGCCGCGGGCGCGGCGGTCGGGCGTGGCGCGTCGGTCCGAGCCGCGGAAGGCGATCACGGGGTCCGGGCTGCGGCGGTCGTACCCGCAGCGGCGCTCATCCTCGCCGGCGTGGCCCGGGATCACGTTCCATACGCGCCACTCGACCCCGGCCGAGCTACGGAAGGTGCGGAGCGCCATCGTCGTTCGTCACCGCACGAGCGGCGCGGGGCGGGCGGAGTGGAGGAACGCCTCCAGCTCTTCCTCGCCGGCCGCGTCCCAGCCGGGCGGCGGAGGCGCCAGGCGCCGCTTCTCGCTCTCGCACTGGAAGCAGAGCCACCCCCGCTCGAGACCGCTGGCCGCGCGCTTTCCGCGCCGGTCCGGCTGCACGCGCCGCTCGGGCGTGTAGCCCGCGGCTTGCGATACGCGGCGCTCGCGTCCCGTACGCTCGGGCGAGTACGCGCGAACCGGCGGAACGTCCCACGCCAGCCACTCTACCCCCCTTCTGTCCCGGAACTCCCTGAGTGCCATCGTCGCCCACCTCATGTTGAAGGAAGCCTCACCAGAAGGTGCAAACACCATACCACCAACGGCTTAGCTCTTCGCCAAGGTAGGACGCCAGAACGGGGAGCGCAACCCTTTTCACCGCGCCGAAATCGCAGAAATCTGATTCTGGATCATCTGCTACCCGCACCCGTACCAGCCACACACCATTCCGGTATCCTCGCGCCATTCTGGAAGGAGTGGGTCGGGCTGCCGGATGGATGATGCTCGCGGGGCGGAATGCATGTTGCCCCGGTCGCGCGCCGCAGACCGTTCTCGGAGGTGGAGGTCACCCCGGGAGGAGATCCCCGGGCGCAGGTGGAGAGGCGGACTCGACCACCCGCCTGCCTGGCGCGAGCAGCGGATCCGGCGCATTCGAACCGATGCGGTGACACGACCGGGTGCTCGGCCCGATCGTCCCGCGTCGCATCATCGACATCGACGACGACCACGGCGCCTCCGCTCCGCATGCGCAGACTTCGTCCGCAGTCCGTCACGTTCACGCTCCTTCTCGGCGCCTTCGTCACGCTGGCCTCGTTCGCGACGGACATGGGGCTGCCCGTGCTGGGGCAGACCGCCGCGTCGCTCGGCGTGACGGCGGGGCGGGCGGCGCTCACGCTGAGCGTGTTCATGGCCGGCTTCGCGCTGGGCCCGCTGGTGGTCGGCCCGCTGTCGGACCACCTGGGCCGGCGGCCGATCCTGCTGGCGGGGCTCGCGACGTTCGCCATCTGCGGAGGGTTGGCGGCGTTCTCGCGCTCGCTGGGCGCGCTGCTGGCGTGGCGGCTGATGATGGGCGCGGGCGCCGGCTCCTGCCAGGTGCTGGTGGTGGCGATGGTGCGCGACCTGTTCGCCGGGCCCGAGGCGCGGGTGCGCCAATCGTACGTGAACATGGCCGCGGGGCTCGCGCCGGTTCTCGCGCCCTCGCTGGGCGTGCTGATCGCGGGCTTCGGGGGATGGAGAACGATCTACGGCACCCTCGCGGCCGGCGGATGCGTCCTGCTCGCGCTCGCGGCGCTCCTGCTGGGCGAGTCCGCGCCGCGCCAGGCGGGGGCGACGCTCACGGTGGTCGAGGTGCTGCGGCGCTACCTCCGCGTGCTCCGGCACCCGGTGAGCGTGGGGTACGTGCTGGTGGTGGCGCTCAACTTCGGCTCCCTCTTCGCCTACGTTTCGGGATCGTCGCTGGTGCTGATCGGCCTGCTGCACGTGTCGCAGCGGACGTATGCCGTGCTCTTCGCCTGCACGTCCGGCTCCCTGATGGCGGGCGCGCTGGTGAACGCGCGTCTCAGCGTGCGCGGCGTGACGCACGCGCGGCTGATCGGCGCGGGGATGATCGCGATCACCGGGTCGGCGGCCGCGCTGCTGCTGCTGGCATGGGCGGGGATGCTGGGGCCGGCGCTGCTGGTGCCTCTCGCCTGCATCGGCTTCCTGGGCCAGGGCGTGGTACGCCCCAACGCGGTGCAGGGCGCGCTGGAGCCCGTCCCCGAGATCGCGGGCGTGGCCAGCGCCGTGCTGAGCGGCGTGCAGATGCTGACGGCGGCGCTCGCCAGCGCCGCCGTGGCGGCCCGCTTCGACGGCCGCTCGGCCCTGGCGATGACCGGACCGATGACCGCCTGCGCGCTCGCCGCGTCCGCCATCTACCTGGCCGTGGTGCGGCCGGCCGAGCGGCGGATGGGGCCGCACGTGGCGCACGCGGAGACCGGGTCGTGAGCCGGGGAGCCCTCTCCCTGGCGTTCAGGCGCTCCGACTGCGTCGGGTCCTGAACGCCCGTCCCTCCCCCGAACCGCAGGGGAGGAACGGTCGGCGTGGCCTGCGGCCAGTGGTGCGAACCACATGGTCATCTTGCCGGAAGAATGCATCCACCGACGCCAACCAGGTCGCGAATGGGATGAACTCTGCCACTCGCCGCGGCGCCGCCGACACGGCCTCGCGGCGGTGTGCGAGGCTTCGTGGTTACCAGCCCGCGGCTTCAGCCGCTGGAATCCGCCTACGCCGGCGCGCCGATGTGCGCGTGCACGAAGCTGACGGCCATCGAGCCCTCGCCCACGGCGCTGGCCACGCGCTTCACCGAGCTGCTGCGCACGTCGCCAGCCGCGAACACGCCGGGAAGGCTGGTCTCCAGGAAGAAGGGCGAGCGGCGCAGCGCCTGCCAGCGCTCGGCCTCGCGCGCCTCGGCGCTCACGCCGTCGCCGGTGAGCACGAAGCCGGCGCGGTCCAGCTCCACGCAGTCCTTCAGCCACGCCGTGCGCGGCCGCGCGCCGATGAACAGGAAGAGCGCGCGCGTCGGCACCCGCGTCTCGCCGCCGCCGGCGTGGCGCAGGGTGATGGCGCGGAGCGAGTCCGTCCCCTCCACCGCGGCCACCTCGCTCTCACGGTGCACGGTGATGTTGGCGCTCCGCTCGATGCGGTCCACCAGGTAGCGCGACATGCTCTTCCCCAGGTCGTCGCCGCGGATCACCACGTGCACCATCCGCGCGAAGCGGGATAGGTACATCGCCGCCTGCCCGGCCGAGTTCCCGCCGCCCACGATCACCGCGTCGTCGCCGCCGCAGAGGCGCGCCTCCATCTCCGTCGCGGCGTAGTACACGCCGGCGCCCTCCAGCGGCTTCAGCCCCGGCACGTCGAGCGAGCGGTACTCCGCGCCGCTGGCGATCAGCACGCACCGCGCGATGACGCGGGTGCCGTCATCCAGCCGTACCGTGCGCATCCCGCCCTCCATCCCCAGCGACACCGCCGAGCCGGGCACCGAGATCTGCGCGCCGAACTTCTGCGCCTGCAGCATCGCCCGCCCGGCCAGCTCCTTCCCCGAGATCCCGGTGGGAAAGCCCAGGTAGTTCTCGATCCGCGAGCTGGTCCCCGCCTGCCCGCCGGGGGCGGTGTTGTCGAGCGTGAGCGTGCGCAGCCCCTCGCTGCTGGCGTACACCGACGCGGCGAGCCCCGCCGGCCCCGCGCCGACCACCACCAGGTCGTAGACGTCGCTCGCGTCCAGCGTGGCGCTCAGCCCCATGTAGCGCGCCAGGTCGGCGGTGGACGGGTTGCTCCGCCACTTTCCGTCGCGCCCGATCACGACCGGCAGCTGCTCGGGCCCCACGCCGAAGGTGCGGAGGAGCTCCTCGGCGTGCGGGTCGGCCTCCAGGTCCAGCCAGGTGTAGGGGATGGCGTTGCGGCTGGCGAACTCGCGCAGGTGGTGCGCCTCGGGGCTGAAGCGGCTGCCCACGATGCGGATCCCCTGGTATCCCTGCGACAGGAGGAGCGTGCGCCGCATCAGGAAGGCGCGCAGCAGCACCTCGCTCACCTCGGGGAGCTCGCCCACGGCGCGGCGGATCTGCTCCGGGTGCAGCTCCAGCACCTCGCCGGCCTCGATCACCCGGCCGTCCACCAGGCTGGCGCGGCCGGTCAGCACGTCCACGTCGCCGGTGAACTCGCCGGTCTCGTGCACGGTGACCGTGCGCGGCGCGTCACCCGTGGGGTCCACGACCTCCACGCGGCCGGAGAGGATCACGAAGAAGCTCAGGCTGCGGTCGCCCGCGCGCCACAGGTACTCGCCCACCCGCATGTCTCGCGCTTCGGCGAGCGGGCAGAGCGCCTGGATCTGCTCGTTGGTGAGCCGCGGGAACGCGATGTCGTTGTCGGTTGCCATGTTCGGGCCGAGAGGGTGGGACCGTGGAATCGTGCTGGATGATGAACCGCCGTTCGCGCCAGCGGGTTCGGGAGCGGCGGATGGATGTGGAGCGCGGGCGGCGCGAAAGGCCGCCCGCGCCGGAGCGTCACTCCTTGCCGACCATGTCGGCGTAGTCCGGATGCCGCTCGAGCCAGGAGCGGGCGAAGGGACAGAACGGGACCACCTTCACGTCCTGGCCGCGGGCGTACTCCATCGCGCTTCGCACCAGCGCGCTTCCGATGCCGTGTCCCTCCATCTCCTCGGGGACCTCGGTGTGGAGCAGGTACAGCTTTCCATTCTGCTCTGCGTAGGTGAGCACGGCCTTGCCGGCGCCGAGCTCCGTCTCGAACTGCTCCTCGCCCTCGTTCCGCCGCACCTGCACGCTCGCATCGGCCATCGTTCAGCTCCGCCGCCCGGGTTCGTTCGTTGGGATGATGAGATAATAACCCGCCGGGCAAGATCGCGGCCCGGCAGGCCGATGGTGCCGGCCACCACGTCGTGATGACGCCGCAGGGGACCGCGAGAATGCGAGCGAGCTCGCGGCTGGCAGCCACGACGGCACGCACTCCGCTTTCGCGCCGCCTTCGCGAGACTTCCGCGGCCGCGGCATCGGTGCGTCGCAACCAGCCGGCGAATGCCGCCCGGACCGATCTCGCGGAGCCGCGCGGAGTCCCGCCCCGCAACCTCACCCGGCAGACGGTGCGAGCCTCGCCGAGCGGAGGGAGCCCCGCGGCGCCGGCCGCGTGCACGACGCTCATCAACGGGATGCTGCAAGGTTACAGCATCACGAACGAATGAAGTCCGATCATCGGCGGACCACGAACCCACGGCATTCGCGCGACGATCCGCTTGCCCGATCCGCGGAACGATCCGTAGCTTTCGTCCGCCTCGCATCTCCCCACCGCAACCGCGCCCCGCACGTGCTGATCGCCGCCGCCGCATCGCTGTTGCTCGCCGCGCACCCCGCGCGAGACACGTCGCTCGCCGCGCTCCGGCGCGAGATCACGCGCATCGCCGCGGAGTCCGGTGGCCAGGTCGGCGCCGCCGCGCTGCACGTGGAGAGCGGCGACACGGTATCCGTGCAGGGCACGACCGGGTTCCCCATGCAGAGCGTGTTCAAGCTCCCGCTCGCTCTCTCCATCCTGCGCCGCGTGGAGGCGGGGACGCTGCGGATGGACATGCCGGTCCGGGTGACGGTGGCGGACCTGCGCGCGGGGCACAGCCCGCTCGCGGAGCGCTCGCCGGCCGGCGGCGTGTCGCTGCCGCTGCGCGAGATGCTGCGGCTGGCCGTCTCCGAGAGCGACAACACCGCGGCGGACCTGCTGCTGCGGCGCGCCGGCGGCCCCGCGGGCGTCACGGCCGACCTGCGCCGGCTGGGTATCCGCGGCATCCGCGTGGACCGCGGCGAGGCGGAGCTGGCGCTGGACGTACTGGGGATCGCCCGCGCGCCGGGCCGCGGCTCGCGCGACAGCATCGCCGTGTTCGCGCCCGGGCTCTCCCCCGAAACTCGCACCCGCGCGCTCCGTATCTACCTGCGCGATCCGCGCGACACGGCCACGCCACGGGAGATGGCCCGGCTGCTGGCGATGGTTCAACGCGGCCAGGCGCTGCGCCGTGCCGGAACCGGCGAGCTGCTGCGGATGATGACGGAGACGCCGAGGGGCGACGCGCGGCTCAAGGCACTCCTCCCCGCCGGCACCCGCGTGGCGCACAAGCCCGGCACCTCGGGCGATGCGCAGGGCGTCACGGGCGTGGTGAACGACGTGGGGCTCATCACCCTGCCGGACGGAACGCACCTGGCCGTCGCCGTCTTCGTCCGCGACGCGCGCCGCGGCACCGCGCCGGCGGAGCGCGCCATCGCCCACATCGGCCGCGCGCTGTACGACCATTGGGGCGCGCGCCGCCGCGCCCGCCGCTGAAGCTCGCGGAGAACCCGAGATCCATCTCGGCCGAACCCACCCTCTTCACATAGACTGGTCCCATGCGCCGCACACCGACGCCCCTTCGACATCGTCTCCGCCGCGCCGCCGTCCTGGTCCTGGCGGCGCTCGCCGCGGGGTGCGCGTCCGCCAACAAGCGCTACGAGCAGGGCGTGGAGCTGGAGCAGCGCGGCCGCCCGGCCGACGCCGCGCAGCGCTACATCGACGCGCTCAAGAAGGACCGTTCGCTCGCCGACGCCCGGGTGCGGCTGCAGGATGCGGGCGCCCGCGCGGTCGAGCAGTACCTGGCCGAGGCGGGCGGCTACGAGACCGCCGGCCGCTACGGCGAGGCGGCCGACGCGATCCGCCGGCTGGACGGGATGCTGGCCGACGCCGCCGGCGTGGGCGTGCCGCTGAACACGCCCGCCGACTACGGCGCGCGCCGCCGCGCCACCTTCGACCACGCGGTGGACCAGGCGGTGAACGAGGCCGGGAGCGCGGTCGCGCGGCGCGACTTCTCCGGCGCGGTCGGATGGCTGGACCGCGCGGTGCAGCGCTGGGAGCCCACCCCCGCCGCTCGCGAGCGACTGGGCCGCGCCCGCTACGACGCGCTCTTCGGCTGGGCCGAGGGCGAGATGCAGGCCGGCCGCTACCGCGCCGCGTACGACCGCGCGGGGCAGGCGCTGTCGCTGGGCGGCGGCTACGGCGGCGACGCGGAGGCATTGCAGCGCGAGGCGTTGCGCCGCGGCACCGTGCGCGTCGCCATCCTCCCCGTCGGCGCGCGCGCCCAGGTGCGCGACACCCTGCCGCAGGACCTGTTCGCCGAGCTGAACGACGAGCTGAGCCTGAACCACTGGAACCGCTCGCCGCTCTGGATGGACGTGATCGACCCGGTGGCCACCGGCCGCGAGGCGCGCCGCCACGGGGGCGCCCGCCAGGCGATCGACCCGGCCACCGGCGCGCAGATCGGCCGGCAGCTGGGCGCGCGGATCGTGGTGGTGATGGAGCTGGACAGCATCCGCCGCAGCGAGAGCGACGTGGTGACGCAGCGCCGCACGGCCAGGACCAGCGCCGGCGCCGACACCGCGTACACCGTGCGCGAGGGCCGCGGCGAGGTGTGGGCCCGCGTCACCTACCGCGTGGTCGACGCCGCCGGCTACGGCCGCGTGCTGGACACCGGCACCGCCACCGCGCGCTCCAGCGCCCGTTTCCGCCGCGGCGACTACAAGGGCGACTGGCACACGCTGGTCCTTCCCTTCACCGACCGCGTCCTCTTCGGCGAGCGCGGAAACGGCTACGGCCGCGAGACGGTGCGCGAGCTGGTGAGCGGCCTCTCCAGCGAGCTGGGCCGCGAGGTGTTCGACACCGTCCTGCGCCGCATCGACTGACCGGGCGGGCGGTGGGATGATGCGAACGCGGCGGGCCGGCTCTCGGCACGAGGGCCGGCCCGCCGTCGTTTCGATCGGCACCGGAGATGGAAACGAAGCCGCCGCGGACTGGTTTCCGCGGCGGCTTCCCATCATCCGTATGACGCAACGAGGGTCAGTGGCGGACCACGCGCAGCGTCGCGACGTACGCCGGGTGCGCCACGTCCGTCCGCGGCTGCGGCGCGAGCGATACGAGGTGCACGTCGTAGGCGCCGTAGGTGGCGTAGCGCGGCTGGGCGCCCTCGGTCGCCAGGATCACGTCTTCCGGTTCGCGCCCGGGAAGGCGCAGGTCCAGCCGCACGCGCGCCTCTCCCGCGCGGATGCACTGCACGTTCGCAGGGCAGCGCGAGTCGCTCTCCACGGCGGCGAACGCCACCGTCAGCCGCTCGCGCTCGCTCTCCACGGTCGCCGCCTCGCCACGCGGCAGCTGGAACGGCTCGTCGAGCCGCGCCTGCACCGTGCTCGCGCGCTGGGCCGTCGCGCAGCCCGCCATCGCCAGCAGCGCCACGGCGAACCCGCGGCGCATCGTCCGTTCGAATGTCATCCGTCCCATCATCCCGATTCGTTCGATGTCGTTCAGCTCGCCAGCCCCGGCGCGCGCCGGGCGAGCTGGCGTTCGCGCAGCCATCCGCCGATCCAGGCATAGGGCATCACCAGCGCCGCGCCGAGGGCAAGATACCACACCGGGACGCGCGCTGCATTCGCCGGCCACGCGACCAGGTTGAACGCCAGCCCCAGCGCGCCCAGGATCAGCGCATGCCGCATCGGCCGGCTGGGCGCCAGCATCGCCGCGAGCCAGCAGCCGAAGATCGCGAACACCGCCACGTACAGCTGCGACACGATCAGCAGCGCGGGATCGTACAGCGGCGCGGGCGGCTTGGGGTAGACACCCGCGGCGACGAGCGCGAAGTCGGTCCCGATGGAGAGCACGGCGATGGTGATGAACCCGATGACGATTGCGAGGATGCTGCGGCGCATGGCGGGAGTCTCCGGACGAGGTAGGATCGCGCACCGCGGAAACGTGCACAAGATGGTCCCGAATCGATCCCGAAGCAAGGATTCCGTCTCCGGCCGTCCCAACGGTCTCCCGGATGCGTGTCATCACCCAAAAAGCTCCACGCGCCAGAAGGAGGAGGAGCGCCGCCACGGCGATCGGACGGATCCTCACGCGCTCTCCCCCGCGTCGAGTCTCGACACTTCGTGGACGAGCGCCACGAGCGCCTGCCGTTGCGCCCGCAGCGCGGCGACGTCCATCGGCACGCCCGGCGCGTCGAAGGGCGATAGCTCCTTCGGCCTGCGACCATGATCGCAATCGGAGGTGTCGGGTGATCGGCCTCAGCCTCAAGACGACACCGTGGACGCGCTGCGCTTCTCCTTCCCGATCGCTCGAACACCCTTTGCCGTCGTCCTGAGGAGCCGCCGCGCCGAACGTTTCGTCGCACAAGCACCTGGCGGCGACGAAGGATCTATACTCGAGGCCCGAGCGACAGGCAGCCTGTCGCTCGGGCCTCTGCTTTCGATCCTTCGTCGCGTCCGGACATCCGTGCGGACGCGGCTGCGGCGCGAACGCTCCTCAGGATGACACCCTGGACGCGCTGCGCTTCTCCTTCCCGATCGCTCGAACACCCTTTGCCGTCGTCCTGAGGAGCCGCCGAGCCCAACGTTTCCTTGCACCAGCGCCTGGAGCAGATGGACGTATCAACGCTCATAGCCGGCTGTCATCGCTCGGGATCACGGGCGCAAGCATCTGCGCGAGAGCGACATCTACCCGTCCACGTCGCAGGTGCCGAGGCGCGCGAAGGGGTGCGGGACCCGGGTGCCGGGGCGCCATTCGCCGCCACTGGCGAGGTACTTCTCCCACGCCTTGGGATCGATCGCCTTGCGGCGGGTGAACATCATCCCGCCCTGGAAGCCGAAGCCGCGGATCACCATCCCCTCGGCCCACGCGTGGAGGCGCTCCAGGAAGGCGTCGTGCGGCTGGTCGCCGCGGTACTCGCCCTGGAAGTAGCGGCCGGCGGCGATCGGCGGGCGAACGATCTCGTCCAGCTCGCCGTCGCGCAGGCGGTTCATGTCCAGGATCCACGAGCCGTTGATCAGGTTCACGGCCGGGTACGGGCTCGGCGTGCCCCACAGCACCCGCTTCTCCGTGGGGCCGTTCGGGTTCGCCCACCACGGGAACCGCGCCCGCAGGAAGCCGGTGAACCAGGCGAACTCGCCGGTGTCGTGATGCCGCTCGCGCATCACCACCGTCAGCTCGCGCCGCTCCACCCGCGCGAACCGCCGCACCTCGCGCACGAACGCGTCGTCCGAGAAGTGGTAGCGCGCGTCCAGGAAATCGTTGAAGAGGATGAAGCCGCCGTTGAACTGCACGGTTCCATGGATGTAGTTCACCGCGTGCGGCATCCGCCGCCTGGGCCCCTGCGGGATCTCGGGCTCGGCCGCCACGGAACGCTGCACCATCGCTGTCAGGAAGCGCCCGATGCGCCCCACGATCACGTCGTCCGCGTCGGGCGGCGGGCCGTTCCACTCCGGCTTGGCCGGCGACGCGTAGATGATGTTGCGCGGCCAGATCGGCTCCCCGTCGTCCGGCGCGAGGCCGGTGACCCACGGGTGATCCGCCGGCAGGCACCCGGCGCCGAGCCGGGGCGACGCCATGAACATCGCCACCCGCATCGACCCGTAGCCGCTGTGCAGGTTGGAGCGCACCCAGTTGGCCGCCCAGCGCACCGGATGGCGCAGCCGCGCGCCCAGCGATCTCGCGCGGAACACGGGCGGCCGCCACTCGCGCGCGGCGGAGGCGGGCGCAAGCGTGGCACTCATCTCACCTCCCCGTAGAAGCGCTTCAGCGTGTGCGGGGCCACCCCCGCCAGGAAGAGCATCACCAGCACGAAGCCCAGCAGCTGCTGTCGCACCACGCCGTTGCGCCGGAAGCGCCGCGCCGAGGTCAGAACCGGCGTGGGGAGCACCACCGTGCGCCCGGAGCGGGAAAGGCGCAGCCAGAAATCCAGGTCTTCCATGATCGGATACGGCCGGTAGCCGCCCAGCGCGCGGAAGACGGCGGCACGGACGAAGTACGCCTCGTCGCCGTAGTGGAAGAGGCGGAAGGAGAAGCGCGTGCAGAACGCCGACGCCTTCAGCACCCCGTGCTCGCTGTCGAAGCGCAGCCGGAAGCACCCGCCCGCCACCGCCGGCGCCGCCAGCGCGCCCGAGACCAGCGCGTGCGCGTCCGCCGGGAGCAGCGTGTCGGCGTGGAGGAAGAGGAGCACGTCGCCGGTCGCCTGGGCGGCGCCCAGGTTCATCTGCGGACCGCGGCCGCGCGCGCCCTCCACCACGCGCACGCCCATTCCCCGCGCGATCGCGGCCGTGCGGTCGGTGCTGCCACCGTCGCACACCAGCACCTCCCAGTCGCCATCCAGCGCACGCAGCGCCGCCAGCGTCCGGGCGATGCCGGCCTCCTCCTGGTACGTGGGGATGATGATGGAGATCTTCATCGAAATACTCCCCGGTGGGATGAGCGGGGGATGGAAAGACGATGAACGACAAGGAAAGATCCAGCAGGATCCGCACGATACACGCACATTTTTCCTGGCACAACGATTTCCTTCGCGCGGAGTCTCGAGATCCGCGTCGGATCCGGATGGCCGGCACGCCACGATCCCGATCCTCACGCCACCCTCGCACCCGGCGGGTGGACCCGCGGAGGCCGAACGGCACGAAGCCTCGCGGACCGCCGCGAGGGTGCGGGAGCGGCGTCGGCGCGGAGAGGGGACGCCCCGGCGAACTCCGCGCGCGAGCGAGCGATCCGCATCTCCCGAAACGCTCGCGAGACCGGCGATCCCGGCGACGAGCCGGGCCGCCCGCCGAGCGGGAGGTGACGCAGGCGTACCCGATGCTTATCTTTACGGCTCTGCGCGCGAGGCGTTCACGCGGCGCCTCCCGGCGCCGAAGCCGAGTAGCTGCGCAACCTCTTCCGCACCTCCCTCGTAGTCTTCCTCGTCCGGACCGATCCGGGCACGCACAGGGACCCGTTCCCGATGAATCCGTACCTGTTTTCGATGCTGCTGGGCTTCGTGGGGCTGCTGGTGATGGCCGTGAGCGGCGTGGCCGGAAGCCACGGGCACGCGGGCGGCCATGGCCACGCGGGGGGCCACGGCCACGGGGGCCACCTGCACGGCCACGACGTGGGCGACGTGAACGTCCACGGCATCGGCGGCGGCCACGCGCACGTCGGCGGTGCGCATGCGGGCGGAGCGCACGCGGGTGGCGCGCACGGCCCGGCGCTGGGGCACGGGCACGGCGCCGCGCACGGGCAGGGGCACGGCCAGGCGCACGGACACGGGAACGGCCATGGTGGCGGCGCCGGCAGGGCGATCGGCGGGTGGTTCCTGTCGTTCCTCAGCCCGCGCGTGCTCTTCAGCATGCTGGTGGGGTTCGGCGCGGCGGGGCTGCTGCTGGCGGGAGTGCTCGGCGGGCCGCTGCTGACGGCGGCGGCGATCGCGGGCGGGCTGGCGTTCGAGCTGTTCGGGGTGCGCCCGGTGTGGAACTTCTTCTTCCGCTTCGGCAGCGAGCCGGCGCTCACGCTGGAGAGCGCCATCACCGACGTGGCGACGGCCGTCACCTCGTTCAACCCCCAGGGCGAGGGGCTGGTCAGGATCGAGCTGGACGGACAGATCGTGCAGGTGCTGGCGCGCCTTGCCCCGGCCGACCGCGAGAGCGGCGTGCGGGTGCGCGCCGGCGACACGGTGGTGGTCGATGAGGTGGACCCGGTACGCAACCGGTGCGTCGTTTCACTCCCCGTATCGGCGGGGCAAATCCGCGGCGCCTGAGCGCGCCGCCCACTCCGGAGGAAAGATGGACTCGAACCTGATCTGGACGGCGATCATCGTCCTGTTCGCGGTGTTCGTGCTGATCCCCATGACGGTGAGCGCCTTCCTGCGCAACGTGGAGGCGGGCACCATCCGGCTGGTGAGCTGGCTCACCGGGCGCACCTACATCTACCGCGGGCCGGGGAAGAGCAAGGAGGTGCCGCTCTTCACCACCGGCACCACCATCAGCAGCAAGGCCATCAACGTCGACCTCGACATCACCGACCAGACGGCCGACCTCGACGAGAACGGCGTGCCGCAGCCGATCAAGGTGCGGGTGCTGGCCAGCGCCATCGTGTCGGTGGGCGACAGCGACGCGATGATCAAGACGGCGGCGAACCGCTTCTTCCCCAAGCCGCAGGAAGAGCAGATCAACATCCTGATCGACCTGCTCAGCTCGTCGGGGCGCCGGGCGATCAACCTGCTCACGCACGACCAGCTCTTCTCGGCCAAGACGGCGCCGCGCATCTCGGCCGCCGCGCAGACGGCGCTCGCGCAGCGCGACGAGCACGCCGTGGCGCTGGTGCAGACGCCCGCCCCCGGGAGCCCGCTGGAGGAGGATGACGATCCGCTCGCCATCATCATCCGCAAGGCGTGCAGCCGCGAGCTCACCGACCTGGGGCTCAGCTTCAACTCGCTGAACATCAAGGTGGTGCAGAGCGAGGTGGCCGAGGCGCGCCGCCGCCAGAGCGCCGCCGAGGCGCAGGCCAACTCCGACATCGTGGCCGCGCAGCAGGCCCGCCGGGCCAAGGACGCGGCGCTCGAGGCCGAGCGCAACATCAGCGACAAGCAGCGGGAGCTGGAGCAGACGCGCGCCTCCAACGCCGCGCTGATCGCGCAGGCCGAGGCCAAGAAGCAGGAGGCGCTGGGCCTGCAGCGCATCGCCGAGCTCGAGGCCACGCAGATCGCGCAGGCCCGCGCCGACGCCGAGAAGGTGCGCATCGAGGCGCAGGCCGCCGCCCAGGCCGAGGCGATCCGCATCACCACCGTGGCGTCGGCCACGGCGGAGAGCATCCGCAAGGTGAACGAGGCGATCCAGCAGGGGGGCGAGGCGTACTTCCGCTACAAGCAGATCGAGATGCTGCCGGAGATCGCCCCCACCATCGCCGACGCGCTGGCGAAGGCGCGCCTGGTCACCATCAGCAGCGGCGGCGACGCGGGCGGGGCGGCCGACGCGACCGCCAACAACATCACCAGCGTGATCCAGACCGTTCTGGCCGCGCAGCTGGTGGCCCGCGGCGGCATCCTGGACGGCGCCGCCAACGGCGATGGCGCGGGTGAGGATCCGGCTCGCCGCGTGGCGATCCCCGCCTTCACCGGCCAGCCGATCGGCCGCGGGAACGGCTGACGCTCCGGCGGCGACCGGTGGTGACGACGACGAAGCCTCGCTCTCCGGAGCGGGGCTTCGTGCATCGGCGGACCTTCTCGACCAGTGTTCATCTCTTCCCGCCCGCCCCCCGCCGACGGACGTCACCGCGATGGCGCGGCACTGGCGGATGCGCTTTGCCGCCGGTATCGTACCGGCACGTCACGGCGAACCGAAACACCGATGCATCACGGAGCTACGCGGATGGGCAAGCAGGGATCGGGCGGCAAGAAGAGCGGGAACGTGGGGAAGGCCGCCGTGCTGCTCGGCGCGGCCGGGCTCCTTCTCTTCATCGTGGGCGTCAAGCGCCGCTACCAGGACGACGACTTCTCGCTCGACAAGCCGGCGCCGCGCCCGCGTGCCGACAAGCCGTCGGGCGAGCCGGCGACCTGACGGAACGCTGGCCGATCGATCGGCTGACGCGACGAGGGCGCCCGTGCATCGGCACGGGCGCCCTCGTCGCGTTCGATCCCCCCGAATTGCGGGCAGTTGCCGTTTCAACGGATCCGGATCAGGAGATCCAGGTGTCGACGCGCTGGGCGATGGTCCACCCGGTCTCCATCTTCCGCAGCACGATCAGCCGCCCCTGCCCGCATCGCCCGCCGCACACGGTGCCGGTGGCGATCACCGCATTCCGCCGCGCCGCGTCGAAGCCGGGGTGCGAGAGGGTGCTGTACGCGCGCACCGGGGCGAAGCGCGTGAAGAACGTCTCCCACTTCGCCCCGAAATCCCCCTCCGCCGCGAAGATCCGCGAGATGTTGGAGATGCGGATCACCGACGTGGCCGGGATCGCCGTGGGCGTCGGGCTCGGCGTGGCATTGCGCGCGCCGAAGTCGGCGATGATCTGGGCGCGCGCGGTGGCATCCATCGCGGGAACGAAGTTGGCCAGCTGCTCCGCGTCCAGGTGCGACGACGAGGTGCTGTCGGCCATCACCAGGAACGGCTGGTCGGGCTGCGCCAGCACGCTGTCCACCACCAGCGCCATCACCGCCAGCTCGTCGGCGTCCGCGCCGGCGGCGGAGCGGACGGGTGCCGGGGAGGGCCGGGGCGCGGGCGTGCAGGCGGCGGCGAGCAGGGTCAGTACGACGATCGCACGTCTCATCATCTCTCTCGGATCCGGATTCGGGAACGGGCTCACACAGCTGCATCCAACGAACTGATACCCCGCCAGGTTTCGTCCTTCCATCTCGCAACGATCTCGCATGTGCAACACGACGCGCGAACGGCGCCGGGATCTCTCCCCACGCCGTTCGCGGTCGACCGTTGCTCCGTTCCTTCCGTTGCTCGCGCGAAGCGCCCCCTGTTGGCGGTTCAGCGAGCCAGCGAAATCACAGCGGGATGTTGCCGTGCTTCCGCGGCGGGTTCGAATCGCGCTTGTTGCGCAGCATGTCGAACGCGCTGATCACCCGCGCACGCGTCTCGCGCGGGTCGATCACGTCGTCCACGTAGCCGCGGCCGGCGGCGGCGAACGGGTTGGCGAAGCGGTCCTCGTAGTCCTTCTGCCGCGCAGCCGCCTCGGCCGCCGGGTCCTCCGCGCCGCCGATCTCGCGGCGGTACAGGATCTCCACGGCACCCTTCCCCCCCATCACCGCGATCTCGGCCGTGGGCCAGGCGTAGTTGATGTCGCCGCGGATGTGCTTGCTGCTCATCACGTCGTACGCGCCGCCGTACGCCTTGCGGGTGATGATGGTGACCTTGGGCACCGTGCACTCGCAGAACGCGTAGAGCAGCTTGGCCCCGTGGCGGATGATGCCGCCGTGCTCCTGCGCCACGCCGGGAAGGAACCCCGGCACGTCCTCGAAGGTCAGCAGCGGAACGTTGAACGAGTCGCAAAAGCGGACGAAGCGCGCCGCCTTCACGCTGGCGTCGATGTCGAGCACGCCCGCGAGCACCGCCGGCTGGTTCGCCACGATCCCGATCGACCGGCCGCCCACGTGCGCGAAGCCGCAGAGGATGTTCCCCGCGTAGTCCGCATGCACCTCGTAGAACTCGCCGTCGTCCACCACGCGGCGGATGACGTCGTGCATGTCGTACGGCTTGTTGGGGTTGTCGGGGACGATGTCCAGCAGCTCCTCGTCCGCGCGGTCCGACGGGTCGTCGGTCGGCTTGAACGGCGGGTCCTCGGCGTTGTTCTGCGGGATGAACTCGAAGAGGTGGCGGATGCGGTGCAGGCACTCGACCTCGCTCTTCACCGCGAAGTGCGCCACGCCGCTCTTGGCCGCGTGCGCCGCCGCGCCGCCCAGGTCCTCCATCGTCACGTCTTCGTGCGTCACCGTCTTCACCACGTTGGGGCCGGTGACGAACATGTAGCTCGACCCCTGCACCATGTAGATGAAGTCGGTGATCGCCGGGCTGTACACGGCGCCGCCCGCGCAGGGGCCCAGGATGGCGCTCACCTGCGGCACCACGCCGCTCGCCAGCGTGTTGCGCAGGAAGATGTCGGCGTAGCCGCCGAGCGACACCACGCCCTCCTGGATGCGCGCGCCGCCGGAGTCGTTCAGCCCGATCACGGGGGCGCCGTTCTTCAGCGCCAGGTCCATGATCTTCACGATCTTCTCCGCGTGCGCCTCGCTCAGCGAGCCGCCGAAGACGGTGAAGTCCTGGCTGAAGACGTAGACCAGGCGGCCGTTGATGGCGCCGTAGCCGGTCACCACGCCGTCGCCCAGGTACTTCTCGTTCTCCAGCCCGAAGCCGGTGGCGCGGTGGACCACGAAGCGGTCCAGCTCCACGAAGCTCCCCTCGTCCAGCAGCACGTCCAGCCGCTCGCGCGCGGTCAGCTTGCCGCGCTCGTGCTGCTGCTTGATGCGCTTCTCGCCACCGCCCAGCTCGGCCTGGCGGCGCAGCTCTTCCAGGTGCTCCAGCTTTTCCCGCATCGGCATCGGGCGCGTTCCCGGTTCGGATATCTCAGGTCGGACGATTTCGTCGCTTTCGAGCGCGCGGCAATCTAACCCCCCGGCGAGATGACGAAAGTACGGGCGGCCCATTGCCGAGGCGCATCCGTTGCATTCACCCCGCCCCTATCCTCGGACGTTCGACGAACCCGTGGCGGATTGCTTGCCGCGAACCCAACCCGCGAACCGTGATGAAAGCCACGATCCTGCTGGGCACGCTCAAGAAGACGGGCCTCTCCAACACCGAGACGCTCAGCGAATTCCTCGCCGGGAAGATGGAGAAGGAGGGGATCACGACGGAGATCGTCCGCCTGGTCGATCACGCCATCCTCCCGGGAACCTGCTCCGACATGGGCGAGGGCGACGGCTGGCCGCCGATCCTGGAGAAGGTGCTCGCCTCCGACATCGTGGTCTTCGCCACGCCCATCTGGTGGGACAGCGCCTCGTCGCTGATCCAGCGCGTGATCGAGCGGCTGGACGAGCTGCACGACGAGATCCTCGAAGGGAAGCCGGCGCGGCTGGAGGGGAAGTGCGCCGCCATCGTCATCACCGGCGATTCGGACGGCGCGCAGCACGTGATCGGCAATCTCGCCAACTTCTTCAATGCCGTCGGGCTGCTCCTTCCACCCTACGCCACCCTCTCCGTGCTCTGGGAGCGACAGGCGAAGGACAGGTGCCCCACGCGCGAGGAGCTGATGAAGAAGTACGAGGAGGATTACGGAAAGACGGCGGACAAGCTGATCGAGCAGCTCCGGAAGCACGCGGCTCCCTGAGTCTGCCGAGAAACACCGGGCCACGCCCACGGACGACGACCTCGACGCCCGCCAGGGCGATGGATATGACGAAGGGTGAAGAGCATGACTCTCCACCCTTCCTCGTTCGATGCAGCGAGAACCGTCGCGCGATCAGCAGGAACGCGAGCCGCTGGCGGAGGCGGTGTTGCCGTCGCTGTCCGTCACCATCACGCCCACGGAGAGGTACCCGCTGCTGGGATAGCCGCTGCTGTAGTTCTTGTAGCACTGCGTGTACGCCTTGCTGGTCGTGCCGGACGTGGAGTACACCGAGACGGTGCCGTACCAGGTGAAGGTGTAGGTGCCGCTTCCGCCCGCTGCCTGCGCGGTGCAGTCGTACGTCAGGCCGGAATACGGAACGCACCCCACGCTCACGCTCAGCGGCGTCAGCACCGCGGCCGGCTTCCCCGGCACGCGGGGCGAGGCGGTGGGCGTGTCGGCGCACGCCGCGGCCGCGGCCGCGACCATCACGGCGACAACGCTTCGATGGATCGGAATTCTCATACGGGCTTCTTCCGGTGGGAGGGATAGAACCGTCCGGTCCCGGCAACAGTAAACGACTGCTTACGTTAGTACAAGTGCTTTCAAGGTGGTCCGATACAGGACGATCTTTTCGCTATGTTTGCACATCGTCTCCACGGCCAGAAACGGGTCGTCCGCGGCCCGGAATGAGCGGAACCGTTCCGCGGCAGCCAGCACTCCACCGCGTCCCTGGGTGATCCCGCCGCGCTTCGCTCAACGCGCGGGCGCCGGCGGAGAACGCTCACGATCGCGTTGTGATCTCGCGAAAGAAGGGGACCGCGCAACGCGATCCCCTGGCTCGCTTCTCCCCGTCATGGGCCGCCATCCACCGAACCACCCGCTCGATTCGAGGGCCAAACCGGAGTACGAATCGACGGCTATTGCCGGAACGCGATGGGCGTCTCCACCCTCACGCGCACCGGCAAGTCTCCGTCGCGCGCCGGGCTGAAGCGCATCGCCCGCGCGACCGTGAGCGCGGCTTCGGCCAGCGCCGGCGCGGCGTCGTTCAGCACGCGCGCCCGCTCCACGCTCCCGTCGCGGCCGATCACGATCTCCACCGCGACCTGACCGGTGATGCGGCGGTCGCGCGTCACCATCCTGCGCGTCCGGTCCAGCTCCCCACGGTTCGCCAGCTGCGGAGTCACGGTGACTTGCGACAGCTCGTACACGGTCGATGAGTCCGCAGCCGACGCAATCGGCGATGATGGGGACGTCGGCGAAGGAACTGCGCGATCCTGCGCATGGGCGGCATGCGCGACGAGCACGAACGCGAACGTGGCGGCGGCGATCAGAGTACGATGGGTACGCATGGCTCCGCGCGAGGCGAGTGAGATCCAGCGGGTCCGGGCCGGCCCGTGAGTTCGGATTCAAGATGGTACGACGCAACACGATGCGAGTTGGTTTCGTCCGAGCGGAGTGCCGGGAGACGCGAAAAGGGGTGGAGAGCATCGCTGCTCTCCACCCCTTCGTCGTTACCGCGAACCGCGTGGGGCCGAAGCTTACGCCTCGGTGCCCTCGGCAGCCTCGGGCTCGGCAGCCGCCTCGGCGGCCGGAGCCTCCTCGGCAGCGGCGGCAGGCGCCTCGTCGGCCGGCGCGGACGCGTCGGCATCGGGGGCGGCGGCCGGAGCCTCGCCCTCGGCGGCCTCGCCGGTGTTGCGGAAGATCGGCTCGCCACCCTCGAACTTGGGCACACGCGTCACCTCCAGCACGATCCGCCGGTTGCCGGCGTCGACCTCGGTCACGCGCATCTCCAGCTCGTCACCCTCGGCGAACACGTCGGCCGGGTTCTGCAGCCCGGTGACGCCGAGCTGCGACACGGGGACGAAGCCCTCCACGTCGTCGCCCAGGTCCACCGCCACGCCCTTGTCCTGCAGGCGGGTGATCTTGCCGTTGATCTCCTGGCCGGCATGGAACTGCGTGGCCAGGTGCTCCCACGGGTCGTCCTGCGTCTGCTTGAGGCCAAGCGAGATCCGCTTGTTCTCGGCGTCGACCGCCAGGATCACCACGTCCACGTCGTCGCCCTTCTTGACGACTTCGCTCGGGTGCTGGATCCGCTTGGTCCAGCTCATGTCGGAGATGTGCACCAGGCCGTCGATCCCCGGCTCGATCTCCACGAAGGCGCCGAACGAGGTCAGGTTGCGCACCTTCCCCGTGAGGCGGGTGCCCACCGGGTACTTCACCGGCAGGGCGTGCCACGGGTCTTCCTCGATCTGCTTCATGCCCAGCGAGATCTTCTCGCCCTCGGGATCCACCTTCAGGATCACCGCTTCGATCTCATCGCCCAGCGACACGATCTTCGACGGGTGCCGGACGTTGCGCGTCCAGCTCATCTCGCTGATGTGGACCAGGCCCTCGACGCCCTTCTCCAGCTCCACGAAGGCGCCGTAGTTGGTGATGGAGACCACCTTGCCGCGGACGCGGGCGCCCACGGGGTACTTCTTCTCCACGTCCTTCCACGGGTACTCCTGGAGCTGCTTGAGGCCCAGCGACAGGCGCTCGCGCTCCCAGTCGATGTCCAGGACCTTCACCTCGAGCTCGGCGCCGATCGACACCACCTCGGTGGGGTGTCCGACGCGGCCCCAGCTCATGTCGGTGATGTGCAGCAGGCCGTCCATCCCGCCCAGGTCGATGAACGCGCCGAAGTCGGTGATGTTCTTCACCACGCCGGTGCGCACCTGCCCGACCTCGAGCTCCTTCTTCAGCTTGTCGCGCTTGATCTCGCGGTCGGCCTCGAGGAGCACGCGGCGGCTGACGACGATGTTGCGCCGGCGCTTGTTGAGCTTGATGATCTTGAACTCGTAGCTCTCGCCGATCAGGTCCTCGATGTTCGGGACCCGGCGCAGCGCGATCTGCGAGCCCGGCAGGAAGGCGTCCACGCCCATCAGGTCCACCGTCACGCCGCCCTTGATCTTGCGGGTGAGGGAGCCCTTCACGGGGGTGCCGCTCTCGTAGGCTTCCTTGATCTTCTCCCACACGCGGAGGAAGTCGGCCTTCTTCTTCGAAAGGACGACCACGCCGTCCTCGTCCTCGAGGTTCTCGAGGAACACCTCGACCTCGTCGCCGATCTGCAGCGCGTCCGGGTCCTTGAACTCGTCGCGGCTGACGGCGCCCTCGCTCTTGAAGCCGAGGTCCAGGATGACGGCCTTGTCGGTCACGCGAAGCACGCGGGCCTGCACGATCTCACCCTCCTCGATGTTCGTGAGGGTGTCGTCGTACATCTCCAGCATCGCCTCGTACTCTTCGGCGTCGTACTCGTCCTCGTCCCACAGGTCGGCGCGGATGTTCAGCTGGCGGGCCTTGTCCGCGATCTCCTGGGTGGTCATAAGACGGCGCTCCGCAACGGCAACGCCGCCCTCGTCCTGTGCGTCGGGCGAGTACTGCTCGGTCTGATCGGCCATGTAGATTGGGATCTCCTGAACGTCCCGCCGGCCCGGATCGTGGGGCTGCGCCGGCGGTGGGCTGAGGGTGGGTGGTTACCGGCGGCGGAGTCGCGGCCGGGGAAACGTGCAAATTTACGGAATTCCTTCGCCCTGGTCAACCCCCCCGGGCCCTCGCAAGCCGCACGATCTCAAGCACCTGCGCGGTGAACGCGAGCCCCGTGGTGTCCACCGTCACCGCGTCGGCGGCGCGGGCCAGCGGGGCCACGGCGCGGGTGCTGTCCACCTCGTCGCGCCCCTTCAGGCGGGCCGCCTCGTCGGCCACCTCGGCGTCGCCCGGCTCGGCCACGCCCTGCTCGCGCAGCCGCCGCCGCGCGCGCTCCGCGTCGTCGGCCACCAGGTACACCTTGAGCTCCGCGTCGGGGAAGACCACGGTGCCGATGTCGCGCCCGTCTGCCACCAGCCCGCCGCGCGCGCCGGCCTCGCGCAGCGCGTCCATCAGCCACTCGCGCACGGCGGGGACGGCGGCCATCCTCGACACGTGCGCGTTCACCTCGGGCGAGCGGATCTCGGCCGTCACGTCCTCCCCCGCCACGCGCAGCGCGTAGCCGCCCTCGCTGGGCCGCCCGTGCACGTCCAGCCGGTCCAGCTCCCCCTCGGAGAGCTCGTCCCACCGCTCCGCGGGAATCCCCGCCCGCAGCGCGGCCCAGGTGATGGCGCGGTAGAAGGCCCCCGAGTCCAGGTGCCGGTATCCCAGCTCGCGGGCCACGGCGCGCGCGGTGGAGCTCTTCCCCGACCCCGCCGGCCCGTCCAGCGCGATGATGATCCCGTCCGCGTGCCGTCTCGTTGCTTGCTCGCTCATCTCATGTCTTCCGTCAGGTACGATCTCGGATCCATGCGGCCAACCCATCACTCCCCGCCGGCACATCACCCCGGCCGATACTTCGTTGGCGACGTCCAGATCGCCCAGCCACCCTTGTCGCCTGGCGGCTGAAGCCACGGCTACAACTACGGGAAGCCTCGCGAACCGCGCGAGGCTGAACGCATGCATCTCCCCGACCCGCAAACACATCCGCTCGATCCGCAAACACAGCCGCGCGGAAGGTGGACATCGGTCGAAGACGTCTCCCGCACGACCTCTCCCGGGGCGGGGGGAGGTGCGAGCCCCGGCGGGCGGAGGGGCTTCGCGGTGCCACCGGAGCGCGGCTCCATCTCCCGATGCGCTCGTCCGCTCCCGCGCCGCCTCCATCCGCGCAAGCCGGTTGGGGGCTACCGCTCCACCACCCGTTCCAGCACCTCCCAGAATCCCGGGTAGCTCACCGCCGCGCAGTCGCGGTCGTCGACCTCGATCTCGTTCCCGGGGATCGCGCCGAGCACGCCGAAGGCCATGGCGATGCGATGGTCGCCGTGGGTGACGACGCGGCCGCGCAACGGGTGGTCACCGCCACGCACCACCAGGCCGTCCTCCAGCTCCTCGGCCGCGGCGCCGACCGCGCGCAGGCCGGCGACGATCGCCGCGATGCGGTCGCTCTCCTTCACCCGCAGCTCGCCCGCGCCGGTGATGCGCGTCTCGCCCTCGGCGCGCGCGGCCAAGGCGGCCAGGATCGGCACCTCGTCGATCGCGGCGGGGATCTGGTCGGCGCCCACCTCCACCCCGCGCAGCCGCGAGGGGCGGACCACCAGGTCGGAGACGGGCTCGCCCGCCACCGCGCGGCCGCGCTCCCACTCCAGCAGCCCCTTCATCCGCTTCACGATGGAGAAGAACCCCGTCCGCGTCGGGTTCGCCAGCACGCCGGGAAGCCGCAGCTCGCCGCCGCTCGCCAGCAGCGCCAGCGCGGCCAGGAACGCGGCGGACGACGGATCGCCCGGGACGCGCAGCTCCAGCGGCGGGATCTCCCCGCCCCACGCGCCGAGCGAGGCGCGGACTCCGCCTTCCACCGCCTCGCTGCGGACCGGCGCGCCGAGCGCGGCCAGCATCCGCTCGGTGTGGTCGCGGCTCAGCGCGGGCTCGGTGACGCTCGCCTCCACCCCGGCGCCCAGGGCGGCCAGGAGCACGGCGGACTTGATCTGCGCGCTCGCTTTCGGCGAGGTGTAGTGCAGGGGACGCAGCGCGCCGCCGGTGATCTCGATCGGCAGCTTCCCCGCCCCGTCCAGCTCGCGGAAGCCCGCGCCCATCCGCTCCAGCGGCCCGGTGATGCGGCGCATCGGCCGGCCGCGCAGCGACGCGTCGCCGGTGAGGACCGCGGCGAAGGGGCGCGACGCGAGCAGGCCCATCATCAGCCGGCTGGTGGTGCCGCTGTTGCCGCAGTCCAGCGGCGCCCCGGGGGCGCGCCAGGCGTGCAGCCCGCGCCCGCGCACCACGATCTCGCCGCCATCCGCCGGGGGGGCGGGGACGTCGCAGCCGAGCGCCCGCAGGACGGACGCGGTGCTCCGGCAATCCTCGCCGGGGAGGAGCCCGGAGAGGCGGCTGTCGCCGGTGGCGCAGGCGGCCAGCATCAGCGCGCGGTGCGTGAGCGACTTGTCGCCGGGCACGGCCACGCTGCCGTGTACGCGAAAGGACATCGGCCTTGCCGGTGTGGAGGAACGTACCAGTTTGTGATCGCGAAACGTAAACCGGGTCGCAAGGCGCGCAACGGGAACGCATGATGCGCCGCTGTTCGGCAGCCAACGCGCGTCACCGTCACCCGCAGCACCGCATCGCCATGAGCCGAATCCGCTGGAGCGCACCCACTTACATCGCGGCCGTCGCCGCCCTCCTCCTCGCCGGCGCGCCCGCCGCCGCGCAGCGCGCCACTCTGCGGGGACAGGTCGTTGACACCCAGAGCGGACAGCCCGTTCCCAACGCCGCCGTTTTCGTGGACGATTCGCGTACCGGCGTGTACGCCGACGCGCAGGGCCGCTTCGAGGTGAAGCACCTCCGCGCCGGCACCCGCGCGATCTGGGCCGAGTCGCCGGGGTACAAGATGGACCTGGGAATGGTGGAGGTCACCAGCCCGATGACCGAGGTGACGCTGCGGATGGCGGGGAACCCGGTGCAGCTCGAGGCGCTGCGGGTGACCACCAACCGCTTCGACCGCCGCGCCCGCGGCTACGCCGGCACCGTGCGCGTGTTCGGCAAGGGCGACCTGGCGGGGATGTGGTACTCCAACGTGGGCCAGCTGGTGGAGAGCCGCGCCCGCGTGCGCCCCACCCTCTGCCCCGGCAGCCAGGCGCGCTTCGGCCTGCTGAGCTGCGTGAGCAGCCGCGGCACCGCCGTGAGCTCGCGCGTGGTGATCGACGAGTCGCTCTGGGTGGGCGGGCTCGACTCGCTGCGCGACTTCTACCTCCCCGACGTGGAGCGGGTGGAGATCTACGGCAACGGCCGCGAGATCCGCGTGTACACGCGCCAGTTCATGACCTGGGCGTCGCGGCGCCCGTACGTGCCCACGCCGCTGGCGATGGGCGTCTGACGAGGAGGCGGCCGGCGCGCGGGTCTCGTCTCCCGCACGCCGGCCTGAGGGTACCGCCGCGCGCTCCGGGCCCCGGGCTCGCGGACATCAACCAGGGACAGACCGGACCGGGGGATTTTCATGCGCATCCAACCGCTCGCACTCGCAATCGCCGCCGCGCTCGTCGCGGCCGTCCCCGTCGCCGCGCAGGAGGCCATCGTGCGCGGCACCGTGGTCGACGAGCGCACCGGCCAGCCGGTTTCCAACGCGGCCGTGTACGTGGACAACGACCGCACGGTGAGCATCGCCGACGCGCAGGGGCGCTTCCAGGTGCGGCACGTGCGCCCCGGCACCCGCGCCATCTGGGCCGAGGCGCCGGGGTACACCATGGACCTTTCCATGGTCGAAGCCGCCAGCGGCGTGGCCGAGGTGACGCTGGCCATGCGCAGCGACCCCGTGCAGCTGGCCACCCTGCAGGTGAGCACAAGCCGGCTGGACCGCCGCTCGCGCGCCTACGCCGGCACGGCGCGCGTCTTCCGCCAGGCGGACCTGGCGGGGATGTGGTACAGCAACCTGCTGGAGATGGTGCAGTTCCGCGCCGGCGTCCGCCCGTCGTCGTGCAGCACCGGGTATGGCGGGCTCGGCTACTCGTACGCGCGCTCGGCGCTGGAGCGCTTCGACGGCGCCAGCCTGGGCGAGATGTCCGACGCGTGCGTGTACTCGCGCGGCACCGCGCAGAGCGCCAGCGTCTTCGTCGACGAGACCAAGTGGATCGGCGGGCTCTCCACGCTGGCCGACTTCCAGCTCCCCGACATCGCCCGCGTGGAGGTGTTCGACCACGGCCGCGAGGTGCGCGTGTACACCCGCCAGTTCATGGACTGGGCATCGAAGCGCGCGTACATCCCGGCGCCGGTGGGGCTGGGCTTCTGATCGCCCCGGCGGGCGCGGCGAGGGTGCCGCGCCCGCTTCCGTTCGCCGCCGCCGCGGAGCCAGCCACGGCGGGATCCACCTCTCGCGTTCTCCATCCCACTCGACCGTGCCCCCGATGAACCGGCATCCCCTGTTGGCATCCGTGGCAGTCCTCCTCGCGCTGGCGCCCGCCGCGCGCGCCCAGCAGCCGCAGCCGCGCGTGCTGGTCACCGGCACCGTGGCCGACTCGTCCAGCGGCAATCCGCTCTACGGGGTGGCGGTGGCCACCACCACCGGCGTGGAGCACACCGCCAGCGACAGCACCGGCTCCTTCACCCTCTCCATCCCCGCGGGAACGTCGATGGTCACGTTCACCGGGCGCGGCTTCCAGAAGGTGGCGCAGATCGTCACCGCCACCGAAGACGTGGACCTGGGGCGCGTGACGCTCCTCCCCGACGCCATCGCGCTCGCGCCGATCAACGCCAGCGTGAGCCGGCTGGAGCAGCGGGCGCGGAACTCACCGATCAGCGTCCGCTCCTTCGACGCCGCGTGGCTGGAGCACTCGGGCGCGCAGGACATGATGCAGGTGGTGCTTCACCGCACCGGGATCCGCTCCACCGGGTGCAACACGCTGAACCCCACCAGCGGCGGCGACTGCTTCCGCATCCGCGGCTCGGCCAAGCACCCGGTGGTCTTCGTGAACGAGGTGCAGTACGCCGCGGTCGACGTGCTCGCGCTCTACCGCCCGGAAGACGTGGCGCGCCTGGAGGTGTACGGCGGCGGCCAGATGATCCGCATCTACACCCGCCCCTTCCTGGAGATGATGGAGCGCGGGAATTTCCAGCCGGACCCGATCTTTCCCCTCAAGTAGCACGGGAGAGGCACCCGGTCGATCGAGCGTGATGACCGGGATGACGGCGGATGGACGGGCGCGCGGGAGACCGACACGTTCACCGCGCGCCCCCCGTTCCCGGCGAGGCGCATCACTCCATCTTCCAGAACACCGCGCGACCCCGATGAGACGGATCCTGCCCCTTGCCTGCGCGCTGCTGCTCGGCGCGCTCGCCGCTTCGCCCGCCCGCGCGCAGAACGGCGCGCCCCGCATCATGGTCACCGGCACCGTGGTGGACTCGGCGAGCGGCAACCCGCTGTTCGGCGTGGCGATCTCCACCACCACCGGCCCCGAGCACACCGCCAGCGACAGCACCGGCGAGTTCGCCCTCTCCATCCCCGGCGGCACGGCGGTGATGGTCACCTTCACGGGCAACGGCTTCCAGACGGTGGGCCAGGTCGTCACCTCCACGCAAGACGTGTCGCTGGGGCGCGTGGCGCTCCTCCCGGCCGTGGTGGCGCTCGCGCCCATCCTCGCCAGCGTGAGCCGGCTCGACGAGCGCATCCACCGCTTCAACGGCAGCACCACCGTGTACGACCAGGCGCTGCTGGGGCACGCCGGCGAGAGCGACCTGTTCGAGTTCGTGATGCGCCACGCGGGGCTGCGCCCGTCGCCGTGCAACGCGGTGGACGCGGGCGCGATGACGGAGTGCTTCCTGGTGCGCGGCTACCCCGCGCGCCCGCAGCTGTGGGTGAACGAGGCCCGCGTGGGCCAGCTCAGCATGCTGCGCGTCTATCGCCCCGAAGACATGGGGCGGATCGAGATCTACAGCGGCGGCGCGATGGTGCGCGTCTACACCAAGCAGTTCCTGGAGCAGATGGCGCGCGCCAACACCCGTCCGATGCCGCTGCCGCGGTTCTGACCGCTCGCCCGCCCGCCCCGCCGGGGCCGCGGCGAGCTCCTCATCCCGACCGATCGGAGGACGTACATGACGCGCTGGCAGACCTGCATGATCGCGCTTTCGCTGGCCATCGCCGCCCGCCCCGCCGCGGCGCAGGCACCGGCGGTGGTGCGCGGGCAGGTGGTGGACGCGGCGAGCGGCAACGCCATCGCCGGGGCCGTGGTGCACGTGGGTGACAGGAACCTGGGCGTGAGCGA
>Ga0247773_1000202_pt1 | contig 28842 bp, 26 predicted proteins | sample UWRJL092311B6_FD_179934 | JGI IMG/M metagenome (GOLD analysis project Ga0247773, IMG submission 179934) | Plant litter microbial communities from Arlington Agricultural Research Station in Wisconsin, United States - UWRJ-L092-311B-6 | ecosystem: Environmental > Terrestrial > Plant litter >... | reverse complement strand
CGAGCCGTCCACCGAGGACACCGTGCGGATCCTGGAGGGATTGCGCGGCCGCTACGAGGCGTTCCACCACGTGCGCTACGACGACGCGGCGCTGCGCGCGGCCGCAGAACTCGCGTCGCGCTACCTGCACGACCGCCGCCTCCCCGACAAGGCCATCGACGTGATGGACGAAGCCGGCGCCGACGTGCGCCTCGCCACGGCGTTGGAGGACGAGGATGAGGCCGAGTGGCCGGCGGTGGGCGAAGACGTGGTGGAGCGCATCCTGGCCGGCATGGCGCAGATCCCGCCGCGCACCGTGGCCGGCAGCGACCGCGAGCGCCTGCGCACCCTGGAGGCCGAGCTCCGGGCGCGCGTGTTCGGGCAGGACGCGGCCATCGGCCAGCTCGCCGCCGCCATCAAGCTCTCGCGCGCCGGCCTGCGCGACCCGCGCAAGCCCACCGGCGCCTTCCTCTTCACCGGCCCCACCGGCGTGGGGAAGACCGAGGTCGCCCGCTCGCTGGCCGAGGTGATGGGGATCGAGCTGATCCGCTTCGACATGAGCGAGTACATGGAGCGCCATACCGTGTCGCGGCTGATCGGCGCGCCGCCGGGGTACGTGGGCTTCGACCAGGCGGGGCTGCTCACCGAGGCGGTCAACCGCACCCCGCACGCGGTGCTGCTGCTGGACGAGATCGAGAAGGCGCACCCCGACGTGTTCAACCTGCTGCTGCAGGTGATGGACTACGGCAAGCTCACCGACAACAACGGCAAGCAGGCCGACTTCCGCAACGTGGTGCTGGTGATGACCAGCAACGTGGGCGCCGAGGAGCTGGCCCGCCGCCGCGCCGGCTTCGGCGCCGCCGGCGCCCTGACCGGCGGCGACGACGACCGCGCCTTCGAGCGCACCTTCCCGCCCGAGTTCCGCAACCGCCTGGACGCGCGCATCGCCTTCGCGCCGCTGTCGCCCGCGGTGATGGAGCGCATCGTCGACCGCATGATGGCCGAGGTCCGTGAGCGCCTGGCCGCGCGAAACGTGCAGATCGAGGTGGACGCCGAGGCGCGCGCCTGGCTGGCCGGGCGCGGCCTCGACCCGCTGATGGGCGCCCGGCCCCTGTCGCGCCTGATCCAGGAGCAGGTTCTCCGCCCGCTGGGGGACGAAATCCTCTTCGGCCGGCTGGAGGAGGGCGGCTCGGTGTCGGTGACCGTGCGAGGCGGCGAGCTGGCGCTGGATTATGGCTCCAAGGTGGATGAAGCGGACGGCGGCAGGGAACCTGCATAGCGGAAGGTGTACGTAGTGGCGGGTGGAGAGCGCTACGTAAATCGTACCAGAATGGTGCGAATGGTTGCCCTAGTGGACGTAGGTGGCGGATTACACGTCTTTCCTGCTACCAGACGTCGGAGCAGACGACACAAAATGTTGGCGTTTCGACGACCAATCGGATATAGTATACAGAAAGTGTACAGAACCGGGGCCCCACACGGGGCGACGCCACACGGAGACGAATAGATGAAGTCGACCCGAGCCAAAGCCGCACAGCCGCGCCCCCCCCGTCGCTGGCGCACCCCGCCCCCCCTCACCCGCGGCTCTGCCGAGGGGATGGAGGGGATGGAGATCCTGCGTGAGGTGCCGGGCGAGACCGGCGTCCTGCTCTGGCAGGCGTACCGGAACGTGATGTTCTGGGCCACCGCCGAGCCCGAGGACCGCGGCAAGCTCTTTTCGCCCGATGCCGGTCAGCGCCGGCTCGAGGAGCTGCTGTCGGCCGACGTTCCCGCCGCCATCGTGGACGCGCTGGTGTCGGTCGGCCGCCTGCTGGGCGCCCCCGACACCACTCGCGGCGAGGGCGTAGCCGAGGCCATGCGCTCGATCGCGCAGTGGGCCGAGAGCCAGGGCCACGATGCCACGGCGCTCTCGTTCACCCAGACCGCCGCTCTTGCTGCGCCACGGAACGCCGATTACGCGCTCGCGGTTGGCAAGAACGCCCGCGTGCGTGGCGAGAGCGCCCGGGCCGAGACCTGGTTCCGCCACGCCATCATGGTCGCGCGCCAAACGGGTGCCTGGGAGACGTATGGGCGCGCTTACCTAGCCCTAGGAAACATGGCGCGCGAGCGCGGCAACTTCCCCATCGCGCAGCGCATGCACATCAAAGCGCTACGTTCCGGCAAGCGGAAGGGGCTCGCCCCGATCGTAGGGCTGGCCTCGCACGATCTGTTTGTGGTGGCGACGGAAACCGGGCGTACCGAGCAGGCCGAGCATTTCGCTCGTCAGGCTTTCCGCGCGTATGGTACGGAGCACCACAACCTGCCAGTGCTGGCGCACGACATCGCCTACTACTGGATGAACCAGGGCAACTTCGCGCGCGCCCTGCCAGTGTTTGAGGCACTGCAGCCGCTCTTCCCCGAGATGAAGAACCAGCTTCTCGTCCGCGCGCACGTGATCCGTGCGGCTGGCGGAGCCGGTGATCGGGAGCGGTTCCGGAAGACCTGGAACGAAGCGATGAAGCTGACGCGTGAGTCGGATGTCGTTCCGGTCCTCGCCGACTCGCTCCTTGAGATGGCGCGGGGCGCTTCCAGCCTTGGTGAGTGGGATCGCGCGGAGCAGGTCGCGGAACGTGCTGTGGCCGTGGCGACGGAGCGGAATGAACCAACGGTGTTGATCCGAGCTGAGGGGATTCTCGAATCCATCCGGAACGGCCGTTCGGTCGAACGTGCTGTCGCCGCCCGGTCCGGGCGTTCGACGGATCAGGCGGACGCGCTCGCTCACGAAATGGTACGTTCGCTCGAGCACCGTGCGACGGCCGCAGTGTGATTAGAACGTAAAGGGGCCGGCCGGGTGTTCCCGGCCGGCCCCTTTTACATACCTATACGCTAGGTCTCAGGAGCCGCTGCCCATCTGCGAGTTGCGATCCTCGACGCACACCTCGGAGGTGGTGCCATCGGAGTTCACCACGGTCTTCTTGACGCAGGTGGTCGCGTCGGCGGACGGAGACCGGGGGGCAGCGCGGTGCGAGTCGGCGCCCGGCGCGGTGATGGATTCGGTGCCGCAGGCGGCCAGGACGGACGCGACGGCGCAGGCCAGGAGGAACCGGGCGGTCTTCATGGGTGTTCCAAGTTTGTGGTAGGGGAGCCGGCACCTGAAGAGAAGGTGGACGATCGTCCACGCGGATGAATGATGCGCAAGCGAACGCCTGCGCGCCCATCCTCCGTTGCCCATCGACCGTATAATTCCCGTCACGCATGGTATCTGGCCCACGCCCCCTGATCGTAATGCACTCGAATGGTGCGTTTCGCGAGCGCGTGCGGCGTATTGCCTTGAAATCGTTCGACGTCACCTTTCTCCCCGATTGGGAGTCGCTGCGGGCGGCGATCCCCGACACGCCGCCGGCCGCTCTGCTGCTGGTGGACCCCTACAGCCCCGGCAACCGCGAGGGGGCCCAGCTCGCGCAGGAGCTCCGCGCGCTGATGTGGGAGTTCCCCTCCGCCACGGTGGTGGCGGCCATGGAGCTGCGTCCCGGCCACTCGCACGACGTGCGCACCCTGGGCGAGTGGGGCGTCACCGACATCCTCTCCATCGGCGAGGAGGACACGCAGGAGGCGATGACGCGCCGCCTGCGCTCGGCGCAGGGCCGGCCGCTGCAGAACCTGCTGCAGCGCTGCCTGCCGCCCAGCATGTCGGGGCGCTCGCGCACGCTGCTGATGACCGCGGCCGAGGTGGTTTCGCTGGGGGGGCGCGGGCGCGACCTGGCGCGCGCGCTGCACCTGTCGGAGCGCACGGTGCTGCGCTGGTCGGAGCGGGCGGCGCTCCCCCCGCCGCGCCGGCTGATGGCGTGGATGCGCATCCTGCTGGCCGCGTCGCTGCTGGACGACCCTGGCCGCACCGTGCTGAGCGTGGCCTATGCGTGCGGCTACTCGTCCGACAGCAGCCTGCGCAGGGCCATGCAGGACTTCCTGGGCACCATCCCCACCACGCTCCGACGCGAGGGCGCGTTCTCGCGCGCGTCGGAGCGGTTCCTGGAGGAGCTGGCCGAGGTGAAGAGCTGGGGGAAGGAGATGTGGAAGGAGCGCAGCGCCGAGGACGGGAGGCTGACCCGCCGTCAACGGCTACGGCTCAAGCAGCAGGGCCTGCCCGTCAATCCGCCCCGCGACCGCTCGCGTCCCTCCGACCCCGACGCCTAGTAGAGGTCGCCCTCGATCGACTGGTTCCGTACGACGGCCCGGACGCGCCTGCGCCTGAGTCGTCTTCTTTTCGTCGCCCGCATGTGCGGCGCGGAATCGTAGTCAGCATTATCATTCGTACCCGGTCGCCGAGATTTCCGCGACCCATCAATTCGGGTACGGACCGTGCCAACAGCGGCGTGGGGATATCAGAAACACGGTGAGATGGTGAGATGCGGCGGCTGATCCTTTTCGACATCGATGGAACGCTGCTCTCGGCCGACGGCGCGGGGAAGCGCGCGGTCCATGCGGCGCTGATGGACGTGTTCGGCACCACGGGTCCCATCGGCAGCTACTCGTTCGCGGGGCGCACCGATCCCGAGATCGTGCGCGACCTGCTGCGCGCGGACGGCCTCGCCGACGCGGAGATCCAGTCCGGGCTCGCGGCGCTGTGGTTTCGCTACGTCGAGTATCTCCACGGTGAGATTCGCGGGCTGAAGGTGCAGGCGCTGCCCGGCGTGGCCGAGCTGCTGGACCGGGTGGAGGCGGGGGGGCGCGAGGTGGTGCTGGGGCTGCTCACCGGCAACATCCGCGAGGGCGCGCGCATCAAGGTGGAGGCGGCGCGGCTGGGGTTCTCGCGCTTTCGCGTGGGCGCGTTCGGCAGCGACCATGCCGAGCGGCCCGCGCTCCCCGCCATCGCGGTGGAGCGGGCGCGGCGCGAGACGGGGATCGGCTTCAGCGGCAAGGAGATCGTGATCATCGGCGACACGCCCAAGGACGTGGCGTGCGGCCAGCATCTGGGCGTGCGCACCATCGCCACTGCCACGGGGCAGCACCCGGTAGACGAGCTCGCCGCCTGCGGTGCGGATCACACCTTCGCCGATCTATCGGATGTGGACGCGGTCTGGCGGGCGATCGCCGACTGAGGAGCGGGGGTCTGATCGGTGGAGGAACTGCGGGTCACACGGAGCAACGGAGGGAACGGAGGAACTGCGGCGGATCGTACCTCTTCCCCGATCTTCCGTGTCGTTCGATCGGTTCATTGGGGATGAGGCATGATTGACGCGCCCTGCTCCGCTGGTGGAGGGGGCGTGTCTTCGTTTCGACGGATGCGTCAGAAGGGGCGGACACACGCCGTTCAATGAACGCGCGGGAGCGTTCGCCGAACGGTTCGAACGCCATCTCCGCATCTCTCCAAGGGCCGGCCCTGGAGGCAGTAACCGATTGTGGGGATTGGGATTGGCCGTCGCGTTCGCGCCCTGGCGCGGCGGGAACGGGCGATGCCCCTCACCGTCGTGCGCCGACGTCGCAACCTCCTTCAGCCGGAAGGCCCGCATGCGTACCCCACGACCGCATCGTCTCCTCCTCCTTTTCCTCTTCGTTTTCGCCTCGTGCCAGAGCGGCGGCCCCCGGCCCGACGGCGGCGACGTGGCCGCCGCGGCCGACACCACGTCCATGGTGCTCGCGCCGATGGCCGTGCCGGCCACGGAGGCGCAAGCCCCGGCGACGATGTATGTCCCGCCGCCGCCGGACGGCTACGGCCGCGAGCAGTACAGCCGCATCAGCGAGAACGAGTTCAGGGACGTCGCCCAGAACCCGCTCTCCACCTTCGCCATCGACGTGGACGCCGCGTCGTACGCGAATGTGCGGCGCTTCCTGGGCGAGCACAGGCTGCCCCCGGCCGACGCGGTGCGGATCGAGGAGCTGGTCAACTACTTCGACTACGACTATCCCGACCCGGCCTCGGCCGACGCGCCGTTCTCCATCACCACCGAGGTGGCGCCCGCGCCGTGGGACCCGTCGCACCGGCTGGTGCACGTGGGGCTGCAGGGGCGGCGCATGCAGACGCACACCCTTCCGCCCGCGAACCTGGTGTTCCTGGTGGACGTGTCCGGGTCGATGGACGAGCCCAACAAGCTGCCGCTGCTGAAGGAGGCGCTGGGGCTGCTGGTGGAGAACCTGCGCCCGCAGGACCGCGTCTCCATCGTGGTCTACGCCGGAGCGGCGGGGATGGTGCTGCCGCCCACCCCCGGCGGCCGGCGCGACCGCATCCGCGAGGCCATCGACGAGCTGGAGGCGGGCGGCTCCACCAACGGCGCCGAGGGAATCCGGCTGGCCTACCAGCTGGCGCGCGACGCCTTCATCCGCGGCGGCAACAACCGCGTGGTGCTGGCCACCGACGGCGACTTCAACGTGGGCGTGAGCAGCGACGCCGAGCTGACGCGGCTGATCGAGCACGAGCGCGAGGCCGGCGTCTTCCTCACCGTCCTCGGTCTGGGGACCGGGAACCTGCAGGACGCGAAGATGGAGCAGCTCGCCGACCAGGGGAACGGCAACTACGCCTACATCGACGGGATCGACGAAGCGCGCAAGGTGCTGGTGGGCGAGATGGGCGGCACGCTGTTCACCATCGCCAAGGACGTGAAGGTGCAGGTGGAGTTCAACCCCGCCCGCGTGAAGGCGTACCGGCTGATCGGCTACGAGAACCGCGCGCTGGCGGCCGAGGACTTCAACGACGACGCCAAGGACGCGGGCGAGATGGGCGCCGGGCACTCGGTGACGGCGCTGTACGAGGTGGTGCCCGTGGGCGCACCCGATTCCCCCGCGCGCGGCGTGGACCCGCTGCGCTACCAGCAAGTGCGGCCCACGGAGCGGGCGGGGAGCAGCGGCGAGCTGCTGACGGTGAAGCTGCGCTACAAGGCGCCCGATGGCACCGTGAGCCGCGAGCTGGTGCGCCGGCTGGCCGACCGGCACGTAGCGCTGGCCGCCACCTCGCCCGACTTCCGCTTCGCCGCGGCGGTGGCCGAGTGGGGGATGCTGCTGCGGGGCTCGCGGTTCCGCGCAGCCTCGAGCTACGCGCAGGTGGCCGAGCTGGCGCGCGGCGCCCTGGGCAGCGACCACGGCGGCTACCGCGCCGAGTTCCTGCGCCTGGTCGAATCGTCGCGCCAACTCGCCCTGAGCGACGGCGGCCGGGATGGCGCGGAAGACCGCGCGAGGGGCCGCTGAGTCGCCGCGGCACGGGTTCTGCTTTCTGGAAGGCGTTGCACAGGCTGAACTTGCGACGACCAAACGGGAGGCTGGCATGTCACGCGAGCGAGAGCTGATCGAGCCGCACAAGGGCGACAAGCGCTACATCCGCCGTGATTCGCAGGGACGCTTCACCGACGACCAGGTGGACGTGGGGCGCTCCCTGGCCACGGACCGGCGGCAGCACGCCGAGACCAGGTCGCGTTCCGGCCACGGCGACGAAGGCGACCGCTGACCCGGAGCCGCACCATCCGCGCGACCGACGGCGCCGTGGGAGAGATCTCCGGCGCCGTCGCTTTGTATCACCTTATCCCACAGTCGAATTCCCTGACATGAACAGCGTTTCACACGGAGTCAGCGGAGTCAACGGAGTTCACACAGCCGTTGTTCAGTGAACTCCGCTAACTCCGCTGACTCCGTGTGAAACTCCGTTGGTTGAAGTTGGACGTTCGCCACGAATCTCGCCTTTACTCCGACTCCTTCACGAACACATTACCCGAAATGCAACAATCTGCCGATGCCTCGAGGGTACCCGTCGCACAGATTTGAGGCGGCGCGGGAATGGCGCGGCGGAGGCAGGGCTGGCAGAGGAATTGCGACTTCGTGCACGGCTGGGCGCACCGCACCCGAAGCGCATCGTTACGCGCCAATCAAGCCCTTGTTCGACCCGGGCGGCGAAACTAAAATGTCGCCTTCGCTCACTTCACGCGCCACCAGCGAACCCGCGTACAACGGATCGCCCGTGCCCGTCGCCGCCCGCTTTCCACAGAGCCCGCACGACCGTCCGCATCCGGCCTTTCGCGCCGTGACGCGCCTGAGGGCGCGTTGCGGCTCGTGGAGAGGGGCGTGCTCGTGAGCGTGGCCGCCGAGCGCGAAGCCCTGGGCGACGCCGTGCTCGAGTCGGCGCCGGTGGGGATCGCCGCGTGCGACCGCGAGCTGCGCTGGGTGGCGTGGAACGCGGCCATGGAGGCGGTCACCGGCACCGCCGCGCGCGACGCGCTGGGGGTGCGGGTCTGCGAGGCGCCCTGCGCGCTGGCGGGCGACGCGCCGCGGGAGGTGCTCTCGGCCGTGCTGGACGGGGTGACGGTGGACCTGGGCGACCTGCCGCTGGGCGACGCCGCCCATCCGCGCACGCGCTGGGCCGCCACGCGCTGGTCGCCCCACCGCGGGCCCGACGGCGAGGTGGCGGGTGCCATCGTGGTGGTGCAGGACGTGACCGCCCGCCGCCTGGGCGACGCGCAGGCCCTGCGCCTGGCCGCCATCCCGCGCGAGTCGCCCAACCCGGTGATCGAGTGCGGCCCGCAGGGCGAGGTCATCTACGCCAACCCCGCCACCCGCCACGTGGCCGCCGAGGTGGGCGCGCCGCTGGAGGACGGCTTCCTCCCCCGCAATCACCGCCAGCTGATCGCCGCGGCGCTGGCCACCGGCCAGCCGATGCGCACGGTGGAGGTGGACGTGGACGACCGTGTGTTCTCGTGGACGTACCACCCGCACCCGCAGCTGGGCGTGGTGCACCTGTTCGCCGACGACATCACCGCGCGGCGGGCGGTGGAGGATCAGCTGCGCCACGACGCGCTGCACGACGCGCTGACGGGGCTGCCCAACCGGCACCTGTTCATGGAGCGCCTCGCCCGCGCCGTGCTGCAGGAGCGCCGGCGCGAGGGGTACCTGTTCGCGGTGCTGTTCCTAGACCTCGACCGCTTCAAGGTGGTCAACGACTCGCTGGGCCACTCGGTGGGCGACGAGCTGCTGGTGGCGGTGGCCGGGCGGCTGCGCAACTCGGTGCGCGAGACCGACACCGTGGCCCGCTTCGGCGGCGACGAGTTCGCGGTGCTGCTGGACGACATCGACGCGGTGGAGGACGCGGTGCGCGCGGCCGACCGCATGCAGCAGGCGCTGGCCTCCCCCGTGTCGCTCAGCGGCTACGAGGTGTTCACCTCGGCCAGCATCGGCATCGCGCTGAGCTCCACCGCCTACGGCCGCGCCGACCACCTGCTGCGCAACGCCGACATGGCCATGTACCGCGCCAAGGCGGCGGGCACCGGGCGGCACGAGCTCTTCGACCGCGCCATGCACGCGCTGGCGCTCACCCGGCTGCAGATGGAGACCGACCTGCGCCGCGGCATCGAGCGCGGCGAGTTCGGGCTGCACTACCAGCCGATCGTGGACCTGCGCACCGGGCGCATCGCCGGGGTGGAGGCGCTGCTGCGCTGGCGCCACCCCGAGCGCGGCTGGATCGCCCCCGGCGACTTCGTGCCCCCGGCCGAGGAGACGGGGCTGATCCTGCAGATCGGCCGGCGCGTGCTGGCCGACGCCTGCCGGCAGCTGAAGGCGTGGCAGGCGGCCACCCCGGCGGCGGCGGAGCTGTGCGTGAGCGTGAACCTGTCGGTGCGCCAGTTCAGCCAGGCCGACCTGGTGGAGCAGGTGAGGGAGGCGCTGGAGGAGACCGGGATCGCCGCGCACCTGCTGCGGCTGGAGATCACCGAGAGCGTGGTGGTGGACAACCTGGAGGCGGCCGCAGCCACGCTGGGCCGCCTGCGCGCGCTGGGCGTGCGCGTGTACCTGGACGACTTCGGCACCGGCTACTCGTCGCTCAGCTCGCTGCACCGCCTCCCCATCGACGCGCTCAAGGTGGACCGCTCGTTCGTGTCGCGCATCGGCGAGGGCGGCGGCGAGCAGATGGTGGGCACGGTGGCCACGCTGGCCCGCAACCTGGGCGTGCCGGTGGTGGCCGAGGGGGTGGAGACGGTCTCGCAACTGCGCGCCCTGCGCGCGCTGGGGTGCGAGTACGCGCAGGGCTTCCTCTTCTCCGCGGGGCTGGAGGCGGGCGCCCTGCTGGCGCTGCTGGAGGCGGGGCCGCACTGGTAGGGGACGCCAGCGTGGATCCCGCGCAACGCGGCGGGCCGAAAGGCGCGAAAAAGGGGGTGCGCGAAAGAAACCTTTTGCCCTGCCGCCGCGCGCACACCTATCTTCGGACAGCCCGGTAAAAACACCGGTTTGCCGCCGGCACGCCCGCTGCATGACCGCGGCCGTGCGGGCGCTTCGTCTCCGCCCGCCAGGCTCCCCGCGCCACCCCCGGGTCCGCATGGTCCCACCCGCCCCCGCGCCGCACCCCCCGCTGAACGGGCACCTCGCCCGCCTGGTGGAGCAGTTCTTCGGCACGCCCGAGTCGATCCCCCCCGGCCTGGACGACTTCCTGGCCGCCGTGAGCCACGCGCTGGAGAGCGCGGAGGAGGAGCGCGCGCTGCTGGGCTGCGGCCTGGACGACGCCGCCCGCGAGCTGCTGGAGCGCTACCGGCGCCTGCAGGACGACTTGGCCGAGCACGGCCGGGTGCAGGCGGCGCTGCGCGAGAGCGACCGCCAGTTCCGCGAGCTGGCCGACCACGTGGCCGCCGCCACCTTCGTGTACCGCGGCGCCCGCTTCCTGTACGTGAACGCTGCGGCCGGCGAGCTCACCGGCTATCCGCCCGCCGAGCTGCTGCGCATCAACTTCTGGGACGTGGTGCACCCCGACGACCGCGAGACGGTGCGCGCGCGGGGGATGGCGCGGCAGCGTGGCGAGGCGGTGCCCAGCCGCTACGAGTTCCGCATCGTGCGCAGGGACGGCGTGGTGCGCTGGGTCGACTTCACCGCCGGCACCTCCAGCTACGCGGGCGAGCCGGCGGCGCTGGGCACCTGCTTCGACGTGACGGCGCGCAAGGAGGCCGAGGAGGCGCTGCAGCGGCAGGCGCTCACCTTCGAGAACCTGTACGACGCGGTGCTGATCAGCGATGCGGACGGGCGCATCACCGACTGGAACCCCGCGGCCGAGCGCATCTACGGCTTCGCCCGCGACGAGGTGCTGGGGCGCACCGCGACCGACCTGTGGCTGCACCCCGACGAGGCGGCCGACCTCAACCGCCGCATCATGGAGGCGCTGGACGCCGAGGGGCGCTGGCAGGGCGAAGTGCGCTTCGTGCGCAAGGACGGCTCACGCGGGGTGAGCGAAACGCTGGTGCTGCCGCTGCGCGACGCGCAGGGCCGGCGCCTGGGCGCGCTGGGGGTGAACCGCGACGTCAGCGAGCGCAAGCGGGCCGAGGAGGCGCTGCGCACCAGCGAGGAGCGCTTCCGGCTGATGCTCACCGGCACGCAGCAGCTGTTCTTCTACGTGCACGACCTGAACGGCGTGTACGAATACCTTTCCCCCAGCGTGGGCGACGTGCTGGGCTACCCGTCGGAGGCGCTGCTTGGGCAGCCGTACTCGTTCCTGCACACCGGCCATGCCATGGACGTGCAGGTGGAGGAGCGGACGGCGCGCACCGTCTCCTCGGGGCTGCCCAACACCTACCTGGTGTTCGCGCGGCACGCCGACGGGCGCACGGTGGCGCTGGAGCTGGTGGAGACGGCGGTGCGGCGCGGCGGGCGCGTGCGCGGGGTGCAGGGGTTCGCGCGCAACGTGACCGAGCGCATCCGCGCCGAGGAGGCGCTGCGCGAGAGCGAGGAGCGCTACCGCTCGCTCTTCGAGGAGAGCCGCGACGCGGTGTACATGAGCACCGGCGACGGGCGGATGGTCTCCGCCAACCAGGCCATGCTCGACATGTTCGGCCTTTCGCCCGGCGACCTGCTCACGCTGCGGCTGGAGGACCTGTACTTCGACGCGTCGGACCGGCAGCGCTTCCGCGACGAGATCTTCCGCGCGGGCTACGTGCGCGATTACGAGCTGCGGCTGCGGCGCAGGGACGGCGGCATCATCCACTGCCTGGTGTCGTCCACGGTGCGCCACGGGCCCGACGGGCGCGTGGAAGGCTTCCAGGGGATCATCCACGACATCACCGCGCGCAAGCACGCCGAGGAGCAGCTGGCCTACGGCGCGCTGCACGACGCGCTGACCGGGCTCCCCAACCGCGCCCTCTTCGTGGACCGCCTGAGCCAGGCGCTGGAGCGGGTGCGGCGCGGCGGCGAGCGGCCGTTCGCGGTGCTCTTCCTGGACCTCGACCGCTTCAAGGTGGTGAACGACTCGCTGGGGCACGGCCTGGGCGACCAGATGCTGGTGGCCATCGCCGACCGGCTGGAGGCGGTGCTGCGGCCGGGCGACAGCGTGGCGCGCTTCGGCGGCGACGAGTTCACGCTGCTGCTGGACGACCTGGCCGGCCCGCTCGACGCCACGCACCGCGCAGAGCGGGTGCTGGACGTGCTGGCCGCCCCCTTCGCGCTGGAGCGGCACGAGGTGTTCACCTCGGCCAGCGTGGGGATCGCGGTGAGCACGCACGGCGCGGAAGACCCCGAGGAGCTGCTGCGCAACGCCGACGCGGCGCTCTCGCGCGCCAAGGTGCTGGGGAAGAACCGCTACGAGGTGTTCGACCGCGCCATGCACGCCGAGGCCACCCAGCGCCTGCAGCTGGAAACCGACCTGCGGCGCGCGCTGGAGCGCGGCGAGCTGGGGCTGCACTACCAGCCGGTGGTGCGGGTGGAGGGCGGCCGCATCGACGGCTTCGAGGCGCTGCTGCGCTGGCGCCACCCCGAGCGAGGCTGGGTGCAGCCCGGCGTGTTCATCCCCGTGGCCGAGGAGATGGGGCTGATCCACGCGCTGGGGCGCTGGGTGATCGACGAGGCGTGCGGCCAAGCGAGGCGCTGGATGGACGCCTTTCCCGGGCGGAGCCTGCGGATGGCGGTGAACCTGAGCGCGGCGCAGTTCACCCAGGCCGACCTGGCCGACCACGCCGAGCGCTCGCTGCGCGACTGCGGGATCGCGCGCGGGGTGATGCACTTCGAGATCACCGAGAGCGTGATCCTGCAGCACGCCGAGCCGGGGCAGTCGATCCTGGCCCGGCTGCGCGAGCTGGGCGTGGTGCTGTGCATGGACGACTTCGGTACCGGCTACTCGTCGCTGGGCTACCTGCACCGCTTTCCCATCGACGAGCTGAAGATCGACCGCAGCTTCGTGAGCGGGATGGAGTTCGACCAGCGCAACGCGCAGCTGGTACAGGCGATCGTGGGGCTCGCGCGCAACCTGGGCGTCGCGGTGGTGGCCGAGGGGGTGGAGACGGCCGAGCAGCTGCAGGCGCTGCGCGCGCTGGGCTGCGACTACGCGCAGGGCTTCCTCTTCTCCGAGCCCGTCCCCGCCGATCAGGCCGAGGCGCTGCTGGCGAAGGACCCGAGGTGGTGATCGCGGAGAGTTCCTCGCGGAATTTCACACGGAGGCAGCGGAGTCAACGGAGTTCACTGAACGACGTTGGTCGAGGGTTCCTGGAGTGCGCGCCGGCTTGACCCGGGATGGAGCCGCCGTCGCACGAAACGCAAAACGGCCCCGGTCCACCGAGATGGACCGGGGCCGCGCGGGCCGACGAGAGCGGGCGGGCGTCAGCCGCCGGTGTACACCACGATGGCGCCGCCAGCGGCCTGCGTGCCGTAGCGCTGCACCGCGTCGCTGGGCTCCACGTACTCCACCCGGGCCACGGCATCCACCGACATGTCGCGCAGGATGCCTGTTCCACCCGCCAGGGAGCCGTCTCGGATCACGGCCACCACCGGGTTCTGCTGCGTGCTGGAGCTCAGCGAGCGCGATGGGCGGAGCCACGCGGCATGGAGCATCCGGATGCCGTCGTACACGTTGCGGGCACCCTTCTCCACCATGTCGGCCCGCAGGATCTCGTTGCGGTTGCGGCGCGGGCGCGCGGCGGGCGCGGCGGCCGGGGTCGCGGCGGCGGCCGGCGTGGCCGGGGCCGCGGCGGTGGCGCTCACGGTGTCGGTCTGCGCGGTGGCCGGGCGAACGGCAAGCGCGGAAGCGGCGAAGCACGCCGCCAGCAGGGTCGCGGTCTTGATGGTCATGGCCATGGGGTCGGGATGCGGGTGCGCCGCATCGTTCGCGGAATGGGCCGGCAGGATCGGCGGCGGCGTCCGGCTCGCCAGGATTTCTTCGCCAGTGCTGCTATGTAGTGTGATCCCCACAGTTTACAAGGATTCTGGCAGTGCGTCAACGCCGCCGCCGTCAGGGGTAGCAGGCGATGGGGTAGTCCAGCGGCTCGGCGTCGCCGGGGAGGCGGAAGTGCCACCACTCCTTGTCGTACGGCTGGAAGCCCTCGGCGCCCATCGCGCGCTGCAGGCGCATCCGGTTCTGCAGCACCTGCCCGGTGGCGTTGGCGGGGTGCGCGGCTTCGGAGAAGGTGTCAAAGGGCGTGCCCATCTCCACCTCGCGCCCGCCGGGGAGCTCCACCAGCGTCAGGTCCACCGTGTTGCCGCGGTTGTGGCCGCTGAAGCGCGCCACGTAGCCCTGCTCCAGCACCCAGCCGTTGCCCGTGCGCCCCGCCCACTCCACCATGGCCTGCGTGGCGCGGATGGGACGGTAGGCGTCGAACACCTTGAGCCCCAGCCCCTCGCGGCGCAGCGCCGCCTGCACGCGCCCCAGCGCCTGCGCCGCGCCCGGCCGCATCAGCGCGCGGGCCGACTCGTAGCCCGGCAGCGCGCGGCCGGTGAAGTTGTCGGGGGTGGCGTAGCGGATGTCCACCCGGATGGTGGGGTCCACGCGGGTCACGTCCATCAGCTCACTCCCCGCGGGGAGGTTGCAGCCGGGCGCCGTTCCGGCCGCGCGCGCCGGCGAGGGGCGCGGCGCGTCGACGGGAGGTGAGGACTGGCCGGCGGTGGCGCAGCCGGCGAGGAGCGCGGCCGCGGCCACCACGCTGCGCAGCGTGCGCTCAGAACTCATGTCGTCCCCCGTCTTCGCCCAGGTCGGTGTGCGCGAACACCCGGCGCGCCTCCTCCAGGTCCGCCTCCTCCACCCCCGGTGGCAGGTGCACCAGGATCAGCCGCCGCACGCCGGCCTCGAAGGCCGAGCGCGCGGCTTCGACGTAGCTGGTGTGCACGCCGGGGAAGGCCAGCTTCTGCGCCTCGTGCACCAGGATGTCGGCGCCCTTGGCCATCTCCACGATGGCGTCGGACTTCGCCGTGTCGCACGAGTAGGCGACCACCCCCGCGCCGGCGGCCTCCACGCGGATGCCGACCACGGGCACGGAGTGGACGCCCGGCGTGGCGGTCACGTGCCAGCGCTCGTTGCGCAGCACCTGCGCGCTGGCACGGTGCTCGAAGCGGTGCCACTGGATCTCGGGCACGTTCTGCCAGCTCTTCGTGTCGAAGCTCTCCCACGCGCGCCGCGCCTGCGCCAGCGCCGGCTCGATGCCGTACACCGGGATCGGCGCGGTGCGGCCCGAGAGCCAGAGCTTTTCCATGAACAGCGGAAAGGCGCCCGCGTGGTCGGCGTGCTCGTGCGTGACGATCAGCCCCTCGATGCTTTCCAGGGCCACGCCGGCCACCTGCAGGCGCTGGATCACGTCGCCCCCGCAATCCACCACCAGCGTGTGGCCGCCGTGCTCGAACGCCAGCATGGTGGTGGTGCGGCGCGCGTCGCTGAACGCAGCGCCGGTGCCCAGCAGGTGCAGCACGGCCATGGATGTCTCCCGTCCCGGGCGTTCGATTCGGTCGAGCAGCGAGGCGTTCGGCCTCCCCGCGACTACGGTTTCTCCACGACGACGGCGTTTCCGCAACTACGGCGACGGCGGGATCGTCCCCGCGCGGACGGCATCCGCGTCCCGAACTTTCGGTATCCAGCCGCCGCCAGGGTGAACCCGGAAGCCGGCGGTGGATCCGAAGCTTTTCGGATCAGCCGTCGTCCTTCTTTTCCTCGACCGCCTTGTTGCAGGGGTGGTCGGGGTTGGCGAGCGCCGCCTCCATGTCGCTACGGAAGCGGCCGTAGGCGTTGCCCGGCACGGTGCCCGCCTGCGGGATCGCGGGGCGGGCGCGCTGGGCCTCCTGCGCGTAGCGCGCCGAATCGCGCGATTCGCGCGCGTAGGCCGCCGAGTCGGCCAGGTCGGCGCTCTGGCTGTAGGCGTTGGCGTAGTCGCGGTAGGCGGCGGCGAACTGCCGGCTGGCGGCCGTCACCTGCTCGAACGGCCCGCCCTGCACCACCACCATCTGCGTGTCGAGCCCGGCCAGGCGCTCCTTGGCCGTCAGCGCCAGCTCGGCGGCCACGCAGCTGGTGCGGCGCGCCTGGTCGCGCGACGCCTTGTGCGCGGAGCTCTCGCCGCACGCGGCGGAAAACGCGGCCGCGGCCAGCAGCAGCAGCGCCAGGGGGATCAGCTTGGGGGTCCTCATCCGCACGGGGTGCCCGGGTTGCAGGGTTTCGGGATGGTGGATCGACGCGCGCGCTCAGCCGTCGGTGACGACGTCGGGGAAAAGCTCGCGCTCCACCAGCTCGCACAGCAGGTGGATCAGGGTGATGTGGCCTTCCTGGATGCGCTCGGTGGCCTGCGCGGGCACCACCAGCGGCTCGTGGCAGAGCTCCGCCAGCGCCCCGCCGTCGCGGCCCAGCAGGCCGAGGACGATCGCGCCGCGCTCGCGGGCCGCCTGCGCCGCGGCCAGCACGTTGGCCGAGTTGCCGCTGGTGCTGATGGCCACCAGCACGTCGCCCGGGCGCACCATCGCCTCCACCTGCCGGCGGAAGACGGTGGCGAAGTCGTAGTCGTTGGCCCAGCAGGTGAGCGTGGGCCCGTCCACCAGGTGGTGCGCGGGAAGGCCGGGGCGGTCGCGCTTGTAGCGCGCCACCAGCTCCTCCACCAGGTGCATGGCGTCACACGCCGAGCCGCCGTTGCCGCAGGCGTACAGCCGGCCGCCTTCGCGAAAGCACTCGGCCAGCCGCCCCGCCGCGCGCACCACCTGCGGCGCCATCTCGCGCAGAGCCAGCTTCACCCGCGCGGACTCTTCCAGCGCCTGGAGGACGACGTCGATCGGCTGGGCTGCGGGCATCCGGCTGCGGGCAAGGGTTGGTCGGTTCGCTCGGCGCGCAAATGTAGCGCGTGAGGCGGGCCAGCGGGAGAACGGAGGGATGGCACCGCCTTTGAACGGGTGGAGAGACGGCAGGGGACAGGGGCAGGGGACGGACTGCAGGGCGGGGGAGGCGTCCGCGTGCTACGTTCCGCTCGCCGCGATCACGGGCCACGCCCGCCGGCCCGCTCACACGCACCCGATGCACACCGGTTGACCGATCACTCACGTCGTCGCCCCACGGAAGCCCATCTCCCGAACGCCGCGCCGCGGCGCGCCTGCTTGGCCGCGCTCGCCATGGCCATGCTCGCGGCGTGCGGGCCGAAGGCGGACACGCTGAAGACGCTGGAGCAGGTGGCGCTGCGCGACTCGGTGGCGGTCGGCGCCAGCCTGTGGCTGGACCGCGCGGGGCATGCGTGGGTGGGGCAGGCGGGGACCCTCACCGCGTACGACAGCACCGGCCGCGCGCTGGGCGGGATGGCGGTGGCGCTCAAGGGCACGCCGCAGGTGCTGTGGACGTGGAAGGGGCGCACCTACCTGCGCGGTGCCGGCGCCACCGCCGTGGTGGACGCTGCCGGGCGGCAGGCCGGCGCGCGCCGCTCCGACGCGCCGCTGGCGGCCGATCCGCGCGGGCGCTGGGTCTACACCGCCACCCGCACCGGCAGCGTGATGGGGCTGGCGCCCGAGTCGCTGGCGCCGCGCTGGGGGTGGCCCGACGCGGGGTCGGCGGTGTCGTCGCTGGCCGTGTCGCCGCTGGGCGACCGGGTATACGTGGCGCTGGCCGGCAGCAGCGCGCGCGGCGTGAACGCGGGGGTGGAGATCCGCGACGCGCTGAGCGGCCGCGTGCTCTCCACCTTCATCACCGACGCGGGGGTTAAGGCGCTGCAGGTGGGGCCGGACGGTACGCTCTACGGGGTGGTGGGCGGCACGGTGGTGGCGCTGCGGCACGGGCCCGAGGGGCTCAAGCAGCTGTGGCAGCGCAAGGTGGGCGGCATCGGCAGCGACGACCCCGACGCGCTGCGGGTGTCGCCCGACGGAACGCGGCTGGCGGTGCTGGAGCGCGGCCAGGGCCTGCACCTGCTGGCGGCGGCCGACGGAAAGGTGCTGGAGGAAAGCAAACGGGCGCCCCGCGACGCCGCGTGGGACGCCTCGGGACGCCTGTGGGTGCTGGGGGCGCGCGAGATCCGGATCGTTCGCTAGCGCCGTTTCGGCGCCCGCCTCAGTGCTCCAGGTCGGCCTTGCTGCCGCGCATCATCAGCCCCGCGACCAGGAACGGGAGGGTGTTGAGGCCCAGGCTGAACAGCGCCGCGTAGGTGAGCACGTGGTTGCCCACGACCAGGGCGTAGACCAGCGCCACGATGGCGGGCAGGGTGATCAGCACGGCTCCCATCATCGCGAACTTCATCGTCTTCGGCTCCGGTCCTGGATCTCGTTGGTTTCGGCTTGCGCGGCACCTGGTTTTCGGCGCGCAAGCTAGTCCTGCGGGGCCCTTGCGGCAAGTCGAGGGCCGCTGGGGTGAGACGGCTTCGGCGCGGACCCCGGCAGCGGCAGCGGCAGCGACAGCGGCAACGGGTGCGCGGGTGCGGAGTTCGCGAGTGCGTTCGTTCGGCGGACGCCGCCGGCTCGGCGTTGCCGGTGATCGGGTCGGCCGGGGTCGGTGCGTCGGAGGGGCACGAGGCCGTGGGATGCCGGCGAGTGGATCCGCCATCCGGCACGTGTGGGGAGATCTCCCACGTTGCCTCAGGCGGGGCCCTGATTATGCCCCCGTGCGGGGTGCGCCATCTTCTCCCTACCTTTTGAAGCGGAGGGGGAGATGGCGGGGACGATGGAGATCCAGGAGCGGAGCGCAGCCGTGCAGCAGCCGGTGAGGAGACGGGACGAACGCGAGGGGCCGCCGCCGAAGCTGGCGGCGGTGCCGCCGCTGGGCACGCGGCTGTGGCGCGCGGCGCGGCTGCGCTGCCCGGTGTGCGGCAGCCGCGGCCTGCTGGAGGGCTGGATGAAGCTGAAGCCGCGCTGCCCCACCTGCGGCCTGCGCGTAAACCGCGGCGAGCACGACTTCTTCCTGGGCGCCATGATGTTCAACATCGCCCTGGCCGAAGGCACGCTCGCCCTGATCCTGGTGGGCCTGCTGATCGCCCTGTGGCCCGACGTGCCGTGGACCGCGCTGGAGATCGGCGCGCCCGTGCTGATGATCGTCGCGCCCTTCCTGTTCTATCCGTTCAGCCAGACGATGTGGCTCGCGTTCGACCTCCTGCTGCACCCGCTGACGGAGGAGGAGCTCGACTGGCACCGGTCGAGCGAGGAGGGGGCGATGCGGCGGTCGGATCTGTAGGGGGAACAGGTGCGCTGGTGCGTAAGTGCGCCAGTGCGTTCTACACCAGCATCACTGCACGCCAGTGGTGGCGCGCAGTGCAGCGATCATCCGGTTGAGCTCCGTGTACGCGGAGATGAGCCGCGCGCATTCCGCCTCGCCCGCGTATTCCAACTCGCGCGCGAGGTGGAGCTGGCTGCGGACCTCTGCCGCCGAAGCGCGCGCAATCGACAAGAATCGCTGGAATTCGGCGACGCTGTAACGGTCGAACCCTTCCGCGATGTTCGACATCGTGGATATGGCCGCGCGGCGGATCTGGTCGCGCAGACCGAAATCGCGCACAAACACGCCTTCTGCGGTGAGGTGGTAGATCGAAACGGTGAGATCCTTCGACCGGCGCCAAACCTCCAGATACTCGAATCGCGCAGCTTTCATGATCGTCCCCACCTGAGTTCACTTTGTTCGCCTCGCCGTAGATCTGGGCCCCCTCGTGTCCATATGCAACGCCCCTCAACGCACTCCCGCACTCGCGCACCAACGCACCTGTTGACCAAGCCAGGAGAACGCACTAAACTCTACGAGACCGTTCGGTCTCAAGTCGCGCGACAGAGGTAAGCCATGGTTCGATCCGGCGAGGAAACCCGCGAGAACATCATCCGCAAGGCGGCGGCGCTGTTCAACCAGCACGGCTTCGCGGGGTCGTCGATGTCCGACATCATGGCGGCCACCGGGCTGCAGAAGGGCGGGATCTACCGCCACTTCGAGAGCAAGGAGGCGCTGGCGGTCGAAGCGCTGGACTATGCGGTGGAGCTGGTGGGACGCCGCTTCGCCCAGGCGCTGGAGGGGAAGACGCACGCCATCGACCGGCTGGGCGCGATCACCGGCGTCTTCGCCGCGCTGGCCGACGACCCCCCCGTGCCCGGCGGCTGCCCGGTGATGAACGCGGGGATCGAGAACGACGACGGCAACCCCGTGCTGCGCGAGCGCGCCCGCGCCGCCATGGACGGCCTGCGCGCGCTGGTGGTGCGCGTGACGGTGCGCGGCAAGGAGCGCGGCGAGGTGCGCGCCGGGGTGGACCCCGACGCGCTGGCCTCGGTGATGATCAGCACCCTCGAGGGCGCCGTGATGATGAGCAAGCTGTACGACGACGGCGTGCACGTGGCGCGCGTGGCCGCGCACATGCTGCGGTACCTGGACGAGAGCGTCCGCGCCTGACGCGCGGAGGCTCTTTTCGTGTGCCTGAAGCGACCGATCGGTCTCTTCGGGTTTCCGAAGCAGTTGCAGTTCAACGCACTTACGCACTGGCGCACTCACGCACCTGTTTCCTCAACAGTCGACAGCGACGGGAGGCAGCGATGGAGGCGAAGGAATACGACGCGATCGTGATCGGCGGCGGGCCGGGCGGCTACACGGCGGCCATCCGGCTGGCGCAGCTGGGCAAGCGCACGCTGTGCGTGGAGAAGGAGTCGTTCGGCGGTGTGTGCCTCAACTGGGGGTGCATCCCCAGCAAGGCGCTGATCACCGCCGCCGGCACCTTCGACCGCATCCGCGAGGCGGGGGCGATGGGGATCCGCGCGGGCGAGCCCACCATCGACTTCGCGGCCACGCAGCGCTGGAAGGCGGGGATCGTGGAGCGCTTGACGACCAACGTGGGCACGCTGATCCGCGGCAACGGCGGCGAGACGGTGTTCGGCACCGCGCGCATCGTGGACGCGCGCACGGTGGAGGTGACGGCGGCGGACGGCAGCGTGGCGCGCCACACCGCGCGCGAGGCCATCGTGATCGGCACGGGGGCGCGGCTGGCCACGGTGCCCGGCTTCGAGGCGGACGGCCGCGTGGTGCTCACCGCGCGCGACGCGGTGGACCTGCCGGCGGTGCCCCAGTCGCTGCTGGTGATCGGCGGCGGGGTGATCGGGCTGGAGCTGGGGATGATGTACCAGCGGCTGGGGACCAGGCTGACGGTGGTGGAGTTCACCGATTCGCTCCTCCCCGGGCTGGACGCCGACCTGGTGCGCGTGGTGGAGCGCAAGCTGAAGAAGCGCGGCGGCGAGGTGCTGACCGGCGCGCGCGCCACCGGGTGGGTGGAGCGGGATGGGAAGGCGGCGGTGACGGTGGAGGTGGGCGGCGAGACGCGGGTGATCGAGGCGGAGAAGATCCTGGTGGCCGTGGGCTTCCGCCCCAACACGGCGGGGCTGGGGCTGGAGGAGGTGGGCGTGCGGCTGGACGGGCGCGGCCACGTGGCGGCCGACGAGCGGATGATGACCAGCGTCCCCGGCATCTACGCCGTGGGCGACGTGACCGGCGGACCGTACCTGGCGCACAAGGCCTTCCGCGAGGCCGAGGTGGCCGCCGAGGTGATCGCCGGCCGCTACGCGCGCGCCGACTGGCTGGCGCTCCCCGCCGCCATCTTCACCGACCCCGAGATCGCCACCGTGGGGATCGGCGAGGCCGAGGCCAGGCGCCGGGGGATGGAGGTGACGGTGGGCCGCTTCCCGTTCGCCGCGTCGGGGCGGGCGATGTCGCTGAACGACACCGGGGGCTTCATCCGCATCATTGCCGACGCCGAGCGCGTGGTGGGGGTGCAGATCGTGGGGCCGGAAGCGAGCGAGCTGATCGGCGAAGCCACGTTCGCGATGGAGATGATGGCATCTCCCGAAGACGTGGCGCTCACCATCCACACGCACCCCACGCTGGGCGAGGGGCTGATGGAGGCGTTCAAGCACGCGCTGGGCGAGGCCGTGCACATCATGAACCGGCCCGGCGCTCGCAAGGCCGCGCATGCGTCCACCGTGGCGGCGAGGCCGGAGCTCGTGGCTGCGTAGGGTCTCGTTACGAACTGCGTGAACACGGAGCCGCGGAGAGAGCGGAGGAAGCGGAGAAAAGCACGGGCAGTTCTCCGCTTCCTCCGCTCCCTCCGCTCCCTCGGGGCGAAGCCCCCCTGCAGTTCGCGGGGCCCATCTTCACGCGGTGCTTGCGTGGCGGCATCCATCTTCCCACATCAAACCACGACGGTCACGGGCGGGCTCACGCAACGGGAGGAGGACGGGATGGCGCTGGACTTGAGCGGCAGGACGGCGGTGGTCACGGGGGGCAGCAAGGGGATCGGCTATTCGGTGGCCGAGTCGCTGGCGCGGGCCAATGCGAACGTGGTGATCTCGGCGCGCCACTCGGCCGAGGTGACCGAGGCGGCGGAGCGGCTGAGCGGGCTGGGCGGGGGAAAGGTGGTGGGCGTGGCCGGCGACGTGGCGCGGCTGGCCGATGTGAAGGAGTTGGTCGGCACGGCGGTGGAGACGTTCGGCGGGCTCGACATATTGGTGAACAACGCCGGCTTCGGCGCCTTCGCGCCCGTGGACGAGATCGACCCCGCCACGTGGGACCGGCTGATCGGCACCAACCTCTCGGGCGTGTTCTACTGCTGCCACGAGGCGATCCCGCACCTGCGCAAGAGCGACGACGCGTGGATCATCAACATGGCCTCGCTGGCGGGGAAGAACCCGTTCGCGGGCGGCGCGGCCTACAATGCCAGCAAGTTCGGGCTGGTGGGCTTCAGCGAGGCGCTGATGCTGGACGTGCGGCAGCACGGGATCCGGGTGAACTACATCATGCCCGGCAGCGTGAACACCTACTTCGGCGACAGTGCCCCGAGCGACGACGGCGCCTGGAAGATCCAGCCCGAAGACATCGCCCAGGTGGTGATGGACCTGCTGGCGCTCCCTGCCAACTCGCTGGTGTCGCGGGTGGAGATCCGCCCCTCGCGCCCACCGAAGCGGTAACGGTCAAAAGCGAGCTTCACGCGGAGTCAGCGGAGTCAGCGGAGTCAGCGGAGTTCACGGAAAGCTGGTTCCGTCCACTCCGCTAACTCCGTTGACTCCGTGTGAAACCCTGCCGTATCGGGGGCTGCTAGAGATTCATTCGTGGCGGATCGCGTCGATGGGCGACAGGCGTGCGGCGCGCAGGGCGGGGTAGGTGCCGAACGAGAGGCCCACCACCACCGCGGCGCCGGCGGCGACCAGCATGGTGGAGAGCGACAGGCCCGCGTGGATCGGCGCGCCGAGGTAGGCGCGCATCGCCGCGGTTACGCCGAACGCCACCGCAATGCCCAGCAGCAGCCCCAGCAGGCTCCCCGACCCGGTGATGGCCACCGACTCGGCCAGGAACTGCAGCACGATGTCGCGCCGGTGAGCGCCCACCGCCTTGCGGATGCCGATCTCGCGGGTGCGCTCGGTGACCGACGCCAGCAGCACGTTCATGATCCCGATGCCGCCCACCAGCAGCGAGATGGCGGCGATGGAGCCCATGAACAGCTTGAACAGCAGGAACCCCGTCTTCATCTGCTCGCCGCGCGCGCGGTCGGTGCTCACCGTGAAGTCCTTCGCCCACGCCGCGCCGTGGCGCCGCGCCAGCCACCCCTCGGCCGCCGCGCGCACCGCCTCCACGTCTTCCACCCGGCGCGACTTGAGCACCAGCGTGCGCGGCCGCGCGGCCTCCGCCGGCGTCATCACCCGCGGCGCGGCGGCGAGGGGAACGTAGATCGCCAGCCCCTCATCTCGCTCGTCGGCCTTCACTACGCCCACCACGCGCACCGGCGTTCCGCGCAGGTCCAGCACGCGGCCCACGATCGCGGCCGGCGCGCCGGGCGAGAGCGCGACGGCGGCCAGGTGCGAGACGACGGCCCCGGGCGTGTCGGCCGCCGCCTCGGCTTCGGTGAAGAAGCGGCCGGTGCCCATCTCCACGCCGTACAGGGCGGCGCTCCCCGCGGTGGCGGCGGTCACGCGCGCGGCCCGCCGGCGCCCCCCGGCGGGTGGCTGGATGAGCGTGGTGCCGCTCAGCGTGACCGACGCCCCCGCGGCGCCCGGCAGCCTCGCCGCCTCGCGCGCCTCGGCGTCGCCGAAGCGCGGCACGCGGGTGCGGGCCACCAGGATGCCGTCCACCGTGTCCGCGATGACGGGGGATACGTAGACGTTCTGCACGCCGGTGGTGCGCTCCACCTGGCTGCGTGCGAACGCCTCCATCCCGTCGCCCAGCGACAGCACCGCCACCAGCGCGGCCACGCCGATGATCACCCCCAGCGTGGAGAGCACCGTGCGCAACGGGTTGGTGCGCAGCGCCGCCACGCCCACGCGGATGGAGGCGAGGCTGCTCACCCGCGAGCCGCGGCCGGAGGTTTCGTTCATCTGATCGCAGGATGGGTCCGGTGGGGGAGACGTCGCCCGCCAACTGCGGGGGGCTTCGCCCGAGGAAGCGGAGGAACGGAGGAAGCGGAGAACTGCCCGACCGTTCTCCGCTTCCTCCGCTCTCTCCGCTGCTCCGCGTTCACGCAGTTCGGGAGCTTGTTCGCCGCGATGAGCCTGTGCCGTGCGGCGAGCATCTCGGCCGCTGCGCGTGCGTCAGCCGTCCGGCTCGGTGGTGTGCGCCGTCGCGTCGCGGAGCCAGAGGATGAACGGGTGCATGGCGCGGAAAGTTTCCGTGATCCACTCGGCCACGTCCTCCGCCGGACGGCTGACGTCGCGCTCGCGCTCCACCAGGAAGCTCTTGAGCTTGAGGACGTCGATCAGTGGCGAGTCGGCCGTGTAGCCGCTGGGCGGGCGCTTGAGCTTGTGGCCGTCCCACAGCCCGCCGAAGGTGCGCTTGAGGGTGCGCGAACGGAGCAGCTTCTCCACGCGCTCGGGGTGCTCGGCGATGTGCGCCCGGATCAGCGCCAGGCGGTCGTTCTCGGGCATCCACACCCCGCCGCCGGCCATCAGCGTTCCCTTCGCGTCCACTTGGAAGTAGTACGACGGGCCGTGGCCGCCGTGCCGTCCGCGCTCGCTGATCACCGCGCTGAAGGTGGTCTTGTACGGCGTCTTGTCGTTGCTGAACCGCACGTCGCGGTGGATGCGGTAGATGCAGTCCTTGGGATCGACCCAGCGCACCGTGTCGTCCCACATGGCGATGGACGCGATGATCCGTCCGACGAATTCGGTGAAGTCGTCGCGCAAGGCCTGGTACTCGCCGCGGTTCGCCTCGAACCACGCCTTGTCGTTGTTGGCGGCGAGATTGAACAGGAAGGTGGAAAGCCGGAGAAAGTCCATCGCGGTCACGGCCTGGCGGAGAGGGTGCATTGCGGGATGCGGTCGCGCGGCGCGGTGTAGCGGGCGATCAGCCGCAGCGCTCCATCGTACTCGAAATAGCGGACGTAGTCGCAGAGCTTCGCGTGCACGGAGGCCGGTTTCGCGCGGCCACGACGGTCGCCGATCAGGGCGATCCAGTACGCGGCGGTAGGATGGCGCAGCTCCTCCTCTACGAAGCCCTGCGTCTGCAGGTACTCCAGCCGGTCCAGCGCCGCCAGCAGACGGTCGAGCGAATAAACCACCTGGTGCTCGTCGGGCGTGAGCGCGCGCTGGTGCATGGCGCCGTCGAGCGCGGCCGTCAGCAGGCTGTCGGTGGCGACGAAGCACCGGGGTGCATCCGCACCCGGGTCCGCAACGCACACGCGCGGCTGGCGGTACTCCAGCATCGTCAGCGCGCCGCGTACCTCCGGCTCCGCCTCCACCGACTGCATCAGCTGGGTGAAGTACTCGAGCCGCTTCCAGCGCTGCTCCTGGCGGTACTCGTTCAACCCGATCCCAAACGCCGTCAGCCCGCCGACCAGCGTCAGCAGCTGGAGCCACTTCTCGGGATCGCGATACCACTGCCCTGGGGTGGTGCTCATGTGGGGGAGACGCGTTGTCGTTTCGCGGCGAGGGTTGACCCGGTGGTAGAAGGGACGGGAGCTATCACGCGGTGCCACGTTCGTCGGGCTCGATCGCCTTCAGCGCAGCATTCCACTGATCCTCGAGCTCCAGCTGGCGTACCCAGACTTCTATGTACGCGTGGTCGAGTCGATCGAGCCGACTTCCGAGGATCCTCGATACATCTTCAATCTGCCGTGTCGAGCCGCCAAGCTTCGACCACTCCAGCTTCGAAACGATGATGTCCTCAGCCGTCGCGATCATCACCGGCACGTCGGCAACGACGGCAGGTGTACGGCGCCTGAATTCTTCCTCGCTGAACGGTCTCGGCTTGCGGATGATGAAGTCGGCCTTGTACGCACTCGCTTGGTCTACGGCGTTGAACTGGCCGTGTTCGCGCAACGCCTCGAATGCGATGCTGCCATCGACGTAGAATTCGGGATAAGACAGATTGTCGACGAGGAGCTCGAGCTGCTCACGAGTCGGCATGATGACGAAATCGATGTCCTGAGTGGCTCGACCCGGGCCGTAGTATCCGCCGGCATACGATCCGGTGAGCATATAGGGGACAGCGGCACGTTCAAGTGCCTCCACGAACCGTTGGAAGGCGCCTTCCGTAATATCGATCACTGCAACCCGGGAGGCAGCGGCTCAGGAAGGAATGCGAGCCGTAGAAGCTCACGCTTGATCTGCGATTCCGTCCAATCCGGGTGCTCGGCGCGGATGCGGGAGACGGCCATCGTTCGCATGAAGTTGCTCATCTGAAAAACGAGCTTCACGCGCTGCTCTCCGGTCATGTTCCGGATGATCTCGCGCTGCACCCTCTCAACATCGGGATGCGTGTCGGTGTGTGACATTGATATGCCTGTGGTGGCAGCCCAGCGCGAAGTCAGGCCGGGCTCATCCTCTACGATCGAACCGGTCCAGTGTGCTGCCTTCGTGCACGTGTTCTCGATCAACCTACTGTCGCCCTGTCCAAGTCACCGCCGCCTATTGTAGCCCCGAGGGGAGGCGAGGTGACGAGAGCAGGCCGGAGAAGACTTCCCAGCGGCGGGCGGGCTGGTCGGCGGTGCCGCCGCGCGACTCCACGAAGCGGCGCACCATGTCACGGCCCAGGTTGTAGTTGATCACGTAGCTGCGGTACTGGTCGATGAAGCCCATGCGCTGGCGCGCGCGCTCGGGCGCCGTGAGCGCGAAGCGCTGCAGCCACTCGGCCGCCTGCTCGCGGGTGATCTCGCCGTCCAGATAGCGGCGGGCGGCCTCGTTGTCGGCGTAGCTCAGCCGGCCCAGCAGCTCGCGCACCTCGGCATACTCGGCGGCCTTCGCCGGGTCGAGCCCGGCGAGCGGGAAGAGCACGTCGCGCTCGAACACCAGCCGCTCGGGCCCGGGGAAAGCCACCTCGATGCCGAAGTTGGCGCTCCCCTCGGCGATCAGCGACTGGGGGCTGAAGAGCGGGTACACCGAGAACTCGGGCCAGCCGCGCTCGCGCACCAGGTGCTGCTCCAGCAGTACGTTGTACACGTGGTGGCCGGGGTAGCCCTCGTGCGCCGCCAGGTCCAGCGCGCGGTCGATGAAGATGGGCAGGTCGGTGTTCACCTGGATCAGGCTGCGCGCGTTGCCCTGGTACCAGTTGTACCCGCTCCACGACTTGCCCGTGACGTACTCGATGGTGAAGCTCTCGTTGGCCGGCAGCGTCACGTGCTGCAGCGTGCGCCGCCGCGCCTCGGCCACCGCCGCGCGGAAGACGGTGTCCAGCCGCTCGCGCGGGATCACGAACCGGCGCCGGTACTGGTCCACCCGCTGCGGCAGCGGCTCGGTGCCGGGGAGCAGGGCGTCCAGGCGGGCGAGCACCTGCTGGAACTCGGCCTCGGGCACGCGCGGCACCTCGGCGTCGTACAGCGCCCGCGCCTCGTCCTGAAAGGTGAGGCGCTGCCCGCCCAAAATGGCCACCCGCGCTCGCAGCGCCTCCAGCTGACGCGTCAGGTAGCGGTGCCGCAGGCGCACCAGCTCGCCCCCGCCCGCCGGCTCCAGCGCCGGCAGCACCCGCAGCAGCGAGTCGGCCCCGGCGCCGATGGCGGCCAGCGGGCGCTTGGCCGCGGCTTCCTCCTGCTGCCAGGCGGGCGGGCCGTAGTAGGCGTCCACGTAGTCGCGGTCGTGCTGCCCCAGCGCCAGCACCAGCCGCGTGTACCGCTCCGCCACCGGCGCCAGCGGATCCGGCCCCTGTGCGCCTGGGGTGGCGGTGCGCGCGGCCGGTGCGCAGGCGGCGACGATGGCGAGGCTGATCAGCGGAATGGCTTTCATGCTGCCCTGAATTGAAGTCCTGGTGGCTGGCGCTGACCGGCGGCTGAAGCCGCAGCAACAACTACGAAAAGCCTCGCAAACTGCGCGAGGCTGTCCAGCGCGGGGCAGCCTCGCGGCTCGGCCTCGCAACCTCTTCGCTCCGCCGGCGCCTCCGATCACCGGTCGCGGTCCAGCATCCCGCCTTCGTGCACGGCGTGGTCGCGCGCGCTGTCCTGCGTGCTCTCGTTGCGCTCGCTCTTCTCGTACTCGTCGCGGATGCGCTGCATCATCTCCTCGCGCCGGTCGAAGAGGCGCTTGGGTGTGCGCGGGGCGTGGTTGTCCAGCGCGTAGGCGGCCAGGATCGGCAGCGCCACGGTGGAATCGAGGTAGCAGACCACGGCGTCGGGGAGCTTGTCGGGGTCGATCTTCCCCCAGCTCACCGCTTCGGCCGGCGTGGCGCCGCTGAGGCCGCCGGTGTCGGGGCGCGCGTCGGTGATCTGCAGGAAGTAGTCGTGCCCGCGCTCGTCGATCCCCATCACCTCCTGGATCTGCGGCTCGGTCTGCAGCGCGAAGTTCTTGGGGCTGCCGCCG
>Ga0247773_1000201_pt1 | contig 28929 bp, 24 predicted proteins | sample UWRJL092311B6_FD_179934 | JGI IMG/M metagenome (GOLD analysis project Ga0247773, IMG submission 179934) | Plant litter microbial communities from Arlington Agricultural Research Station in Wisconsin, United States - UWRJ-L092-311B-6 | ecosystem: Environmental > Terrestrial > Plant litter >... | reverse complement strand
AACACGCTCTCGGCGTCGCCATGGTCCAGCGCCAGCGCCGCAAGCACGTCGAACACCTTCAGGCAGCGGTACGCGTCGTAGCCGGCGGCCAGGCACAGGTTCAGCGCATGCGCGTCGGCCTCACGCTCGCGCTCGGGGCCGTGCAGCATCATCGAGTGCGCGATCATCAGGTTGGTGGCGAGCAGCCGCGCGGGTCCGGGCACGTGGTCCAGCACGCCGCCGATCTCCGCCACGTGGCCCAGGCGCTTGTGGGCGATCTCGTGCGCGATCACGAACGCCACCGCGTCGTCGTCCATCGCCCGGTCCACCAGCGCGCGGGAGATGTACAGGTGGCGGCCGGGCAACACGACCGCCGTCACCTCGGGAATCCACAGGATCACCGTCTCCAGCCGCTCCTCCGCCGGCACGCCCGCCTGCAGCCGCGCGTCGATCCGCCGCGCCTGCTCCACCGCCCACCCGTCGCGCTCGCAGGCGTACGCGTCCACCAGGCGCTGGTGGAGCCACGCGAACGGCGAATCGCCCAGCAGCTCGTCGGGATCGCGCGGGTCCTCGCCGCGCAGGGCCTGGTCGAAGCCGGCGACGGTCTGCTCCGTCACCGTGTTCAGCATGCTGGCCGCCGCCGCCGCGATCAGCGCCAGGATCGCGATCAGCAGCACGATTGGAGGCATCGTCCTCTCCCGTGACAAAGATGAGGGAGGTACGCATCTCGCCGGGCGTAAGTTGCGGGTCTCTGCTGAAGGGGGCGGAGATGCGAAAGGACCGTGCTACGATCTCGCGCCACGTCTCCTTAGCCGCCCGGGAGGCGGGCGGTCTCACCGGTGAACATGGAGCCAGGGAGGAGCACGGAGCCACGGTTCAACCGCACGAGCGCGGGTGGGCGACGATGCGTCTCGCCGCACGCCTGAAGGGCGCCAACTCGCGTATGGACATTGCGTTGAAGGCGGAGCGGACGGCGAGGTCCGGCGGCTCGGCCGATGATCGTTACACGCGAACTCTGGCCGTCGTTACAGGAGGGATGTAGAAATGGAGACGAGGCCGTCACGAAGCCGTTACAATCTCCGTGACAGACAGGCCGGTACGAACCACACCACGCGGACCGGAGCCCGCCGAATGAACCGCACGCGCTGCTTCTCGCTGATCATCCCGGCGCTCCTGGCCGGGTGCGCCTCCACGGCCGCCGTGCAGCGCGAGTCGCTGCTCACCGGCGAAACACCGTCGCGCGAGCGAAGCTGCGGCGTGGCCGCCGAGCCCGCGCACCTCCCCACCGCGGCCGAGCTGGTGGACGTGGATGCGTTCCAGGCGGCCGTGGAGCGCGTCTGGAAGGGCGCGGGAGCGCCGGACGGCTACGTCCTCTTCTCCGTCCGCCACTCGCGCGACGGGGTGCAGGTGCGCCGCGCGGTGCTGGAGAGCACCCTTCCGCGGGAGATGGAAGACACGCTGCAGAAGCTGGTGTACGCCTACCGCCGCCAGGCCCCCGCCGCGCGCGGCGAGTGGGGCGTGCGCATGCGGCTGGACGTGGGGCCGCGGATGGCGCTGCGGGTGGGGCGACGCGAGACGTGCACGCCCCAGCCCCGCGGCTGGGAGTACCGCACCGCCGGCAACTCGTTCGACGTGCGCGAGAACGACGCGTGGAGCGTGAGCAACGCCTCGCTCACCGATCCCTCGGTGGTGTGGGTGCACGTGCAGCTCAACGAGGCCGGCACCGTCACCGACGCGCGGGTGGAGCGCGGCCTCCCGCGGCCCATCTCCGAACAGCGGCTGCTGAACTACGTGCGCACCATGCCCTTCACACCCGCCACCGAAGACGGCTACCCCGTTCCCGGCGAGCTCACGCTCCCGGTGCGGCTTTCGATGGCGAACTGACGCGCTTTCGGGGGATGGCGAGAGGGGCGCCGCGGCCGCCTGGGCCGCGGCGCCCCTTCGCATGGCGACACGATGCGAGCCGGCGCGGTCTTTTCTTTTCGCCACTCGCCCCGTATCGTGTGATGCACGCCCCTGTTACACGCCGCCAGCCCACCGGGAGCCGTCCGCCCGAATGCCGCATCGCCGCACGCCTCGGTTCCGCTCCACCGTCCGCACCGCCGCCGCGCTCGCGCTGGCGGCCGGCGTGGCCGCGTGCGTGCCGCACGTGGGCAGGGGCCCCGGCCCCGCCGGCCCCCCCGAGACGCGGTCGCTGCTGGGCCAGCCGCTGTACGCGCCCGAGCTCCCGCTCGACACGCGCCAGCGCCTCGAGGCGCAGCTCGACAGCGCGCGCCTGGCGTACGAGGCGCATCCAGACGATCCGGAGGCGATCCTCTGGTACGGGCGGCGGCTGGGCTACCTGGGCGAGTACCGCGCCGCGGTGGACCTCTTCACCGAGGGCGTCCACAAGTTTCCGCGCGACGCGCGCTTCTACCGCCACCGCGGGCACCGGCTGATCACCCTGCGCCGCCTGGGCCAGGCGGTGAGCGACCTGGAGCGCGCCGCCCGCCTCACCCGCGGCCGGCCCGACCAGCCGGAGCCGGACGGGCAGCCCAACGCCGCCGGGGTGCCGCTCACCACGCTGCAGGGGAACATCTACTACCACCTGGGCGTCGCGTACTACCTGCGCGGCAGCTTCCTCCCGGCGTCCGCGGCGTTCCGCAACGCGCTGAACCTGGCGCGCAACGACGAGAGCCGCGTGGCCGCCGCCGACTGGCTGTACGCCTCGCTTCGCCGCGCCGGCCGCGCCGCCGAGGCCGAGGCGGTGCTGCAGCCCTTCGCGCCCGGGCTGGCGCTGCGCGAGAACGAGGCGTACTACCGCCGCCTCCTGCTGTACAAGGGTGTCCTTCCGCCCGATTCGCTTCTCGACACCGGCGGCCCCGGCGGCGTGGACGCGGTCACCCTGGCGTACGGCGTGGGGAACTGGCACCTGTTCAACGGCCGCCGCGACGAGGCGGAGCAAATCTTCCTGCGCATCACGCAGGGCGAGAACTGGGCGCCCTTCGGCTACATCGCCGCCGAGGCCGACCTGCGCCGCCTGGTGCGCACCCGCCGCCCCGCCCGCCCCTAGCCCTTCGCGGGACGGAACGAGAACGAGCCGCGGACGAGGTCGCTCTCGTCCGCGGCTTCTTCCGTTCCGTCAGGATCCCGGCCGGCGGTGAACACGGGGATCGGCGGGTGGCACCGGAGGTCACAGGTTTTTCCGTGGCGTCGAACCGTGCTCACCGCGCGCTCCCGTGCTCACCGCCGCCGCAGTCCGTTCAGTGCGATGCCTCGCGGACGCGGTAGAGGCGTCCGTCCAGCACCACCGCCACCTGCTGGCCCAGCGCGAAGAAGCGCGCCAGCGCCGGCGTCTGCCGCAGCAGCGCGAAGTACTCGTCGCTCCCGAACGTCACCGCCGTCTCCGGCAGGCGGGTGGCGGCGGTGATCTCCGCGTCGGTCCACACGCCCTCGCGCAGGTAGAACGTCTTGTCGCCCACGCGCTGCACCGAGGCGGCGTTCCCGTTGTACGCGCCGCTCACCGTGGTGGCGTCCTGCATCTCGCGCGCGGCGCGGCTCTGCTGCACGGCGGCCTGGCCGGTCACCGCCATCGGCGCGGGAGGCGGAGGCGACTCGGCCGCCACGCCGCCGGCCTTGCCGGTGCCGGAGAAATCATCGGCGCTGCCGGGCGCGACGCGGACGCCCCGCGCGCCGGCGGTCACCGGCTGCGGCGCGCGATCGCGGCGGACCACGCCCTGCCCCGTCACCACCACGTCCTGCAGGTTCGCCTGGGCGCGCTCCGCCCCGGGCTCCAGCGCCAGGAAGCTGGTGTACGGCGTCACGATCCCGTGGCGCGTACCCAGCTCCACGATCTCGTCACGCACCTCGCGGCTCTCGCCGTTGCTGCGGATCTGCTCCATCAGCCATCCCACGCGACGGGTGGCCCACAGCCGCGGCAGCCAGTCGTTCTCCTCGGCGCGCAGGGGGAAGCGCTGGCCGGGGTAGCTGTACGTGTGCAGCGGCGAGGCGGTGCCGCTCAACCGCACCGTCACGTCGCGCAGCTCGGTGGCGTTGCGGTAGCGCCCCACGATCGCCAGCTGCGTTCCGCGGAACAGGTCCGGCAGCGCGCGCGGATAGGTGAGGTCGCTGCGCACGGCGCCCATGTCCACCCGCACGTTGGCGAGCACGGGGTGGTTCACCTTGTCGAAGAAGAGCGACACCTTCTGCTCCAGGTCCTCGCGCGGGTCCACGTAGTCGGCCGTGCCGCCGTTCTCGGCGGCCACGCGGTCCAGCAGCCGCGTGTTCACGTCGTACCCCACGCCGAAGGTGAACAGCCGCACCCCGTCGCGCCGCGCGCGCCGCGTGTTCTCCATGATCCTGTCCACCGCGGTGTCGCCCACCGTGGGCAGCCCGTCGGTGAGGAACACCAGCATCCGCGGCCGGGCGGCGTCGCGCGGGAACTGCCCCATCGCCTCCACCAGCGCGTCGTTGATGTTGGTGCCGCCGGCGGGGCGCAGCGCGCCGACCCACTCGGCGCCGCGCCGGCGCCCCGCCTCGTCGGCGCGCACCAGGCCGCTCTCCATCAGGCGCGTGTCGCCGCTGAAGGCGATCACGTTGAAGCGGTCGGCCGCACCCAGCCCGCGGATGCCGTACTGCAGCGCGCGCCGCGCCTTGTCGATCTTCCCCTCGTCCTGCATCGAGCCGCTCACGTCCAGCACGAACACCACGTCCTTGGCCGCGTACTCGCGCGCGGTCGTTTCGTTGGGCGGCGAGATCAGCAGCAGGTAGTACCCGTCCTTCCCCGGCTCGCGGTAGGTGAACAGCGACATCCCCACCTCGCTCGCGCTCGGCGAGTAGAAGAGCTGGAAGTCGCGCCGCTCGGCCCCGCGCGCCGACTCGAACGTCACCCGCGCGCGGCGCTCGGCGTCGCTGCGGCGCACGTCCACCGAGTGGCTGGGCGAGTAGATGGTGCGCAGCGCCTGCCGCCCGCGGATCTCCACCGTCCCGGTCAGCCGCTCCACCGGGCTGGCGTTGCGCCCCACGCCCAGCGGATAGCGGTACGCGACCGTCCCGCCCTCGGCGCGCAGCACCTGCGTGTAGGTGAGCTCCAGCTTCTTGGTGCTGCGCGGGTTGATGGGGAAGATGCTGGCCTGGAACAGCTCCTCGCCCGCGTACTCCAGCAGCCCCGGGTCGCGCCGCCGCCGCACGATCCCGTCGTAGATGCGGCGCGCCTCCTCGCGCGGGCGCACCTCGCCCGCCAGCCGCCGGTCGCCGTCCCAGATGGCGAAGTCGCTGACCGACGCGCCGCGGGGGATGGGGAAGAGGTACGTCCCCTCCAGCGTCACCCCCGTCTCGTTGCGGAAGACCTGGGTGACGTGCGTGGTGGCGACCTGCCCCTCGATGGTGGTCTGGATGTCGACCGATTCCACGGGAAGCGCCAGCCGGCCGCCGGGCGGCACCCAGGGCGTGCGGCAGTCGCGGCAGTCGGGGATGATGATCCCCTGCCCCCTGGCCGGCAGCGCGGCGGCGAGGAGGAGGAGGGTGGTGCCGAGGGTGCGTCTGGGACTCATGAGAAGGGCTCCGCGAGGTGGGTTCCCCGCGTATACCCGCCGTCCACGCCTTCAAGTTCCACGGCAGGCACGCGCGAGACCATGCACCCTGGAACGCGCGAACCCCAGGGAGTCTGCCAGCTAAATAATTAGCACACACGAAGATGCATCCGCCCGCCCGCCGCCTCGCGGGATCACGTCCCCCGAACCGGCCCCCGCCTGAACCATCGACGGATCCAGGAGCAGGACCGCACAGGGAGGAGCAGGGGACGCAGAGGACGCACCACTCACCCATCTCCCCGGTCCCGCAGTTCTCCGCGTCTCCGGTCCTCCGTGTGAGCCCGCAGGCGCAGTTCCGGTGGACGAAGCCGAAATACGCGAAACCGGCCGCCCTCGCGAAGAGGACGGCCGGTCTCACCATTCAGGATTCCAGCGTCTGCCGCCCGGATCAGGGCGCCGGCGGCGCGACCGCGGTCGCCGGCCCCACCTCGGGGCGCGGCACCAGGCCCACCACCTCCACGCCGGCGGCGCGGCTGGCGTCCACCGCCCGCACGATGTCGCCGTAGGTCAGGTTCTCGGCACCCTTCACGAAGATCACCTTGCGCGGCCGCTGCGCGTAGATGTTCCGGAGAGTGGTCTCCAGCGCCGAGATGTCGACCGGCTGCGTGTTGATCGAGTACGCCGGGCCCGGCTTCACCTCGAGAACGATCTGGTCCTCGGGGTTGTTCTGCTGGGCCACCTGGTTCTTGTCCTTCGGCGGCGGCACCTGCACCGACACACCGCGCTGCAGCCCCTGCTGCACCACCATGAAGATGATCAGCAGCACCAGCAGCACGTCGATCATCGGCGTCACGTTGATGTCCGACGTGGGGCCACCCTTCTTACCGCCTACTCCCATCGCCATCGGAGTGCCTCCTTATTGCTTGGCCTTTTGCGCCGGCAGCTCGGTGATCGCGCCGATCCGGCGGACCCCCGCGGCGCGGGCGGCGTCGATGGCGGTGAGGACCTTGTCGTACCCGGCGCCGCCGTCGGCCTTCAGGTACAGGATGTGGTCGTCGGGACGCGTGGCATACGCCTTCTGCAGCTCGGCCGGCAGCTGGTCGGCCGCCACCTTCACCGTCTGCTTCCCTTCGATGTAGAAGAACCCCGCCTTGTCGATGCCCAGCGTGACCCGCTTCTCCTTCTCGGGAGCGGCGGTCTTCGCCTTGGGCAGCACCGCGGTGTAGCCGGCGAGCGCCGGGGTGACCACCATGAAGATGATCAGCAGCACCAGCATCACGTCGATCATCGGCGTGACGTTGATGTCGGCGTTCACGTCCGACTCCACGCCCGCGACGGTTGGCAGGGGGGAGCCGCCGAAGCTGGCGGCCCCGCCGAGGTGTCCCCCAGCCATGGGCTCAGTCCCCGTGGAAGGTGGGGTTGCCGCCCGACGACAGCTCGCGGCGGGCCTGGCGCGTCATCATCCAGTCGATCATCTCGCGGCCGGCGTAGGCCAGCTCCGAGAAGAGCGTGTCCAGGCGCGCGGTGAAGTAGTTGTACAGCCACACCGCCGGGATCGCCGCCACCAGGCCGATGGCCGTGGCGATCAGGGCCTCGGCGATACCGCCCGACACCGCCTCGATGCCGGCGCCGCTCTCGCCCATCCCCATGAACGAGCGGATGATGCCCAGCGTGGTGCCCAGCAGCCCCACGAACGGCGCGGTGGCGCCGATGGTGGCCAGGATCCCCATGCCGCTCTTCAGGTCGTTCGCCAGCAGGATCTGCTCACGTTCCACCGAGCGCTCGCACGAGGTGATCGCGGCGCCCGCGGCGCGCGGGTCCTCGAGGAGCGGCGCGACCTCGCGCAGCGACTCGCCCAGCACGCGGGCCACGTGGCTGCCGGGGTACGAATCGGCGGCGGCCAGCGCCTCGGGGATGTTGTCGTTCTCCAGCGCCTGCGAGAAGATCGGCGCGAAGGCGCGGGTGGCCTTGGCCATCTTGCGGAAGCGCAGCCACTTCGTCACCGCCACCGAAAGCGACACCACGCTCATCAGCGCAAGGAGGATCACGATCCCCTTGTTGAAGGCACCGGTGTCGGCCCAGATCTTGGCGAAATCCATTGCTTGTTTCTCCTCTGCGCTGCCGCGCTTACCTGAGAGTTGCAGTCTTGTCTCGGCGCCTGCCGCGCACCGGCGCGCCGCCACCTCGCACCACCGTTCGGGAGCGGCCGAATGCCGCGCCCCGCTCCAGACGGACCGGCCGTCAGGTTTCCAGCTGGAAGGTCACCGGGAGGGTAACCCACACCTTCACCGAGCGCCCGCCGACCTTGGCCGGGCGGAAGCGCATCCGCTCCACCACGCGCTTGGCGGCATCGCCGAACGCCTCGTGGGTGCTGTTCTCCACCGAGATGCTCTCGGCGTCCACGCGGCCGTCCTCGTTCACGCGCATGCGGATGGTCACGGTGCCGGCCACGCCCGCGTCACGCAGCAGCGGCGGGTAGTTGCGCGACATCTGGCGCGCGACCTCGCCACGGTTGGTCAGCTCGGGCTGCTCCTCCACCGCCGAGAGCTCGTACGTCCCCTCGTCGGCTGGCGCGGTGCGCGCCTCGGTGTTCTGGGCCACGCCGTTGTCCACGCCGTTCGCCACGCCGCCGGCCTTGCCCACGCCCGAGAAGTCGTTGGCGTTGACCGCGGTCTGGTTCGGGTCCGGCGCCTTGATCTCGGTGGGCGGCTGCTCGGGCGGCACCAGCTCCTGGAACCCCTTCACCACCGGCGGCGGAGCCTCGGGCTCGGGCGGCGGCGGCGGGGGCGGCTCCTCGGGCTTGGGCGGCTCGGGCTCCTTGGGCTTGTTCTCCTCGACCTCCACGTAGTCGACGAGCTCCTCGTTCTTCTTCTTGGTCGGGTCGCCGAACCCCGCCTTCCACGCCGCGAGACCAAGCCCGGCGTGAAGCGCGATCGCCAGCCCGATGCTCCATGGTGACCAGAAGCTTCGCTTCCTCCGGTCGAGCTTGTTGAACATGCCGTTCCCCCGGTGGTGTGAACTGCCGTGTGCGCCCGCTCGGCCGGGCACGGCCGCCCCCCGCGGGCCGGCCGACCCCTACAACGCGCGGCTTTCGCCGATTCTGACCCCTCGCCCCCACACCCCGAACAACGCCCGTATCGAACGTTAGATCGAAACTCCGCCACTCACCGGATGGGTGCGTGACGGAGGGATCAGGAGTTCCCCGGGAGTGCGAGAAAGAAGGTGCTTCTGACGCAGGGCCCCAAACTGGAGGCCGCTGAATGCGATGTCAAGCACCTGGCGAGCCCGGTTGCGCGTGATGCCCCCCGCGCGAACCTGCTGCACGTTTCATACTCCCGTGCTCCGGGTGCGGAGCAGGAGAGGCAGAATAAGCGTCATGCAGCGTGCATAACTATACAGCGGCGGAATCGTGCTTGTCTACACGCGCGGCTCGTTCCCGGTTCCGCCTACCGTTATGGCACCAAATCGGTTACGCGACCGTGACGAACCCGCCCGGCCGAAGCCGCTGCTTTCATCCCGCCCCTTCGCTGGCCGGTTTTCATGCACAGGGCGGCCGATTACGTGTGGCAACGGGCATTTCGGCGCACCCGCACTGGACGGCCATCCGCCACGTCATCCGGAGAACCCGGCGCTTTCCACGTCCGCACCGGCGCGCCCGGCGCTCCGATCGAGCCTCCGGGTGTTCAGCCGGGCTGCGACGGCTGATCGACCGGAATGTCTCGCACGGCCACGGTCAGCGCCTGGAAGCAGTCGGGACAGGTGCCCGCGCCCGCGTCGGCGCGCATGATCTCGAGCGCGCGCTCGCGGGGGAGCGCCCCGCGGTAGGGGCGCGCGGCCGAGAGCGCGTCGTACACGTCGGCGACGGCGAGGATGCGCGCCTCGACCGGGAGCGTGCCCGCGGGGATGCCGCGATGGTAGCCGCGGCCGTCCATCCGCTCGTGGTGGGCGCCGGCGACCTCGGCCAGCTCGCGGAAGCGGCCCACGCGGGAAAGGATCTGCGCCGTGTGCTCGGGGTGGCGGCGCACGACCGCCATCTCCGCCTCGGTCAGCTTCGCCGGCTTGTCGAGGATGCGGTTGGATACGCCGAGCTTGCCGATGTCGTGCAGCAGCGCGCCGCGGCGCAGCTCGGCCAGCCGCGCATCGTCCAGCCCCAGCACGCGCCCGGTCTCCACCGCCCAGCGCGCCACCCCGGTGGAGTGGTGATAGGTGTAGGGCGACTTGGCGTCGATCACCTGCGCGAAGGCCTCGGCCACCTGGTCGAGCCGCGCGTCGTCGGCCATCACCACGCGGTCGGGCGGCTCCAGCGCGGCCACGGCGGCACGCGGGTCGCCGGTGGCCAGGGTGCGCCACGGCTCGTCGCCCGCCGCGAGGGAGGCGAGGACGCGCACCAGCTCGGGATCGAACCAGCGGCCCGAGCGGTGGCGGGCCACGGCCACCGCCTCGCCGACGCCGCCCGCCGCGTGGAAGATCTCCACCGTCTGCGCCAGGCAGGCGATGCGCGCCAGGAGCGGGATGTCGTCTCCCGCGGCGCCGTGCGGCTTCCCCGCCCCGTCCCAGTGCTCGTCGAGCGCGTGGATCGCCGCGGCGGTGTCGCCGCTGAAGCCCAGGAGGCGCGCGATGCCGGCGCCGCGCTCGCAGCGCGTCTGCACCATCTCGGTGCCGACGGGGCCGGCGGTGGCGAAGGCGGCCACCCGGCGGACGCGCTCCGCCACTCCGGAGCCGGCGCCGGCGTTGCGCGCCACGTGGACGAAGGCGTCCCACCCCCGGCTCCAGTCCACCATCTTCCAGGTACGCTTGACGGTGAGGTCGTCGGCCGCGAAGAGCTCGCAGGTGCGCGCGGCGTTGCTGCTGCACCCGGCGTCCTTCAGCAGCAGCGCGTAGAAGAGGGAAGACAGCGTCGCATCGTCCAGCCCCAGCTCGCGGCCGATGCGCATCCCGATCAGGCAGCTGCGCACGGCGTGCCCCTCCGTCTGCCCCTCGGTGAGGTCCAGCGCGTACGAGAGCGCCGAGATCACCTCGGAGAGCCGGATCTCGGCGTGGTCCAGGCCGGATGGGGCGATGGGGATCACCACGTGTCCCGGATCGGCATCGACGGACGCGGGCGAGGGGAGAGTCGCATCACGCCTGGGAGATACGACGGCCGACGGCCTGGCGGACTCACCGCGCGCCCCCGGCCGGCGGCGTGGCGCGGTGCTTCTTCCACCAGCGCTCCAGCCCGGCGGCCATCATCGGATAGGGGACGGTGAGCTCGTAGGCGTCGGCCGCGGCCTGGCTCCCGGTGGCGGCGAGGATCTCGCCGGTGGCGTGCGCGGCGGTGGCGGCGGCGAGCGCGCGGCCGGTGACGCCCGCGGCGGCCTGGCGCGCCATCCACGCCTCCCACCCGCGCAGCCGGGCGGCGAGGTCGTCCAGGTGCCACGCCGGGTCGCCGATCCCGCCGAAGTGCGTCAGCAGCAGCATCTCCGGCCGCAGCTCGCGCAGCCGGGCGAGGCTGCGGTGCCAGGCGTCCAGGTCGATGTCCGGCGGCGGCGTGGGCGCGGTGACGTACGGCAGGCGATCGACGCGAATCCCCCCGACGTCGCCGGTGAAGACGACGTTCGCACCGGGATCGTGGTACGCGTGGTGGTGGATGGCGTGCCCCGGCGTGTCGACCGCGCGCAGCCGCCGCGTGCCGACCCGCACCTCCGCGCCGTCTTCGAGCACGACCAGCCGGTCGCGCGGAACGGGAACCATCTCGCCCCAGAGCGTGTCCATCATCGCCCCGTACAGCTGGCTGGCGCTGGCGATCAGGCGGCTGGGGTCGGCCAGGTGCGCGGCGCCGTTGGGGTGCACGTGCACGCGGGCGCCGGGCGCGTGGCGCAGGAGCGCGCCGGCGCCGCCCGCGTGGTCCAGGTGGATGTGCGTGACCAGGATGTGCGTGACCTCGGCCGGCTCGCGGCCGATGGCGCGGATCCCGTCGAGCACGGCGCCCAGGGTGCTGGTGGGGCCGGTCTCCACCACCGCCAGCCCGTCGCCGCCATCCAGCAGGTACGACGCGACCTGGCCGGGATGGCCGTTCCAGCCCAGGTCGATACGGTGGATGCCGGGGGTTTCTTCGTGAAGCACGAGAGTGCGAAAGTGCGAGAGTACGAGAGTGCGAACGTGCCGGGGCGCCGGGGACGGTGCGCGTCCGGAACTCCGCTCGGCGGCCGGGTGTCGCATCCGGCCGACGCGGCGGCGGAGTGGCCCGGGAAGCGTGAGCGGGCGAGATTGGGGCCATGAGCGAATCCGGGGGGAAAGCTAGCGCGGCCGGGGCGCCCGACCAAGCGCCGGGGTTGCGCCGCGTGCTGGGGCTGCGCGACGCCGTGGGGATCGGCTTCGGCGCCATCGTGGGCGCGGGGATCTTCGTGGTCACCGGGCTGGCGGCCGGGATCGCCGGGCCGGCGCTGCTGCTGGCGCTGCCGCTGGCCGCCATCGCCGCGGCGGCGAACGCGCTGAGCTCGGCGCAGCTCGCGGCCGAGTACCCGCAGGCCGGCGGCACGTACGAGTACGGCTACCGCGTGCTGCACCCGTGGGCCGGCTTCGCGGCCGGGTGGATGTTCCTGGCCAGCAAGACCGCCGCGGCGGGAACGGTGGGGCTCGGCATCGCCGCGTACCTGGAGCGGTTCGCGCCCGGGCTCCCCGGGCGCGCCGTCGCCCTGGCCGCCATCGCGCTGTTCACGGCCGTGAACGCCATGGGGGTGCGCAAGTCGAGCGTGGTGAACCTGGCGATCGTGGGGGTGTCGGCGCTGGCGCTCGCCGCGTTCGCGGCGGTGGGGCTCGCGCGGTTCGATGCGGCGCACCTGCGGCCGTTCGCGCCCGCCGGGGCCGGCGGCGTGCTGCGGGCGGCGGCGCTCCTCTTCTTCGCCTACACCGGCTACGCGCGCGTGGCCACCCTGGGCGAGGAGGTCCGCGAGCCTCGGCGCACCATCCCGCGGGCGATCCTGATCACCGTCGCCTCGGTCTCCGTGCTCTACCTGCTGGTCGCGATCGCGGCGGTGGGCGGCGCGGGGGCGCCGGTGCTCGCGCGGACCGGCGCGCCGCTGGCCGAGGCCGCGCTCGCCATGCGGGTGCCCGCGCTGGAGCCGGTGATCGCGGCGGCGGGCGTGTGCGCCATGCTGGGCGTGCTCCTGTCGCAGCTGCTGGGGCTGAGCCGGATGGTGTTCGCCATGGCGCGCAGGGGCGACCTGCCATCGCGGCTTTCGGCCGTCGACGCGCGGACGGGGGCGCCGGTGCGCGCGGTGCTGCTGGTGGGCGCGGGCGCCGCGCTTGCGGCGGCCTTCGGCACGCTGGCGGCCATCGTCCCGGCGGCGAGCTTCGCCATCCTCCTCTACTACGCCATCGCCAACCTGGCCGCGCTGCGGATGCCGGCGGAGACGCGGCTGTATCCCCCCTTCGTTCCCCTCGTGGGCCTGGGCGCCTGCCTGCTGCTGGCCGCGTCACTGGCGCCGTGGACGATCGCGCTGGGCACCGGCGTGCTGGCGGCGGGGTTCGCGGTGCGCGCGCTGGTGCGGGCACTCGCTCCCGCGCCAACGGGCGATTAGATTCGGACCATCCCCTCGCGCCCGCGCGGCGCCAGAGGGGCCCGCATCTCCCCGCCGCGGCACCGACATCACTCCGCTCCGCCCGCTCATGCCGACCCAGACCGCGCCCGCCGTGGCGTCGAAGACCGTCGCGTACGCGCTCAACGACCGCCAGGTGGACATCGAGACCCCCGAGCACGTATCGGTGGGGTACGAGCTGGCCGACCTGGGCTCGCGGTTCACCGCCATGCTGATCGACCAGCTGGTGATGACGGTGGTGGCGATCGTGATCTGGCTGGGCGCGCTGGCGGTTGGCGTGGCCGGCGCGGCGAGCGGCGTGGGGAGCACCAACGGGGCGATGGTGCTGTTCGCGCTGGTGATCGGCCTGGGCTTCCTGGTGTCGTTCGGCTACCGCGTGTACTACGAGGGGTTGCGCGACGGGCAGACGATCGGGAAGAAGGCGATGAAGATCCGCGTGGTGCAGGACGGTGGATTTCCCATCACCCTGCGCGCCGCGGCGATCCGCAACCTGCTGCGGCTGGTCGACATGCAGCCCGTGGCGACCTGGGGGATCGCGGCGATCGCCATGATGCTGCACTCGCGCACCAAGCGCCTGGGCGACATGGCCGCCGGCACCGTGGTGGTGCGCGACCGCACCGGCCAGGCGATCCCCGAGGAGCACGTGCCCGACACCGCCGCCGCCGTGGGGCGGCCGCTGCTGGGCGACCAGGAGTTCGGCGCGCTGGCGATGTACGTGGCGCGGCGCGCCACGCTGGACTTTCCCGTGCGGATGCAGCTGGCGGGCACGCTGCTGCAGCGGCTGGACGCCCGCGTGGGCCCCGACCCGCGCCGCGCGCAGATGACGGCCGACCAGTACCTGGGCCTGCTGCACGACGAGGAAGGAGTGCGCCGCCGCGCGGCCGGCGCCGGCGGACGCGCCGGCTCCGGGCAGGCCACCGCCCTCTTCCGCCGGCAGAAGCCGCTGTGGGCCGAGTACGACCGGATGGTGGAGGAGGCGCGGGGGAAGGGGCTGGCCGCGATGGGCGAGACGCGCGTCTCGCGCTTCGCCGGGCTGTACCGCGAGCTGGCGGCCGACCTGGCGCGCGCCCGCACCTACGGCGGCTCGCCCGAGCTGCTCTTCACCCTGGAGCGCTCGGTGGGCGCCGGGCACAACCTGCTCTACCGCGCGCCGGCCAGCCGCTGGATCGGCTTTCGCCGCTGGCTGCTGGGCGGCTTTCCCGCGCTGGTGCGCAAGCGGTGGAAGCCGGTGGCGGTGGCCGCCATGCTGCTGTACCTCCCCGCCGTGCTGACCTTCGCGGCGGTGCGGAGCGACCCCGCGCTGGGGCGGCGGCTGGGCGGCCCGGTGATCCTGGAGCGCGCCGAGGCGGCCGAGCGCCGCCAGGCCGAGGGGAAGGGGTACATCAACGCCGAGGAGGAGGGCGGCTCCGCCTTCCTGTTCAGCTACATCGCCAGCAACAACATCAAGGTGGCGTTCGGCGCGTACGCCGCGGGGATCACGGCGGGCGTCGGCACGGCGCTGATGCTGGTGTTCAACGGGGTGTCGATGGGCGCCGCCACCGGCGTGTTCGCCAACTTCGGCCAGAGCCTGTACCTGTGGTCGTTCCTGCTGGTGCACGGCGCCATCGAGCTCACCGCCATCTGCATCGCCGGGGGCGCGGGGCTGTGGCTGGGCTCGGCCTTTCTCCTTCCCGGGCGGATGACGCGGCGCGAGGCGCTGGTGAAGCGCGGGCTGGAGTCGGTGTCGATGATCGGCGGGGTGGCGGCGATGCTGGTGGTGGCCGGGATCTTCGAGGGCTTCGTCTCACCCTCGCACCTGCCGACCGCGGCGAAGCTGTCGATCGCGGCGTTCCTGGCGGTGGGGCTGATCATCTACCTGGCCCTGGCCGGGCGCGACGAGGGCGCGCGGATGGCCGCGGAGGCTGCGGGAGAGCGGTAGCGGGCCTCGCCGAGGCAACCGCACACCCCCTCCCCCAACCGCCAGCGGGAGGTGTGTCGTCGGGGATCCGCGCGTGGAGTCACGATCGATCGTATGCGAAAGCGCCCGCTCCGGGGAGATCCGGGGCGGGCGTTCTGCGTCGGGGAAGAGCGTTGGGCGACGTGCCGTCCTCGCGTTTGCACCGGCGAGCCGCGGAGATGCTCGCGAGGGCGTCGGCGAAGCGGACGTCGGGCCGTCGTAGCCGCGGATTCATCCGCCCCCGGAGGGGCGGAGATCGCGCGCAATCCTCGGTCGCCGCAGGCGGTTGCGTGAGGGATGCGCGCCCGGAGGGCCGGGACGGCGCCGCGCGAGAGTAGAGCCGGAGGAAGCGAGGTGATGCATGGCGCGGCGGTGGCCCGGCTGCGTTGGGCACAGTCGTACCGTGCCCTACGCAGCGCGCAGCCCGGCCCGGAGCGCAGCGGAGGGACACGCCCGAACCCGCTGTCGCAGTTGCAGTTGCCGTTGATCGCTCACCGCCGTGGTGCCGAAGACCGCCGGACTCAAGCCCCGGCGGAGGCGAGCGCGGGCGCCTCGGTGTGCAGCGGAAGGCTGACGATGAAGGTGGTGCCGCGGCCCAGGGCGCTCTCCACGTCGAGCCGCCCGGCGTGCCCCTCCACGATCTCGCGGCAGATGGCGAGGCCCAGGCCCATCCCCTTCCCCTTGGTGGAGACGAAGGGCTGGAAGACGCGCTGCAGGTTCTCGGGGGCGATCCCCGGGCCGTTGTCGGTGACGCGGACCTCGGCGTTGCCGCCCTGCCGCGCCACGCGCACCCGCAGCCGCGGCGGCTCGTCCTGCCCCTCCATGGCCTCGCGCGCGTTGCGCACCAGGTTGTCGAACACCTGCCGCAGGTAGTACGCGTCGCCGTACACGGTGGTCTCGGCGAAGTCCGCCGCGTCGACCGTGAGCCCGGTGCCCAAGGCCTCGCGCGCCTCCACCTCGGTGACCTGGCGCACCAGGTCGTCCAGCCGCACGGGGCGCCGGTTGAGGGTGCGGCGGGCACCGCTGGCGTACACCGAGAGCTCCTCGAGCATGGACACCAGCCGCTGGCTTTCGCCCACGATGGCCTCGCACACCTCGCGGCGCTGGTAGGCCTCGCTCACGATCCGCTCGTCCTGCAGGATGTCGGCGTGCAGGACGATGGTCTGCAGCGGGTTCTTGATCTGGTGCAGGATGCGCGCGGTGGCGGTGCCGATGGCGGCGAGCTTCTCTTCCTCGGCGCGGCGCCGGTCGCCCCGCCGCAGCAGGGTGATGACCACCGCGAAGGCGAACACCACCACGCTGATCACCACGATCACGCTCACGCTGTACACCTGGAAGTCCGGCGGGGCGGGCGTGGTGGCTTGCAGCATCATGGACGGGCGCCGGGTCCGGAGGGCGGCGCGATGGAAGGGTTCAGGGGGGCGGCTCAGTCGTCGGCCGAATGATCGTCGGTGCGCGAGACCGAGAAGGCGATGATCTCGCCGGTGTCTTCGCCATCGGGAACGATGGTCTCCACCACGATGCGGCGCACCACGTGGCGTGGATCGTCCAGGCTGACCTCGAAATCCAGCCCCAGCTCGGGCGCGCTGATGTGCGTGCGCACCTTGCGGCCGGGCTCCTGCGCGGGCGGCTCGGGGTTGCGCACCAGCGTCTTGGTGCTCTGCCGGCCGGTATCGAGCTCGCGGGTCACCTTCACGTGGCGGAACCAGTCCGGCTGGTAGCCGATCACGTAGGTGCGGCCCCGCTGGTCTTCTCCCCGGCCTTCGCGGTTGTGGCGTGCCATGGCTCCCTCCGGGTGTTCGGTACCCTGTGGGCCGACTGGATTTTGTCGAAATGTCCCCCAGGCGCACCCTTCCTGTCAAGGAGCGGACCGTAACGCCCGCCGCCGTCCAAACGCGTCCCGGGCGCGCGCATAGTGCGTTGAATTCAGATGGTTTCGCACCTCGAGCCACCCTGGACTGCCGCGCTGAAGGGCATCGTATCCGTCAAAGCTTCGCCCCACCCGCGCCGCAGAGTGGGACACGGGCGGGCCTACGAGCCCGGCGTGCGCACACGAATCAGCCCCTTAGAATCGCAGGCGCCGCATGCTTGCTTCTGCTCCGGACGGATTCTGCTCGCGCCGTTTGCGGCGAACATGGGTGATCTTCCCGTCGCCCGGGGTTGATGAAGATCGGGTGATGCGTTCCGTCGGGCACCGGGGCGCCATTACGTAGAGCGGAATGGTCCGGGCGGATCTCCCCGACTGTCCCGGCCGGACGGGGCGCGATAGATTGCGCGCCCCGATCCCCCGAACAACCAGCGAACCGGGCAGCTGATTCATGGACCTGAGCGGAGTGTTCGCCCCCGTCACCACGCCGTTCGATGCCGTGACGGGCGATGCCGACGCGGTGGCGATGCGCGCCAACCTGCGGCGCTGGCTGCAGGCGCCGCTGGCCGGCGTGGTGCTGTTCGGCAGCACCGGCGAGGGGCCGCTGCTGGACGAGGACGAGAAGACCCGCCTGACCGAGAGCTGCCGGCCGCTGGTGGATAGCGGGCGGCTGCTGCTGGCGGGAACGGGCGCGGAATCGACCCGCGCCACCATCCGCGCCACCCGCGCCGTGGCCGAGGCGGGCGCCGACGCCGTGCTCGTTCAGCCGCCCTCGTACTACCGCCCGGCGATGACGCCCGAGGCGCTGCGCGACCACTACACCGCCGTGGCCGACGCCTCGCCGGTGCCGGTGATCCTGTACCAGGTGCCGCCGCGCTTCAGCACCATCGAGCTCCCCGCTGGCCTGGTGGGCGAGCTCGCGAAGCACCCCAATGTGATCGGCATCAAGGACAGCCACGGCGACCTGAAGGCGATGGCGGCGCTGGTGGATGCCTGCGGAAAGAACGCGCAGGTGCTGGCCGGGAGCGGCGCCGTGCTCTACGGCGCGCTGGAGACCGGCGCCGTGGGCGGCATCCTCGCCATCGCGCTGCTCGCGCCCTCGGAGTGCGCCGCGCTCCGCCAGGCCTTCGCCGAGGAGCGCTTCGCCGACGCGGGGCGCATCCAGGAGCGGCTGGCGCCGCTGCACCGCGCCATCGTGGCCGACCTGGGGAACCCCGGGATCAAGGCCGCGCTCGACGAGCTGGGGATGCACGGCGGCCTCCCGCGCCCGCCCATCAAGCCGCTGCGCGAGAAGGATCGCCCCAAGGTGCGCGAGGCGCTGGCCGCCGCGCACCTGTTGCAGGCCACGTCCGCGTGACGCATCCGCCGACGTGAGCCCGTGGGGATCGTCAGCGCCACTCGCATCGTCACCTCGCTCTCCACCTCGCGCCGATCGTCCGCCGGCAGGCGGACCGAGGGGCGGATCCGGGTCTCCGGGGCCGCCCCTTCGTCTCACGAGCGCGTACGATTCCCCGCATCCCATCCTCCCGCGTCCCCACGACCCGATCGCCAGCCGCCCATCATCTTGCCGCGCGATCGTCCGTCACCCGTCGTCACGTCACCGCGGCGGAACAGCGGCGAGGCAGGGTGGCGCATCCCCCCGATGTCACGCCGTTCGCGGTTCAGCCAACTGCGTCGTCGGTGGATCGCGCGCATCCCGCGATCTTGGCGCTCTATGCGGGGTCTGGATGCTCGCGGACGTCGTTGAACGGCTCGTTCTCGGTAGATGAAGAGCGCACAGGGACCCGGGGTGTCCACTTTCAAAAAACTGATGCACTCCACCGGGCGCCGCCTGGCAGTGCCCTTCGGCCGCGTGATCGAGGGGTGACCGCACCGCTGGATGCGGTGTAGCAAATGGAAGGGGAAGCGAGGCGGACGACCCGTGCGGAGGAGGGGAAAAGCGGCCGCGCGCGCCGCAATCGCGCGTGGCGGGGCGCCGAAGTGAGGCGTGACGTTGCTCCCCGCGTGCGGGCGGAGTAACTTTCAGCGTTTTCGAGCCACGGCGCGGAACGGGAAGTGCGGTCCGGGGCCCCGCTTCGGGCCCGTCCCCGCGTCTCCGCTGGCCATCGCGTTCGAGTCCATGGGCGAGCCATGCGCCCGGGAGATGTTGTGATATTATGAGCACCCAGGCACCCGAGGCTCCCGTGACCGGCGGCTACGCGCCGGCCGGCAAGGACAACGGGATCGTCAAGAGCAAGGGGAGCGTGAACCTGCCGCGCCCCGAGGGGCGCGAGCCGGTGCAGCACCGCGCGCGCAAGCCCGAGTGGCTGAAGGTGCGCGCGCCCGGCGGCGAGAACTACCTGCGGCTCAAGGGGCTGATGCGCTCGCAGGGGCTCCACACCGTCTGCGAAGAGGCGCACTGCCCCAACATCGGCGAATGCTGGGAGAGCGGCACCGCCACCTTCATGATCCTGGGCGACGTCTGCACCCGCGCGTGCAAGTACTGCGCGGTGGCGCACGGGCTCCCCACGGAGCTCGACTGGGACGAGCCGCGGCGCGTGGCCGATTCGGTGGCCACCATGGGGCTGGAGCACGCGGTGATCACCTCGGTGAACCGCGACGAGCTGGGCGACGGCGGCGCGGCCATCTACGCCGAGTGCATCCGCCAGATCCGCGAGCGCGTGCCGGGGTGCACCATCGAGGTGCTGATCCCCGACTTCAAGGGGAACGAGGCGGCGCTCCGCACCGTGGTGGAGGCGCGGCCCGACATCCTGGCCCACAACATCGACACCGTGGAGCGGCTGTCGAAGCACATCCGCCCCGGGGCGCGCTACTGGCGCTCCATCTCGTTCCTGGGCGCCGTCAAGCGGATGAACCCGCGGCAGCTCACCAAGAGCGCCATCATCCTGGGGATGGGCGAGACGCCCGACGAGGTGCGCCAGAGCATGCGCGACCTGCGCGAGGCGAGCGTCGACATCCTCACGCTGGGGCAGTACCTGCGCCCCAGCGAGCACCACGTGCCGCTGGACCGCTGGGTCACCCCCGACGAGTTCCGCAGCTGGAAGGAAGTGGGCGAGGGCGAGCTGGGCTTCGGGCACGTGGAGAGCGGGCCGCTGGTGCGCTCCAGCTACCACGCCCGCGAGCAGGCCCGCACCATCGACCCCGACGGCCCCGGGCGCATCACCGAGATCGTGGAGGCCGACGCGGCCGAGGGCGCGCGCATCGACGCCGCCGAGGCGGCGATCCGCGCCACGCTGGTGAAGCCGCCCGCACCCCGGCTGGTGCAGATCGGCGGGCTGTGAGCGGCAAGCGCCCGCCCCGCATGCCCAACGTCGACCCGGCGTTGCTGAAGGCGGTGGAGCGGGCGCTCCGGCGCGAGAAACCGGGCATCGGCAAGTCGCCGGCGGACGGCGGCGCGGACGAGACGGAAACGAAGGGCGAGGCGAACGGCGGCAGCGGGCACGGCGGAGAGGCCGACGAGGAGCAGTCCATCCTCTCCACGCCTTCACGGGAGGGCACCGTGCCGTTCGATTACCGCACCATCAGGCCGCGGACGTACCTGCTCCGCGAGCGCGCCGCTGAAGAACGCAGCGAATTCTTCGACGGCCACCTGGTGGCCATGTCGGGCGCGTCGCTGGCGCACGGCGTGATCGCGCAGAACATTGCGTCGCACCTGTACTTCCGGCTCGGCGACGGGTGCAGCGTGGTGCAGAGCGACCTGAAGGTGCGGTCGGCCAAGGCCAACGCCTTCATGTATCCCGACGTGGTGGTGGTCTGCGGCGCGCCGGGGTACATCGACCGCGCCCGCGACGTGGTGACCAACCCCACGGTGATCTTCGAGGTGCTGTCGCCCAGCACCGAGCGGCACGACCGCACCACCAAGGCGGCGGCTTACCGGCGGGTGGAGTCGCTGCGTGCGTACGTGCTCGTATCGCAGAAGGAGCCGCGGGTGGAGGTGTACACCCGCGACGCCGGCGGCGGCTGGAGCTGCGCCGTCTACCAGCAGTACCACGACACGGTGCCGCTCCCGGCCATCGGCTGCGAGCTGACGCTGGCCGAGATCTACCGGAGCCTGATCCCGGCGGCGGCGGCCCGGCCGCCGGGCACACCCTGGACGGACCCCGCGAACCCGTAAGACAGACGTTCACGGTTCGAGAGAGATACCATGCCCGAGACCAAGACCCGCAAGCCCGACGCGCGCGCCGCGCAGCCGCAGGACGGCTCCGCGCAGGAGCCCGCCCGCAAGAAGACCGACGCCGAGCGCCTGGAAGGCTTCGAGCGCGAGCAGCTGCGCAAGATGATGTGGGACATGCTCCTGGCCCGCCGCTTCGAGGAGAAGGCGGCCGAGAGCTACGCCCTGGGCAAGATCGGCGGCTTCTGCCACCTGTACATCGGGCAGGAGGCGGTGGCCGTGGGCGCCATCCACGCGCTGCGCGACGACGACTACGTGATGACCGCGTATCGCGAGCACGTGCACGCCATCCAGAAGGGGATCACCGCCAACGCGGTGATGGCCGAGCTGTACGGCCGCGCCGACGGCTGCAGCGGCGGCAAGGGCGGCTCCATGCACATGTTCAGCGCCGAGCACAACTACCTGGGCGGCCACGGCATCGTGGGCGGCCAGATCCCGCTCGCCCTGGGCGTGGCCTGGAAGATCAAGTACAAGAAGGAAGACCGCGTGATGCAGGTGTACTGCGGCGAGGCCGCGGTGAACCAGGGCGCCTTCCACGAGAGCCTGAACATGGCCGCGCTCTGGAAGCTGCCCATGGTGCTGATCGTGGAGAACAACCGCTTCGGGATGGGCACCGCCTGGGAGCGCGCCGCCTCGCTGTACGACATCTACCAGAAGGCCACCGCCTACGCGATGCCGAGCGCCGTGGCCGACGGGATGGACGTGCTGGACTGCTACCGCGTGGCGATGGAGGCGCACGAGCGTGCCCGCAGCGGCGGCGGCCCCACCCTGATCGAGGCGCGGACCTACCGCTACGTGGGCCACTCGATGAGCGACCCCGTCTCGGGCGTGTACCGCACCAAGGAAGACGTGGAGAAGGAGCGCGCCAACGACCCCATCACCCTCTTCGCCGACCTGCTGTCGCGCAACGACATCCTGAGCCAGGCGGAGCTGGAGGAGATGGACGCCGAGGTGAAGAAGATCTCCGAGGAATCGGCCGAGTTCGCCGAGAAGTCGCCCGAGCCCACGCTCGACCACGTGTACACGGACATCTACTCGACCGAGGACGTCAACGGACGCCTCTACTTCGACATGCGGGGGGAACGTTAACGATGGCGGTGATCACGTATCGCGAGGCGCTGAACGAGGCGCTCGCCGAGGAGATGGAGCGCGACCCGGACGTCTTCCTGATGGGCGAGGAAGTGGGCGTGTACAACGGCGCGTACAAGGTGTCGAAGGGGCTGCTGGAGCGCTTCGGCGAGATGCGCGTGGTCGACACGCCGATCACCGAGCTCGGCTTCGCGGGGCTGGGGGTGGGCGCGGCGATGACGGGGATCCGCCCGGTGATCGAGTTCATGACCTGGAACTTCGCCATCCTGGCGTTCGACCAGATCTTCAACTCGGCCGCCAAGATGCGCTCCATGAGCTCGGGCCAGTTCAAGATGCCGCTCACCTTCCGCGGGCCCACGGGCGCGGCGCTGCAGCTGGCGGCGCAGCACTCGCAGGCGCTGGAGAGCCAGGTGGCGCACTACCCCGGCGTCAAGGTCGTCGTCCCCGGCACCCCGGCCGACGCCAAGGGGCTGCTGAAGGCCGCCATCCGCGACGACGATCCGGTGTGCGTGTTCGAGGGGGAGATGCTGTACAACCTCAAGGGCGAGGTCCCCGAGGATGACGATTTCATCATCCCGCTGGGCGTGGCCGACCTGAAGCGCGAGGGGAGCGACGTCTCCATCATCACGCACGGCAAGATGATCCACACGGCGCTCCAGGCCGCGGCGAAGCTGGAGAAGGACGGGATCCAGGCCGACGTGCTGGACCTGCGCTCGCTCCGCCCGCTGGACACCGACGCCATCCTGGCCACCGTGGCCAAGACCAACCGCGTGGTGCTGCTGGAAGAGGGATGGCCCCACGGCGGGATCACGGCGACCGTGGCCGCGCTGATCCAGGAGGAGGCGTTCGACATGCTCGACGCGCCGATCCTGCGCGTGACGCAGGCCGACGTGCCGATGCCCTACGCCAAGGCGCTGGAGAAGGCCGTGAAGCCGAGCGTGGAGATGGTGATCGAAAAGGTGAACCGGGTGCTGTACCGATAAAGGGAGTGCGAAGGTACGAACGTGCGAACGTGCGAGAGAGATTCTCCACTGTCGCACTCTCGTACTCTCGCACTCTCGCACTTTTCAGCCGAGAGTCGATATGGCGACGAAGGTCTACATGGAAGCCCTTTCCCCCACCATGGAGGAGGGGCGGCTGGCCACCTGGCTCAAGAACGAGGGCGACCAGGTCAAGGAAGGCGACGTTCTGGCCGAGGTCGAGACCGACAAGGCCACCATGGAGCTGGTGGCGCGCGGCTCCGGCGTGCTCCGCAAGCGGATGATCGCCGAGGGCGACACCGCCAACGTGGGCACCGTGATCGCCGTGATCGCCGGCGCCGACGAGGACGTGTCGGCGCTGACCGGCGGCGCCGAGGCGGCGGCCAGCCAGGACAAGGGTGGCGAGTCGGCTTCGTCGGCCGAGCAGAAGGCGCAGGCGGCGGCCGGGAGCGACGTGGGCCAGGGCGCGGCGGCGGTCGCGGCGGCCGGCCCCACCGAGCAGGACCAGGCCGAGCGCGGCACGCCGGGCGAGGCCACGCCCGCAGGCGCGGCCCCCACGCCCACGCCCGACCGCGGCACCACCGCGCCCGCCACGGGCGACCGCTCGATCGCGCCCACGGGCGACGACGCCGACGCGTCCGGCTCCAACGGCCGGGTGAAGGCGAGCCCGCTGGCGCGGAAGATCGCCAACGAGGCGGGGATGCAGCTGGGCGGCGTGCAGGGCTCCGGCCCCGGCGGCCGCATCGTGAAGCGCGACGTGGAGGCGGCGATCTCGGGCGGCGGCGCGCAGGCGCAGGCTCCCGCGGCGCAGGCCCAGGCGCCCGCGCAGCCGGCGGCGGATGCGCAGGCCGAGGCGCAGGCTCCGCGGGCGGCCGCGGCTCCCGCGGCGGGCGGCTATCACGACCAGCCGCTTTCGCAGATGCGGAAGACGATCGCCAAGCGGCTCACGCAGTCGATCGGCCCCGTGCCCCACTTCTTCCTCACCATCGAGGTGGACATGGGCGAGGCGGCCAAGCTGCGGGCGCGGATCAACGAGCGCTTCAAGGACCAGGGGGTCAAGGTCAGCCCCAACGACCTGATCATCAAGGCCGTGGCCGCGGCGCTGCGCAAGCACCCGTGGGTCAACGCCGCCTGGACCGGCGACGCCATCCGCTTCCACGACGGCGTGCACATCGGCGTGGCCGTGGCGGTGGACGAGGGGCTGATCACGCCGGTGATCAAGGACGCCGACCGCAAGGGCGTGGGCGAGATCGCCGGCGAGGTGCGCGAGCTGGCCGGGCGGGCCCGCGAGAAGAAGCTGAAGCCCGACGAGTACACGGGCTCCACCTTCTCCATCAGCAACCTGGGGATGTTCGGGATCGAGGAGTTCACCGCGGTGATCAACCCGCCCGAGGCGGCGATCCTGGCGGTGGGCGCCATCACCCCCAAGGTGGTGGTGGACGAGGCCGGCGACATGGCCGTGCGCCAGCGGATGCGGATGACGCTCAGCTGCGACCACCGCGTGATCGACGGCGCGACCGGCGCGCAGTTCCTCCAGACGCTGAAGAGCTACCTGGAAGAGCCGATGCTGATGGTGGCCTGAACCGTCACCTCGATCGACACGAAAGCCCCGGCCGGGAGATCCCGGCCGGGGCTTTCGTGCGTCGTCTCAGAACGGCTCGTCGCCCGTGTCTCTCAGGGTGGGGAACACACCCTTGATGCAGATGCAGTAGCGCGATCCCGGGGGTGCCAGCTCGGTGTAGTCCGGCAGCGCGAACACTTGCACGCCGTTGCCGCCGAAGCGGTTGCCGATCAGGGTGAACAGGGGGATGTTGCTCTCGACCGAAAGGAGCCGGCCGTTGCACTCGGCCCAGTCCCTGGGGAAACGTTCAAACGGGAACAGGGCGATCTGGCCGAGGAGGTAGTCCATTTCGTAGCCATGTGCGTGGGGAGGGCGGGAACCGCGGAGGATCGCGAGCAGCTTAGCGCCGCGGGCCACGGGAGGACAAGAACGCCGCGCCGCGCATGCGGAACCGGTCTTGCGAATCCCCGGGGTGGGCCCTGCCGTACGGACGGCGGGTAGGTCCGACCGACCGGGCCGCGCGGGATGCGGCCGTGGGGGCACCTTGCAGGTGGATCAAAACCGATGCGCATCTCCAACCTTCTTCTCCTCCCGCTGCTTGCGATGGCGGCCACCACCACCGGCGCGGCCGCGCAATATCGCCAGACGTCGTCGAACGAGGGCGGCGCGCGGACCATGCGCGTGCGCTCGCAGGCGCTGGCGCAGGGTGGCTACGCGGTGGTTGTGAACCTGGACGAGAACCGGCTCTACTTCGCCAAGGGGCGCCGCGTGCTCTGGTCGGCGCCGGTGGGGACGGGAACGGGGCTGCGGCTGGAGAGCGACCGCGACGCGTGGGAGTTCCACACGCCCACCGGCGTGTACCACGTGACGCACAAGGCCCGCGAGCCGGACTGGATCGCGCCGGACTGGTATTTCCTGGAGCATGGGCTGCGGGTGCCGGGGCAGAACGATCCCAGGCGGCGCTTCACCCGCGGGCTGGGCGCGGCGGCGGTGTACATCGGCCAGGGGCTGGCGATCCACGGCACCGACAAGCCGGAGCTGCTGGGGCGCCGCGTGAGCCACGGCTGCATCCGCCTGAGCGACGCCAACGCGCTGCGCCTGTACCACGACGTGCAGCCCGGCACCGAGGTGGTGATCGTCGGCGGCGACGCCGAGGTCGACGAGACGCCCGCGCCCAACGTGCGCCGCTCGCGCCCCGAGGGCGCGCCGCCGCCGCGCGACCCGCTGGTGGTGGAGCTGGAAGGCCAATCGACCGGCGAGCTGCTGGCGCGGCTGGACGAGGAGCTGGTGTCCGACGCGTTCGCGCGGGCCGATGCCAGCTGGCCGCGCGTGGCGAGCGTGCTGATCTTCCGTGGCGTGAAGGAAGATGACGATGCCGCGCTCGCCGGCCTGCTGGCGCGCGTGGCCGACCTGGGCGAGGGCCGCCTGCGCGACGAGTACGCCGCCATCGTGGCCGATGCGTTCGCGCAGGGGCCGCTGCGCGCGCTCGCCGCGATGGGCGGGCTGGAGCGCCAGACGCGCGCCGAGGTGGCGCGGGCGATCGTCGGTGCGTCGGTCGGGCTCTATCCCGGACAGCCGCAGGACGTGGCGATGCCCTGGCCCACCAAGCGCGCCCCGCGTGCCATGCTGGGCGACCGCGAGTCGCAGCGCGCCTGGGATGCGCTGCAGGCCGCCGAGCTGGACCTGCGCGAGCAGCGCGGCCTGGCGATGGGCGCCGTCCGCCCGTAGCGCGGCTCCATCGACCGAAACGAAAGAACGCCGGGGATCTTCGCGATCTCCGGCGTTCTCGCTGGATCGACCTGCCTCGGCAGCAGGCCTTGCAGTTACGATGCGTCGTCCTGCACGCCCGGCTCGCTGAGCGAACGGGCGCGGATGGTGGGCTGGCCGCGCTCGCCCTCGCGCGGAAAGGTGACCTCGTACAGGTATCCGCGGCCGGAAAGCGCCTGCACCTCGTTCGCCATGATGCCGAGGGGTCCGGCGCCGCCCACCACGCGGATCTCGCGCCCCGCCTGCGTTTCGCGCGCGGCGAAGAGCTGCGCCATGTACAGCGCCCCCGGCGAGCCCTGCCGCAGCAGCGTGGGCGACGTTTCTTCGATGAACCCGGCGAGCTGGTCCATCACGCCGTCGGCGCCGGTCGGCTGGCCGTGCTCGGTGCGCACCAGCATCGCCTGCCCCTTCCCCTCTTCCAGGAATTCGATCAGCCCGTACGCCATCGTCGTCCGTCATCTCCGCGGGTGAGGTCATGCGCTCGTTTCGTGCGCATGATGGCTACGCGAATCTTGTGCGCACCGGGCCCGCAGACGAGCTTGTAGCGCCCGAATCGGCCTGGTTCGGGCCGCGACGCATTCAATCTCCGGAGCAGATCCCATGCGTTCCATCTTCCGCGGCGGCGTGGCCGCGGCCGCCGCCGTGCTCGCGGCGCAACCGGCTCTGGCGCAGGCGCCGCGCGGCGAGACGGGCGCCTTCGTGGTCACCATCGGCACCGACACGCTGGCGGTGGAGAAGTTCACCCGCACGCGCGAGCAGCTCACCGGCGAGCTGGTGTCGCGCTCGCCGCGCACCGTCACGCGCAGCTACGCGGCGCAGCTGAACCCCGACGGGAGCGTGCGGCAGCTGGAGATGACCTCGCGGATGCCGGACGGCTCCCAGCCGGAGACCGTGGCCAGCGTGCAGTTCACCCCCGACAGCGTGATCAGCCGCGTCCAGCGTGGCGACAGCGTGTTCGTTTTCCGCCTGGGCGCGGCGAACGCGTTCCCCTACGTCGGCTACTCGCACGTGTTCTTCGAGCAGGCGCTGATGCACGCCCGCGCGATCCACGCCGACAGCGTGGACTTCACCGCCGCGCCGGTGGGCGCCAACCGCACCGTGCCGCTGCCGGTGAAGCTGGTCGGCGCGGATTCCGCGCACCTCTGGGCGCCGTCCGGGCTGCAGCGCGTGGCGGTGGATGCCGCCGGCCGGGTGCAGACGCTGGACGGCATCCGCAGCACGCAGAAGTTCCTGGTGACCCGCGCCGCCGACATCGACGTGGACGCCTTCGCCGCCGAGTTCGCCCGCCGCGACGCCGCGCACCGCGGCGTGGGCGCGCTGAGCCCGCGTGACAGCGTGGTGGTGACCCTCGCGGGAGCGCGGCTGTCGGTGGATTATGGACGGCCGTTCGCGCGTGGCCGCGAGATCTACGGCAACGTGGTGCCCTGGGGCGAGGTGTGGCGCACCGGCGCCAACGCCGCCACCGGCTTCAGCACCAGCCGCGACGTGGTGATCGGCGGCACGGCGGTCCCGGCCGGCAAGTATACGCTGTGGACCCTCCCCACGCAGCAGGGGTGGACGCTGATCGTGAACGGCGAGACGGGCCAGTGGGGGACCGAGTACAAGGCCGAGCGCGACGTCGCCCGCATCCCCATGCAGACACGCCCGATCGTCGACGCGGTGGAGGAGTTCACCATCCGCATCGATCCCCAGGGCGACGGCGGCGTCCTCCGCCTGCAGTGGGACGAGCTCGAGGCCTTCGTGCCGGTCACGGTGAAGTAGGCCAGCTCGCGATTGCATCCGCGACCTGTCCGTCCACGCGGGCACCGACGGCAACGGCGGTTCGGTGGATGGATGATGGGGCGCCCCTCCGCACGGAGGAGCGCGCCATCGTCGTTCTCGTTCCCGGCAGATGCGTCCGCACGCGGATGGCCGCGTGGGAGTCCGCGCAGGCGGAGTTCGTGCCGTTGTAGCGGCGAGCTCGCTCGCATCCCTCCCCGCGAACTCTGCGTTTCTCTCCCTGCGCGGCCATCACCGACAACTGCGGTTCCGATAGATGTGATGGGGCGCCCCTCACGCGGAGGAGCGCCCCATCATCGTTGTGTTCTCGGTAGATGCGTCCGCCGCGCGCGGATGTTCGCCAGGGAGCCCGCGCAGCGGACTCTGGGCCGTCGTAGCCGCGGATTCATCCGCCTTGGGATCGGTCGTTGCCGCGATCGCCGTCTCCGCCGGATGCGCACCTTTCCCCGCTCTCCCGGCCCGAATCCGCCGCGACCCGATCTGCCGCGATCTCCTCCCCCGAGTCAGTCTACCGCATCGCCTGCGACGGCATCGCGCACGACGCGACTCCCCGAACCGGGTTCCCCGCGTCCTGCGCCCCGTCGAATCTACCGGGCCGCGACGGCTGGCTCCTCGCCGGTGCGGGGCGCGGAGGGCGGGGCCTCTTCGCGGCGGCTGGTGATGCCGAAGCTCAGGAGGAAGGTGCCGAACACTATCAGCGCGCTGGTCCAGGA
>Ga0247773_1000200_pt1 | contig 29022 bp, 25 predicted proteins | sample UWRJL092311B6_FD_179934 | JGI IMG/M metagenome (GOLD analysis project Ga0247773, IMG submission 179934) | Plant litter microbial communities from Arlington Agricultural Research Station in Wisconsin, United States - UWRJ-L092-311B-6 | ecosystem: Environmental > Terrestrial > Plant litter >... | reverse complement strand
TCGCCGGCTCGCTGCTGGACGACTGGGCCGACTTCTTCGCCCTGCGCGAGCCGGCGGGCGACCTGGCCGGCTTCCTGGAGCGCTACTGGACCGCCGACACCCCCGAGGCCGCGCACGCGCTGATCGAGGAGGCGGTGGTGCTCCACTTCTCGTGCGTGGACGGTGCCGTGTGGGAGGTGCACGCCGCCGACCCCGCCCTGCTCGCCACCGTCCGCTCGCACGTGGCCGCCACCCCCGGCGCCACCGCCGCCGACAGCTCGCTGATGCAAAGCCTGCGGCGCTACGAGCCGCACGGGTGACATCGCTTCGGGTCTGGATGCCCGTCGCTGACGCTACGCGAAACTCCTGCGCGCGTGGCGACGTACTGCCCACGCATGGGACGACGGACGACTCAAGGGAGATACGGAGATGATCGAGAGGGAAGCGCATTCGCCGGGCGTGCTGGCTCGCGATTTCTTGCTGTTCTACGTCAAGCTGCTGATCGACGCGGGCAAGGGCGTGGTGCTGATCCAGGTGGGGATCCTGGCGTTCTGCGTGGACATGATCCTGATGCTCCTCACCGGGCGGAAGCGGAGCTTCTTCTACAAGGTGCTGGAGGTGGGCGAGCGCTTCGACCTGTGGCTCAACCTATACAAGCCCGCCAGCGGCGCCGCCGGCAACCGCGAGGGCCTCTTCGGCGAAAGCCGCGCGGGCGACAACACCTTCCTGGGCGGCGTGGAGGAGCTGGTGCGCGGCCGCGCCGAGCCCATCCGCCGCACCGCCGCGAGCGCGGCAGGCGCCGGCTTCCGCAGCCGCTGACGGTTCGAACGTCGAGAGTCGAGAGGGGAGGCGCCGATGCGGTGCCTCCCCCTCTTCGTTTTCGCCTGACAGATCGAGCGCGATCCGGCGGATCAGATCACACCTTGATGAAGATCTTTCGGCGGTAGAACACCTCCATGATCGCCCACCACAGCAGCACGAAGCAGACGGCGAACGCCAGCGACGCGTCGAGCGGCGCGAGCCACGGGGCGAATCCGTTCTGGTAGATCCACGCCTTGATGGGCTGCGTGCCCGCCGGCCCTCCGGGCACCTTCACCAGGTTGAGCAGGCGCGCGAAGATCCCGGAGAGGAAGAACGCGGCGATCGCGTTGGTGCCGAACACCACGAACGGGCGCGTCCACGCCTTCACCCCCTTCACGTCCACCAGCCAGTAGCACATGGCCAGCCCCACCATGGCCATCCCGCCCATGAACAGCACGTACGAGCTGGTCCACAGGTTCTTGTTGATGGGGAATGCCGCGTTCCACGCCAGCCCCGCCGCCATCAGCGCGTTCCCGGCGAAGAACAGCCCCGTCGCCCGCTCGGCCGGCGTGCGCTCGCCGCGGATCCATTGGCCGGCGAAGATGCCCAGCAGCACCGTGGCCACCGCGGGGAAGCTGCTCAGTATCCCCTCCGGGTCCCACGTTTTGGCACTCGCCCACATGTGGTTGGTGCCGAGGACCGCGCGGTCCACGTGGGCCGCCAGCGTACACCCCTTGTCCAGCAGGTTGCCCGCGCCGCAGCCGGGGACCGGCACCAGGGCCATCGCCGCCCAGTAGCCCAGCAGCAGCGCGGCCGCCACCCACGGCTGCCCGCGCCGGGGGATGAAGAGCGTGACGGCGCTCGCCGCCAGGAAGCACACCGCGATGCGCTGCAGCACGCCGGGAATGCGCAGGTGCGCCGGGTCGAGCGTGTAGTACGGAAACGCGGCCAGCAGCAGCCCCAGCAGAAACAGGACGCCGGCCCGCCACGCCGCCTTGCCGAAGATCTTCCCGCGCGACAGCCCCCTCGCGAGCTGCCCCGCGAACGAGAACGTCATCGCCACGCCCCCGATGGACAGGAAGAACGGGAAGATGGTGTCGGTGGGCGTCCACCCGTTCCACTCCGCATGGTCAAGCGGCGCATAGACGTGGTCCCACGACCCCGGGTTGTTCACCAGCAGCATCGCCGCGATGGTGATGCCGCGGAACACGTCCAGCGCCAGCAGCCTGCCGGGCGCCGCGGGCCGCTCCGGCGCCATCGTGCCGACGGCAACCGCTTCGGGCGCGCCGGGCGCGCCGCTGACGGGCGCGAGGGTGTCGGTCATGGGGGTTCCTCCAACAAGGCCGTGTGTCGCTGTCCATCAAGTCTGCACGCGGCGGGAGGATGACGCAAACTCGAGTGTCGGAGAAGCCGGTACGCCGGCCCCGCATCCATCGGATGATGTGGAGAAACCGGGATGGGACCACTGAAATGACGCTGAGCGATACCCACAGTACACCTTGTTTCTTCGAGGTGAACGAAAGCCTTGCGCAGCGTAATTCAGGCGTTACCGTTGGCACCTCACGCAGGCGGTAGGGAGTGAAACCGGCCACGTGACCCTTGCAATTCAGATGCATAGCTCTGCATACTACGCAGACTTCTGCATCTGAATCGCAACCGGTGAATCCATGGATCTCCCTGCTGGAGTAGGGCTTGAGGCGCTTTCACCCGTCGTGCAATCATCGCCCCGTGCACGTGGTGTTCTCACGGGTATTCTGGACGAGCGGCAAGCGGTCGCAAGATACGTCTTCCGCCGGGCCGATCTGGCGCCGCTGGGGCTGAGCGAACCGGCGGGGTACACGGCGCTGCAGCGGCTGGAGCAGGCGGGGCGGGTGGCGAAGGTAGGGAGCCGCCACGGCATCTGGCTGATCGTGCCGCCCGAGTACCGCGACGTGGGCGGCCCACCGGCGGCGTGGGTGCTGGGCGACGTGATGGCGGCGATGGACGCGCCCTACTACGTGGGCCTCCGCTCGGCGGCGGAGTGGCTGGGGGCCACGCACCACGCCGTGCAGACGCTGCAGGTGGTGGTCGGTCGGCAGCTGCGGCCGTTCGCCATCGGGCGCGAGCGGCTGCGCTTCTTCGAGAAGCGCACCGCGGCGGCCACGCCCACCCTGCTGGTGCCCGGACAGGCGGCGCCGCTGCGCATGTCCACGGCCGGGGCCACGGCGCTCGACCTCGTGCGCTTCATGGTGGCGTCGGGGGGGATCAACGCTGTGGCCGGGGTGATCGCGCAGATCGCCGACCGGTGCACGCCCGACGACCTGAAGCTGGCCCTGGACGCCGCGGATGACACGCCGAGCGCGCAGCGGCTCGGGTGGCTGCTGTCGCTGCTCGAGCGGCGGCGCCTGGCCGCGACGGTGGCGGCGTGGCTGCGGCCGCGCTCCAGCCGCGTGGTGCCGCTGGAACTGGGCCAGCGCACCGGCTCGGACGCGGCCGGCCGAGGTGCGGTGGACCCGGCGTGGCGCGTGGCCGTCCACGCGGAGGTGAATCCGATGCTCTGACCCGACACTCTGAACTCGATCACGCCCTGCCCTCACCGCTTCCCGATGCTGCCTCTTCGCGAGATCATGGCGTGGCGCGCCCACGCGGCCTGGCGCACCGATGCGCAGGTCGAGCAGGACCTGCTGATCACCCGGGCGATGGTCGCCATCTTCAGCGACCCGTTCCTGAGCGGGCAGGTGGCGATGCGCGGCGGCACCATCCTGCACAAAGTCCACCTCGCGCCCGCCGCGCGCTACAGCGAGGACATCGACCTGGTGGCGGTGGGCGACCGGCCGGCGGCCCACCTGCGCAAGGCGCTGCTGCGCGTGCTGAGGCCGCTGCTGGGCGAGCCGCCGGTGAACGTGGTGGAAAGCGTGCGCCTGGCCGTGCGCAACATCGCTCGTCCCTCGCAGATCATCCGGCTGGGCTACGAGTTCCGCCCCACTGCACCTCCGCCGCCGGCCGCGAAGCTGAAGATCGAGGTGAACGTGACCGAGCGCGAGCCAGTGTTCGACCTCGTCCGCATCCCGTACTGCCCGCCGCTGGCCGAGTGCGCCGCGCCGGTCTCGCTCGTCTCGTACGACCTGGACGAGATGCTGGGGACGAAGATGCGGGCGCTCCTGCAGCGCGAGCATGGGCGCGACCTGTTCGACCTGGCGCACGCATGGCACCACTGCGCCGGCTCCGCTCCAGCGTCGGCAGAGGACGCGGCGGCGAACGGGGTGACGCGCGCGGTGATCGACCCCAGCCGTGTGGCCCGCGCGTTCACCGAGTACATGCGGCGCGAAGGGACGATCGCCACGTGCGGGGGATACTCGGACGATCTCGCGCGCAAGCTGACGCTGGCCCGTTTCCGGGCGGACCTTTCCGACGTGCTGGCCACTGACGTGGCGTATGACGTGGACGCGGCGGCGGCGGTGCTGCGCGATGTCTTCCTCCCGCACCTGCCCGGCGGCGCCCTCGCCGGCGGGGCCCTCGCCGGCGGGGCCGCTCCCATGGTACAAGCCGTCGTCGTCGGCCGGGCGATGAGCCGGTAGCCGACAGCCGAGGATGGCGCCCGAGAGCTGTTCGACGCTCGCCCGTGGGTGTGCGCGGCACTAGCTTTCGGCATCGCCATCGGGCCCCCGCTCCCTCGATCGTCTCGCCGACGCTTGCTTCGCCGCTTCCACCCGGCCGACCGGGCCACGCTCTTCATCCTCGCCGTCGTCACCGCCACGCTGGCGGTGGCGGCGCTGACCGGCGCAGCAGTCATGGGGTCGCTGGCGGTGCACGCGGCGCTGCTGTGCGGGTTCGCGCTCGTGGCGTGGCGGCTGGGCGCGCGCGAGGGGGCGGTGGCGCGCGGGGTGGTGGTGATCGCGGTGATGTTCACGCTCTACACCACGCTGGGGCACGTGGCGTTCACCGCCGTTCCCTGGCTGGCGGACCCGTGGCTGGAGCAGGCCGACCGCGCGCTTCTCCTGGGCCGGTCGCCGGTGCTGCTGGTGGAACCGCTGGCGGCCAGCGGGTGGACCAGGCTGCTCAGCTTCGGCTACGCGATGTTCATCCCCTACCTGTATCTCTCCATCATCCTTTCGCTCGTCGGTCGCCCACCCGCCGAGCGCGACGAGTTCGTCACCGGGTTCGCGGTGCTCTACGCGCTCAGCTTCCTGGGCTACCTCTTCCTCCCCGCGCGCGGGCCGATCGTGCAGATGGCGGGGGACTTCACCGTGCCCATCAACGGCGGCGCGTTCCACCAGATCATCCTGCGCTCGGTGGAGCAGGTGGGCGGGCCACACGGCGCGTTCCCCAGCCTGCACCTGGGCGCGTCTCTCTTCGCCACCCTTTTCGACCTGCGCCACCGCAACCCGCTGCGCGCGCTGATCTACTTTCCCCTCGTCGCCACCATCGCCCTGGCCACGCTGGTGCTGCGCTACCACTACGCGGTGGACCTGATCGCGGCGTGCATCCTGGCCTTCGTCGCGAGCGAGGCGGCGCGGCTGGCCATGCGCCGGCGCGGCGAGGCGGCCCGCATCCGCGCGGAAGCAGCGGCGGTCGATGCGGTGGAGGGGGCGGCGTGATCTACCGGGTGATGCGGGCGCTGTGGCGGGCGGCGCTGTTCGCGTTCTTCCGCCGCATCAGCGTGCAGGGCCGCGCGAACGTACCCCGCCGCGGGCCCGTGCTGATCGTGGCGAACCACACCAACGCCTTCGTCGACCCGCTGCTGGTGCTCACGCGGCTGCGGCGGCCGGTGACGCTCACGGCCAAGAGCACCGTTCGCAAGAACCCGATGCTGGCGCCGCTGGTGCGCGCGCTCAACGTGATCGAGTTCCACCGCTCGCAAGACGTGGCCGAGGGCGCCGACCCGGCCAAGAACGACGCCGCGCTGGCCGCCTGCGCGCGGCGGCTGGCCGAGGGCGGCTGCATCGTCATCTTCCCCGAAGGCGTGAGCCACAGCGACCCGGCCATGCGCCCGTTCCGCACCGGCGCCGCGCGCATCGCGCTGGCCTACGTGGGCGCGCATCCGCAGGGGCCGCCGCTCACGCTGGTGGCCGCCGGGCTCCACTTCGAGGCGAAGGAGCGCTTCCGCTCGTCCGCCGGTCTCGTCTTCGGCGCGGCCGTGGACGTGCACGCCTGGCGCCGCGAGCACTCCGCCGCCGGCGCGCACGAGCTGACCGCGCTGATCGAGGCTCGCATCCGTAGGCTGACGGCCAACTTCGAGGCCGAGCGCGATGTGGCGACCTTCGGCCGGGCGGCGGAGCTGCTGCAGGCCGGGGCGCAGGCGCCGCCTCCGCTGGGCCAGGAGCCGGGGGATGACTGGGCCGGGCACGTGGCGCTGGTCCACCGCCTCCAGGCGGGGCGGCAGTGGCTCGCCGCTCATCGACGCGGCGAGCTGGAGACGGTGGAGGAGCGCGTCCGCGGGTTCGCGCGGAAGGTGGCGCGGCTCGGCATCACGCCCGCCGAGCTGTTCCTGCCGATGGAGCTGCCGCGCGCCGCCTTCTTCATCTTCCGCGAGATGGAGCTGCTGCTGGCCGGCTTTCCGCTCTTCGCGTGGGGGTGGATCAACAGCCTGCCGGCCTACGCGGTCACGAAGGCGCTGGTGCGGAAGACGTCGGAGGACCGCGACCACTTCGCATCCAACTCCATCTTCCTGGGCATCGCCGTCTTCCTGCTCTTCTGGATCGTCCAGACGGCCGCCGTGGCGATCCTGGCGTCACCGGGCTGGGCGCTGGCGTATGCCGTGTCGCTCCCCTACACGGGCGCGGCGGCGCTGCTGTACCGCGACCGGGCGGGGGGCGCCTGGCGGCGCGCGCGGACCTTCCTCCTCTTCGCGCGCCGCCCGTCGCACCGCCGCAAGCTGGTGGGCGAGGCGCAGGCCATCCTCGCCGACCTGCGGCGACTGGCGGCCGAGTTCGAGGCCGGCGAAGCATCTACCGCGGGAACTGCATAGACGATGGCGTTCATCCTGTCCGAAGATCGCGACGACGACTCGCGGAACGGATACGCGGAGTACCTCGCGTACCTCCACGCGAACGAGCACCGCTTCCCGCCCGGCGCCTACGCGCTCGCCACGTCGGACTGGTACGTCGGCTTCTCCGACCGGCGCGCCCCGCACGATGCATGGCTGCGCGAGGCCGCGATCACCGAGGCGGGCGATGCGGCCGGTGGTGGCGTCTCGATCCGCATCCATCTCCTCAACGGCGCGGGTGACGGGCTCATCGAGCTGGTGTATCCTCGCGTCCACGCGTACAGGCTGAACCTCCATCACGGCGAGCGCGGACACCGCGACTGGCGCTACGACGAGTTCCGGCTTACGGACGACGGCCACCTGCTGCACGAGATCGAGTGGTGGTCGAGCGAAGAGACCGGGACATGGTTGATCGAGGCGGATGACGTGGAGCATCGCTTCGTCGCGCTCGACGCGGGTGCGGCCGCATCACCCCCATCGCCGTCTACCCCCGCCTGACTCAGCGGCGGACTGAAGCCGCAGCAACGACGGCAAGGCTCGCAAACCACGCGGCTGAACGACGGATCGGTGTTCCGCCACGTCGACGCATCTCCATCTACCCGAAGCGGTTGTGATGATCTTGGAGTTCACGGATTCCGCGGCGACCGAGGCCGCCGTCAGCGGCGGCAAGGGCGCGTCGCTGGCAAGGCTCACGCAGGGCGGCTTCGCGGTGCCGCCGGGCATCGTGGTTCCCGCCGCGGCCTATCGCGCGTTCCTCGCCTCCGTGCCCGCCGTGGACGCGCTGGTAGGCGCGCTGCGGCCGGAGGATGCGACGGATCTGCACGCGCGCTGCGCCGAGATCCGCCGCCTGCTGGTGTCCACACCGCTACCCGCGGAGCTGGACGCGGCGCTGCGGGCGCGGCTCCCTGAGCTGCTGGCGCAGGACCGCGTCTCCGTCCGTTCTTCCGCCACGCTGGAAGACCTGGCGGGCGCGGCGTTCGCGGGGCAACACGACACCTATCTCAACGTGGCCGGTGTGGACGGCGTGCTGGACGCGGTGCGGCGCTGCTGGGCGAGCCTGTGGGAAGATCGTGCGGTGCGCTACCGCCACGAGCGGGGCTTCGGCGCGGGCGAGGCGGCGATGGCCGTGGTGGTGCAGCGGATGGTGCGCAGCGAGGTGGCCGGCGTGGCGTTCTCGATGGACCCGGTGAGCGGCGACCTCGACCGCATCGTGGTGAACGCGGCATACGGCCTGGGGGAGACGGTGGTGAGCGGCGAAGGCGGGATCGACCAGTACGCCGTGAGCAAGCGCACGGGCGAGGTGCTGCAGCGCGAGATCGGCGCGAAGACGCACGCACTCCTCTCCACCGGGAACGGGACGGAGCGCGTGGAGGTGGCGCCGGAGAAGGCTACCGCACCGGCGCTGTCGGACGCGGAGCTCGCCGCGCTGCGCGACCTGGTGATCCGCGTCGAGCGCTTCTACGCGTTTCCGCAGGACACCGAGTGGGCGCTGGCGGGGGGCGAGCTGTACCTCCTCCAGTCGCGCCCCGTCACCGAGTTCCCGGCAAGGTGGACGCGTGACGAATCGGCCGAGCGCTTCCCCAACCCCGTCACGCCGCTCACGTGGGATTTCACCACAGAGGGCTTCCACCAGTCGCTGGCGTACTCGCTGGAGCTGCTGGGCTATCCGCCGTTCGCGGGGACGTGGTTCGACCGCTTCGACGGCTACGTCTACGGGAACCAGACGGCGGTGCAGCTCTTCACGCAGGGGCTGCAGGTGCGCGTGGACAGCGTGGACGAGCTGCTTGCGCGCAAGGACGAATGGATCGAACGCTACCGCTGGGTGCAGGAGCTGCCCGTGAGCTGGGCGCGCGACCTGGACCGCTACCTGTTGACGCTGGGCCGGCTGGGCGCGGTGGATCTTGCCTCGCTGGACGACGCGGCGCTCTGGGGGCACCTGCTGGCGGTGGACGCGCTTGGCCGCGAGTACTTCCGCCCCAACATCGCCATCTCCATCACCCAGGGCGTGCTGCACCGCACGCTCTTCGGCGTGGTGGCGATGATCGCCGGGCGCGAACGGGCGCCCGCGCTCTACGACGCGCTCACCTGCTTCTGCGAAACCAAGACCAGCCTGGTCAACGCCGACCTGTATCGTCTGTACCGGCAGATTCGCTCCGAGCCCGGGCTGGAGCGGCTGGTGGTGGAGACCGACCGGCGGGCGCTGTGGGCGGATGGGGCGCTGGAGCGCTTCCCCGCTTTCGCGCAGGCGTTCGGACGGTTCATCGAGAACCACGGGCACCGCGAGGTGGATTTCGACGCCTACGTGCCCACCTGGGCCGGGCAGCCGTGGGTCGTTCTCGAGAACCTGCGGCTGATGCTGATGCAGGGCGAGGTGGGCGAGCCCGGCGAGCGCGAGGTGGAGCTGCGCGCCCGCCAGTCGGCCGCCGAGCGCGAGTATCTGGCCGCAGTGCCCGACGCCCTGCGCAACTTTGCCGCGGAGCTCTTGCGGCTCACGCGCGCCTACACGGGGCTGGACGACCTGGAGCACTACCAGACCACTCGCCTCTCAATCCCCTTCCGCGCCGCCATCGTGGAGGTGGGCCGGCGCTTGGCCGCGCGTGGCGCGATCGACGCGCCCGATGACGTGTTCTTCCTGCGCAAGCGCACGCTGGTCGCCCTGATGGAGGGCGGCGCCGGCGCGGACGGTGCCGCCGGCGAAGCCCGCCGCAACCGTGCCGAGTACGACGCGGCGAAGCAGCGCACCCCGCCGCGTGTGTACGGCGAAGAGGCCGAGGTGCCGCCCGACGGTGCGCTGCGCGGCCTTCCCGGCTCACCCGGCGTGGCCGAGGGGCCGGTATGCCTGGTGCACGGCGTGGAGGATTTCGCTCGCTTCACCCCCGGCTCCGTCCTGGTCGCGCGGACCACCAACCCCGCGTGGACGCCGCTCTTCTACAGCGCCGTGGCCGTGGTGACGGAAAGCGGCGGCCCGCTGTCGCACGGCGCCGTCACCGCCCGCGAGGTGGGCGTCCCCGCCGTGATGGCCGTCCACGGCGCGCTGACGGCGCTGAAGGACGGCGAACGGGTGCGCGTGAACGGCTCGCAGGGCGTGGTGGCGCGGGTGGAGTGAATGTGAAGTTAGCGGAATCAGGAGATGCGGCCATCCGAAGTCGATCCAGGCCTTGTGCGCACTTGGAAAAGAAACATTTCACACGGAGTCAACGGAGTCAACGGAGTCAACAGACGTTGCTCTGTGAACTCCGCTAACTCCGTTTACTCCGTGTGAAACACCGTTTTGCGATCGGACTCTCGCAGCGGATCCCATTGGAAATGGACAATGGTCGGCAGAATTGGTATCAGGGGCGAGTACAGTTTCCACGTATCGGTAGACTGGGACACCGCAAACCGGACCAGGTGCGATGATGGACGAAGATCGGCCGACAAGAGAGCGAATTGTGATACCGACTCCTCCGCAACGCAGCGAAGTGGAGCATCGGCTGGAAGCGTACCGGCGCGATCCGTCCCGCGTGATCCCGGCGGATGTGGTCTTCCGGGAACTCGAAGAGCGATGGCTCCGGGAATAGGAAACAGGCGGCCCCATGCGAGGCCGCCCGTTTTGGTGATCCGTCGTCCAACCAGCGTCACCGATCCGCCGGCTCACTCCACCGCGGCAGGCGGCACCTGCGCGGGAAGCTGCGGATCGTCGGGCGCGTTCAGGGCCTGCTTGAAGCCGCGGATTCCCTTGCCCATCCCCGTGGCCAACTCGGGGAGGCGCTTGGCGCCGAACATCAGCAGCAACACCGCGAAGACCAGGATCAATTCGAAAGGACCAAGACCGAGACCCATGGGAGACCTCCCCGTTTTCGTGTGACTCGTACGACCTGACGATGCCGGGGACGGACGGGCGGCTCCACCGCGGGGCCGCCCGTCGCGTCTGTTCTGCCCTCTACTCTGCCGTTACCGTCTCAGGGAAGGCCGCGCGCCGCGTCGTCCTTGATGAAGTTCTTGACGATGGCGATCACCTCGTCCTTGGTGAGCGGCTCGTCGAATGCCTGCGTGGCCGCCGCCGTGCGCTCGCCCGCGTCGATCACGTCCAGGCCGGTGAGCGTGGCCGCGTCGATGGTCACCGCGCTGGTGCCGTTGAACACCACGTGCTGCGTGTTGCTCTCGGGCGTGGCGCCGCCGTAGATCAGGTTGAGCGCGGCCACCACCTCGGCCGGGGGGTTGGCCACGTTGCCGGCGCCCGCCGCGGCCAGCCCGCCGCCGCGCACGTAGCCGCTGAAGCGCAGCGTGGTGTCGCCGGGGTTCCGCTGGCGGCGGATGCGGCGGATCTTGGCCGCGTGCCGCGCCTCCACCGAGTGGATGCGCAGCGCGCTCTCCAGCGCGATGTCGGCGTTGTTGTTCCCGTTGATCAGCAACCGCCCGGCCTGCCCCTTGTACGCCCGTACGCCCGTGTCCTCGAACGCCTGCGTGGCCAGCAGCAGGAAGTCGAGCTCGGTGGTGGCGCGGGCGAAGGGCCCGGTGCCGGCTCCGTTGCCGCCGGTGAAGTCGAAGTCGGCGGCGGTGATGGTGACCGGCGTGCCGCCGAACTGCGGGATCACGGCCTTGAGGAAGTCCACGTGCTGCTGCTCGTGCTTCTGGATCTGCTGGAAGGTCTGCTTGGCCGCGTCGGGGATCAGGGCGCGCACGGGGGCGAAGGCGTTGTTCTGCGCCGCCAGCGCGCTGGTGCCCAGCACCGCCCGGTAGAACTCGTTCTCCAGGTTTTCCAGGATGAACGCGAACTTGAGCACGTCCAGGATGTCGGCCGGCGTCTGCGCGAAGGTCTCCTTCGCCAGCGCGGCGATGGCCACGGGCACCGACGCCATGGCGAGGCCCGCGGCCAGGCGCGAGCCCATCCCCGCGCCCTGGCGGATGGCGTCGCGCCTCGAGACGAGGCGTTCGGTGATCTCGGGATCGATCCCGTCCAGGATCGGCTGCTGATTGTCCATGCTGTTGATCTCCTTGCCGATCACGGGTTGGCGGGGAAGAAGTCGGCCGTCGGCACGCCCTGCGCCGCGGTGGGCGCGGCGGTGATGGGCGGGGTGGCCAGCGTGCCGGGCATCACGATACCGGTGGCGGCCACGCGGTCGAGCACGGCGCCGGCCTCCAGCTTCACGTCGCGCCCGGTGGCGTCGATGATGTCGTCGCCCGCGAAGGCGGTGTTTGCGTTGACGCCGGCGGGCGGCAGGATGTCGCGCAGCGCCGCGGCGTGACGCGCCTCCACCGACGCGAACTTCCCCGCCACCAGCAGGTTGCGCGCGTCCTGCAGGTACTTGCCGGCCCCGTTCAGCGCCGCCACGCCCACGTGCTCGAACAGGCGCGAGGCGGTGATGATGTTGACGCGGCTGGAGAGGATGTTGTTGAGCACGTTCAGGTTGATCGAGCCGCGCACGTCGGGGAGCGCCTGGCTGCCCAGCGCCGTGCGCACGAACTCGCGGTGGATCACCTCGGTGTTGCGCAGGTCGATGAACAGCTCGCGCTCGTCGGCGCTGAAGCTGCTGAAGGTGCCGCTCGACACGACGGCCGTGTAGAAGGCGGCCTCCAGCTGCTCGTTCAGGTGCAGCAGCCGGAAGATCCCCACGTCGCTGCGCAGGTCGAACGAGACGCCGGTGACGGGTGCGGGGATGTTCCCCGGGCCCAGCGGGTTGTCGTCGTCGTCGTCGCTGCAGGCGGTGAACACGCTCGGCAGCAGCATCACCGACCCGCCCGCCATCAGCGTGCGCAGGAAGTTGCGCCGCGTGGCGGGAAACATCAGCTCTCCCGCGCTGGCGACCACCATGGGTTCGCCCCGATCCGGATCTCTCTGTGACATCGGTCCGCTCCTCCTCTTGCCCTACTAGCCGCTGCCTGAGGAAAGGGTCTGGCTAGCAAGACACCCGTCCCCGCGCCTCCGGTGGTGGTGGCGCTGACCCACATGTTTCCGCCCGAACTCCGCTCCGGCCCGTCCGTCTGCGCGGCGCCTCCCGGGGAGAGCCGCACCCTCCAACCGTAGCATCGTGGGAGACGAACGCGCGTTTCTTCAACGGGTGCCCGAAGGGCTGGCCCACCGGATGCACGTGCGTTCCCAACGCATGACGCCCGTAAACGGATGTGGCGCTGTTCGCAAAGCACACGCCAAACATTGGACAGACCTTGTATCGGTTTTTGGACTCCGAACGCCACCGCTACACACCCCGCCGGCACGGTCGGGGGCGCTTTCCGGGAAGCGAGGCGCGGCGCAATGAACGGTGAGCGGATCGAGCGCCACCTCCGCTACATGATCACCGGGCTGCTGCACGTGGGTCGCCTGCAGCGCGGCGTGCCGCTGCCCAGCATCCGCGGCACTGCCGCGAGCCTGGGGGTGGACCACCGCCTGGTCGCGGCCGCCTACCGGGCGCTCGAGGCCGAGGGGCTGGTGGAGATCCGCCCGGGCTCGGGCGTGTACCTGGCGGCCGACGTGAGCGCGGAGGCGGTCGGGTCGGAGACGGCGGGGTGGCTGGGCGGGGTGCTGCTGGAAGGGTGGAACCGGGGGATCCCGCGGGCGGAGGTGGCCGCGCTGGTGGAGCGATCCGCGGGCTCGCGCGTGCGCTGCGCCTGCGTGGAATCAAACGAAGACCACATGGTGGCCGTCACCGCCGAGCTGGAGAGCGCCTTCTCGCTGGAGGTGCGGCCGGTGCTGGTGAGCCCCGGCGCGGCCGCGGCGTCGATTCCCGACGACGCCGTGGGCTGGGCCGACCTGGTGGTGACCACCGCCTTCCACGCGGTCGCCGCGCGCGCCGCCGCCCAGCGGGCGCGCGCGCCCTGCGTGGTCCTGCGGGTCAACCCCCACTTCGCCGCGCGGGTCGCCGCCGTCCTCAACCGGCGCGACGTGACGGCCGTGTTCGCCGACCCGCGCTACAGCGCCCGCGCCGCGACGTACCTCGACGTCACCCCGCACCGCGGCTGCGTCCGCTTCGTGATGGCCGACGAGGTGGGGGGCGACGTGGACCTGGAGAGTGCGTCCACGCTGGTCACGCGGGCGGCGCGGCGGCGGCTGGGGATGCCCGACTACCACCTGGTGGAGCCGCCGCCCGGCTACATCTCCCCCGACTCGGCGCGCGAGCTGTTCGGCGCCATCGTGGCGCTGGGTCTCGCCGGCACGGAGGGCGGCCGGCGCTGAACGCCAGGGGGCGCGGCCGGCCGCTCGATCCGCGGCGGTGGCGGCGCTCGCCCCTTGGCGCCGCCACCGCCGCCCGGTACACTACACGCCTCGCATCATCCCACCCCACTCGAACCTGGAGGGCGGCGCTTGAAGGTGGTCACCATCGGCGGCGGGCCGGCGGGGCTGTACTTCGCCCTGCTGATGAAGAAGGCCGACTCCCGGCACCAGGTGGTCGTGCTGGAGCGCAACCGCCCCGACGACACCTTCGGCTGGGGCGTGGTCTTCTCCCTCCAGACGCTGGACAACCTGCGCCAGGCCGACGAGGCCAGCTACCGCCGCATCACCGAGAGCTTCGCGCGGTGGGACGACATCGACGTCCACGTGCGGGGGCGCACCATCACCTCGGGCGGCCACGGCTTCAGCGGCATCGCCCGCAAGAAGCTGCTGCAGATCCTGCAGGAGCGCGCCGCCGAGCTGGGCGTGGAGCTCCGCTTCGCCACCGACCTCCCGACGCCCGATGCGCTGGCCGACCTGGGGCTCGGCGACGCGGACGTGATCGTGGCCGCCGACGGGGTGAACAGCGTGACCCGGCGCACGCACGCCGGCCACTTCCATCCCGACCTGGACGTGCGCACGGCGCGCTTCGTGTGGCTGGGGACCACGAAGCTGTTCGACGCCTTCACCTTCATCTTCGTCCAAACCGAGCACGGCGTGTTCCAGGTGCACGCCTACCGCTTCGACCGCGAGCTCTCGGCCTTCATCGTGGAGTGTGACGAGGCCAGCTGGCGCAGCGCCGGGTGCGACCGGATGGGCGAGGCCGAGACGGTGGCGTTCTGCGAGGGGCTGTTCGGCGCCTGGCTCGATGGCCATCCGTTGATGAGCAACGCCGCGCACCTGGCGAGCCCCTGGCTCACCTTCACCCGCGTGGTCAACGAGCGCTGGCACTTCCAGCTCCCGGCAGACGGCGATGGCCGCGCGCCGCACGTCGTCCTGGTGGGCGATGCGGCCCACACGGCGCACTTCTCCATCGGCTCGGGGACCAAGCTGGCGATGGAGGACGGCATCGTCCTGGCCCGCGAGCTGAACGCGCGCGAGGATGTGAGCCGGGCGCTGGAGGCGTACGAGGCCGAGCGGAAGCTGGACGCGGTGCGGCTGCAGAACGCCGCGCGCAACAGCATGGAGTGGTTCGAGAACGTCAAACGCTACATCGGCCTCGAGCCCGAGCAGTTCGCGTACTCCCTGCTCACGCGCAGCCAGCGGGTGAGCCACGAGAACCTGCGCCTGCGCGACAACGCCTACCTGGGCGGTGTGGAGCGCTGGTTCGCCGCGCGCTCGGGCGTCGAGTCCGAATCCGGGTCCGAAGCCGCGCCGCCGCCCATGTTCACACCCTTCCGCCTACGCGGGATGACGCTGGCCAACCGCGTGGTCGTGTCGCCGATGGACATGTACAGCGCGGAGGACGGCACGCCCAACGACTTCCACCTCGTGCACCTGGGCGCGCGGGCGCTGGGGGGTGCCGGACTGGTGGTGACGGAGATGACGTGCGTGTCGCCCGAGGGCCGCATCACCCCCGGCTGCACGGGGATGTACCGCCCCGACCACGCCGAGGGGTGGCGCCGCGTGGTCGATTTCGTGCACGGCTGGACCCCCGCGAAGATCTGCCTGCAGCTGGGCCATTCGGGGCGCAAAGGCTCCGTCTGCATCCCCTGGGAGGGGGGCGACGTGCCGCTGCCGGAGGACAACTGGGAGGTGCTGGGCCCGTCGTCGCACCCCCACGGCGACGGCTGGCAGGCGCCGCGCGAGATGACGCGCGCCGACATGGACCGTGTCACCGGCGAGTTCGTGCGCGCCGTGGAGATGGCGGCGGAGTGCGGCTTCGACATGCTGGAGCTGCACTGCGCGCACGGCTATCTCCTCTCCTCCTTCATCACCCCGCTGGCGAACCACAGGACCGACGAGTACGGCGGCTCGCTGGAGAACCGCCTGCGCTACCCGCTCGAAGTCTTCCGCGCGATGCGGGCGGCGTGGCCCGATGACAGGCCCATCTCCGTGCGTATCTCGGCGACCGACTGGGTGGCGGGCGGCATCGGCGGGCCCGAGAGCGTGGAGATCGCGCGCGCCTTCGCCGAAGCTGGGGCCGACGCGATTCACGTGTCCACCGGGCAGACCACCCCCGACGCGAAGCCGGTGTATGGGCGCGCCTACCAGACGCCGTTCAGCGACCGCATCCGCAACGAGGTGGGCGTGGCCACCATCGCCGTGGGCAACATCACCGAGGCCGACCAGGTGAACGCCATCGTCGCCGCGGGACGGGCGGACCTGTGCGCGCTGGCCCGCCCGCACCTGGCCGACGCCGCGTGGACGCTGCACGCCGCCGCCGAGCAGGGGCACACGGCACAGTGGTGGCCGCCGCAGTACCTCACCGGCAAGCAGCAGCTGGAGCGAAACCTGGCGAAGAAGGCCGAGATTGCCGGGGGTGGGGTTTGATGTTCCGGCACAAGCCGGCGCTGGCTGAACAGCCGCTGCATGCGCGGATCGAGCGCGGGGCTCTCGTCACGATGGTCGGGGGGTTCGCGGCCTTCGGGGCGTGTGAAGCACTGATATGGGCGGGCGTGCTGCCGACTGCGTTCTCGAGCCCGCTGCTGCTCGCGCTCGGGCTGACGGTCGGCCTCTCGTTGGTCGTCTCCGCGATCGCCGCGGCGTGCGAGCCGAAGCCGTTCAGGTTCATGCGCGCGGCCGCGCGGCTTGGCCACGTAGCCCTGCTGGTCGGCGCGTTCGGAACGGGGTCGGACGCACAGTTGCGCTTCATGACCATCTCGTGGCGTTCATCGGGCTGCTCGGCATTGCGCTGATGGGCGATGCGGTTCACCAGGCGCGGACGCGCACGGCTCCCTGGCGGTCCATGATCGGTATCGGCACTTGCGGCCTGGGGATCGTGCTGATCGCGGCGGGCGGGCTGGCAGCCGCGACCCGGGCCCAGGGGTGGGGTTGGAGTATTCTGGCGGGCCTTCTGGTTATCGTGGCGGGGCTCTGTACGGAATCGGTGATGAACCTGCGCGTGCGAGACTCATGATCGAAGGACGTTTTCTGGAGGGCCGCCACGCTATTATCACCGGCGGCGGGCACGGCATCGGCGGGGCGATCGCGGAGGCGCTGGGGGCGCTGGGGGCGAGCCTGTCGCTGATGGGGCGCGACGCGCTGAAGCTGGGCGCGCAGGCCGCGATGCTCAGCGAGAGCGGCGTGCCCGTGGAGACCTTCGAGTGCGACGTGGCCGACGAGGCTGCCGTGACGCAGGCCTTCGCCGAGAGCCGAGAGCGGCTGGGCGACGCGCATGTGCTGGTCAACAACGCCGGCCAGGCCGAGAGCGCCGACTTCGCGGACACCGATCGCGAGCTGTGGGACCGGATGCTGGCGGTGAACCTCACCGGCACCTATCTCTGCACGCGCCAGGTGCTTCCGGCCATGCTCGCGGCCAAGTCGGGGCGGGTGATCAACATCGCGTCCACGGCGGGGCTGCGAGGGTACCCGAAGACGGCCGCGTACTGCGCCGCCAAGCACGGCGTGATCGGCCTCACCCGGGCGCTGGCGCTGGAGACGGCGAAGAGCTGCGTCACCGTCAACGCCGTGTGCCCCGGCTACACCGACACCGACATGGCGCGGCGCGCGGTGACCGGCCTTTCGGCGGCGCTGGGGAAGACGCCCGACGAGGCGCGGTCGATGCTCACGCGCATCAACCCGCTGGGCCGCCTGATCCGCCCCGAAGAGGTGGCGGCGACCGTCGCCTGGCTCTGCTCGCCCGACGCCGCCGCGATCACCGGGCAATCCATCGCCATCGCCGGCGGCGAGGTGATGTAGCGCGCGGCGACGGCCTATGTCGTTGCCGCGGCGATAGATCCTTCGTCGCGTCCAACCATCGGCGGTGACGCCGGTCAGGCGCGGACGCTCCTCAGGATGACATCGTCGGGGGAAGGGCCCAAGTGGTTGCTGTTGAAGTCCGCGAAGGCGGACTGTGTGCCGTTGTAGCCGCGACTTCAGTCGCATCGTTCACCACGAATCTCGAATCACTTCGCCCCGATCGCATGACTACCCGAATCCTCGCGGCCGACCTGAAGCCCACCTCGTTCCACTGGCGCGTGGAGGGGCCGGTGGCGGTCGTCACGCTCAGCCGGCCCGAGCGCAAGAACCCGCTGACCTTCGAGAGCTACGCCGAGCTGCGCGACACCTTTCGCCAGCTCAGCTTCGCCACCGACGTGAAGGTGGTGGTGATCACCGGCGAGGGCGGCAACTTCTGCAGCGGCGGCGACGTGCACGAGATCATCGGGCCGCTGGTGAAGATGAAGGAGGGGGGGCAGATGGACGACCTGCTCGCCTTCACCCGCATGACCGGCGACCTGGTGAAGGCCATCCGCGGCTGCCCGCAGCCCATCATCGCCGCCATCGACGGCATCTGCGTGGGCGCCGGGGCGATCCTGGCGATGGCGAGCGACCTGCGGCTGGGCACGGCGCGCAGCAAGGTGGCCTTCCTCTTCACCAAGGTGGGCCTGAGCGGCGCCGACATGGGGGCGTGCGCCATGCTTCCGCGCATCATCGGCCAGGGGCGCGCGGCCGAGCTGCTGTACACCGGGCGCAACATGGGCGGCGAGGAAGCCGAGCGCTGGGGCTTCTACAATCGGTTGGTCGAGCCAACCACCTTGCAGGACGAGGCGCTGGCGCTCGCCCGCCAGCTTTGCGAGGGGCCAACGTTCGCGCACGGCATGACCAAGCGCTGCCTGCACCAGGAGTGGAACATGGGCGTGGACGAGGCGATCGAGGCCGAGGCCCAGGCCCAAGCCATCTGCATGCAGACGGAAGACTTCGCCCGCGCGTTCCACGCCTTCGCCGCGAAGGAGAAGCCGAAGTTCGAGGGGAACTAGCGGCGCGGCGGCTCCGGTTCCATCGTCGGGGAGAGAGTCGGGGCGGGGCGCTGGTATCTACACGGGCGGCTGAAGCCGCGGCGCCGCGGCAACAACTACGAGAAGCCTCGCAAACTGCGCGAGGCTGTTCGGTGTGAGACGCGGCTTCGGCTCGATGCTCGGAGAGCGGCACGCGCGGCATCGAGGCTCGGTTCCGCGCCATTGCCCCGGCGGGGTAAGAATGAAGTCCGCGAAGGCGGACTGTGTGCCGTTGTAGCGGCGAGTTTACTCGCATATCCCGATTTTTCACCGCCGCATCGAATACCCGATACCACCTTCCTCACCCGCCCCTGATGCCCGAGACCACCTTCCTCGCCCGGCTCTGATGCCTGACACCACCTTCCTCGCCTGGCCCTTCTTCGACGCACCGCACCGCGATCTCGCGGGCGGGCTGCGCGCGTGGACGCAGGCGCAGGCCGCCGCCCTCGCGCACCCGGCCGGCGGCGTGGACGACGCGTGCCGGGGGCTGGTGCGCTCGCTCGCGGAGGGCGGGTGGCTGCGCTACACGGTGCCCGAGCCGTACGGGGGCGCGCTGGAGCGGCTGGACGTGCGCTCGCTGTGCCTGGCGCGTGAGACGCTGGCCTACGCGAGCGGGCTGGCCGACTTCGCGTTCGCCATGCAGGGGCTGGGCTCCGGGCCGATCTCGTTCTTCGGGTCGGACGAGCAGAAGCGGCGCTGGCTTCCGTCCGTCGCGGCGGGCGAGACGATCGCTGCGTTCGCCATCTCCGAGGTGGACGCGGGGTCCGACGTGATGGCGATGCGCACGACCGCCCGGCGCGACGGCGGCGGATACGTGATCGATGGCGAGAAGACGTGGATCTCCAACGCGGGGATCGCGGATCGCTACGTCGTCTTCGCTCGCTACCCCGAGGCCGGCGAGCGCGGGTTCGCCGCGTTCGTGGTGGATGCCGCCAACCCCGGCCTGGCGATCACCGAGAGAATCGACGTCACCGCGCCGCACCCGCTGGGCACCGTGACGCTGGACGGCTGCCGCGTGGACGGCGATGCGCTGATCGGCGAGGCGGGCGGGGGGATGAAGGTGGCGCTAGGCACGCTCGACGTCTTCCGCAGCACCGTGGGCGCGGCGGCGCTGGGGTTCGCGCGGCGCGCGCTGGACGAGGCGCTGGCGTGGTGCGCCGAGCGCCACGTCTTCGGCCAAGCGCTCAGCGAATACCAGCTTACGAAGACCGCGCTGGCCGAGATGGCCATCGACATCGACGCATCGGCGCTGCTCGTCTACCGGGCCGCGTGGACGCGCGACGCCGGCGCGGCGCGCATCACCCGCGAAGCCGCGATGGCCAAGCTCTACGCTACCGAAGCCGCCCAGCGCGTGGTGGACCGCGCCGTCCAGCTCCTGGGCGCCCGCGGCGTCGTGCGTGACTCCATCGCCGAAACGCTCTACCGCGACGTCCGCGCGCTGCGCATCTACGAGGGCACCACCGAGGTGCAGAAGCTGGTGATCGCCGGCCAGCTCCTGGCATCCGCGGCGCCCAAGCAGTAGGACCCCGTCGCCACCGCGAGCGACCGGAATCCCGAACGCGAGCGACAGCGAGCCCGTCCCTCCCCTGCGGTTCGGGGGAGGGACAGCGCGAAGCGCAGGGTGACGGCTTCGCGGCGACAATTGTGCAGACCCTGTCTGCACAATTCGCGAAGGACCGCGGGACCGGCTCCGGGCCTGCCGCTTGCGGCTCCGTCGTCCCATCATCTCGATCCTCCCCACCTCGCCACTCCGAGGCGGTTGCACATGCTCCACACCGCGTCCACATCCGCGCAGCCGGCCGCGCCCACCGCGCACGTGGACACCTTCGCGCGCGACCACCTGCCGCCGCGCGAGCTGTGGCCCGTGCTCGACCTGTCGGGCGTGCCGCACCTGGCCGCACTGCCGCACGTCAACGCCGCCGCCGAGTTCCTGGACGCGATGGTGGCCGCCGGCCATGCCGACCGGCCGGCGCTCATCGCCCCCGGCACGCGCTGGAGCTACGCCCAGCTCACCGAGCAGGCCAACCGCATCGCCGGGGCGCTGGTGCGCGACGCCGGCCTGGTGCCCGGCGAGCGCGTGCTGCTGCGCGGCTACAACGGGCCGATGATGTTCGCCGCATGGTTCGGCGTGCTCAAGGCCGGCGGCATCGTGGTGGCCACGATGCCGCTTCTGCGCGCCCGCGAGCTTTCCGCCATCATCGACAAGGCGCGCGTGCGCGTGGCGCTGTGCGATGCGCGGCTCGCGGCGGAGTTGGAGACGGCCGCGCAGGCGTCGCCCACCCTGCAGCGCACGCTGGTGTTCGGCGGGGGCGATGCGGATGCGTCTCTGGAGCGGGCGATGCGCGCGGCGCCGGCCGATTTCGCGAACGTCCAGACATCTGCCGAAGACGTGGCGATGATCGCGTTCACCAGCGGCACCACGGGGCAGCCCAAGGGGACGATGCACTTCCATCGCGACCTGCTGGCCAGCGCCGACACCTTCGGCGCGCACATCCTGCGCGCCGAGCCCGACGACATCTTCTGCGGGTCGCCGCCGCTGGCGTTCACCTACGGACTGGGCGGCTACGTGATGTTTCCCATGCGCGTGGGTGCCGCCACCCTCATGCTGGAGCAGGCCTCGCCGCCGCAGCTGCTGCAGGGGATGCAGGAGTTCGGCGCCACTGTCTGCTTCACCGCGCCCACGGCGTACCGTGCGATGGCGGGGCTGGCGAAGGACTTCGACCTGTCGAGGCTGCGGAAGTGCGTCAGCGCCGGCGAGCCGCTCCCCGCCGCGACCTTCGAGGCGTGGCGCGAGGCGACGGGGCTGCGGATCATCGACGGGATCGGCAGCACTGAGATGCTGCACATCTTCATCAGCTCGGCGGGAGGCGACATCCGCGCGGGGTCCACAGGGCGCGTGGTGCCGGGCTACCGGGCGCGCGTGGTGGATGATGCGGGGGTGGAGGTGGAGCGCGGCGAGATGGGGCGGCTGATGGTGCAGGGCCCCACCGGCTGCCGCTACCTGGACGACCCCGAGCGGCAGAAGACCTACGTGCAGGACGGGTGGAACCTGACCGGCGACACCTACGTGATGGACGAGGAAGGCTACTTCTGGTACCGCGCCCGCAACGACGACATGATCATCTCGTCGGGCTACAACATCGCCGGCCCCGAGGTGGAGAACTGCCTGCTGGAGCACCCCGCCGTGCTGGAGTGCGCCGTGGTCGCCGCCCCCGACGAGCAGCGCGGCAACGTGGTGAAGGCTTTCATCGTCCTGCGCGAGGGCTTTACCGCGGGAGACGATATGGTGAAGACGCTGCAGGACCACGCCAAGCAATCCATCGCCCCGTACAAGTACCCACGCCGCGTGGAGTTCGTGGCCTCGCTGCCGCGCACGCAGACGGGCAAGCTCCAGCGCTTCCGCCTGCGCCAGCAGGAAGGCGGGGTGGCGGGATGATGAGGACCCGAAACCTGAAGCGTCGGTGGGAAACGATGCGAGTAAACTCGCCGCTACAACGGCACACAGTCCGCCTTCGCGGACTTCGCGGCGCGTCGATCTCCGCGTCCCCTACCGAATGTCATCCTGAGGGAGCGTCCGCCCGGAATCGTCAGCATGCTTCGATGTCTAGACGCGACCGAAGGATCTATAGCCGCGGCATGAGCGCCAGTCCGCCGCCCACACCGTCGTACGCAGGCGCGGCGTCGTCGCCAGCCCGACGGGGTGTCGCGGCGGCGGGCGATGGATCCTTCGTCCGCCGCCAAGCATCAGCGCCACCGCGGTTTACGTGCGGCGGCGGCGCTCAGGATGACATTCGTGTGCGGCTACAACGGCACACAGTCCGCCTTCGCGGACTTCGCGTCGCGCCGATCTCCGCGTTCCCCGACGTATGTCATCCTGAGGGAGCGTCCGCCCGGAATCGTCAGCATGCACCAGCGGTTGGACGCGACCGAAGGATCTATGGCCGCGGCATGAACGCCAGTCCGCGGCCCGCACCGTCGTCCGGAGGCGTGCCGGTGTCGTCGCCAGCCCGACGTGGTGTCGCGGCGGCGGGCGGTAGATCCTTCGGCCGCCGCCAAGCATCAGCGCCAGCGCGGTTTACGTGCGGCGGCGGCGCTCAGGATGACATTCGTGTGCGGCGGGCGGTCAGGGGGGTGCGATGAGCGGGCTTCCGGAGATCCTGCAGCCCGAGGGGTGGGCGCCGGCGAAAGGGTACGCGAACGGCGTGGCGGCCGAGGGGCGGATGGTGTTCGTGGCCGGGCAGATCGGCTGGGACCCACAGACGTGCGCGTTCGAGACGGACGATTTCGTCGCGCAGGCGGCGCAGGCGCTGCGCAACATCGCCGCCGTGCTCGCCGCCGCCGGCGCCGAACCCCGCCACGTGGTGCGCATGACGTGGTACGTCACCAGCCGCCGCGAGTACCTGGACGCCGGCCGCGCGCTGGGCGCCGCCTACCGCGAGGTGTTCGGCCGCCACTTCCCCGCGATGTCGGCCGTGATCGTCGCCGGCCTGGTGGAGGAGCGCGCGAAGGTGGAGATCGAGGTGACCGCCGTGATCCCCACCGGTTGAGGCGGGGCGGCTACGCTTCCTCGACCCCACTTCCGTCATCCGAGAAGGTGAAGATGGTCACCGGTGACGGCATGCCGCCGAGCGCGCGATAGAAGTCGAGCGCGTGCGTGTCGTCGTCGTCCGCCGGCACGAACACGTCCGTAATCCCGGCAGTGGCGGCCGCTTCGCGCAGGGCCGCCACCAGGCGCCGCCCCACGCCCTTGCGCTGGTGGTCTTCGCGCACGGCGATGTCGTAGATGAAGAGCTCCAGCGCTTCTTCCCGCGTCATCGGCAGCGTGTGCGCGGTGACCCCGCCCACGGGCTGGCCATCGACGAACGCGGCCATCGCCCAGAACTCCTCGCGGCTCAGCAGCCGGTCGAGATAGCCGTCGCCGAGCTCTCCCCGCCCCTCGCCGAAGACGTCGGCCATCAGCGCGAACACCCGTCTCGCCAGCTCTCGATCACCGGAGCCCAGCCGTCTCGCTACGATCTCGGTCATCTCGCGGTGCTCTCTGTGCAGGGATTCGAGGGATTATGACAGAGAATCAGCGGACCCGACCGGGGTCCGCTGATTCTTTAGTGCTCATTCGATCCGATCGGCCCGACGCCCTACCGCCCTGCCGTCGGCGCCGCGCGCGGGAGCGTGCCGGGCATGTCGGCCACCACGTAGGCGGCCACGGCCATGGCAGCCACGCACTTTGCAAACTCCTGCGGGTCGAGCTTGTCGATGGTGTCGGCGCTGCTGTGGTGGTACCAGAAGTACTTGGTGCCGTCCACGTCCAGCCCCAGCCCGGGCACACCCAGCGCCACCATCGGCCCGATGTCGGCCTCGCCGTCGCCCGGGTCCATCTTGGTGGCGCCGATCGGCTCCAGCAGGCGGGCGATCTGGCGCAGGGTGGGGAGCGCGGCCTCGTTGCCCACGAAGCGGAAGCCGTTGGGGCGGAAGACGCCGTTGTCGCTCTCGATGGCCAGCATGTGCTTGTCGAGCTGCCCCCGGTGCGCGTCGCGGTAGCCCGAGCCGCCACGCAGGCCGTTCTCCTCGTTGCTCCACATCACCACGCGCACGGTGCGCCGCGGCCGCAGCCCCAGCCGCTGCATTAGCCGCACCGCCTCCCATGCGGCCACGCTGCCGCCGGCGTCGTCCATGGCGCCGGTGCCCACGTCCCAGCTGTCCAGGTGGCCGCTGATCACCACCACCTCGTCGGGGCGCTCGCGGCCCACGATCTCGGCCACCACGTTGCGCGACGGCGCGTCGGGGAGCGTCTGCGCGCCCATCGCCAGCCGCACCCGGATGCTCTCGCCGCGGTTCTGCATGCGGTGCAGCATCATCGCGTCCTCGGTGCTGATGGCGGCGGCGGGGAGGCGCACCACGGTGGTGTCGTAGTAGCGGATGCTGCCCGTGTGCGGGTTCTGCATGCTGAAGCTGCTCACCGAGCGGATCAGGCTGGCCACCGCGCCCGCCTTGGCCGCCGCGATGGCGCCCAGGCTGCGCCAGCGCACCGTCTCGCCATAGGTGGTGAACGGCACGTCGAAGAGGACGATCTTGCCGCGCGCGTCGGCGCCGCGCGCCCGCAGCTCCTCCTCGCTGCCGACGACGATCACGTCGGCGGTGATGCCGCCCGCCGGGGTGCCCACGCTGCCGCCCAGGCCGATCATGTGCAGCGGCACCTGGCGGGGCAGCAGCAGCTCGGCGCTCTCCGCCCCGCGCACCCAGTGCGGTACCATCACCGGCTCGCCGCGCACGTTCTGCAGCCCGTCGCGGCGCATCTCGGCCAGCGACCAGTCGATGGTGGCCTCCAGCGCCGCCGACCCGCTCAGCCGGTGGCCGAAGCGGTCCACCAGCGTGGCCAGCCGGCTCCAGCCGAACGTGTCCGACATCGCCGCCTGGATCAGCCGGTTGGCGTCGGTGCGGTAGACGGAATCGAGCGGCGCGCCCTGCGCGCGCGCGGAAGAGGCGCCGGCGCCCAACGCCAGCGCGGCGAACAGCGGCACCAAGCCGCGAAGTGTGGATCGATGCATCGGCGGGTCGGGTCGAGGGGGCCTTTGGCGGATCTACGGTTTTGGAAGAGTAGCGAATCCGCGCCCCCGGCGAAACATCCCACCTGTAAGCAGCTGGTAAGGTGTGATGAACCGTTCGGAAGTGAAGACGAGGCGCCGCCATGCGGGGACGAGCCGTGGATCAGCGCACCGAGAAGATCCTCAGCAGCACGGCCACGATCGGCGGTGCGAGGATGGCGGTCGCCAGCCCCATCAGCCCGATCGCCAGACCGCTGGTCGCGCCCTCCACCTCGCCCTCCTCCACCGCCCGCGCGGTGCCGATGCCGTGCGCGGCGCTGCCCATTGCCAGCCCCCACGCGGTGCGGCTGCGGATACGCGCCAGCCGCAGCACCGCCGGCCCCGCCACCGCGCCCAGCACGCCGCTGGAGATCACCAGCACCGCGGTGAGCGGCGGCAGCCCGCCCAGCTTCTGCGCCACGCCCATCGCGATCGGCGTCGTCACCGACCTCGGCGCCACGGACAGCACCACCTGCCGCGGCGCGCCCAGCAGGATCGCCGTCATCGTGCCACTCACCACGCCGACGACGCTGCCGGCGATGATCGACACCAGCATCGCCCGGCCGCGGCGCGCGATCTCCTCCATCTGCGCCCACAGCGGCACCCCCAGCGCCACCACGGCCGGGCCCAGCCAGTACGAGATCAGCCGTCCGCCCCGGTCGTACTCGGCATAGTCTATCCCTGCTGCGTACAGCAGCACGATCAGCGCGGTGATGGCCACGAGAAGCGGGTTGAGCAGCGGGTGGCGGAAGCGCGCGTAGAGCCGCCGGGCCGCGAGATACGCCGCGACCGTCACCGCAATGGCGAGCGCCGCCGCGAGCGCGTCACCCACGCCGCTCCATCCATTGCTGCAGGATGCCGACGACCATGAGCACCGCCAGCATCCCGACCACTCCAGCCGCGACGATGGGAAGCCACTCGCGCCGGAGCAGCCCGAAGTACACCATCACCCCCACGCCGGGCGGGATGTAGAGCAGCTGCATGTGGCCGATCAGCAGGTCGGCCGCGCCGCGCACCCAGTGCGGCGGGACGACGCGAAAGTGCAGCGCCGCCGCCAGCATCACCATCCCCACCACGCTCCCGGGCACGGGCAGGTGGAGGAGCGCGGACACCGCGTTCCCCGCGTAGAAAAAGGCCAGGAGAACGAGCGTCCCCCTGGCCAGCGCGAACACCTTCGCCCCAACGACCGCTGCTGGAATCCTCCCCCACATCCGTGCCCGTCCCAGAGAGATGCCCACGCCGTAGGATCCGCGCAGGCGGACTGCGTGCCTTTGTAGCGCGGCTTCAGCCGCAAATTTCGCGAGATGGCCAGCGGGTCGCGCGAGACGATCCGCACATCCTCGCGCAGACGCCGGCAGATGCAGCTCGTCCGCGGGAACTCTCGCCGCTCACGGCATCACGATACCAGCGCGTTCAGCTCATCCGCCAGCGTGCGTGACACGCTCGACCAGTCGTAGCGGTCGCGCGCCACGCGGAAGAGCGCTTCCCGGTGCTGCTCGCCGGCCTCCAGCGCCATGGGCACGTGGTGGACGATGTCGGCCACCGTGCGCTCGGGCGAGGGGTCGAGCTTCATCACCTCGGCCACCTCGGGCGGCAGCACCTCGGCCACCGAGTCGATGCTCGCCTTCATCCCCCCGAAGTAGGTGCCCAGCGGGAACGAGCCGCTGGCCAGCGCCTCCAGGAACACCAGCGGCCCCGCCTCCTTCACCACCGACGGGAAGACCGCCGCGTCGCAGCAGGGGAAGAGGTGGCGCAGCTCGCGGTGCGTGAGGTAGCCGGTGAAGATCACCCGGCCGCGCCGCACGTGGTGCCGGCCCGCCTCGAAGTACGCGTCCAGTCCGCCGCGCGCGCGCAGGTCGTCCAGGAACGCCGCCACCTTGGTCAGCTCGTGGCCACCGCCCTCGCCTTCTGGATCGCCCTCCAGCGCCCGCCCGCGCGCCACGATCTCGGCGAACAGCGCGCGCTCGCCGTGCTCCAGCGCCCACAGCATCGCCTCCAGCGGCTCGCGCAGGGGGCCGTGGCCCACCACCAGCAGCCGCATGCCGGGCGTGCGCTCCAGGATCAGCGGGAGCGCGGCCACCACCTCCTGCACCCCCTTGGCCGAGATCAGCCGCCCCACGTACAGCAGGGTGCGGCCGTGCTCCCAGTCCACCGTTTCGAGCTCGGCCTCCAACTCCGCATCCGGCACCTTGGACGCGTAGCCGCGCCCCACGGCCAGCGCCTCCTCCAGTGCAGCGCCGGCCAGGTCGCCGCGCAGCCCGGCCAGCATCGCATCGGTCTGCGCCGGCGTGCGGCCGCGGGCCAGGCCGGCCAGCGCCTCGCGCAGCTCGGCGGCCTTGCGCGGGCGGTCGGCGCGGGCGACGGGCTCAAACTGGCTGGTGTCCACGCCCAGGTGCAGGTCCACCATCTTGGCGTCGAGCCCCGGGATGCCGGTGAACACGTCGTTCACGCGGGCGCGCATCTCGTCGCCGATCACGAAGATCCGCCCGGCGGCCGTGAATGCCCCTGTCGCCAGGCGCAGGAAGCGGTCGTCGCGCTTCACCGCGTACTCCAGCGCGCTTCCGTGCGGCATGATGCTGAAGGCGATCCCCTCGGCCGCGCACACCTGTTGCGCCACGACGGACATCAGCACCGCGTGGTTGGCATGGACGGCGGTGACGCCGTTCTCGCGCACGATGCGGGTGAGCGCGCGCACGTTGCGCTCGACGTACTCCTCGATCTCGGCGTCGGGCAGATCCACCATGGGCACCACGCGCGAGAACTCCTCGTACTTGTCCCACACGTACACGGGCAGGGTGTCGCCCAGCACCGGCTTGTGGAGGATGCACCGCCCCGGGTACGCGCCCTCGGCCCCGCGATAGAAGCTTTCCACCGAGCCGTCGGCGTTGTAGCGGCGCGCTTCGGTGATGAAGGGGTAGCGCTCGGGATGGTTCTCCTGCGCCATCAGGTGCACCGTCTCGCCCCCGCGGCACAGCGACTCCACCACCGAGCGCGTCCACAGGTTGCTGCCGGAGCCTTCGAGCAGGTAGCCGTGCAGGATGCAGATCATGTCTCTCGTGGGCGAAGGCGGATGTGGAGCGCGGGCGGTGCAGGGAGCAACAACGCGGCCACGCACCAACGACGGGCGGCGGCCGCATCCCGCGCCCGCCGCCCGCCCTACGTCATCGTCCGACTCCGGGCCGCCCGCGCGTCAGCTGCCGGCGCCCGATTCGCCCCACGGCTTCAGCACCACCTTGATGCAGCCGTCCTCCTTCTCGCGGAAGGTCTTGTACGCATTCGGTCCTTCTTCGAGCGGGAGGACGTGGGTGATCACGAACGAGGGGTCGATGTCGCCCGCCTCCACGCGGCGCAGCAGCGGCTCCATGTAGCGCAGCATGTGCGTCTGCCCCGTCTTGAGCGTGAGCCCCTTGTTCATGAAGGCGCCCAGCGGGATCTTGTCGCCCACCCCCACGTACACGCCGGGCATCGAGATCGTCCCGCCCTTGCGGCAGCACATGATGGCTTCGCGCAGCACGTGCGGCCGGTCGGTCTCCTGCAGCAGCGCCACCTTGGCCGCGTCGTAGATCGCGTCGATGCTGCTGAAGGCGTGCGCCTCGGCGCCCACCGCGTCGATGCAGCGGTCGGGGCCGC
>Ga0247773_1000199_pt1 | contig 29171 bp, 22 predicted proteins | sample UWRJL092311B6_FD_179934 | JGI IMG/M metagenome (GOLD analysis project Ga0247773, IMG submission 179934) | Plant litter microbial communities from Arlington Agricultural Research Station in Wisconsin, United States - UWRJ-L092-311B-6 | ecosystem: Environmental > Terrestrial > Plant litter >... | reverse complement strand
CGCGGTCCGCACCACCACCAGCTACGACGCCGCCGGCAACCCGCTGACCCATTCGGCCCCGTTGCTGGACGCGAACGGCGCGTTGACCGCGACCGCCATCACTACCTACCACCACGACGACCCGGGCCACCCGGGCGACGTCACCTCGGTCACCGACCCGAACGGGCACACCACGCTCAGCAGCTACGACAGCTACGGCGACCTGACCTCGGTGACCGATCCGGTCGGCGACAAGACCAGCTACGGCTACGACACCGGCCGTGGGCTGCGCACCTCGGTGGTCGCCCCGAAGGGCAACGCGGCCGGCGGCAACCCGGCCGCCAACACCACCAGCTACGGCTACGACGCTGCCGGCCGGCTCACCACCACCAGGGATCCGTTGTGGAACACGGCCAATCCGAGCCAGCACCAGAACCTGCGGCACTACGACGCGGACGGCAACCTGACCTCGACCACCGACGGCGACAACCACACCACCAGCTACAGCTACGACGCGGCCGGCGAGCAGACCTCGCTCACCCGGCCGAACGGCTCGGTGCAGTCCACCAGCTACGACGGGGACGGCCGCAAGCAGGTCAGCTACGACGGCAACAACCAGCCGACCTACTACAGCTACGACGCCGCTGGCCGGCTGGTCTATGCCAGCGACCCGTTGGGCCGGACCACCCAGTACAGCTATGACCCGGCCGGTCAGCTGCTCACCAAGACCGACCCGTCCGGCCGGATCACCGCCAACGGCTACGACGCGGCCGGCCAGCTGACCAGCATCAGTTACTCCGACGGGGTAACGCCGAACGTCAGCGGGATCAGCTACGACCCGGACGGCCAGCGGATCAGCATGTACGACGGCTCCGGCACGTCCAGCTGGACCTACGACACCCTGCACCGGCTGACCGGCACCACCGACGGCACCGGGCACACGGTCGGCTACGGCTACGACCTGGGTGGCCGGCTGACCAGCATCGCCTACCCGAACGCGGCCGGCACCGTCACCCGCGGCTGGGACAACGCGAACCGGCTGCACACGGTGACCGACTGGAGCGCGCACACCACCACCTTCAACTACGACGCCAACTCCAACCTGGTCGGCGAGGTCTACCCGAACGGCACCACCGCGACCTCCAACTTCGACAACGCCAACCGGCTCAGCGGGATCAGCGACGCGCCGACCGCGACGCCGGGCTCGCCGTTCGCCAGCTTCGGCTACGGCCTGGACGGTGCTGACCAGATCACCTCGGTGACCTCGACCGGCGTGCCCAGTGACAACCACAGCTACGGCTACGATCCGGCGAACCGGCTGACCACCGTGGACGGCGGCACCAGCTACGGCTACGACCCGGCGGACAACCCGAAGACGGTGCCGACCGGCGTCAGCCAGACCTTCGACGCGGCCGACGAGGTGCTCTACAGCACCAGCGCGCCGGCGATCTCCTACGTCGGCTCGGTCAGTGCCGGCGATGCCACCAACAAGGTCCTGACGATCACGCTGCCGGCCGGCACCACCACCGGTGACACGGTGATCGCGGCGACCACGCTGGACTACAAGCAGAACGCGACCATGCCGGCCGGCTGGACCGCGATCGGCAGCTACTCCTCCGGCACCGCGCAGGCCTCGGCCAAGGTGATGGTGTTCCGGCATGTGGTGGCCGCCGGCGAGACCTCGGTGACGGTGACCTACTCGAACAAGATCGCCAAGAGCGTGGTGCTCACCAGCTACCGCAATGCGCACCCGAACGCTCCGATCGACGTGGTCGCGACCGCCTCGAGTGCCCCCGGCACCTCGGTCACCGCGGCCGCGATCACGCCTACCACGTATAACGAAAGGCTGTTGGTGATCACCGGCGCGGACGGCGTCGCGGGCAGCTGGACCGCGCCGTCCGGCATGACCCTGCGGGCCCAGAAGACCGGCGGTGGCACCGATGTCGCGATCGCCGACCAGCAGCTGTCCGACCTGTACTCGGTCGGCGGCCAGCCCGCCGTCCACAGCGGGTCGGCCACCCAGCTGGTGGCGGTGACGATCGGGCTCAAGGCGGCCCAGTCCAACTACGGCTACGACCTCGACGGCAACCGGACCGTCAACGCGCCGATGACCGGTACCGCGGCCGCGCTCGGCTACGACCAGGCGGACCGGCTGACCAGCTACGGCAGCACCACCAGCTACCGCTACAACGGCGACGGCCAGCGGGTCTCCCGGACGGTGTCGGGCACCGTCACGCCGTTCGTCTGGGACGGCGCCAGCGGCGGCGTGCCGTTGCTGCTGGCCGAGGGCAGCAACTACTACATCTACGGACCGGCCGGCCTGCCGGTCGAGCAGCTGTCGGGAACCACCGCGCAGTACCTCCAGCAGGACGGGCACGGCTCGACCCGGCTGCTGACCAGCAGCACCGGCGCCGTGGTGGCCAGCTTCACCTATGACCCGTACGGCAATCTGAAGGCACGGACCGGGACGGTCGACACCCCGCTGCGCTGGGACGGCGAGTACCAGGACCGGGACAGCGGCCTGTACTACCTGCGCGCCCGGTTCTACGACCCGGCCACCGCCCAGTTCGTCAGCGCGGATCCGGCGGGTGCCCTGACCCGGTCGATGTACGGCTACGTCAACGACAACCCGCTCAACGGCTACGACCCGTCCGGCATGTTCTGCTGGAGCGCCAGTTGCCTGCTGCGCGACGGCGCCATCGCGGTCGGCGTGGTGGCGATCGGCGCGGCGGCCGTCGCGTTCGCGCCCGAGGTGGTGATCGGCGGCGCGCTGGTGGTCACCACCGAGGAGATCGGGACACTGGTGGTCACCGCGGCCGGTGAGGAGATTGCCAGCACCGCGATCATCTCCTCCTCGGAGATCGTGGGTGGCACCACGCTCGCCGAGGCTGCCGGCACTGTCGGCGGATATGCCCGGGTCGCGAGCTACGCCATCGGCGCGGCCAAGATCGTCAACAACTGCGCGGACGGGCTGACCACCGAGTGCCAGAACTCGATCTCGGAACTGCTCGTCTCCTACGGCCTCAACGCGGTCGGTTCGCTGCTGGACAATCCCGCCTACGAACTGGCGAATTCGGTTCGGGAGTTTCTCAACAACTTCGTTCCCGAAGGCGAGCAGGTGTGCTGAGCTGGTCACCATGAGCACGGTGGAGGCGGCGCGTCGGATCGGCGGCCTGGGCCTGGCCGGCCTGTACTGCCTGGTGATCGGGGTGGTGCTGATGCTGGCCGGCCTCGGTTCGCTGGCCGCTCGGCGACAGCGCGGCCGGGATGCCCGGGTCGGTCAGATCCGGGTCCAGGAACGCCTTGCCCGGCCCCAGGTGAGGCTGGGTGCGGGGCTGGTGGTGCTCGGCGGAGTGCTGCTGCTCCTGTGGTGGAGCGTGCTGCGCTAGCCCCGCTGCCGGCGTTTCCGGGGCGGTCGGCCGGCCCGGGTGTGGCCGATAAGGCATTGTTGGCTAGGTTTCACCAATGAGTGAGCCGCCCGCCTATGCCGAGCTTGCCTCCGCCCTGCGCCTGTCGTTGCTGCGAGCCGCGCGGCGGTTGCGCGCCCAGCGGGTGAACACCGCCGCGACCCTGTCCCAGCTGTCCGCGCTGGCGACGGTCGGCAAGTCCGGGCCGCTCAGTGCCGGCGAGATCGCGGCCATCGAACGGGTCCAGCCGCCCTCGATGACCAAGATCCTGGCCTCGCTGGAGCAGGCCGGCTGGATCGAGCGCTCCTCCCACCCCGACGACCGGCGACAGTCGGTCATCGCCATCAGCGAGGCCGGCCGGGACCTGCTGGCCGAGGAGACCCGGGCCCGGGACGAATGGCTGGCCCGGCGGCTGGTCGACTTCTCGGCCGAGGACCTGCGCAAGCTCAGCGAGGCGGTCGAGGTCCTGGACCGGCTCGGCTCGGAGTGACCGCGCTGGACCAGCCGGGTGCCGCCGACGAGCCGGCCGCCGAGCTCGGCCTGCCGCCGGTCAGCCCGGCTCCGCCGGCTGCGGTTCAGGCAAGGCCGGCGCGAAGCTGGCCCGGCCCGCTGCGCTCGCTGGGGGTCCGCAACTACCGGCTGTACTTCTCCGGCCAGCTGATCTCGTTGACCGGCACCTGGGCGCAGTGGATCGCCCAGGACTGGCTGGTGCTCCAGCTGACCAACTCCGGCACGGCGCTGGGCGTGGTCACCGCGCTGCAGTTCGCGCCGTCCCTACTGCTCTCGCTGTACGGCGGTGCGCTGGCCGACCGCGGCGACAAGCGCAAGCTGATGCTCGGCACCCAGTCGGGGTTGGGGCTGGCCGCGCTGGTGCTGGCAGTGCTCGACCTCACCGGCATGGTCGCGCTCTGGCACGTCCTGGTGCTGGCCGGGGTGGTCGGGGTGTTCTCCGCCCTGGACGCCCCGATCCGACAGGCTTTCGTGGTGGAGATGGTCGGGCCGGCCGAGCTGCCGAACGCGGTGGCGCTGAACTCCACCTCCTTCAACCTGGCCAGGATCATCGGTCCGGCGATCGCCGGCCTGGTGATCTCGGTCTTCGGCACCGGCTGGGCGTTCCTGGGCAACGCCGCGTCATCGCTGGCGGTGCTCGCCGGGCTGGTGCTGATGCGCACGGCGGAGCTGTCGGTCAGCGAGCCGGTGCGGCGCGGGTCCGGTCAGTACCGGGCGGCCCTGCGGTACGTGCGCAACCGGTCGGACCTGGTGCTGCCGATGCTGCTGATGTTCCTGATCGGCACCTTCGGGATGAACTTCCAGATCAGCATCGCGCTGGTGGCCAAGCAGGTGTTCCATCGCGGCGCCGACTCCTACGGGCTGCTGTCGACCATGCTGGCGATCGGAGCGACGCTCGGTGCGCTGGTCGCGACCACCCGGCGCAGCCGGCCCACCCGGCTGTTCCTGATCGGCGCGGCGCTGGCCTTCAGTGTCACCGAGCTGCTGGCCGGCCTGATGCCCAGCTTCGCGCTGACGGCGGTGGCGCTGATCCCGGCCGGCTTCACCATGATCACCATGGCCCAGGCGGCCAACGCCACGGTCCAGCTCGGTGTCGAGCCGACCATGCGCGGCCGGGTGATGGGCCTGTACATCCTGTGTTTCATGGGCGGAACCCCGGTCGGCGCGCCGATCGTCGGCTGGGTGGCCGAGGTGTTCGGCCCGCGCTGGGGGATGCTCGGCGGCGGGCTGATCTGCCTGGTGGCGACCCTGGTGGTGGCCGGCTACCTGTCCCGGCACCACCACGTCGGATCCGCCCAGCTCAGGCGACGGTTGCGGGTGCCGCACCCGTTCCCGCGATGAGCGTCCAGCAGGTCGCCGACTCGTCCGACCCCAGGCTGGACGACTTCCGGGACCTGATGCGGTCCGACCGGCTGCCCGGTCATCCGGTGGTGATCGCCGAGGGTGTGAACGTGGTGCAGCGGCTGGCCAGGTCGGCCTACCGGATCCGGGCCGTCGCCGGGGTGACCGCCAAGCTCGAGGCATTGGCACCGGTGCTGGCCGGGCTGGACGCTCCGGTCTACGAACTCGACAAGTGGACGCTGTCGGATGTGGTGGGCTTCCGGGTGACCCGCGGGGTGCTGGCCGCCGCCGACCGGCCGGCACCGGTGGCCGCGCGGTCGCTGATCGAGCGCGGGCACCGGTTCATGGTGCTGGAATCGATCAACGACTACGAGAACCTGGGGGCGGTGTTCCGCAACTGCGCCGCGTTCGGCGTCGACGCGGTGCTGCTGGATCCGCGGTGCGCCGATCCGCTCTACCGGCGCAGCGTCCGGGTCTCGATGGGCCACGTGTTCGGGGTCGGCTTCGCGGTGCTCGATGAGCCGTGGCCGGCGGCGCTGGAGCGGTTGCGGGCTGCCGGGGTGCGGCTGCTGGCAATGACGCCACGCTCGTCGGCCACCCCGCTGCGGCAGCTGGCCACCCCGCAACGCTGGGCGTTGCTGCTCGGGGCCGAGGGCCCGGGACTGTCCGACGGTGCGCTGGCCGCGGCCGACGAGTGGGTGCGGATCCCGATGGCCGACGGGGTGGACTCGCTCAACGTCGCGACCGCCGGCGCGGTGGCGCTGGCCCACCTCACCGGCTGACCGGCGGGATCAGGCGGGTCGTCGCACGTCGCCGGTCAGCACCATTGGCCGCCGCATCCATAGGGTTCGACGGAGGCAGACGTGCTGAGGGTCTTGGTGGTTCCGCTCTGGGTGAGGGTGACCGACATCTCGACGTACCTGCTGCCGCGTCCCACCAGGATCTCGCACCGACTGGAACCCGACGTGCAGCCATCGAAGATCCGGCTCACCAAGTCCGCCGGCACCGCCCAGCTGTAGGTCGACGGGGCGGTCTCGTCCATCACTTGGAAGTCGAGCATCACCGAGCCGCTGCTGACGCCGCCGGTGCAGGGTGAGGTGTAGTACCAGACCCCGCCGGTGACCGCGCAGCCGAGCCACTCGTTACCAAAGGCCGAAGCACTGGTGGCGGTGGGGACCATCAAGCCCAGGGTCGTAGCCAGCACAGCAAGTGTTACCAGCAGTTTCCGCAACATGTGAGACTCCTTTGCCGAGGGTGTGGGCGATAGATTTACGCCTTGTTGCCCGGCTTGTCCAGGGTTTCACGGGACGATCGCCCGACTCCTGTCGCGAACCGTCGCGGGACTGGCTCCAGCCCGTCGGCCGCAACGTTCGTGTGCTCGCTGTTGAGCGATGATCATCTTGTGTTGACACCCTCCGGGTAGCCGAGTACGGCTAGAAACGCCTATTCCTTACCTGGGGGTCCGAAGTGAAATCTCGCCTGCTCGCAGCATCGGCGGTGGTAGCGGCGACGGCTGCCACCGCACTCGTCTCGACCGGCTCGTCCGCCGTCGCCAAGCCTTCCGACCATCCGGTCTACACCAAGAAGGCGACCGCCACCGGTAGCGGTGGCGCGGTCGCGTCCGCGGAGTTCCTCGCGAGCAAGGCCGGCATCGAGGTCCTCAAGTCCGGCGGCAACGCCATCGACGCCGCGGTCGCGACGGCCAGCACGCTCGGCGTCACCGAGCCGTTCGTCGCCGGGCCCGGCGGTGGCGGGTTCATGATGATCTACCTGGCCAAGACCAAGCAGGTCGTCACCATCGACGGCCGGGAGATGTGCGCGGCGGCCTGCACCCCGAACCTGTTCATCGACCCGAACACCGGCAAGCCGCTGGCCTTCGAGGACGCCCGCCGTTCCGGGCTTTCGGTCGGCGTGCCGGGCATGGTCGCGACCTGGGCCAAGGCCGTGAAGGACTACGGCAGGAAGAGCCTGGGTGCTGACCTGAAGCCGGCCATCGCGGTGGCGAAGAAGGGCTTCACCGTCACGGCGGACTTCAACCAGCAGGAGCAGAAGTCGCTGCCGGACCTGCAGAACTTCACCAGCAGCCGCAAGCTGTTCCTCACCCCGGCCGGCCAGCCGCTGCCGGTCGGCTCGCACTTCCGCAACCCCGACCTGGCACGCACCTACCAGAAGCTGGCCAGCCACGGCGCGGACTACCTCTACGACGGCCCGCTGGGCGCCGAGATCGCCCACACCGTGCAGCACCCGCCGGTGTACTCGGGCAGCACCTTCAACGTCCGGCCGGGCATCATGACCGCCCAGGACGTCGAGAACTACACGGCCAAGCTGCGGACGCCGACCCACGTGAACTACCGGGGACTGGACATCTACGGCATGGCGCCGCCGTCCAGCGGTGGCCTGGCCACCGGTGAGGCGCTCAACATCCTCAGCCGCTGGAACCTGTCGGCCGAGTCGCGTACCACCGCGCTGTTCCACTACCTCGAGTCGTCCCGGCTGGCCTTCGCCGACCGCAACGCCTACATCGGCGACGCCGACTACGAGCCGGTGCCGCAGGCCGCCCTGCTCGACCCGGCGTACGCGGCCACCCGCAGCTGCCTGGTGGGGAACAAGGCGCTGATCTCGCCGGTGGCACCGGGCAAGCCGTTCCCGCCCTACACCGGCTGCTCGGCTCCGGCCGCCAGCCAGAACCCGGTCCACGAGGGCACCCAGACCAACCACCTGGTGACCGCTGACAAGTGGGGCAACATCGTTAGCTACACCAACACCATCGAGCAGCTGGCCGGCAGCGGCATCACCGTGCCCGGTCGGGGCTTCCTGCTGAACAACGAGATGACCGACTTCGACTTCGCACCGTCGGCACCGGGTGTCTATGACCCGAACCTGCCGGCGCCGGGCAAGCGGCCGCGCTCCAGCATGAACCCGACCATCGTGCTCAAGGACGGCGCGCCGTACTTCACCGTCGGCTCGCCGGGTGGCGCGACCATCATCACCACGGTGCTGCAGATCCTGGTCAACAAGATCGACTTCGGGATGAGCCTGCCGGCCGCCATCGCCGCGCCGCGGGCCAGCCAGCGCAACGGGGCGCTGACCGATGCCGAGCCGGCCTTCCTGGCCACCCCGGAGGCCCAGCAGCTGACCGCCACCTACGGCGAGCAGTTCCGGGAGCAGACCGGGCCGGTGCTGCCTCGCGACAACTACATCGGCAACGCCACCGGCATCACGTTCCTGCCGGGCAACCGGTTCCAGGCCGCGGCCGAGCCGGTGCGCCTCGGCGGCGGTTCGGCCCTGGTCGTCAAGCCGTAACGGAAACCCGGAAGGACCGGCGCTGTTCCCACGCGCCGGTCCTTCCGCCTGTTCCGCAGCTGATCAGCAGGCGACGGTGGAACCGCCGTTGCTCAGGTAGGCGTCGTACACCCAGCCGCTGACGTTCGTCCCGTCGATCCGGACGTGGGTCCAGGTGTGGCCGTAGGAGTTGACGCGATAGCAGTGGTACCAGAGCCTGATGCCGTAGGTGGTTCCGTGCGAGGCGCAGTCGCCGTAGATGCCGGAGCGCAACGTCACCTCGCCCGGGCTGCCCGGACCATCGGGAAAGCCCGACCCGCTCTTGTCCTTGTCCGACCAGCTCTGGCCGCAGGTGACGGCTTCGGCCACGCCGGGCGTCAGCACCACCATCGCCGAAGCCAGCAGCGGGACGACCGCCGCTGTGCCCAGGACCCTACGAGAAAAACGCATGGATGACTCCCATCGTCACGATGACGTGATCGCAGGCTGCTCTTGCTTAGCGCGCTGCGAGCGGGACTCTAGCGGCGTAGACACTTCGGCGGGCTGTTTCGGTGAGACTGGTCCGAGTTGGCCGATTGGGTTGACACGACGGACTTTTGCCTTATGTAGCAAAGCATCCGTCTCTGGTCAGCAGGGAACAGTGGAGCCGCCGTCGCTGAGGTAGGCGTCGTACACCCAGCCCTTGACGGTCGACCCGTCCATCCGGACGTGGGTCCAGGTATGGCCGTAGGAGTTGACCCGGTAGCAGTGGTACCAGAGCCTGAAGCCCCTGACGCTTCCGTTCGACGGGCAGTCGCCGTACATGCCGGTGTGCATGATGACCGAACCATCGCCCGGGCCGTCGGGGAAGCCCGAGCCGGACTTGTCCTTGTCCGACCAGCTCTGGCCGCAGGTGACGGCTTCGGCCACGCCGGGCGTCAGCACCACCATCGCCGAGGCCAGTAGTGGGACGGCCGCCGCCGTCGCCAGGAACCTACGAGGACTACGCATGGACGACCCCTATCGTCGAGAGTTGAGGCGATCGCAGGCTGCTGTGGCTCAGCGCGCTGTGGGCGGGACTCTAACGGCGCGGACGCCTCGGCGGTTGGTTTCGATCAGACCGGTCCGAGTTGGCCGGGTGGTCCGTAAGGACGGACTTTGCCTTACGTGGCAAGCATCGGTCTGGTCAGCAGGGGACGCCGGAGCCGCCGTTGCTCAGGTAGGCGTCGTACACCCAGCCATTGACGTTGATCACGTCGATCCGGACGTGGGTCCAGGTGTGGCCGTAGGAGTTGACCCGGTAGCAGTGGTAAAAGAGCTTGTAACCGTTGACGCTTCCGTTCGACGGGCAGTCGCCGTAGATGCCGGTGTGCAGCGTGACCGGCTGGCCGCCCGGACCGGCGGGATAGCCGTAGCCGCCCTTGTCGGTGTCCGACCAGTTCTGACCGCAGGTGACGGCTTCGGCAACGCCGGGCGTCAGCACCACCATCACCGAGGCCAGCAGCGGGACAGCCGCCGCCGTCGCCAGGAACTTACGAGGACTACGCATGGACGACCTCCATCGTCGAAAAAGGTGTCGTGGTCGCAGGCGGCTGGTGGCTCAGCGCGCGCTGTCTGCGGACTTTAGCGTGTGGATTTCATGTTGGCGCGGTTACGAAGAGACCGGTCCGAGTTGGCCGGGTGGTCCGTAAGGACGGACTTTTACCTTAAGCTAGAAGAGCATTCCATTGTCGAAGAGTAGGCAGGTAGGGCCGAGGTGCCATTCATGGCCGGAGGTCGTCGACTTCTTTCCGATGGTTCGCAGCTCCGCTGAAGAGTGCCTCGTGCAGCTGCTCGGCCAACTCGGCGGCCGAGGTCGAGGTGGTGTCCACGACCACGTCGTAGGAGATGCCGTGGTGGACCTCCTCGGCCTGCTTCGCGGCCATCCCCGGCACCCGGTTCCCCCGGGCTTCCTCCCGGGCCGCGGCGACCTCGGCCGCGCAGCGGACGCCGATCCAGCGGGTCTCGATCCCGCTCAGCGCGCTCGCCCAGCGGTGCTGGGCGGCCGGCCCGCTGACGAAGTTGTCCTCCACGAGAACCCGACCGCCGTGTGCCGCGATGGCGGCGATGCCGGCCATCCAGTGTTCCTCGACCGCGATGAACGCCGGTCCGACTTCGACCGAGCCGTCGTCGCGCACAACGAGGCCGTCCGGTCCCGTCAGCCGGGCCGGCATCGCCTCGATCAGGTCGTCCACCCCGAGGCGCAGCCACGGGTGCGGCAGGGCCTCCTGCAAGGCGCGGGCCAGCGACGACTTGCCGGAACTCGAACCGCCGTTGAGGACGATCACCCGTGGTTCGCCGCGCATCCGACGATCCTCGCATTCGACGGTGCGCGCCGGGCCGGCGTGAGGCACGCAACCGGGAGTTCGGACCGGCGGGCGGGCAGTTGCGGCTGCTCGCTGACAGCGAACAGCGCCCGGAAACAAATCTCCGTCCACCGGGATTGAGTGCTAGTGACTCAACTTTGACTCAGCCGTAAGGATGGACGATGGCCGACACGAACGAACGTTTGACCCTGCCGATGCTGCCGCTGGACGGCGTGGTGGTGTTGCCCGGGATGGTCGTCCCGGTTCCGATGTCGGACTCCGAGGCGCGCGCCGCGGTCGAGGCCGCGCAGGCCTCCGCCGAGGACGGCACCCCGGCCCAGGTGTTGCTGGTGCCCCGGTTGGAGGGCAAGTACGCCGGCTTCGGCACCGTCGGGGTGATCGAGCAGGTCGGCCGGCTGCGCGGCGGCGAGCACGCCGCGGTGGTGCGCGGCACCCAGCGGGCCAAGATCGGTACCGGTACCACCGGCCCCGGCGCGGCGCTCTGGGTCGAGGTGACCGAGCTGACCGACCCGGCCGGCGACCCGCGCGAGCTGGCCGAGCTGGCCCGCGAGTACAAGTCGCTGGCGACCACGATCCTGCAGCAGCGGGGCGCGTTCCAGTTCATCGACACTGTGCAGTCGATGACCGACCCGGCCGCGCTGGCCGATCTGGCCGGCTACGCCGGCTACCTCACCGACGAGCAGAAGGTCTGGCTGCTGGAAACCGCGGACGTGGCCGAGCGGCTGCGCAGGCTGCTGGTCTGGAGCCGGGAACACCTCGCCGAGCTGGACGTCGCCGAGACCATCCGCAAGGACGTCGCCGAGGGCATGGACAAGCAGCAGCGCGAATTCCTGCTGCGCCAGCAGCTGGCCGCGGTCCGCAAGGAACTGGCTGAGCTGAACGGCACCGTCGCCTCGGAGGAGCAGGACTACCGGGCCCGGGTGGAGGCCGCCGAGCTGCCGGAGAAGGTGCACGCGGCCGCCCTGGCCGAGGTGGACAAGCTGGAGCGGACCTCGGACCAGTCGCCGGAGGTGGGCTGGATCCGCACCTGGCTGGACACCGTCCTGGAGCTGCCCTGGAACACCCGTACTGAGGACGCGTATCAGATCAGCGAGGCCCGGGCGATCCTGGACGCCGACCACGCCGGCCTGGACGACGTCAAGGAACGGATCGTGGAGTACCTGGCGGTCCGGCGGCGCCGTGCCGACCGGGGCCTCGGCGTGATCGGCGGCCGGCGCAGCGGTGCGGTGCTGGCCCTGGTCGGCCCGCCCGGGGTCGGCAAGACCTCGCTCGGCGAGTCGGTGGCCCGGGCGATGGGCCGCGACTTCGTCCGGGTCGCCCTGGGCGGCGTGCGCGACGAGGCCGAGATCCGCGGCCACCGGCGCACCTACGTCGGCGCGCTGCCGGGCCGGATCGTCCGGGCCATCAAGGAGTCCGGGTCGATGAACCCGGTGGTGCTGCTGGACGAGATCGACAAGCTCGGCTCGGACTACCGGGGCGACCCGACTGCGGCGCTGCTGGAGGTGCTGGACCCGGCGCAGAACCACACCTTCCGCGACCACTACCTCGAGGTCGAGCTGGACCTGTCCGACGTGCTGTTCCTGGCGACGGCCAACGTGCTGGACTCGATCCCCGGGCCGCTGCTGGACCGGATGGAGCTGGTGCGGCTGGACGGCTACACCGAGGCCGAGAAGGTCACCATCGCCCGCGACCACCTGCTGCCCCGGCAGCTGGAGCGGGCCGGCCTGACCTCGGACGAGGTGAGCTTCACCGACGAGGCGCTGGGCCGGCTGGCGGCCGAGTACAGCCGCGAGGCCGGGGTGCGTGACCTGGAGCGGATGATCGCCCGGGTGCTGCGCAAGATCACCGCGCGGGCGGCGTTGAGTGACGCTCCTGACCAGCCGGTGACGGTGGTCGCCGAGTCCCTGCGCGGCTACCTCGGCCGGCCCCGGCACACCCCGGAAGCCGCCGAGCGCACCGCGGTGCCCGGGGTGGCGACCGGGCTGGCGGTGACCGGCGCCGGTGGCGACGTGCTGTTCGTCGAGGCGTCGCTGGCCGATGCCGGCACCGGCTCCACCGACCTGCGGCTGACCGGCCAGCTGGGCGAGGTGATGAAGGAGTCGGCCCAGATCGCGCTGTCCTACCTGCGTTCGCACGGGGCTGAGTTGCGGCTGCCGGTGTCGCAACTGGCCGACCGCGGGGTGCACATCCACTTCCCGGCGGGCGCGGTGCCCAAGGACGGCCCGAGTGCCGGCATCACCCTGACCACCGCGCTGGCCTCGCTGCTGTCCGGCCGGCTGGTCCGCTCGGACGTGGCGATGACCGGCGAGGTGTCCCTGACCGGGCGGGTGCTGCCGATCGGTGGGCTGAAGCAGAAGCTGCTGGCCGCGCACCGGGCCGGGATCACTACGGTGCTGATCCCGAGCCGCAACGAGCCCGACCTGGACGAGGTGCCGGCCGAGGTGCGCGAGGCGCTGGCCATCCACCCGGTCAGCGACGTGCGCGAGGTGCTGGAACTGGCCCTGGAGCCGGTCGGCGGGGCGGTCAGCGAGCACGTCGCCGCCTAGCAGCCGCCTACCGTCTTTCGTATCCGTTCTGCACGCCCTGGCGTTCGAAACGGATACGAAAGGACGGGGCGTCCTAGACCAGGGAGTCCAGCCAGGCGGTGTGCAGTGCCGCGTACCGGCCGTCCACGGTGGCGATCAGGTCGGCCGGGGTGCCGTCCTCGACCACCCGGCCGCCGTCGAGCACCAGCACCCGGTCGGCGATCTCCACCGTCGAGAGCCGGTGCGCGATGATCAGCGCGGTCCGGCCGTGCAGCACCGTGCGCAACGCGTGCTGCACCGCCCGCTCGGTCGGGATGTCGAGGCTGGAGGTGGCCTCGTCCAGGATCAGCACGGCCGGATCGGCCAGGAACGCCCGGGCGAACGCGATCAGCTGCCGCTGACCGGCCGACAGCCGGCCACCGCGCTTGCGGACGTCGGTGTCGAAGCCGGCCGGCAGCCGCCGGATGAACTCCTCGGCACCCACCGCCCGGGCCGCCTCCTCGATCTCGGCCCGGGTGGCGCTCGGCCGGCCGAAGGCGATGTTGTCGGCGACCGAACCGGAGAACAGGAAGCCGTCCTGGGTGATCATCACCACCGCGCTGCGCAGGTCGGTGTCGGACAGCTCGTCCAATGCCACGCCGTCCAGCCGGACCCGGCCCTCGGTGGGGTCGTAGAACCGGCTGATCAGCTTGGCGATGGTGGTCTTGCCGGCTCCGGTGGCGCCGACCAGCGCCACCGTCTGGCCGCTGTCGATGCACAGGTCCAGGGCGTGCAGCACCGTGACCGGACGCTCGGCCCGCACGTCGTAGCTGAACTCCACCGCCTCGAAGCGGATCTCGCCCGCGATGGGGTGCGGCAGCGGCACCGGGTTCGCCGGCTCCGGAACCGCCGGCTGCTCGGCCAGCACCAGGCCCAGCTTCTCCAGCGCCGCGGTCGCCGACTGCAGCGAGTTGAAGAAGATCGCGACGTCCTCCATCGGGCCGTAGAACTCCCGCAGGTACAGCAGGAACGCGGTCAGCACTCCCAGAGCCAGGCCACCCTCGGCCACCCGGTAGCCGCCGACGAACAACACCGTCACGGTCGCGACGTTGCCGATCAGGGTGACGCCCGGGATGAAGATCGAGTGCAGGTCGAACACCGTGCGGTTGGCGTCCCGGTAGCTGGTGTTCAGCCCCTCGAAGATCGCGTCGTTGCGGGGCTCACGCCGGAACGCCTGCACCGCGCGGATGCCGTTGAAGGTCTCGACGAACTGCACGATCAGCAGCGCCACGGTCTCGCGGGTGCGCCGGAAGGCCACCGTGGACCGGGCCGAGAACCACCGGAACAGCAGGAACAGCGGGATCATCGCGGCGAGTGCGAGCAGCGCCAGCCACGGGTCGAGCACCAGCATCAGCACCGTGATCACCACGATGTTGAGCAGCGCCAGCAGCAGGCCGTCCAGGCTGGAGTCCAGCAGCTCGCGCAGGGTGTCGACGTCGGAGGTCAGCCGGCTGATCACCTTGCCCGAGGTGAACCGCTCGTGCCAGGACACGCTCAGCCGCTGGGTGTGGTCGAAGACCCGGCGGCGCAGGTCGAACAGGATCGCCTGGCCGACCACACCGGTCCGGCGCAGGAAGATCGCCTGCAGCAGGCCGGCCATCGCGGCGGCCGTGCCGAGTGCCGCGGTCAGCTGCAGCAGGGTCCGGTAGTTGCCGTCGACCGCGTCGGGCAGGCCGTGGTCGATGGCCATGCCGATCAGCAGCGGCGCCGCCATGGTGGCGACCACCTGGCCGATCACCACGATCAGCAGGATGATCACCTGCCGCTTGTAGGGCCGGATCAGCTCCAGCAGCAGCTGCCGCGCCTCGGTTTCCAGCCGGGGCCGGCTCAGCGACGCCGCGGCCGGCTCGTCCTCGGTGTCCTTGCGGTCGTAGCGGCCGTGCCACTGCCCGACCGGCACCGCCGCCTGCTGCTCCGCGCCCTCGACCGCCTGACCGGCGGTCTGGTCGAGAACCTGGTCGGCGGCCTGCTCGCCGGACAGCTCGGTGCTCATACCCGGGCCTCCTCGGCGTCGGACTGCACGTCCTGCGAGAGCAGGTTGCGGTAGGACTGGTTGGTCGCCATCAGCTCGCTGTGGGTGCCGACCGCGGTGATCCGGCCGCCGTCCAGCAGCGCCACCCGGTCGGCCAGCAGCACGGTCGAGGCCCGGTGCGCCACCACCAGCGCGGTGGTGGCGCCCAGCACCCGGCGCAGCGCGCGTTCCACCTGCGCCTCGGTGTGCACGTCCAGTGCCGACAGCGGGTCGTCGAGCACCAGCACCCGGGGCCGGCCGAGCACCGCTCGGGCCAGCGCCAGCCGCTGCCGCTGCCCACCGGACAGCGACAGGCCCTGCTCGCCGACCCGGGTCTGCAGGCCGTAGGGCAGCTCGTGGACGAAGCCGGCCTGGGCGATCTCGATCGCCTCGGCGATCTCGTCGTCGGTGGCTTCGGGCCGGCCGAGGCTGAGGTTCTCCCGGACGCTGGCCGAGAACAGCGTCGCCTCCTCGAAGGCGGTGCTGACGGTGCGGCGCAGCTCCAGCAGGGACAGCTGGTCCACCGGCACGCCGTCGATCCGGACGGCGCCGCCGGTGACGTCGTGCAACCGGGAGACCAGCGAGGTGAGCACCGTCTTGCCCGAGCCGGTGGGGCCGACCAGGGCCATCGTCTCGCCCGGGGCGATGTCGAGTTCGAGGTCGTGCAGGGTGTCGGCGCCGGCATCGGCGAACCGGAACGAGACGTGGTCGAACTGCAGCCGGGCCGGCCGGTTCTCCGGACCGGCGAGCCGGGCCGGTTCGGCCGGGTCGGTGATGTCGCTGGCGGTGTCGAGCACCTCGAACAGCCTGGCCGAGGCGGCCACCGCCTCCTCGGTGCCGGCGAGCAGCCAGCCCATCGCCATCAGCGGCCAGTTCAGCCGCAGCTGCAGGGTGATGAACGCGACCAGGTCGCCCTGGCTGAGCGAGCCGTGCGCGACCGCCAGCACGCCGAAGCAGGTCACGCCGGCCAGTACCACCTGCGGGTAGGTGCCGATGATGGTCCACAGGGTGGCCAGCGTCCGGTTCTTGCTCAGTTCGGCCTCGCGCAGCCGGGTGGCGTCGCCGGTGAAGTTGTGCAGCAACTGCCCGCGCCGGCCGAAGGACTTGACCACCCGGATGCCCAGCACCGATTCCTCGACGCCGGTGGCCAGGTCACCGGTCAGGTCCTGGGCGCGCCGGGCCTCGATGTTGTAGCGCCGCTCGTAGAGCCGGGTGGCGACCGCCAGCGGCAGCATCACCACGATCACGGCCAGACCGAGCATCGGTTCCAGCCGGACCAGCAGCACCAGCACCACCACGATCACGGCCAGGTTGGCCACGATGAACACCGCCATGAAGCCGACGAACCGGCGTAGCGTGCCCAGGTCGGTGGTCACCCGTGACAGCAGCTGCCCGGACGGCCAGCGGTCGTGGAAGCTGACCGGAAGCCGTTGCAGGTGCTGGTAGAAGTCCCGCCGCATATCGGTCTCGATGGCGAGGGAGGAGATGTTCATCGCCCGCCGGCGGATGCCGAACAGCACCGCCTCGAGCACCCCGAACAGCAGCGCCAGCCCGATCAGCGGGTACATCCCGGAGGTCTGGTGCCGGGCGATCGGGCCGTCGATCAGGGCGGCGGTGATGATCGGCAGGATCGACTGCACCACCATGGCCAGGGTGGCGATCACCAGCATGAAAATCAGGTAACCGCGGTAGGGACGAAGCCAGGGCCAGAGCCGGCCCAGGTCACGCACCGAGGCGTGCGTACCGGCGGAGGAGCCGGCCGCTGCTACCTCGTCCGCCCCGGCTGTCACGGTGATTCACCCTACGACGCGACACCGACAACGGGCCAATGCTTTTAGGCCCGGTTGCGGCCGACCGGCGGCTCCGGCCCGCTCAGTCGGACTTGTGCCCGCTCAGTCGGACTTGTGCCTGACGCCCAGCAGGATGTCGTCCCAGGACGGCATCCGCGGCTTCTCGCCGGCTCGCCGGCCGCGCTTGGCCTGCGCGTCGCCGGCACCGACCGGAAGGCTCACCGGGCTGTCGTCGGGTACCGGCACCGGATCGCGCTCGGCCTCCGGCTCGGCATCGGGCAGGGTGTGCGCGGTCAACGCGACGCTGTCGGCCGCCGGGCCGGCGACCGGTGCCGCGAACGGCTCCTCGGCCGGGACGACCGCGGCTGCCTCGACCGGCTCCGGCTCGGCGGCAGGGGAGTCGGTCGGCTGGGCCGCGACGTCCTGCTGCGCCGGCTCGGCGGCCGGCCGCTGGGCCTGGTGGCGTGGCGCGGCCGGGCTGCCGGCACCGACCTCGAACGGCAGCGGCGGCTCGTGCCAGGGCTGCTGGTCGAAGGCGTCCTGGTCGAACAGCTCGTCGTCGACGGGAACCGGCACCGGCCGGGTGTGCGCCTTCTGCCGGCGCGACGGCGGCCGGATCGCCGGGCTGGCCTCCTGCGCGCGCGGCCCGGTGCGGCCCGGATCGGGCACCGCGGCCAGCCGCGGCGGGCCAGCCGCCCAGTCCTCCTCGGCCGGCTGCGCGGCCGGTTCGACGGCCGGCGGCGCCGGCTCGAGCAGCGCCTGCACCGGCCGGTCCGAGAGCAGGTCGGCGGCGATGTCGTCCAGCGCCGAGACGGTGCGGTTCACCAGCGCGAAGGAGAACTTGGCCAGCATGTCGCGCTCGTAGGAGCTGAATCGCGCGGTGACCGTCCAGCCGCCGTCCTCGCGCCGGAAGGCGTCCCAGCGAACCGAGGCGGGATCGACCGAGTGCCGGGCCAGCCGGCTGTCGATCAGCTCGCCGAACGGGACCAGCAGCCCGTCGCCGCCCCGCCTGGCCCGGGCCCGGCGGGCCTCGTCGGTGACCCGATAGCGTTCCTGCAGCACCGGGTAGGCGAAGCGCATCACCCGCTCCAGCGGGATGCCGGCGTCCTCAGCGAGCGCCTCGGCCGATTCGCCGGCCCGCACCCGGACCTGGATCTCGCGGGGCGTGGGGGTCGGACCGGTGCTGGCGGCCGACGGCTCCGCCGCGGGTGAGGCCGCTGCCTGCCGGTCCGTCTCGGCCTTGACCATGCCGCACAGCCGGTCGTCCAGTGCCAGCGTGAACCGCTCGCCCTCCAGGCTGCCCGCTTCGACCGCTTCCACGATCAGGGACGTGCCGTCGGAATCGGGACCGACCAGACGCAGCGCTCGCATGCCCGCGACGATACGGTGACCGGCCGCCGAACCGCACTTTCCACGCCGGGGCCGTGGCCAACAGAACGTCGGAATCGGGCTGAGCGCTCAGCCCAGCCGCGGCACCAGCCAGTCGATGCACGCCGTCAGTGCCGAGACGTCGTCGGGATCGACCGCCGGGTACATCCCGATCCGCAGCTGGTTGCGGGCCAGCCCGCGGTAGGGCTCGGTGTCGACGATGCCGTTGGCGCGCAGCGCCTGGGCCAGCCGGCCGGCCGGCACCTCCGGGGCGAAGTCGACGGTGCCCACCACCGAGCTGCGGATGGCCGGATCGGTCACGAACGGATCGGCGAACTCCGACGCGTCCGCCCAGGAGTACAGCCGGGCGGCGGATTCGGCACTGCGCGCGGTGCTGTAGGCCAGTCCGCCACGCTCCAGCAGGTCCTCGATCTGGTGGGCCAGCAGCCACAGGGTGGCGATCGCCGGGGTGTTGTAGGTCTGGTCCTTGGCGCTGTTGTCCACGGCGGTGGCCAGGTCCAGCGACGGCGGGATCCAGCGTCCGGACCCGCGCAGCTCGGCGGTGCGCTCCAGCGCGGCGGGGGAGAAGAACGCGATCCACAGGCCGCCCTCGCCGGCGAAGCCCTTCTGCGGCGCGAAGTAGTAGACGTCGGTCTGGGTCAGGTCGACCGGCAGCCCGGCCGCCGCCGAGGTGGCGTCCACCAGGTGCAGCGCCTCGGTACCGGCCACCCTGCGGACGTCGAGCATCACCCCGGTCGAGGTCTCGTTCTGCGGCCAGGCATAGCTGTCGATGCCGTCCTGGTACTCGGGGTAGGCCGCCGATCCCGGGGCGGCCTGCCGGATGCCGGGCTCGGCCAGGAACGGCGCGCCCCGGGTGACCGCGGCGAACTTCGCCGAGAACTCGCCGACGCTGACGTGCTGGCTGCGGTGGCGGATCAGGGAGAACGCCGCCGCGTCCCAGAAGGTGGTGGAGCCGCCGTTGCCCAGCACCACCTGGTAGCCCGGCGGCAGCCGGAACAGGGTGCTCAGCCCGAACCGGATCCGGCCGACCAGCGACTTCACCGGCGGCTGGCGGTGCGAGGTACCCAGCACCCGGCCGGCCCGCTCGCCGAAGCTCCGCAGGGTCTCGGCCGGAACCTTGGACGGGCCGGAGCCGAACCGGCCGTCCCGGGGCAGCAACTCGGCGGGGATCACCGGAAACGGTTCGGGGCTCACCGGCCCATCCTCCCAGGCCGCCGGTCGGCGGTGCGCCTGCGCACGCTGGAAGGTATGGCGGCGGCCCCGGCCGGACATGATCGAAGCGACCCGAGTTCCCGGGCAGCGGGGCAGTGGGCGGTGCTGGAAGGACCGGCGGATGGCCGACTTCGCCATGACCATCGACGGGTCGGCGGCCGGTGTCGGCAGGGGCTTCGGCGTGGTCAACCCGGCCACCGCGCGGGTGTTCGCCCGGGCGCCGGCCTGCACCGCCGACCAGCTGGACCGGGCGATGGCGGCGGCGGCCCGGGCCCAGTCGATCTGGAGCCGGGCCGACGACCTGCGGCGGGCAGTGCTGCACGAGGCGGCCGGCGCGGTACTGGCCGCGACCGGCGAGCTGGCCGCGTTGCTCACCGCCGAGCAGGGCAAGCCACGTGCCGAGGCGGCCGCCGAGGTGCGGGCCGCCGGCGCCTGGCTGCGGTACTACGCCGACCTGGAGCTTGCCCGCGAGCGGGTCACCGGCGACCCCCGTCGGATCGCCGAGGTGCTGCACCGACCGCTGGGCGTGGTGGTCGCGATCACCCCGTGGACCGCTCCGATCGCCCTGGCGGCGCGGGCGATCGCACCGGTGCTGCGCGCCGGCAACACCATGGTGCTCAAGCCGTCGCCCTACACGCCGCTGACCACCCTGGTGCTGGGCCGGGTGCTGGCCGACGTGCTGCCACCGGGGGTGCTGAACGTGGTCAGCGGGCCGGAGCCGCTCGGCGCCCTGCTGGTCGGCCATCCGACACCGCGCGGCATCAGCTTCACCGGCTCGACCGCCACCGGGCGGCACGTGGCGGCGGCCGCCGCCACCCGGCTGAGGCGGGTGACGCTGGACCTGGGCGGCAACGATCCGGCGATCCTGCTGGACGACGCCGACCCCGAGGCGATCGCCGACGCGCTGTTCTGGAGCGCTTTCACCGACAACGGCCAGGGCTGTACGGCCGTCAAGCGGGTCTACGTGGCCCGCTCGCGCTACCGGGCGACGGTGGCCGCGCTGGCCGACCGGGCCCGGGCGGTGCGGGTGGGCAACGGCAACCAGCGGGCCAGCCAGCTGGGACCGGTCGGCACCCTGGCCCAGCTCGAACGGGCCGGCGACCTGGTGCGTGACGCCCTGGCCGCCGGCGCGGTGGCCGCCGCCGGCGGGGTGGCGCTGAACCGGCCCGGCTACTTCTTCGCCCCGACCATCCTGTCCGGGGCCTCCGACGGCATGCGGGTGGTCGACGAGGAGCAGCTGGGGCCGGTGCTGCCGGTGATCGGCTACCGCGACCTCGACGACGCGGTGCGCCGGGCCAACGGCACCGGCTACCGGCTGGGCGCCTCGGTCTGGTCGGCGGACGAGGACCGGGCCACCGCGGTGGCCGGCCGGTTGGCGGCCGGCCAGGTGTCGGTGAACGGCCATCCCGGCCTGGTCGGTCCCGACCTGCCGGTGCCCGGGCGAGAGGTCGGTGGCCTACCGACCGGCCGGTGCGGGCTGTGCGGCTACACCACCGGACAGCTGCTGAGCCGGCCGGCTCACCCCGCCGCACCACGGATGGGAAATACCGAAGGTGCGTCGGAGCCGGGGTGATGCGACGGTCGAGGGGAGCAGCCGACGGGCCGGACGAAGCGGGGCTGCCGCGTCGGTGCGCCGCGCGACTCGTCTCCCGAACCCGAGCAGAAAGTGAGTACGCCTTATGACCGCGTCCACGACGGCACCCGCCAGCGCCATCCCGTCCGCCGCCGACCAGGCCGCCATCGCGGCGGTCCCCGCCCGGATGGTGGCGGCCTGGGCCGCGCACGACGCCGACGCCTTCGCCGACCTGTTCACCGAGGACGGCACCCTGATCCTGCCCGGCATCTACAAGAAGGGTAAGGACGAGATCCGCAAGTACATGGCGGCCGAGTACGCCGGCGCCTACAAGGGCAGCACGGTCACCGGGGCCCCGATCGAGATCAAGCCGCTGCGGGCCGGGGCGGTGGCGCTGCTCACCCAGGGCGGCGTGATCCCGGCCGGCGAGACCGAACTGCCCGACGAGGCCGCCATCCGGGCGTCCTGGATCCTGGTCAAGCGCAACCGCAAGTGGCTGCTCGCGGTGTACCAGAACTGCCCGCGCGACGCCGACTGAGCAGCGGCCCGGTCAGCTGCCGAGCACCCGGCGCAGGTAGTCGTTGCCGAACCGGCGGTCCGGGTCGTACTCCTCACGCACCGCCAGGAACTCCTCGAACAGCGGGTAGGCCGGGGCCAGGTCCTCGGCGGTGCGGTAGTGCAGCTTGCCCCAGTGCGGCCGGCCGTCCACCTCGCGGGCGATCGCCTCGAAGGCGGCGAAGTACGCGTCGTGCGGGCGCCGGTGGTACTGGTGGGCCGTGACGTAGCAGGTCTGTCGGCCGAAGGCCGGTGACAGCGGGATGTTGTCCGCGGCGGTCATCCGGACCTCGACCGGAAAGATGATCTGCTCGTCCGAGCGCTGCAGCCAGTCGTCGAGCGCGTCCAGGACGTGGGCCAGCGAGGCCCGCGGCACCGCGTACTCCATCTGTCGGAACACCACCCGCTGCGCGCCGGGCACCACCCGGTAGGCCCGGTCGGTGTAGTTGCGCTCGGGCAGCGCCTTGGTGGCCATCCGGTTGACCTTGCCCGTGACGTTCGGCCAGGCGGCCGACAGCCGGTTCATCGCGCTGAACACGCCGCCGAGGACCTTGTCGTCGTACCAGGCCCGGGCCGCGCCGCGCGGTTCCAGCGCGGTGTCGGCGGGCAGCCGGGTCTGCACCACGGTCAGCACCCGGCGGGTGTGCGGGAACCAGAGGAACTCGAAGTGGTCCTGCAGCTCCAGCCGGGCGAGCACCTCGAACAGGTCCTCGTAGTCGGCCGGCGCGGTCACCGAGTGCAGGGCGAAGGCCGGCTCGCACTGCAGGGTGACCGCGGTGACGATCCCGAGCGCGCCGAGGCTGACCCGGGCCGCGGCGAACAGCTCCCGGTGGTGTTCGGCCGAGCACTCCAGCAGCTGGCCGTCCGCGGTGACCAGCTGCAGGCCCCGGACCTGGCTGGCCAGCCCACCGAACCGGCGGCCGGTGCCGTGGGTGCCGGTGGCGATCGCGCCGGCAATGGTGGCGCTGTCGAGATTGCCCATACAGCTCAACGACAAACCCAGGTCCCACAGCTCGCGGCTGAGCTCGCGCAGCGTGGTGCCGGCACCTACCGTCACCAGGCCGGACCGCTTGTCGGCGGAGATGATCCCGGTCAGCCGGGTCAGATCCAGCATGACGCCGCGGGTGATCGCGATGTCGGTGGCGCTGTAGCCGGCGCCGACCGCCTTCACCGACAGCTCGTCGGCGGCGGCCCGGCGCACCTCGGCCACCACCTCGTCGGGCGAGACGGGATGGCGCAACCGGGTCGGGGTCACCGAGTAGGTGCCCGCCCAGTTGCGCCAGGTCGCAGAACCATGTCGCACCATGATCTCCGCGACTATAGGACCCCGGCCGACCGCCGGCGCGCTGGGCCGGCCGGCTCGGCGCGACGGCGTGGCGGGGCCTAGGAATGCACGATGTTGTCCCAGCCCTCGACGTCCTTGGGGCTGCGCGGATCGGGGCCGATGTAGCGGGCCGACGGACGAACCAACCGGCCGGTCTTCTTCTGCTCCATGATGTGCGCGGCCCACCCGGCGGTCCGGGCACAGCTGAACAGCGCGGGCATCATGTGCGGCGGCACCTCGGCGAAGTCCAGCGTGACCGCCGCCCAGAACTCGACGTTGGTCTCGATCGGGTGGTCGGGCCGGCGCTCGCGCAGCTCGGCCAGGGCCGCCTGCTCCAGGGCCACCGCGGCGTCGTAGCGGGTCGCGCCGAGCTCCTTGCAGGTGCGGCGCAACACCCGGGCCCGCGGGTCCTCGGCGCGGTAGACCCGGTGCCCGAAGCCCATCAGCCGTTCCTTGCGGTCCAGGATGTCACTGACCACCTTGCGGGCGTCGCCGGTGCGCTCGACCGCCTCGAGCATCGGCAGCACCCGGGCCGGCGCGCCGCCGTGCAGCGGGCCGGACATCGCGCCGATGGCTCCGGAGATGGCCGCTGCCACGTCGGCGCCGGTCGAGGCGATCACCCGGGCGGTGAAGGTCGAGGCGTTCATGCCGTGCTCGGCCGCCGAGACGAAGTAGGCGTCGACGGCATCGACGTGCTTGGGGTCCGGCTCGCCCCGCCAGCGGGTCATGAACCGCTCGACGATGGTGCGCGACTGGTCGATGCGCGACTGCGGAACGGCCGGCGCGCCGACCCCGCGGGCGGACTGGGCGACGTAGGACAGCGCCATCACCGAGGCCCGGGCGGCCTGCTCGCGGGCCTCGTCGTCGCTGATGTCCAGCAGCGGCCGGTAGCCCCAGATCGGCGACAGCATCGCCAGCGCGGCCTGCACGTCGACCCGGACGTCACCGGTGTGCACCGGGATCGGGAACGGCTCGGCGGGCGGCAGGCCGGGGCCGAACTTGCCGTCCACCAGCAGCGCCCAGACGTTGCCGAACGTGACGTGGCCGACGAGTTCCTCGATGTCGACGCCGCGGTAGCGCAGCGCGCCGCCGTCCTTGTCCGGTTCGGCGATCTCGGTTTCGAACGCGATGACGCCCTCGAGGCCGGGGCTGAAATCGTCTGACATGCAACTGACTCCGATCGCTTGGTCAGTCCACCGCCGCCTGGTGAGCCGGCGGGAGGCTCGCTGAGATGCGGGCGCGCTGACGATGCCCCCGACGCCGTCCATTGTGACTCATTCCCCGAGGCCCGGGTGATGTGCCTTGGGTCGCCTTGGTCACCGTCGGGGGGCGAGCGGCTGGAAGAATGGCCGGGTGAACCTCTCCGACACCGACCCCGCAGATCCGCTGGCGGCACTGACCAGCGCCCGCCGCTCCTATCGCGCCGGTGAGCTGAGCGAGGAGCTGCTGGCGCCGACCTGGCTGGAGCAGCTACGGGTCTGGTTCGGCCAGGCGATCGCCGACGAGCGGATCGGCGAGCCGCATGCCATGCAGGTCGCCACCGCCGACGCCGACGGCCGGCCGGACCTGCGGACGGTGCTGGCCCGCGGCTTCGACGCCGACGGGGTGGTGTTCTACACCAACTACACCTCGGCCAAGGGCCGGCAGCTGGGCGCCAACCCGGTGGCGGCCGCGCTGTTCTCCTGGCTGCCGCTGGAGCGCCAGATCCGGCTGCGCGGCCCGGTGGCCCAGGTCGAGCGGGCCGAGACCGCCCGCTACTTCGCGTCCCGGCCGCGCGGGGCCCAGCTGGCCGCCTGGGCCTCGCCGCAGTCCCAGCCGATCGCGGACCGGGCCGAGCTGGACCGCCGGCTGGCCGAGGTCACCGAACGCTTCGGCGACGACGAGATCGCCCCGCCGCCGCACTGGGGCGGCTACCGGATCACCGTCACCGAGGCGGAGTTCTGGCAGGGCCGGGAGTTCCGGCTGCACGACCGGCTGCGCTACCGGCTGGACGCCGACGCCGGGTCACCGGCCCGATGGGTGATCGAGCGGCTCGGCCCGTGACCTCTGACAGCACCGACAGCTCCGCTCGCACGTCCGACAGCACCGACAGCCCGTCCGGCACCGAACCGGCCACCGAAACGGTGGTCGAGGCCCAGCCCGAGGCCGCGACCGGCTGGCTGCGCCACCACGCCATCGACACCGCCCCACTGCGGATCGCCCCGTTCCGCCGTCAGGTGCTGGGCCAGGGCACCTCGTTCATCGGCTCGATGCTGACCGCGGTGGCGGTGCCGGTGCAGGTCTATGACCTGTCGCGCTCGTCGCTGCAGGTCGGCCTGGTGGGACTGGTCGGCCTGTTGCCGCTGGTGGTGTTCGGCCTGTACGGCGGGGCGATCGCCGACGTGATCGACCGCCGCACGCTGCTGATCGTCAGCTCGCTGGGCACCTGGGCGTGCACCGTCGGGCTGCTGCTGCAGACGCTGGCCGGGATCGGCAGCGTGCCGCTGATCCTGGCCCTGGTCGCCGTCCAGTCCGGCTTCTTCGCGGTCGCCTCGTCGGCGCGCGGGGCGATCATTCCCCGGATCGTGCCCACCGAACTGGTGCCGGCGGCCAACACCCTGAGCTTCACCACCGGCAACCTCGGCTCGGTGATCGGGCCGTTGATCGCCGGCGCGCTGGTGACCCGGCAGCACGGGTTCGGCTATGCCTACGGCGTCGACGCGGCGCTGTTCACCCTGGCGATGTACGCCGCGCTGCGGCTGCCCCGGATCCCACCGGACGGCCAGTCGCCACGGGCGGGGCTGCGCTCGGTGCTGGACGGGCTGGCGTTCATCTCCGGCCGTCCGGTGCTGCTGATGTCCTTCGTGGTCGACATCGTGGCGATGGTGTTCGCGATGCCCCGGGCGTTGTTCCCGCAGGTGGCCGCCGAGCGCTGGCACGGCCAGGTCGGCCCGCTGTACGCCGCGATCGCGGTCGGCTCGTTGCTGGCCGGGCTGTCCGGCGGCTGGATCGGCCGGGTCCGCCGCCAGGGTGTCACCCTGACGTTCGCCATCGTGCTGTGGGGCCTGTGCATCGCCGCGGCCGGCTTGGCGCACCAGCTGTGGCTGGCGGTGCTGCTGCTGGCGGCGGCCGGTGCCGCGGACCTGATCAGTTCGGTATATCGCCAGACCATCCTGCAGACTTATGCCCCGGACCAGATGCGCGGCCGGATGCAGGGCGTGTTCATAGTGGTGGTGGCCGGCGGTCCGCGGTTGGGCGACCTGCGCTCGGGAGCGACCGCTGCCATCAGCTCGGTCACGCTGTCCTGGGTGGGCGGCGGGCTGATGTGTGCCGGCGGGGTGCTGGTGGCGGCTCGGTCCGTCCGGTCGTTCTGGCAGTACGACGCCCGGCAGCCCCTGGCCGAGGCCGAGCAGGTGGCGGCGAATGCATAGCGGAAAACTAATCTGCAACAACTAAGCGCTTCCAGGTATCTAGCCTGGTATGAGGCAAACGGCCCGAGCCGCTTTCGTCCTCTGCTCGGCCGCCGTGGCCACCGCCGCGGTGTTCCAGAACTTCTACCGGCTCTCGCGGGCACCGATCCTGCTGGACGAGGCGCTGTACGCCCAGGTCGGCTGGCGGTACCTGCACTGGAACGCACTTTCCGCCGGGCAACGCTCCTCGGCGCTGAACAATTTCGAGCACCCGCCGCTGGCGAAGGTGCTCTTCGGCGTGGCCGAGCTCGTCCGCGGCCGGCCGGACCTCGATGCCGCGCGGGCTGTCAGCGCGTCCTGCACGGTGGCTACCGCCGTGATCCTGGGCCTCTGGCTGGGCCACGTGGTCGACCGGTGGGCGGGATTGCTGGCGGCCGGCATGCTGGCGCTGATCCCGATGAGCGTGGCGCCGCAGGCCACCCGCTTCGGCCGGACCGCGATGCTCGACCCGGTCGCGGAGCTCTTCATGGTCGCCTCGCTGGCGTTGGGCTGGTACTGGTTCCGGCGGTTCGGCTGGCGGGCCTGGCTGTTGGCGAGCGCCGCGGGGATCGGCACCGGGTTGGCCAGCGCGAGCAAGGAGAACGGCTTTCTCGGCCTGGTGGTGCCGGTGGCGCTCGGCCTGGTGTGGTCGCGGCGCCCGCTGACGGCACTGCTGGTTCGCCTGCCGCAGGTGCTCGGCGCGGTGGTCGCGGCGGCCGGGACCCTGCTCTGCTGTTACCTGCCGTTCGGCGACCCGATCGGGCGGCTCGGCTACCTGATCCGCTTCCAGTCCCGGCACTCGGCCAACGGGCACCTCGTCGGATTCGACGGGCGGCTGTCCACCCATCCGCCGTGGTGGACGAACCTGTGGTTCGCCGGTTCCGGCGTCGGGCCGGTCCTGGGCTGGACGATCCCGCTGACCATGCTGGCCGCCGTCGGGTTGCGTAGGGACCGGTTGGTGGCCTGGCTGGTCGCCGCGCTGGTGGCGCCGGTGGTCTTTCACTGCTGGCTGGCCGGGGTGGTGCTGCCCTTCTACTGGACGAGCTGGACCCCGGCCGCGGTGGCGCTGTCGGCGCTGGGCTGCTGGGAGCTCGCGGTGCGGGCTGCCCGGTCGCGCGGCCCGGCCCGGTCCCCGGCGGGCCGGCTGCTGGCCCGCGGCACCGCCGGCCTGGCGGCGGCCTGCGCGCTGGTGGCGATCGCGGTTCCGGCGCTCGGGCAGCTCGATCGGGTGGCCCGGTTGCAGCGCGACGGCGCGGTCGCGCTGCCCGAGGTACGCGCCCGGCTCGGCCTGCACGGCGCGGTGCTGACCACCGGATTCCTGCGGGTCGAGTTGTCGGCGTTCACCGGCTCGACCCCGGTGTACCTGCGGCTGCCCAAGGATTTCCGGGGCATCGACACCGTCCTGATCGGGCAACCGCGTTGCAAGACCAGCTTCGACCCGACCGTCCGGGCCTTCGTTGCGACCAACCTGCGCGCCGGCTCGCTGCGGCTGGTCCGTACCGACCGGTTGGCCCGGCTGTACGTGGCGTGCGGGCCGCTGCGGGCGCCGGAGCCCGACGAGATCCGGGCCCAGCCGGCCGTGCGGATGGTGACCGGTTGCTGATCGAGGAGGACCCGTCAGGACCGCCCGGCCCACACCGGCCGGGACCGGGTCGCTAGCGTCGGGGCCATGAGCTTCGGCGGCAGGCGGTTCGAGATCACCGGCGGGAACTACCGCGCGGAGCTGACCGAGGTCGGTGCCGGCCTGGGCGGGCTGTGGCACGGCGGCTCGCCGGTCACGGTGGAGATCCCGGACGACGGGCTGCCGCCGAAGTCGACCGGCGCGGTGCTGCTGCCCTGGCCGAACCGGATCGCCGGCGGCCGGTACCGCTTCGACGAGACCGAGTACCAGCTGCCGCTGAGCGAGCCCGCCAAGGGCAACGCCAGCCACGGGCTGGTGCGCTGGGTGCGCTGGGAGCTGGCCCACCGGGACGACTCGTCGGTCACGCTGCGGCACGACCTGGTGCCCCAGACCGGCTACCCGTTCGAGCTGCACCTGCAGATCACCTACTCCCTGGACGCCGAAACCGGGCTGCGGGTGGACACCGAGGTCGTCAACGCCGGCCGGACCGCGGCGCCGTTCGGGGCCGGCTTCCATCCCTACCTCGACCTGGCCGGCCACGACCTCGACACCGCCGAGCTGCTGGTGCCGGCGGCGGTGGTGCTGGACACCGACGACCACCAGATCCCGATTGGCAGCCGCCCGGTGGCCGGCACCGAGTTCGACTTCGGCACGATCCGGCCGATCGGCGCGGTACGGCTCGACCACGGCTTCGCCGAGCTGACCGGGACGGCCGCGGTGCTGCGGACCGAGCGGCGCGCGGTCGAGCTGCGCTGGGATGCCGCCTACCGCTACCTGCAGGTATTCACGCCGCCCTTGATCACCCCGGGCCGCAACGCGGTGGCGATCGAGCCGATGAGC
>Ga0247773_1000198_pt1 | contig 29176 bp, 29 predicted proteins | sample UWRJL092311B6_FD_179934 | JGI IMG/M metagenome (GOLD analysis project Ga0247773, IMG submission 179934) | Plant litter microbial communities from Arlington Agricultural Research Station in Wisconsin, United States - UWRJ-L092-311B-6 | ecosystem: Environmental > Terrestrial > Plant litter >... | reverse complement strand
ACCCTAGCACCCACCCCCGCCCCAAACGCCACGAGCGGCCCCGCGCGGGAGCCGCTCGCGGAGGGGCGGCGGGACGTTAGCCGATCAGCGAGGCGCCGCAGTTGGTGCAGGCTTCCTGGCCGGGCTCGTACACCTCGCCGCAGCTGGGGCAGGCGAACACCACCTCGCCCTCGGTGTCCATGTAGTCGCCGATCAGCTCCAGCGCCTGCTCGGCCTGGAAGGTCGGCACCAGCACGCGGGCGATGCTCAGCTCCCCCAGGTCCACCGGGAAGGAGCGGTCCGACTGCGAGTAGAGGGTGGCGTCCAGCCCCTCGGCGCGCAGGTTGTCCACCAGCAGGCGCGCGGCCAGCTCGTCGTTGTCGCTGTACACCTGCGCGAATCCCTCGATCACCGGGATCGTGCGGTGCTGGTCGCAGAGCGCGGCCTGGCGCTCGCCCGGCACGTCGCCGCACACGGCGCGGCCGCAGATCACGCAGCGCGAGTGCGCCTGCATGCTCGCGTCGTCGTCGCAGGGCACAGGCGCCTGCAGCGCGCCGCACACGGGGCACGAATCACCCTCGGCGTACCGCGTTCCGCAGCGCGCACAGGTGAAGGCGGTGTCGGCGTGGGTCATGGTCTCAGACAAGGACGGGCTCCGGTCCGGTCATTCAGGTCGTTGAGTGTTCGTCGCGCGGAAACGTTCGCGTCGGCCGCGGTTTGCGCAAGATCCATGCGGGATCGCTTCGGCCCGCGCCGACGGATCGTTCGCCGCACCATCCGCTCGTCTCGCCCGGCTGGAGGCACGGCGATCCATCGCGTCCTCCGCGTTCGTGCGTCTGCCTGGCTCAGCCAACTGCGTCATCGGGAACCTCTCGCCGGATGACGATCGGCCTTTCCGACGAGCCGTGGATGCAGTCGAAGCCTTTGATACAGCAAGATTTCGGTTGAAAAACCGCGATGCCTCCACCGAGCGCAGCCTTGCGGATGGTCTTCGGCAGCATCTACCGCAGCCTCCCGCTGTCTGGGAGGCTTTCCGTGGTTGCAGCCGCCCGGTGCATGGGCTTGGGACGATTCCGGCTCGTTCGGGCGAGATTCCGGATGGTCCGTGCGAAATGGATGCAAGCGACGAGGGGCGGCCCGGATGGGGGCCGCCCCTCGTGCGTCCAAACTGCTGACCGCGTTATGGGACCAGCTGATAGCGATAGCTGGTCGGGTAGCCCGTGGTGGTCACCGGGACCTCGAAGTTCGCGGTGGCGTCGCGGGCGGGGGCGGCCACGGTCACGGTGGCGGTGCCCACGTCACCGCTGGGGCTGGTGAGCGTGAACTGCAGCTTCACCGGCGCGCCCGCGCGGGCGGCGGCGCCCTTCACCTGGCCGCGCACGGTGGTCGTGGCGCCGTCGGTGCCGAGCTGCACGTTGTCCACCGTCACCTGCATGCTGTCCGGGTTCGGCAGGCGCAGCGCGGCCATGCGGTGTCCCTGCTCCGCCTGCGTCTGGTTGCGCGCCTTCGCCTCGTCGGCCAGCGCGCGGTGCGCGGCGAAGGCCACCAGCGCCTCGTTGCCGTTCAGCGGGTCCACCCGCATCACCTTCTCGGCAACCGGGAGCAGGTCGGCCCACTTCTGCATCTTGTACAGCGCCAGCGAGTGGTAGTACAGCGCGTTGCGGTTGTTGGGGTCGGCCGCGAGCACCGTCTGCAGCAGGTCGGCCGCCTGCTGGTTCTGGTTGGCGTTCAGCGCCTTGGCCGCCGCGTCCAGCAGCCCGCCCATCGCCGCCACGCGGCGCTGGATGGCGTCGGTGTCGGCGGCCGCGGGGGCCGGGCCGGAGAGGAGGCGGCGGAAGATCGGCACCGCGCGCGCCTGGTCGCCGCGCAGGAACGAGAAGTACCCGGCGTAGAAGGTGGCGTCGGCGTTGCTGCTGTCCAGCTGCGCGGCCAGCTCCCAGTTGCGGATCGCCGCGGTGGTGTCGTGCTGCTCGGCGATCGCCACGCGGGCGGCCTCCATCGCCCTGGGCCCCAGCTCCGCGCGCTGCGGCGTCACCTCGCCCGCGAACTCGGGGCACAGCTCCAGCGTGCGGCGGAACATGCTGTCGGCGCGCGCCACCTGGTTCAGACCGGCGGCGGCCTGCGCGGCCACGTAGTAGTTGTACGGGTTGTTGGCGTCGGCCGCGATCCCCTGCGTGGCCTGGTCAGCCGCCTGCTGAAACAGCCCCGGCTTCTGCGGCGCCGGGATCATCGGCAGGATGGCGCGGTTCAGGAAGCCCTGGCCGCTGGTGGCCTGGGTGCTGGGGCGCGCGCCGCTGGCGCAGGTGGTCGAGAAGCTGCCGCCCCGGCCGCCGCGCTGGGCGGCCGCGTCACCGCCCGCCAGCATGGTGGCCACCGCCGCCGCGCCCAGCGCGAGCCGCAGGCCGTTCTTGGTGTTCATTCGGATCTTCCCCCTGTGGGTGTTGTTGCGCCGCCCCGTCCCTTGGGCGGGTTCGCCGGGAACTGCGTGCAGGCGCGCCGCGGGGCTCACCCCTCGGCCGCCACTCCATCCGACAGCATCGCGCGGTACGCCGCCAGCGGGGTGATCCCCAGCCGCTCGGCGGCGCGCGCCACGTCTTCGTACTCGGGCTTCGCCCGCTCGCCCCCGCCCGGCAGCGCCGAGCGCTTCACGCGAACGTCGTTCCCGCGCCAGCTCACCGTCTCCACCCGCCGCGGCAGCACCGTGCGCGCCGCCGCCCAGTGGCGCACGCCGATGCTGGAGCCGGCGTGGAAGAGCGCGCCGGTCACCGCCTCGAGCCGCGCCGGCTCGGCCAGCGCCTCCACGCGCAGCCCGGGGCGCCCCTTCTTCATCACCAGCGGCGTGGCCGTGCAGTCCAGCGCGCCGGCCGCCAGCACGGCGTCGATCAGCGGCGGCACGTACTCGGCCGGCAGGTCGTCCACGTCGCACTGGATCACCACCACGCCGTCGCTCCCGCCCTCGTCCGCCCGCGGCTCGATCAGCATCAGCCGCAGCACGTTGGGGCGGTCTTCCGGGTCGCGCGTCCCCGCGCCGAAGCCACTGGCGACGGGGGTGTACGCGGCGGGCGCGGCGCGCCCGCCGGTGAGCGCAACCAGCAGCGCTGCTCCGGTCGGCGTGGTACACTCGCCCTGGAACGAAGGGTCCGTTACGTCCATGCCGTGCAACAGCTTGAGCACCGCGGGAGGGGGCACGGGAAAGTGCCCGTGCGCCATGTCGACCCAGCCGCGCCCCAGCGCCACGGGCCGCGTGTAGCACTCCGTCACGCCCAGCTCGGCCACGCCCGCCACGGCGCAGAGGATGTCGATGATGGCGTCGAGCGCGCCCACCTCGTGGAAGTGGACGCGCTCCACGGTGGTGCCGTGCACCGCCGCCTCGGCGTGCGCCAGCAGGGTGAAGGCGTGCACCGCGCGGTCGCGCACCTCGGGCGACACATTGGTCCCCTCGATGATCTTGACCACGTGGTGCAGGTGCCGGTGGGCGTGCTCCTGCGGCAGCTCCAGCAGCAGGCGCGTGGCGGCGATCCCCTTGCGGTTCACGCGCTCGGCGCCGATGCGCACGTCGCCCAGGTCGAGCCCGGCCACGAACGACTGGAGCCACTCCAGCGGCAACCCCATGTCCAGCAGCGCGGCGATGGTCATGTCGCCGCTGATCCCGGCGAAGGGATCGAAGATCAGTCCGCGCAAGTCTCCCGTCCGTTTGGTGTGGAGGCGCGCAAACTACCCCGGCGCCGGGCACACGTCAAACGCGCGAACGCCGGGGGATCTGACACTCTGCCGCCGGATGCTACCCCCGGGTGCCACCCGCCCGGTCTGCCTGCCGGGAGCGGGCGCGGCCGGGGGACGCGGGCCCTCTCCCGCAGGCGCTCCTTGACCAGGAAGGCGAGGTGCTCTTCCAGGCGGCCGTTGCTGGAGCACTCCCGCGTGGAGGCGTACCCCATCCGCCGGCGCGCGCGGACGTCTGCCCGGGTGCGCGGGATGGTGACTCCCGCCGCGGGCAGGAGCTCGGAGCGCATCGCGAAGCTGGAGATCGAGCTGTTGCACGGGTCGCCCGCCCCCAGCGCGTGCTGCTGGCACGACCCAGCCGGCCGGCGGGCGATGGAAGAGCTCGCCCTGCAGGTCCAGAAACGGCATCCGGCAGATGTGCGCCGTGGTGTCCGCCACGCCCGATACGGGGCAGCCGAGCCAGTTGTAGACCTCACGCACGGCGCGACACGCTCCCGGCCCCGCCCGCCAGGGCTGATCGCCCATGCACCGGTGGACCGCGTGCGTCTACGGCGCCGGGGCCGGTGCGGGCGGCGATGCGGACGCGGCGGGGGCGTACAGCACGCCATCGACGACCTCCTGCAGCGCCTTCTCCAACGCGCCGGTGGTGGCGCACTCCACCGCGTTGGCGGCCACGTCGCGGCGGGCGGCGCGGGCATCCACCTGCGTGAGCAGCACCGCCGTGCCGTTGGCGGCGGGACGAACACGATTGAGCACGGCGAACACCACCTCGGCCCGGTCCGCCATGTTGCCGGCGACGTCCTGCTCCTGGCAGGCGAAGAACTCGCTGTTGTTGTGGCCGAACAGCTGGCGCCGCACGCGCAGGTACGGCGTGAACAGGTCGGCCGGGTTCTCGGACGATTGCATCAGCGGAAGCTGCAGCTGCGCGTATGCCTGCTTCAGCGCGGCCGTGAGCTCCTCGGGCGAGGCGCTGACCGGGTGCTCGGACCGGGCAACGTCGCTTCGGAACCCCACGATCACCGTTTTGCCGCGCTGTGCCTCCGCGGGACGGCAGAGCAGCGCGGGGAGCGCGAGGGCGGAGGCCACGAGCAGCGGGCGAAGGGAGATGGAACGCATGGGGAAGTCGAGGCGCGGGGGGTGGTCGGGGCGAATCCCACGCGACCGGGCGTCTGGTCATTTCACGTGGAATTGGCCTCGTAAGATCTTGGCCGAGGCGGGAACACGCAAGCCGTTTCGAGGTGCAGGGCACGGTGGTTCATCGAACCGCAGAGCTGAGAACTGCAGGCTCACACGGAGGAGCGGAGGAACGGAGGAAGTGAACAGCGGAGGAGTGTCGCGAGGGAGACGACGGGCGGACTGCCGGACGTCGGGAGCACCGGATCGTCCGCGTGCGTCTCGCTCGCTCGGGCAAAAGGACACGGAGCCGGGCGGGCGCCGTGTCCGTCATTCATCTCACCTCCGGACCGCGGCGGACGCCTACCTGGGCGCCGGGGTCGCCGCGGGGGTGGCGGCGGGCCTGGCGGGGTTGGCGATCTCCTGGGCGCGTGCCTCGATCTGCTGGGCCAGGCGCGCCTCCAGCTTCCCGGTGGTGTCGCACTCCACGGCGCTGGCGCTGGTGCCGCGGCGCTGGGCGCGGGCATCGATCTGCGTGTACAGCACGCTGCCGTTGCCGCCCTCGGGGTCGCGCGCCACGCGGGCGCGCAGCGCCATGTTGATCCGGCCCGTCGCCGTGAGGTTGTTCAGCATGTCGCCCGAGTTGCAGGCGAAGAACTCGGAGTTGGGGCGATTGAACAGCCTGCCGCGCAGGTCCGAGAAGGTGGTGACGAAATCCATCGACGCCGGGTTGGAGGTGGGCGACATGGCCAGCCCCATCTCGCTCAGCACCTCGGCGGTGGCGCGCCAGAGCACGGCGGGCTGCACGGCGATGCGCGTGGCCGTCGACGGCACGTCGGTGCGGAAGAGCACGCCGCCATGGCTGGCGCCGCCCGCGCCGCCGCCGCTGATGCCGCCGCCCGAGCCGGCCATCCGCGTGCTCCCCTGCGCGGCGGCCGTCCCCGTGGCGCCGGCGGTGAGCGCCACGGCCAGCGCCACGCGCCAGAGCGGGCGAAGCGGGCGAGTGTCGTTTCCGTGCTTCATGGCATTCGATCGGGTTGCGATGTGAAGGGTGCCGGGGATGCCCTGAATCCTACCCAAGAAGCGGCGCCCAGTGAAGGTCCGTGCGATGCAGCGGTGCGTCACCCGCCAGCCGCGGCAGCGCCCGCGCGGCGAACGCGTCCGCCTCCGCCGCGGGGAGGGTGATCCAGTACAGCTCGTGCCCCCGCCCCGTCCGCAGCCACACCTCGGGCCCGAACGCCACCACGGCATCGGGGAGCGAGTCGTGGTACGCGGGCGCGCGCAGCTGCTCGTGCAGCGGAAGCTCGCGCGGGCGGGCGCCGGCCACGCGGGCCGCCAGCCCGGGGCGCGTGCGCAGCGGCTCGCCCAGCAGCCGCGGCTCGCCGTAGGCCGCCAGCTCGCGCAACAGAGCGGCCGCCAGCGCCTCGGCGCGCGTCTCCCACGCCTCGTCCGCGTCGGCGAAATCGGTGAAGCCGGCGGCGTGGAAACAGACGTCCGCGTTCACCGGCGCGGGCCAGAGCGCGAGCAGCGCCATCCCCGGCGCCACGTGCGCGGCCGCCGCCTCGTCCGGCACCCGCGACCAGTGCAGCGTGAAACCCTCGTTCCCGCCAGCCGGTTCCGTCTCGCTCATCCGCTCCGCGATGGTCGATGCGGGCTCGCGCGCGCCGAATCCACGCCGCGCCGAGTCCCCTCGTGCATCCGCCTGCAGGGTAGACACGCCAACGCCGCCCATCCCCTGCTCCGCCGGTGGTGAGGCGAACGCGGGAGCGCCCGTGAGCCGCGCGGGGTAAGAACGCGTGACGCCGTCTGTTCGCGACGCGCGCCGATCCGGGGGCGGCGCCGCGGCCACAGGCCGGCCGGAACGCGAAAGAGGCAGCCGTGGGGCCCCCTCTCGCGCCGGGCGACGAATGCCGCCTCAGGCGCTGCGGCGGATGGCGCCGGCGAGCTCGTCGCGGGTCATCTTGCTGCGGCCGGGGATGCCGAGCTCCGTGGCGCGCTCGTACAGCTCGGCGCGCGTCTTTCCATCCACGTCCTCCTTCGCCGCCTTTCCCCTGGGTGCCGGTTTCGCCTTGCTCTTCGGCTTCGGCCTGGCCCGGGATTTCGGCTTGGCGGAAGACTTCGCTGCGGAAGACCTGGCTGCGGAAGACCTGGCCGACACGGGCGCGTCGTCGTCCGGCCGATCATCCTCGCCGCCATCATCCCCGCCGTCCTCGTCCGCCGAGGTGGTGGTGCCGTCTTCCTGCACGCCGGCCATGCGCTGCTTGAGGACCTCCATCAGGTCGATCACCGGGCGGCCGGCGCTGGGGCGGCCTTCGTCGTCGTCCTCATCGCCCGTATCCGCCCGCACCACGTCGTCGCCCGCCGCCAGCTTGGCGCGGGCGAGCTTCAGCAGCCGCTCGCGGGCGCGGTCCGCCAGCTCGCCCTTGCCGATCTCGTTTTCCATCCGCTTGCCGATCTCGCGCTCGACCTTCTTCACCTCGGCGGCGGAGGGGGACGCGGGCGCGGGGAGGCCGACGTCCTCCGGGCTCCGCAGCTCGTCGGCGAAGCGGAGCGTCTCGGCGCGCAGGATCCCGTTCTCGGCGACGATGGCGACCAGGTATTCCTTGGCGCGCAGCACGAAGGTGGCGATCCCGGCGCGGCCGCTCTCCTCCATCACCCGGGCCAGCAGCCGGTACGCCTTGTTGGAGCTGCCCGAGGGCGTGAGGTAGTATGCCCGCGCGAAGTACATCGGGTCGATCTCATCCACCTTCACGAACTGGCGTACGTCGATGTCGCGGGTGCGCTCGGGCGCCAGCCGCTCCAGCTCGTCGTCGTCCACCACCACGAACTTCCCCTTCTCCACCTCGTAGCCGCGGACGATGTCGCCGGAGTCGAGCTCGCGGTCGTCGTTGGATGCGAAGTAGCGGCGCTGCAGCGGCGTTCCGCGTGGCGACACCATGCGCAGCGACACGCGCTGCGGGCGGTGCGCGGCGTACAGCGCCACGGGGATGCTCACCAGCCCGAAGGTGATGGTCCCGTTCCAGAAGGCGCGGGTTACGGGCGCGTCGTCGTCACCATCCTCCCAATCTTCAGGCACGCTTCCTCTCCCGGCTCACGGCGGCCACGCTCCGCTCCAGCACGTCGGCGAGCGACATCTCGGGGGCGCGCTTCGGCGCCCTGGGGAACTTCAGCACCTTGCCGGCGGCCTTGGCCTGCACCAGCTCCAGCACGCGCTCGCGGTACTGGTCGTGCCAGGCGGCGATGTCGAAGCGGTCTTCCATCGACTCCACCAGCTGCCGCGCCATCGCCATCTCGCGCGCGTCCAGCTCGCGCCCGGCCGGCGCGGGGAGCGCGGAGGCGGGCACCACCTCGCCCGCGTGGCGCAGGGTGATCAGCATCAGGTAGTCGCCCTCGGCCCGCAGCGCGCCGACGTACTCCTTGTTGCGCATGGACCAGCGCGCCACGCCCTCCACCGTGCGCCTGCGCAGCGCCTGGCCGACGGCGAAGTAGGCCTCGTCCTCTTCGTCGGGCCCCAGGTAGTACGGCCGGTCGTACCAGGGATGGGTGATGGTGCCGGGCGGCACGAAGTGGGTGATCTCGATGTCGCGCGAGGGCTTGGGGAGCACCTTCTCCATCTCCTCGTCGCCCAGGATCACCCGCTGCCCCTCGTCGCCCTCGAACGCCTTCCGCACCTTCTCGGCTTCCATGACCTTCCCCGTGTCGGGGTCGATCATGTGCTGCTTCACCGGCTCGCGCCGCCTGGCGTCGAGCATGCGAAAGTGCACGGCGCGGTCCTGCACGGCCGAGTACATCTTCACCGGCACGCCCACCCCGCCGAAGGTGAGCCGTGCCTTCCAGATCGCCCGCGCGCCCATCAGCCGTCCTCCCCGTCGTCCGGCGGGCAATCGGCGCAGAACACCTCGCCCGTCTCGTCGTGGACGATGCAGTGCTCGCACATCGCCGCGTCGCACGCGGCGCAGCGGTACTCGCCCTGGAGCACGTAAGGCTGCTGGCACACCTCGCAGATCTCGGTGCCGCCCGCGAGCCAGTACGGGATGGGTTTCTTGGTCGCCATGCCCCGCGGAGCGGGCAAGTTGTCTGCCAGACCGCGGCGTACGGCCGATGCAAGGCTGGGCGTGGATCGGCAAGCGGAAGGTCCGGCCCGCAGATGAACGGGAGTCATCCGACGATGAACAGCCAGCGCGGCCGGAGATGCACAGCCAGGCAGCGGGCGATGAACAGCCAGGGCCAAGGCGAGCGCGAAGCCGCGCTCCTCGTGCACGCCAGCGCGGACGAGCCGGTCCAGGGGCGAATGAATTCGCTGCAACGGCCACACGAAGTCCGCCTGCGCGGACTACGGGTTTAGCCGTGGCCGCGGCGCCGGTGCGCGGAACGTCCGCTGGAGCGGTCGTGCGGGTTGGGGCTCGGCCCCCACGATCCGGAGCCTCCCGAGGTCTGGGAGGCTCCGGAAGCGATGGTCCGGGGGACCGGCGTTCACCGATAGGATTGCACAACGGCGTTCACCCTCGGGATCTCGGTAGAACGAAGCGCCTCCACGATCATCGTCGTGGAGGCGCTTCGGCTTCGAGAGGATGTGGATCAGCCGCGGGGGGCGGCGACCAGGTCGTCGATGGAGAGGCGCTGCTCCTGGCCGGTGGTGAAGTCCTTCACCGCCGCGATGCCTTGCGCCACCTCGTCGGGGCCGAGGGTGACCACGCGGCGCGCGCCGAGGGCGGAGGCGTTCTTGAACTGCTTGTTCACGCCCTGGTGCTTCAGGCCGTACTCCACTGACCATCCGGCGTCGCGCAAGCGGTGGGCGAGCGAGAGCATCGCCTCGCGCTGCTCGGGGCCGATGGCGACCAGGTAGTAATCCACCGTGTGCTGCGTGGCGGGCATCAGCCCGCGGATGCTCATCAGCTCGCGCAGCACCACGTCGCCCATCCCGAAGCCGAGCGCGGGGAGATCCACCCCCGCCAACCCCTTCAGCAGGTTGTCGTACCGCCCGCCGCCACAGATGGCGCGGAGCTCGCCCCTCGTATCGAACAGCTCGAACACGATCCCCGTGTAGTACGCCAGCCCGCGCACGATCGACAGGTCGAAACGCACGAAATCGTCCAGCCCCATCGCCCGCAGGTAGGCGAAGTACGTGGCCATCCGCTCGATCTCGGGCGCCACGCCCTCGGTCCGCCCGTACGCGTCGCTCACGGCGGCGAAGTCGCGGTGCTGGAAGATGGCGAAGATCCCGTCGATCACGTCGGCGCCGAGGCCGGCCTCGTCGGCCAGGCGCTTCGAGAGCGCCTCGCGCGTCTCGCGCTCCAGCTTGTCGACGATGTTGTAGACCAGGACGAGCTGGTCTTCCGGCACGCCGGCGTGCAGCAGCACCGCGCGCAGCAGGCGCCGGTCCGAGACGCGCGCCACGAAGTCGTCTTCCGTGAGGCCCAGGCCGCGCAGGATGTCGATCGCCGCGGCCAGCAGCTCGGCGTCGGCGCTGACGTCGTCTTCGCCCAGGATGTCGACGTTGAGCTGGAAGTGCTCGCGCAGCCGGCCGCGCTGCTGCCGCTCGTAGCGGAAGAGCTGCGGGATGCTGAACCACTTGATCGGCTTGCGCAGCCCGCCCGCGCGCGCGCCGGCCATCCGCGCCAGCGTGGGCGTCATCTCCGGGCGCAGCGCGACCTCGCGGTCGCCCTTGTCCTTGAAGTTGTAGAGCTGCTGCACGATCTCGGGGCCGCTCTTCTCCACGTACAGCTCCAGCGGCTCCAGCGGCGGCCCGTCGTATTCCTGGAAGCCGTACCGCCGCGCCACGTCTCGCCACACGCTGAAGATGTGCGCGCGGACGGCAAAATCATCCGGGTAGAAGTCCCGGAATCCGGGGAGTGTCTGAAAGGTAGCCATGGGGCGGAAAACTAGGCCCCGGACGCCGATTTTGCGAGGGGCGGCGGCATCGTTCCGTGCCGAAGGAAGGGATTGGGCACGAGGATGCGAGCGAACTCGGCGGCTACGACGGCACACACTCCGCCTTCGCGGAGTTCACGCGCGGGGCGGCATCGGCGGGGTCGCCCGGTGGCTTTCGGTGGATGAACGGCGCGTGCGCCGCCGTCAGCCGACGCGGAACTCCAGCTCCATCGCCTCGCGCGGGGCGAGCGCGAGCCAGCGCTGGTGCAGCTCCTCGCGCATGCGGCGGATGCGGGCGAATTCGTCGGCGGTGATGGCGCGCGGGGGATCGTGGCCGTGCCGCGCGCAGTAGTCCGCGAGGTGCGCGTTCAGCGCGGCGGCGGCCTCGGCGTCATCGCCGGACGATTGCGCGAAGAGGCCGAACGCGCCGACGCTCGCCTCCGCGAGCAGAGCGTCGCGCGGGTTGGGCATGGGGCCGCGCGGCCACGGCGTGCCGAAGTCGGCGAGCTCCCACCCATCGGCCATCATCCCCAGGAACCCCTCGCGGATCCCGAGCACCGTCTCGACCGCGAAGTGCGTCAGGTCGTGCAGCGGGAAGAAGCCGTCCTGCTTCTGCCACGCCACCGTGCCGTCGCGCCGGGTGATGCTCATCACCGGCCGCCCGTCCCGCGTCCGGGAGAAGGTGAGGGTGCACAGCGGCTGTGTCATGGTCGGATGCATGATGATCTCACCCCGGTTGATCGATCCCGCGCCTCAGCGCGCCGGCGGCTGGCCCCCGGCGAGCGCCTCGGCGGCGTGGAGGATGCGCTCGCGCTCGGCGGCGTCGATCAGGCGGCCGTCCAGGAGCACGGCGTGGATGCGCGACACGTTGCGGATGTCGGCCAGCGGGTCGGCATCGAGCACCACCAGGTCGGCGGCCTTGCCGGCGGCGACCGTGCCGAGCGAATCCGCCAGCCCCAGGAAGCGCGCGGGCTCCAGCGTGGCGGCGCGGAGCGCGTCGAGCGGCGTGAACCCGGCGCCGGCGAGCAGCGCCATCTCCTCGTGGAGCGAGAAGCCGGGGAAGGTGAAGGGATTGCTCAGGTCGGTCCCCGCCATGAAGCGCACCCCCTCCTGGCGCAGCAGGCGCACGATCTCCAGCTGGCGCCGGTACAGCTGGTGGCGGTTCTCCCAGTCGGCCGGGGTCAGCGCGCGGAAGCGGAAGTCGGTGCGCGGGTTCCACTGCATGGCGAACATCTTCGGCATGTAGCGCATCCGCGGGTCGCGCGCGAGCGTGGTGTCGTCGAAGAAGCCGGTGGCGTGCAGCGTGACCAGCGTGGGCACCATCACCGTGCCGTTGCGCGCCAGCCGCCGCGCCAGCGCGCGGCACGCCGCCGGGTCGTAGCGGGCCAGCACCTCGGCCGCCTGCGCGCGCGAGATCACGGACGCCGAATCCCACCCGCGGGGCGAGGCCACGGCGGCGGCCACCGCGCCGCGACGCGACGGATCGAGCGGCGAGCAAGCGCCCACGATCCCGGTGAGGTGCTCGATGCTGGCCATCCCCGCGTCGCTCGCGGCCTCCACCGTCACCAGCGACGGCACGTGCCCGGCGAACGGGAGCCCGCGCCGCTTCGCCTCGTCCGCCGCGGCGGCGAACGCCTCGGGCGAGAGGCGGCTGTACACCTTGATGAAGTCGGCCCCGGCGCGCGCCAGCGAATCGACCGCGCGGCGCGCGCCGGCGGCGTCGCGCGCCACCACGCTCCCGGGCCAGATCGGCGGATCGCCATCGAGGATGTGCCCCGACCCCACGATGCGCGGCCCGGCCAGCGCGCCGCGGCGGATGCGGGCACGCACGGTGTCGCGCATCGGGATGGTGCTGAACATCTCGCGCACGCCGGTGACGCCGTTGGCGGCCAGGAGCGGCATGAACAGGTTGTCGAGCCCGACGAACGCCGCGTGCACGTGCATGTCCCACAGCCCGGGGATCACCCAGCGGCCGCGGCCGTCTACCACCCGCGCGCCGGCGGGCACCGCCACGCGCGCCGCCGGGCCCACCTGGGCGATGCGGCTCCCGCGCACCACCACCGTCTGGTCGGCCAGGGTGCGTCCGCTCTCCACGTCCACCACGGCGGCGTGGGTGATGGCGATGGGCGCGGGCTCGCCCTGCTGCGCGCCGGCGCGGGCGGCGGCGGCGCATGCCAGCGCGGCGATGAGGATGGAGCGCTTCACGGGATCGAGACCGGGTGCAAGGGGGCGTGGACGGCAGATATGTTACCAATGGTAACATCTACTCCGCGGGGCGGTCAAGCACGGCGGACGCCGGCCGCGAGGGTTGCGGCGGGTGAATGGGGGATGCACGTTGCTGCGGCGCCGCGCGCGCGGCGCTCTCAACCGACCGAAGAATCTCCCGATGAATCATAGCGTACATCTCGAGCCGGACCAGCTTTCCAGGCTGGTGATCCAGGCCGCAAGCAACGCGCAGGAGCAGGGATACTGGACCGGCGAGGGCACCGCCGGCGACGACGCCTCGCGGCACCTGGTTCGCTACCTGGGGCTGATGGTGGGCGGCGACAACGACGTGAGCCCGCACGAGCTGCCGATCTTCCGGAAGGTGTGCGCCGCCGCCACCGGCCGCGAGCAGAGCGACGAGGAGCTCACGGAGGTCATCCGCGACGCCGTGCGCATCGCCGACGACCCGGACGCGGTGGAAACGTTCCTGCTCACCACGCCGCCCTTCCTGCGCGCCGTGATCGCCATGGACCGCGACCGCGGCACCCGCAACGCCGAGCAGGTGGTGACCGCCCTCAGCGGCCTCGCCCTGGCCATGCTCGCCGCCGACGGCAAGGCCGAGCTGGAAGAGGACGCGGTCTTCACCACGCACCTCAACCACCTGCGCGACGAGCTCTCGCAGCTGGGCCTGGCCATTCAGGACTGACCGGCGCCGTGGGTGGTGGGTACGATGATTCCAGCGGGCCACCGGGAGCGATCCTGGTGGCCTGTTTTCGTGGGTGGGGATGATGATGGTCCAGGCGAGGCCATCGGGCACCGGGCGGCTGGAAGCCACGGCAACGACCACGGGAAGCCTCGCAAACCGCGCGAGGCTGCGCGTTGCATACGGTGTGGCTGAACCGGTGATTCAGCCACGCGCGACGCCCTCGAGGTGTCATCCCGCGGCCCGCGCCTCCGGCGCCGCGGGCGCGCTTCAGTCCGGCGGGCCGAAGGATCCATACTGAATGCATGCAACAACATCCGCATCCCATACGGGCATGAGCACACGCCGCGAGATCGGCCAGACCGAACTCGCCGACCAGCTTCGCGCACTTGGCGTGGAGGCGGGCGGCATCCTGCTGGTGCACACGTCCTTTCGCGCCGTGCGGCCGGTGGAGGGCGGACCCGCCGGCCTGATCGCCGCGCTTCGGGACGCGCTCGGCCCCGAAGGCACGCTGGTGATGCCGTCGTGGACGGAGGATGACGAGACGCCGTTCGATCCCGCCGCCACGCGCGCGTCGGCCGATCTCGGCATCGTGGCGGATACGTTCTGGCGGATGCCCGGCGTGCAGCGCAGCCGCCACGAGTTCGCCTTCGCCGCCGCCGGCCCGCGCGCCGCCGAGATCGTGCGCGACCCGCTCCCCCTCCCTCCACACCGCCCCGAGAGCCCCGCCGGCCGCGTGCATGAGCTGGACGGCCAGGTGCTCCTCCTCGGCGTGCAGCACTCGGAAGACACCACGCTGCACGTGGCCGAGGTGATCGCCGGCGTGCCCTACCGCACGCCCAAGTCCATCACCACCCTCCGCGACGGCGTTGCCACGCGCATCGACTACGGCGAGAACGACCACTGCTGCCTGCGCTTCGCCCTGGCGGACGAGTGGCTGCGCACGCGCGGCCTGCAGCGCGAGGGCACGGTCGGCCACGCCCCCGCCCGCCTCGCCCGCTCCCGCGACATCGTCGCCGTCGCCCTCGACCACCTCCGCCACGACCCGCTCATCTTTCTCCACGACACGGCGGAGGGGTGCGAGGAGTGCGACGAGGCGCGGGCGAGTATCCGCTCATGACGAGAAAGCTTTAGCTCGCGTCCGTCTCACGCTCTGCTCACTCGATCTCGCCCGCAACGTTCAGGTGGCCGATGTCTCGGATGCTTACCGCGGCGCTTTGCCTGCTGCTGATGGGCTGTCGCGAGGAAGCGGCGGATGACAAACCGATCGACGGTTATCGCGAAGCCGAGTTGACGGACGTAAGTATCGGCACGGTGGGGCGATACTCGGCCCGCATCGTGATCCCGCCGGGACATACGCGCGAAGAGGTGGCGGCTACGCTTGAACACGCGGCGTGGTCGATCCAGCAACGTACGGATGCTGGCGCGGTGAACGTCTTCGCGTACCGCCCGCAGGACCCTATTCGTGGACCCTTCACCATCGGCCGAACCGTCTATGCTCCCGATGGAGATTGGACGCAGCCGAGTTCGGGCGCGCCGAAGCGGTTCGTGACGGATCTCAACGAGCTGTACTTCAATCCTCCGAAGCAGTTGCGCACGGCGGGCGATACCGTGGTGCTGGCGGATACGCTGCTGGATTACGTGGTCGTCTCAGACGCGTTCAGTGAATGGGGTGATGCGCACGTCGTCGCCCGTCCCAAGAATGGCAGCAGGGCCCTGATCGTTGACGGAGAATCACGAGCAATTGGAGCGTACGAACTCGTTCGCTATCGTGTACGACTGCTTGGCAGAGGTAACGAACAAACAGGTTGGGTGTTCGACTCAGATACGCACTCCCTAAGGTGAATCGCGCTTCACGTCACGCCCAGATGGCCACACCACGCCGCCGCACGAAAGGCCGCCCCCGTTCGAGGCGGCCTTTGCCTCGCCCTCAATTTCGCGGACGAACGTGGCGCTGATGCTGCGCCCAGCCGGTCCACGCGCACGTCTCTCCGCTTTCCGCGTTCTCCCCGCGAAGGGCGAAGATTCTATCCGATAGAGCCCCGCCTCCATCCTCATACTGCCGCGCCGTCCGGCCAGGAACGTAAGCCGTTATCCCGTAGAGCGTTGGGTTCGGCAGACCGGATGGTATCCGGATTGCCCCTGTGCGGGACGTCCGGCCGCACGCCGGGCGTGGTGAAAGCGACCGCCGTGCCTGGCCGCGTTCGCCCCTCCACTCCACGACCGACCGTCCCCCCCCATCATTCCCGGAGCCACCATGTCCGAGCCGAAGCAGGACCCGCGCGCGATCGAACTGAAGGACGAGGAGCTCGAGCAGGTCTCGGGCGGCACCATCGTCAACGGCGGCTGCATCCTGATCCCGCCGACCGATCCGCCCCCGACCTTCCCCGAGTTCTAAGCCGCGACCGCATCACCCGCCGCGGGTGATCCGCACCCATCCACCCACCCTCTCCAAGGAAGACCCCGATGTCCGAGCAGAACCAGGAGCCCCAGGCGAACGCCGAACTCGACGAAGAAAGCCTCGAGCAGGTCTCGGGCGGCGTGATCGACGGCGGCTGCATCCTGATCCCCCCGATCTTCGAGCCGACTCCGACCTTCCCGACCAAGCCCGACATCCTGTACTGAGCGACCCGGGGCGCCTGCCCCGGAGCCCGCACGAGCGTCCGCGCCGCAGGCGCGCGAAGGGCCGCCCCGTCGCCGGGGCGGCCCTTCGCGTTGCATCCAACCTTCCCTGCCCTGCCGCTGCGTCACTTGATGAACAGCATGTCGCGGTAGCGGGGGAGGGGCCAGTAGTTGTCCGGCACCACCTTCTCCAGGCGATCGACGGCGGTGCGGACGGTGTTCATCGCGGGGATGACGTTGTCGCGCATGTGGTAGCTCTTGCTCACCACGTCCTCGCCGCCCAGCTCCTCGTTGGCGGCGTTCAGCACGTCGAGCCCGGCGCGCAGCTCGTCGACCATCCCGCTCACCAGGCGCACCGTCTCGATCACGCCGCTCCCGGCGATCCCCAGGCCGTTGGCGCGGTCGGCCGCGGCCAGCAGGTCGTTCAGGTAGCCCACGGCCGCCGGCAGGATCATGGTGGCGGCGATGTCGGCGGCGGTCTCGCCCTCGATGTTCACCGTCTTGAAGTACTGGTCGTAGACCACCTCGATGCGGCTCTCCAGCTCGCGGTGGCTCAGCACGCCGTACTTCTCGAAGAGCGCGGCGTTCTTCTCGCCGTGCAGCGTCTCCAGCGCGTCGAGCGTGGTGCGCAGGTTCAGCAGCCCGCGGCGCTCGGCCTCCTGGTGCCACTCGTCGCTGTAGCCGTCGCCGTTGAAGATCACGTGCTTCACGCGGCGGATCTCGCCGGCGATCAGCTTGCTGAGCGCCTCCTCGAACGAGGTGCCGTTCTTCAGCTCGCCCTCGAGCGTGTTCACCAGCTCGTCCAGGCTCTCGGCCATGATGGTGTTGAGCACCGTGGCCGGGAACGATACGGACTGGCTGGAGCCCAGCGCCCGGAACTCGAACTTGTTGCCGGTGAAGGCGAACGGGCTGGTGCGGTTGCGGTCGCCCGCGTGCTGCGGGATGCGCGGCAGCACCGGCGTGCCGAGGCCCAGGAGCCCGCCTTCCTTGCTGGACGATGCCGAGCCGTGCTGCTCGATCTGCTCCAGCACGTCGGTCAGCTGGTCGCCCAGGAAGACCGAGATGATGGCCGGCGGCGCCTCGTTGGCGCCCAGGCGGTGGTCGTTCCCCGCGTAGGCCACCGACGCGCGGATCAGGTCCTGGTGACGCTCCACCGCGCGCAGCACGGCGGTGCAGAAGAACAGGAACTGCATGTTCTCGTGCGGCGTGTCACCCGGCTCCAGCAGGTTGGCGCTGTCGGTGCCGATCGACCAGTTGAGGTGCTTGCCGCTGCCGTTCACGCCCGCGAACGGCTTCTCGTGCAGCAGGCACGCCATCCCGTACTTCCGCGCCACGCGCCGCAGCGTGAGCATCATCAGCTGCTGGTGGTCGGCCGCCAGGTTGGCGTTCTCGAAGATCGGCGCCATCTCGAACTGGCCGGGCGCCACCTCGTTGTGCCGCGTCTTCACCGGCACGCCCAGGCGGTACAGCTCGCGCTCCACCTCGGTCATGAACGCCAGCACCCGGTCGGGGATGGCGCCGAAGTAGTGGTCCTCCATCTCCTGCCCGCGCGGCGGCTTGGCGCCGAAGAGCGTGCGGCCGCTGGTGACCAGGTCCGGCCGGCGCCAGAAGAACTCCTGGTCGATCAGGAAGAACTCCTGCTCGCACCCGCAGGTGGCGCTCACCCGGTCGGTCTCCACGCCGAAGAGCTTGAGCGCGCGGCGGGCCTGCTGGTCGAGCGCGTTGATGGAGCGCAGCAGCGGGATCTTGGTGTCGAGCGCCTCGCCCGTCCAGCTGGCGAAGGCGGTGGGGATCGACAGGTAGCACCCCGCCGGCGTCTCCACGATGAAGGCGGGCGACGTGGGATCCCACGCGGTGTAGCCGCGCGCCTCGAAGGTGGCGCGCAGGCCGCCGCTGGGGAAGCTCGACGCGTCGGGCTCGCCCTGGATCAGCTCCTTCCCCGCGAACTCGGCCACCGCCCCGCCGCCGGCGTTGGGGGTGATGAACGAATCGTGCTTCTCGGCGGTGCTCCCGGTGAGCGGCTGGAACCAGTGCGTGTAGTGGCTGGCGCCCTTCTCCACCGCCCACTCCTTCATGGCCAGCGCGACCGCGTCGGCCACGGAGGGGTCCAGCGGCTCGCCGTGCTTGATGGTGCGGGCGATCGCCTTGTACACCTGCTTGGGAAGCCGCGCGCGCATCTCGGCCATCCCGAAGGTGTTCTCGCCGAAGATCTGCTCCACGTCGTTGAAGGTCTTCGGCTTGTCGCCGTTGGCCAGGGGCTCCCACCCCTTGGCCGCCGCCAGGGCGTCGAATCGGGCGCTGGTCTTGGGCATCTCTGGTTCCGTGTGCGAAAAGGTTCGGGTGGTCCGTCTGGTCCGTCTCAGCTCTGGGCGCCGTCCGCCACCGCGCCGCCGCGGGCGGGGGTGGGCACGGCGAGCGCCAGCGTTTCCTTGATCGTGCTGAGCACGATGCTGGTGGTGGTCCACTGCACCCCCGGCCAGCTCTGGATCTCGGCCAGCAGCGACTCGAGCGAGCCGGTGTCGTCGGTGCGGATCTTCAGCACGTGGCTCCCCTGCCCGGTGATGCTGTGGCACTCCAGGATCTCGGGGTGCTCCAGCGCGCGGCGCCGGAACTCGGGGTAGTACTGGCTCCCCGTGATCCCGGTGAAGATGATCGCCGTGACGTCGCGCCCCAGGCGCTTGGGATCGAGCACGGCGGTGAAGCCGCGGATGATCCCCCGCTCCTCGAGCTTGCGCAGCCGCTCGCCCACGGCGGGCGAGCTGAGCCCCACCGCCTGCGCCAGGTCGTGCTGGCTGGTGCGCCCATGCTCCTGCAGCATCTCCAGCAGCCGCATGTCGATCTCGTCGAGCCGTGCCGGGTTGCTCACCTTACAATCTTAAGCTGGTCCGCTACGCTGGCTAAGATTCGAAAAGAATAGCAGCCGTCCGGCTATCGTGCAAGGGTGAGGCCAGAAGAAAGGGACGAGAAGGGCCATGTCGGTTCGAGCGAATGACGAGTCCGAATGCCTCGGCGACCGGTGCACGAGAGGCGCTCCAGCGGGAACCGGGCGGCTGGAAGCCACGGCAACGACAACGGGAAGCCTCCCAAACCGCGGGAGGCTTCAGGTGCATCGGAAGATCCGCCGCGGAGCACCCTCGGTTTGGCCAGCCGATCCATCCGCCCCGATTCGCGGCGGATGGATCGGCTAGAAGAAGGCCTGGATGAGGAAGATGAGGGCGATCACCATCACCAGGATCGCGATGGCGGTGCTCCCCATCCCCAGCCGGGATCCCCCGGGGTCGCCGATGTGGCCCTTGGCCATGTCGGGGTCCACCGGCGGGTCGCGATTGGGATCAGGACCGCCCGTCGACATCGTCGTCACCTTCCTGGGGATTGCCGTCGCCTCCGCCCTCGCGCATGCGCTGGGGGACGTTGTGCGTGTCGCGGGCGCGCAGGCTCCTGGCGCGAAGCTCCGCCTCGCGGCCGCCGGCCTCGCCCACGTCGCTGGGCGCCGGGCTGGCGTCCACGCCGGACTCGGAGCCGGCCACGTTGCTCCTGCGATCGTCATCGTCCATCCGTTCGCCTCCGTGCGGGTGAGGTGGCCAGCGGGAGCAAGAGGTGGGCCGGGCGGGCCCCCCACCCCGCACGCAGCTTCGCGCGTGCTGCCCCTCCCCCAAAACAGCCTGGGGGAGGGGCGGTCGGCGTGGCCTGCGGGCGTGGCGCGCACGAACGCCATCTGCGTGGCGGAGTGGGACGCGGAGGTGGTGGCGGAAGGAGGAGACTGGCCAAGCGCCGGGCGGCCCCCCCCCCCCGCCCCCCTCGCCCCGCTCCGCGGGGGAGGGGGAGAACTGCGTGCGCGGGAGGCTCGCTCTGGGGCTGGGATGCCGGCGAGGGAGCCCGCGGAGCGGACTTCGGGCCGTTGTAGCCGCGGTTTCAACCGCCTCGTTGCGGCGCCGACCCTCGCGATGTGGTTGCGGGGATGAGAGATGCGTGAGGGATGCGCGCCCGCAGGGCCGGGACGGCGCCGCGCCCGCGCATCGGCCGGGGATCCGCGCGAAGCCGTGGCGCGGCGGTGGCCCGGCGCGGTTGGGCACAGTCGTATCGTGCCCTACCGCGCGCGCAGCCCGGTTCGGCGCCCCGGCGCCGAACACGCCCGAACCGCTCTTCCGCCGTTCATCTTCCGGGGTCGCAGGGAGGTCGTAGAGCGACCGATGGAAACGGACTCGCCCCCGGCGCTCGTGGAGAGCACCGGGGGCGAGGGGTCACACGTCCATCCGTCCGTCGCGAGAGCTTACGGGTTGGTGCTGCCCCCGCGGCCGTACTCGTTCAGGATCTGCTGGCGGTACTGCTCGTTGGCGAAGATCGCCACTTCCACGCGGCGGTTCTGCTGGCGGCCGGCGTCGGTCTCGTTCGAGGCCACCGGCTCCATCTCGCCGCGCCCCGAGGTGCGGATGCGCTCGCCGGGAACGCCCATCGACATCAGGTAGCTCTTGGCCGACTCGGCGCGGCGCTGCGACAGGGTCATGTTGGCCGCGTCGGTGCCCACGTTGTCGGTGTGGCCCACGATCAGCACCTCGGTGCCGGGGTAGCGCTGCAGGCTCTGCGCGAGCTGGCGCAGGTTCTCGCGGCCGGCGGGGAGAACGTCGGCCTGGGCGAAGGGGAACAGGATCCCCGACGCGAAGGTCACGGCGATGCCCTCGCCCACGCGCTCCACGGTGGCGTTGTTGCCCAGGTCGCCCTTGAGGTCGTTGGCCTGGTTGTCCATCCGGTGGCCGATCACCGCGCCGGCCGCGCCGCCCAGCACCGCGCCGATGATGGCGCCGCGCGCCGTGCTCCCGGTGTTGTTGCCGATCACCGCGCCGATCGCGCCACCCGCGCCCGCGCCGACCGCGGCGCCACGCTGGGTGTTGTTCATCGACGCGCATCCGCTCATCATCGCGGTCGCGCAGGCGGCCACGGTGAGCTTCTTAACGATCATGTTCATGCCTCATCCTCCCGTCAGTGGGACGTTCCATCTCCGAAACTCCTTCGTTCGCACACAGCGTTTGCAAGCCCGGTGCCGTTCCGGAGCACCCGCGCGCGTGCCGTCCCCTCCCCCACGCGCGCGGCAAGACTATTTCCCGCAATCACTTACGATTCGTCGACGCCACCCCGCGGATACGGCCTCGATCTGGTGTTGGGCGCCGCCGCCGTCGTGTCACTCCGCGCCGGCGAGTGTCCCGCCACCGTCCAGAAAGGTGTCCACCAGGGCGAGCAGGTCGGCGGACACCTCGGCCGCGGGGCGCGAGGCGTCGATCACCTCCACCCGGCCCACCTTGGGGATGTAGCGCTGGATCAGCTCGAAGTAGCGCGAGCGGATGCGGCGCTGCTGCTCGGGCGTCTCGAAGAGGTCCTTCTTCCAGCGCGAGCCGCGCATCCGCTCCTCGGCCTCGCCCGGGGGAACGTCCAGGAAGAGCGTCAGGTCCGGCACGATGGCGGGGCGGTTGATCTCGATCAGCCACTTCTCGTCCGCGTGCTGCCCCTGGTAGGCCAGCGTGGAGAGGAGATAGCGGTCGCAGATCACGTCGCGCCCCGCCTCCAGGTTCGGGAGCACCTGCGTGGCCATGTGGTCCGCGCGGTCGGCCGCGAAGAGGAGCGCCAGCGCCTGCGGGTCGAGCTCGGCGGCGCCGGCGGGGCGCGCGTCGCCGGGATCGTGCAGGTCGAAGTTGGCGCCCACCAGCCGCTTCTGCAGCGCCAGGCGGATCAGCATTCCCGCGGGGCCGTCGCTGGGCTCGTGCGTGAAGAACGCGCGCCGCCCGGCGCGGCGGTAGTGGTCGCGGAGCACGTTGAGCTGCGTGGTGGTCCCCGCGCCGTCGATCCCCTCGAGCACGATGAACCTGCCGCGGCGCGGTCCGGCCGCCTCCTGCGGGTGGTGCGTGTCGGCCATGACCACTTCAGGATTCTCAGTATGAGCGCGTAGAACTCGCGCGAATCTATCAAGCCCCGCCTTCACCCGCCACGCCGGTTCGAGTGATTCACCCCGAGAAAGCATGAGTCGCGCGATTCACCCGGTAGAGCTAACCCCACCCGCCCCGCCAGCCGGGCCCGACACCCCGGCTGGAGGCGAGCGATGCCGGGCGCCGAACGCCTCGATCCGCCGTTCGGCGCCCGTCCGGCACTGCGTCGGGTGACGTCTCGCACGCACCGGCCGTACGCTCACGGATGCGCGCGGACTTGCCCCCGCGCCCGCGAGGCCGTATCCCCAGCGCATGAAATCGACAACTCGGATGCCCGCGGTGCCGCCGCTCCCGGCCGTGCTCGGCGCGATCGTGAGCGTGCAGGGCGGCGCGGCGCTGGCGAAGGGGCTCTTCCCCGCCCTGGGCGCGGCGGGCACGGTGGGGCTGCGCATCGGCCTGAGCGCGATCATCCTGCTCGCCGCGTTCCGGCCGAGCCTCCGCCGGTTGAGCGCGGCGCAGTGGCGCGCGGTGCTGCCGTACGGCGTGGTGCTGGGGACGATGAACATGCTCTTCTACTTCTCGCTCAGCCGCATTCCGCTGGGGCTGGCGGTGACGGTGGAGTTCATTGGCCCGCTTGCCGTGGCGGTGTTCGGCTCGCGCAAGGCGATCGACGTGCTGTGGGTGGTGCTTGCGGGCGCCGGGATCGCGCTGATCGCGCCGTGGACCGGCGGCGGCGGGGTCGATCCCATCGGCGTGCTGCTGGCGTTGGGCGCGGGGTGCTGCTGGGCCGCGTACATCGTGCTGGGTGGACGGCTTTCGCGCATCCTCCCGGGCGGGGCGGCGGTGTCGGTGGGGATGCTGGTGGCCGCGGTCACCGCCGTTCCCGTGGCCGCGGCGATGGGCGGCTTCGCGCACCTCACGCTCGGCCGGCTCGCGGCGGGGCTCGGCGTGGCGCTCCTCTCCAGCGCCATCCCCTACACGCTGGAGATGATCGCGCTCAAGGCCATCCCCGCGCGCACCTTCGGCATCCTGATGAGCCTGGAGCCCGCCGTCGCCGCCATCACGGGCCTCCTCCTCCTCGCGGAGGTGCTGACGCCCACGCAGTGGATGGCCGTGGCGCTGGTGATCGCCGCGAGCGCCGGCTCCACGCTCACCAGCCGGAGCGCGGCGGCGGATGCTGCAGGGGAAGCGGCGGCGAAGGACCCGGGCGAGGGCGACGGCTGGCAGGGAGGATGATGCGGCGCACGCCGCGGGGCCCTTTCCCCCCCGACCCCTCCCCAAACTGCCGAACCGCCTGGAGGAGGGGGAGTTTCCTGATGTGAGATCAACCTTCATCACGCGTCCCCGGCCACGCGAAAACGTCGTCGCGCCCTGCCCTCCGCAGGCCGCGCGGATCGTCCCTCCCCTGCAGTTCGGGGGAGGGACAGGCGCTCTCGGGCGCCAGGGAGAGGCCCCCCGCGGACTGCGCCCCGAGCCACTGCGGCAGGCGCATCTCCCCGCCATGCAGAAACGTCTCCGCACGATGCGGCCGGGTGCCCGCTATCTGGTCCGGCCCTTGCTCTTCCCCGGGGCAATCACGGCAGTCGCGGGAACCACCCTCTGGAAGCCACACCTTGAGCGTTTCCGAAGCCGAGCGGACGGACCTCGTTTCCGTTCTCCGCAGCGAGTTCAGTTTCGACGAGTTCCGCCCCGGGCAGGAAACGGCCATCCGCACGGTGCTGGACGGGCGCGACGCGCTGGTGGTGATGCCCACCGGCGCGGGGAAGAGCCTTACCTACCAGCTCCCCGCCCTCCTCCTCCCCGGCCTGACGGTGGTGGTCTCGCCCCTCATCGCGCTGATGAAGGACCAGACCGACAAGCTCGACGAGCTGGGGGTGGACGCCTACACCATCAACTCGTCGCAGACCGCGGCCGAGAAGCGCGAGGCCGTGGCGGCCGTCACCGGCGAGGGGAAGATCCTGTACGTGACCCCCGAGCGCTTCCGCGACCGCGACTTCTTCGAGCTGCTGCTGGAACGCCAGGTCAGCCTGTTCGTGGTGGACGAGGCGCACTGCGTGAGCCAGTGGGGGCACGACTTCCGCCCCGACTACATGATGCTGGGCGCCGTCGCCGAGCGCCTGGGCCGGCCGCCGGTGATGGCGCTGACCGCCACCGCCAGCCCCGAGGTACGCGACGACATCATCCGCCAGATGCGGATGAACGACCCGTACGTGCTGGTGGCCGAGCTGGTGCGCCCCAACCTCTTCCTCGAGGTGGTCCCCACCGTCAACGACAGCGAGAAGGACGCGGCGCTCGACCGCTACCTGCGCAACTCCAAGGGAACGGGGATCGTCTACGTCGCCACGGTGAAGGAGGCCGAGCGGCTGAACGAGGAGTTCGGCAAGCGGTACGGCCTGGCGCTGTACCACGGCAAGCTCTCGTCGGGCGAGCGGCACGAGGCGCAGGACCGCTTCATGGGCGGCCAGGTGAAGGCGGTGATCGCCACCAACGCCTTCGGGCTGGGGATCGACAAGCCCGACATCCGCTTCGTGATCCACTACCACTTCCCCGGCTCGCTCGAGGCCTACTACCAGGAGGCGGGCCGCGCCGGGCGCGACGGCCAGCCGGCGCGCTGCACCATCTTCTACAAGGTGGAAGACAGCGCCGTGCAGGGGTACTTCCTGGGCGGCAAGTACCCGGACCTGGAAGAGGCGATCGCCGTGGCGCGCATCGTCAATGCCATGCCGGCCGAGGAGAAGCGCGAGCTGGACCAGATCGCCGAGATGGCCGGCGTGCCGCGGCGGAAGGTGCGCATCGTGCTCACCCTGCTCAAGCGCCACGCGATGGTGCGCGAGCACCGCGGCGGCGTGTGGGAGCGCGTGGCGCCCGACGTGACCGCCGCCGACCTGAGCCGCGAGCTGACGGATTACGAGGAGCGCCGCCAGCGCGATCGCGCCAAGCTCGACCAGATGGTGTCGTACTGCCGCACCGCGCGCTGCCGCACCAGGATGATCCTGGAGTACTTCGGCGAGGAGCGTGCGGACGACTTCCTCTGCGGCCACTGCGACAACGACGCGGCCGCCAGGCAGCCCAAGGCCAAGCACAAGGCGGCCTCGGGCACGCGCCGCGAGGCGATCGTGGACCGGGTGGTGCCGCCGCCGGTGGAGGCCATCCCCGCCGCCACCGTGGCCGTGGGCGAAGAGGTGGTGCACGGCACCTTCGGCGAGGGAATGGTGATGGCGGTGGATGGCGACCGCGCGGAGGTCGACTTCGCCGGCCACGGCACGCGCACCATCAAGATGGAGTTCCTGAAGCCGGTGAGCTGAAGGGCTCGGCCTTTTCAGCGTCGCACGACCGTCGAGCGGCCACGGGGTGGGTGCCCCGGGGCCGCTTCTCCATGGTGCGAAAGTGCGAAAGTGCGAAAGTACGAGAGTGCGAAAGCAAGGGCGGCGATGTAGCTTGGATGGCCGTGCTCGTCGATGCGCATCGCGTGGACGGCGAGGTGCGTCCTCGCGCAGCAGAACTACACGATCCGGTACTTTCGCACTCTCGCACTTCGCACTTTCGCACCATGTTCATCGGCCACACGGCGGCGGCGCTGGCGGGAAAGCGCGCGGCGACCCGCACCTCGCTGGGCGTCCTCCTGGCCGCGGCGTCCTTCCTGGACCTGCTCTGGCCCATCCTGCTGCTGGCACGGGTGGAGCACGTGCGCATCGCGCCGGGGAACACCGCGTTCACGCCGCTGGATTTCGCCTGGTACCCCATCTCGCACAGCCTGATGGGGGTGCTCGGCTGGTCGCTGGCGGCGGGGGTGATCTACTTCGCCGTGACCCGGTACCGCTCCGGTGCCTTGACGGTGGGCGTGCTGGTGTTCAGCCACTGGGTGCTGGACTGGCTCACCCACCGGCCCGACCTGCCGCTCTGGCCCGGCGGCCCGCGCGTGGGGGTGGGGATGTGGCACTCCGTGCCGCTCACGCTCATGGTGGAGATGCTTCTCTTCGGCGTCTGCGTGGCGATCTACCTGGGCACCACGCGGCCCCGCGATGGCATCGGGCGCTGGGCGTTCTGGGGGTTGATCGCCATCTTCTCGGGGATCTACCTGGCCAGCGTCTTCGGCCCGCCGCCGAGCGACGTCCACACCGTCGCCTGGGCCGCGCTCGCCACCTGGCTCTTCCCGCTCTGGGCGTGGTGGGCCGACGCGCATCGCGAGGTCAGGCCGCAGCTCCCCGAGACGGCGTTCGGCGCGGTCGATGGCCCGCTGCCGGCCTGAGCGCGCGGAAGAAGCCCGACGCGCGGACGCGACTCGCCCCACGCCGCCGCCGCGCGGCTGCACGCATCATGATCAGCGGAGCCAGCGACGTGCGCGGCTCCGCTGATTCATTTTCGCGGAGGTGGATCCGGGTGGATGCGTGCGCTGGGCACCTGGCCCCTCCTGGCCGTCGCGATGATCGCGAACGGAGCCTTCCGCGCGGCCGCGCTCGAGCCGTGATAAGAACAAGCGGAGTGTGAGAAGACGCGATCCAGGATGGTGAGCCACGGTGCCAACCGTGGCGGTTTCCGTGCCCTCCGTTGCTCGCGCAAAGCGCCCCTCTTTTGCTGTTCCGCCGTTCTTCAGCGAGGTCGCGTGAGCCACGGTAGAACTGCCCGTTCGCCGCTCAGTAGATCGGAAGCCCCAGCTCCGCCATCGCATCGCCCACGGTGTGCACGGAGCCCGTGACGAGCACGGTGCCGTGCGGCGCCAGCGTCTCCGCGCGCTGCACCGCCGCCGTGAAGTCGGGGATCACACGGATGGGGATCGACGAGGAAGCGCCGATCTTCGCCTCCGCATCCGCGGGGTTCCAACGGCGCTCCCCGGGTGACGAGGGCGCGACCGTGAGGATCGCGGCGTCGGCGCGCTCCAGGAGCGGGGGGAGCATCTCCTCCCACGCCTTGTCGTTCAGGATGGCGGTGAGGAGCACGACCGGCTTCGGCAGCCGCAGCCGCTGCAGCGTCTCGGCGAGCGTGGCCACGCCGGCGGGGTTGTGCGCCACGTCCAGCACCCAGGTGGCGCCACGCACGCGCTCCACCTGCACCCGCCCCGGCCAGCGCACCGACGCGAAGCCGCGCTCGATCGCCTCCCAGCTCGGGCGGATGCCGCGCGGCAGCAGCCCCAGCAGCTCGGCGGCGACCAGCGCGTTGCGCGCCTGGTGCTCGCCGATCAGCGAGGTGTGCACCTCGCGCGAGCCCCAGCGCAGCGATTCCTCCATCTCGAACACGGTGCCGGCGAGCGACACCTTCACGTCGAACACCGCCTCCTCGTCCAGCGCCGACAGCGGCGCGCCCACCTCCTCCGCGCGGCGGCGGAGAACGGAGAGCGGACCGGGCGCCGTCTCCCCCGTCACCACGGGAACGCCGGGCTTGAAGATGCCGGCCTTCTCGAAGGCGATCTCCTCCAGCGAATCGCCCAGGTACTCGGTGTGGTCACGGGCGATGTTGGTGATGGCGCAGGCCATCGGCGTGATCACGTTGGTCGAGTCCAGCCGCCCGCCCAGCCCCACCTCGATCACCGCGAGATCCACCCCCGCCTCGGCGAAGCAGAGGAAGGCGATGGCGGTGGTCGCCTCGAAGAAGGTGGCGCCGGTGCGCTCGATCTCGGGGCGCAGCCGCGCCTCGCAGGCCAGCAGCAGCTCGCGCTCCACCGGCTTCCCGCCGATGCGGATGCGCTCGTCGAAGCTCACCAGGTGCGGCGAGGTGTAGAGCCCGATGGTGCGCGGCGACTCGTCCGCGCGCAGCGCCGCGTCGCAGAGCGCGCTGACGGAACCCTTCCCGTTGGTCCCCCCCACGTGCAGCGAGCGGAACGTGAGGTGCGGGTCGCCCACGCCCGCCAGCAGCTCGCGCGTGCGCTCCAGCCCCCAGCGGATCCCGCCCGTGGGGCGCGCGAACAGCCACGCGCCCGGCTCGTCACCCTTCATCATCATCCCCGTCAAGCACGCTCCCCCTCGCGGCCAGCGCAGAGGGGGAGAGATGGATTCATCGATGTAGCGAGAGCCCGCGGGGAGCCCTCTCCCTGGCGTTCAGGCGCCCCGACTGCGTCGGGTCCTGAACGCCTGTCCCTCCCCCGAACTGCCCGGGAGGGACGATCACTCGCCCCGCACCCGGCAGTGATCACCACGGCATCTTCGTGGCCGGTGTCGCGCCCCCGAGCTTCGGCCGCCCCGGCGCCGGTAGTCCGCGCAGGCGGACTTCGCGTGGTCGTTGCCGCGAATTCATTCGCCCCACCTCCAGGCGGACCGACCTGAATCCAGCGACCATCCCCGGCGACAGATCCCCCGAGGTGAAAAGCCGTTGTACGTCCGTCAGCCTTCCGCCCCCGCGAACTCTTCCGGCGCGGGCTGGCCCAGCATGTGGCGGAGAACGCGGCCGAGCTCGGCCTTCATCTTCCGGCGATCCACGATCAGGTCCAGCATCCCGTGCTCCAGCAGGAACTCGGAGCGCTGGAAGCCCTCGGGGAGCTCCTGCTTGATGGTCTGCTCGATCACCCGCGGCCCCGCGAAGCCGATCAGCGCGTTGGGCTCGGCCACGTTCACGTCGCCCAGCATGGCGTAGCTCGCCGTCACGCCGCCGGTGGTGGGGTCGGTGAGGATGGAGACGTACGGGATTCCCTCCTCGTTCAGCCGCGAGAGGACGGCGGAGGTCTTCGCCATCTGCATCAGCGAGAAGATCCCCTCCATCATCCGCGCGCCGCCGCTCGCCGACACGATCAGCAGGGGCGCGCGCTTCTCCAGCGCACGCAGGCCCGCGCGCGCCAGCTTCTCGCCCACCACCGAGCCCATCGACCCGCCGATGAACGAGAAGTCCATCACGCCGATGGAGACGGGAATCCCCTCCAGCGCGCCCTCGCCCGTCACCACGGCCTCGCCGTGCGGGTTCTTGCGCTCGGCCTGGGCCAGGCGCTCGCGGTAGGGCTTCAGGTCCACGAACTGGAGCGGGTCGGCCGAGCGCAGGTCGCGGTCGGTCTCGCGGAAGGTGCCGTCGTCGATCAGCAGCGAGATGTACCCGTCGGCCGAGAGGCGGTGGTGATGCCCGCAGT
>Ga0247773_1000197_pt1 | contig 29255 bp, 25 predicted proteins | sample UWRJL092311B6_FD_179934 | JGI IMG/M metagenome (GOLD analysis project Ga0247773, IMG submission 179934) | Plant litter microbial communities from Arlington Agricultural Research Station in Wisconsin, United States - UWRJ-L092-311B-6 | ecosystem: Environmental > Terrestrial > Plant litter >... | reverse complement strand
CATCTCGCGCAAGCTGGCCCGCCTGCTGGGCGGCGACCTGACCGTGCAGAGCGAGCTGGGCCGCGGCTCCGTCTTCACCCTTCGCCTGCCGGTGCGCGCCGATGAGCCTGGCCACTGACGCGGTCGCCGCGCCGCCCGACCTGGCGCAGGCGGCCGAGCAGGAGCAGCTGGGCCACTGGCAGGCCTCGGCGCGCCTGTACGCCCGCGCCTTCCGCAGCGCCACCCTGGCCGGCCGCGTGGAAGAGGCGGCCGACGCGCTGCGCGGCCAGGCCCGCGTGCTGATCCGCGAGGAGCGCTACGACGAGGCCGAGGAGCTGGCCGGGCTCAGCATGGAGATCGCGCAGCGTGCCGGAGCGCGGCAGAGCGCGGCGCGCGCGGTGAACGTGCTGGGCATCATCCGCCACAGCCAGCGCGACTGGACGGGCTCGCGCGAGCACTTTCGCCTGGCGGTGGAGCTGGCGCTGGACCTGGGCGACGACGAGCTGGTGGGGCTGGCCTGCCAGAACGCGGGGGTGATCGCCTACGGGCTGGGCGACCTGCGCGAGGCGCGTGCGGCGTACCTGGAAAGCATCGGCTCGTTCGTGCGCTCGGGGAGCTCCGAGAACGCGCTGCACGCCTACAACAACCTGGGGATCGCCAGCGCCGACCTGCGCGAGTGGCTCGAGGCCGACGTCTACTTCTCCCGCGGGATCGAGATCGCCGAGCGGCTGTCGCACACGCCGCTCCTGGCCAAGCTCTACGGCAACCGCGCCGAGCCCTTGATCGAGATCGGCGACCTGGACGCGGCGGAGGAAACGCTGCGCGGCGCCGAGCGCGCCGCCGTGGCGGTGGGCGACCGCGTGGCGCTGGGGGTGGCGTGGCGGTGGCGCGCCGCCCTGGCGCGCGTGCGCGGCGACTTCGCCGAGGCCGCGCGCTGCGCCGAGCTGGCCCTGTCGTTCGCCACCGAGCCCACGCTGGAGCGCGCCGAGATCCTGCTGGAGCTGGGCGACCAGCACGCCCGCCAGGGGCGAATGATGGAAGCCGAGGCCGCCTACCTCAGCTCGCGCGAGCTGTCGCGCTCGCTCGCCGCCGACGGCCAGGTGCGCGAGCTCGACGCCCGCATCGCGCTCCTCCAGGGCAGCCCGGCCCTGTCGCCGATCTGATCTGCTAACGATTCCGGTTGGATGGTTCTCCATTCCCTGCCGGATGGATCGATTCACACGGAGGAGACGGAGGACTGCCTGGCTTCCTCCGTTTCCTCCGTTTCTGCGTGTGATACCGATTCCGCTGAATGATTGTGCATTCCTCCACAGTCGATCTGGCTCACACGGAGCAACGGAGGAAACGGAGAACTGTTGTCTTTCCTCCGCTTCCTCCGTTCCTCCGTGTGACATTCTTTCCGTAACGGTTCTTCCGAATGCACAGTCGATTGCCGCATCCGGTATCACTCGCAAATTCCGCGAGGGATTTGAGGATTCCCCTCCCGCCCGCTACGGCCATTCCTCCGACCTCGAGATCCCGCCTGACGGAACGTTGTCCGCGCACGCCGAGTATCTCGGCCGCACCCGTCCCCCCTCGCGTGCGGGTGGGCCGCACCGCATCTTTGTGGCGGTGAACGCGCCCAACCCGCAACTCACGCACAGTCAGGCAGATCCACGCAGATGAACACCCAACGATTCCTCCGCGCCGCGGCGCTGGCGGCGCTCGCCGTCACGGCGGCGTGCGGCAAGGACGCGCCCGCCCGCACCGGTGCCGCCGCCACGGGCGACAGCGCCTCCACCGGCGCAATCGCGCGCGACACTGCGCAGGCCGTCGCCTCGCCGCAGACGCCGGGGAGCAACGCGCAGGGCGACGTGCGCGACAATGCCCCCGCGCAGATCCGCGGGCTGTACATCAATGCCTACGCAGCCGGCTCGCGCACCCGTCTTCCGCAGCTGCTGAAGATGGCCGACGAGACCGAGGTCAACGCCTTCGTGGTGGACGTCAAGGACGAAAAGGGGATCCGCTACCGCACGCAGATCGCGCTGGCCAGCCAGCTCGCCCAGCCCGGCGAGGTCACCATCCGCGACCTCAAGGCGCTGGTGGACACGCTGCACGCGCACCGCATCTACGCCATCGCCCGCATCGTCGTCTTCAAGGACCCAATCCTGAGCAAGGCGCGCCCCGACTGGAGCGTGAAGGCACCGGGCGGCGGGCTGTGGCACGACAAGAAGGGGAACACGTGGGTGAGCCCGTGGAACCCCGAGGTGTGGAACTATAACATCCAGATCGCCGAAGAGGCGGCCCGCGCCGGCTTCGACGCCATCCAGTACGACTACGTGCGCTTCGCCGAGCCCTACGCCAGCCTTCCCACGCAGGTTCACCCGCTGGCGAAAGGCGACCGCAGCGACGCCATTGCGGCCTTCCTCAACGAGGCCAAGCGCCGCCTGCACCCGCTGGGCGTGATGGTGCAGGCCGACGTGTTCGGCCTGGTGCCCAACGACCCGCGCGACGTGAACATCGGCCAGCAGTGGGAGACCGTGGCCAGCACCGCCGACCACGTCAACCCCATGATGTACCCGTCGCACTACCTGCCGGTGCACCTGCCGGGGGTGCCCAAGCCCGACCTGATGCCCTACCAGACGCTGTTCAAGAGCGCTGGCATGGCGCGGCTGCGCAACGACCGGCTGCGCGAGGCGGGGGTCACGCCGGCGCGGGTGATCGTGTGGCTGCAGGCGTTCAACGCCACCTGGCTGGGCCGCAACCACCAGACCTACGGCCCGCAGCAGCTGCGCGACCAGAAGCAGGGCACCTACGACGTGGGCTTCGACGACTGGATCCTGTGGAGCCCGGGCTCGCGCTACGAGCAGGTGGCCGCCGGCCTTGAGCGCGAGACGGTGTCGCGGAAGAAGCCCACCTACACGCCGCCCGCCGACGTGCTGAACATGGTCAACCGCTTCGAGCGCGAAGGCGTGACCGCCGCGCGCGAGAAGGCCGTGCGCCAGGCGCGCGGCGTGGTGAGCGACCCGGCCGCCGCGCAGGCCGCCCGCCGGGGCCGCCCCGAGCCCGGCACGCCTCCGTCGGCCGTGGCGCCCGGCCAGAACGCCCCCGCCGAAGCCGCCCCCAAGGCCGCCGGCACCGCCCCGTAAACGTCCATCCCCGGCTTGACGGACACGACGAGGCCCGCGGGTTCGCTCCGCGGGCCTTCGTGCGTCATCCTCCGACTTGCTTACGGCCGGCCTGGGCGTGTTCGGCGCCGAGACGCCGAACCGGGCTGCGCGCTGCGTAGGGCACGATACCGCCGTGCCCAACGCAGCCGGGCCAGCGGCGGCCCGCCCAGGCTTCCGTCGACGCGGCGGTGATGGTGCGGGCGGGCCGCCGCCGTCCCGGCCCTCCGGGCGCGCATCCCTCACGCAACCGCGTGTAGATCCACGACTTCCGCGGCCCTGCACTCCAATTCACCGCACCTGCCGTCGCCGTTCCCCCCCCGGAGCGCGGGGAGGGGCGGGAGAGGGGGCCGCCCCGGCATGCGCCGGCCCATGATCGACGCGACGATCCCTTGACCCGAATCCGCGTGAATCGTCGAGCGAGATGCGAGCCCATACAACCAGCGGTTCATCGCGTAGCGCCAGCAGCGTCATCGGTCAAACCCGTTGTTGACTGCTACCTCCGCTGACTCTGCGTGAGGCAAGTCTTTTCCCGGTCGGGTAATACCGTCCCGACGCCTCCACCTCACCTTCCGAACGTCTCCGCCTCCTCGATCTTCCATATCCCCGGCGTACCCACCTCCACGCTGTTCCCCGCCGGGTCGCGGAAGTAGAGCGAGCGCCCGCCGCCGGGCCACTCCACCTCCTGCTCGACCTCCACCCCCTCCGCGCGCAGGTGCTCGCGCCACCCGTCCAGCTCGTCGGCTCGCGCGGCGAAGCAGGCGTGGCCCGGGCCCGCGGCACCGTGGCCGGGCACGGGACCGCCGCTCGCGGACGTGGCTTTGGGGTTGAAGACCAGGAACACGCGCCCGCCGCAGCGAAAGAACACGTGCCGCCCGGGCACCGCGGTAATCCGCGTCAGCCCCAGCACGCGCGTGTAGAAGCGCTCCGCCGCCTCCAGGTCGTGCGCATAGAGGCAGGTCTCCAGGATCTCTCGCGCGTGCATCGGCTTTCCGACGGTTGGACTGGGACAAGAAGAAGCGGCGCATCCGCTGGGGATGCGCCGCCGGTTCCGTGCCGCCGCCGGGTTCAGCGGCCGGTGCTCACGTCGGGCGGAGTGCTGTTCTCCACGCGCCGGTTCTCGTCAGCCAGCGCGTCGCGGTTCTCCTCGGCCGCCCGCACGTGCTCGCGCGCCGTGAACGGGTCGTCCGACGCCTGGCCGGTGCTGCCCGCGGTGCCCATCCCGCCCTGGCGGCCGCCGTCCACGCGGGGCATGTCCACGCCGGCGGGGGTGGTGCTCCCGGTGCGCTGGCTCTGCGCGGCCAGCGCGTCGCCGTTCTCCTCGGCCGCCCGCACGTGCTCGCGCGCGGCCGACGGATCGTCCGACGCCTGGCCGCTGGTGCCGGTTGCGCTCATCCCGCCCTGCCGCCCGCCGTCCACGCGGGGCATGTCCACGCTGCCGGGCGTGGTGTTCTCGGTGCGCGCGTTCTGCGCGGCCAGCGCGTCGCGGTTCTCCTCCGCGGCGCGCACGTGGTCACGCGCCCGCGATGCGTCTTCGCCGCCCTGTCCGCCGGTCCCGGAGCTCTGGTCCGTCATCTCGCGCCTCCCATGAACGTCATTCGTGGTCCGCTTGGAAGTAGGGCGAAGGGCAACTTCCATTCCGCACCCGCAAGCAAGTGCTCCCCTGGCATGTAGCAGATTGGCGGGCGTTCCATGGTGGCGGAATCGATCCGGTCCCGTCGTGCTGCGATGTGGAACGAGCCACCTCGCGGGCCGGGTGCGCCAGTTTGAGGCAGCCATTGCATTGTGCCAGAAGACGAGCCTTGCGCAAGCCTGCCCGTGCGACCACATTCGTTGAAACCACATGCAAAAACCGTGTGTTCCCGGCGCCCCAGATGCGGCACAAGTCGCTATCTGAAAAGCGCTTGCATGGCCTGGAGCGGAGCGCGGTCCGCATTCTCGCCCCGCAAAAGGCACTGAAGATGCAAACGGGCCACCAGGCGCACACCCGCACGCACGCGCCGCGGGCCAGGCCCGCGCACTTCGCCCCGACCCCTCGGCGGGAGCGTGCCGGTACCACGTCCGGCCCGGACACGGTAGTGGCGCAAAGCGTTCGCTGATCGGGACGCCCACGGCCGGTCCACCGCGCCCCGTCGTAGCAGCGCACCGGGCGCCACCCCACTCCCAGACGCAGCCGCACCCACGCGCGCAACTTTGCTTGCGCCCGAACAGTGGCCATGGAATACAACTCTACAGTCATGGGACGATCGGGATCGCCGCCGCGTCACATCGCCTCTTCGCGAGGTGGTTTCAGCCTGGCCGAGATGCTGATCGTGCTGGTGATCTTCGGCATCCTGGCCGCCATGGCCGCGCCGCGGATCAGCCTGTCGCCGGCCAAGCTTCGATCGGCTTCCACCATGGCGGGAAGCACGCTGCTGGCCGCGCAGCGCGCGGCGATCGCCCGCCAGCACAACGTGGTGATCTCGTTCGACACCACCGACCGGCGGCTGCGCATCCACTACGACCAGAACAACGACGGGCAGATCCAGAGCGGCGAGCACAGCTACTGGCAGCCGCTCCCCGACGGCGTGGTGTTCGGCCGGGCGGGAGCGCCCGCGGGCCGCGCGGGCTCGGCCGCGATCTCGTTCCGCGGGCGCGAGGCCGGTCTCCCCGCCGCGACCTTCCTGCGCAGCGGCAGCATGTCGGAGGAGGGGGGCTTCTACCTCACCACCATGGTCGACCGCACCAAGGGGTACTCGGCCAACGTGCGGATGGTGATGGTCGACCGCGCCACGGGCAGGCCCACTTGGCAGAGATACGAAGGGAGCACATGGAAGACCGAGTTCTGAGGCGCGCCGACGCGGGCTTCACCCTGATCGAGGTGATGATCTCGATGGTGATCCTGGGGATCGTGCTGGTGGGGTTCCAGGCGGCCGCCACCCAGCGGCTGGTGGGCGACCTGCAGGTGCAGGACATCCGCAACGCCGCCATGCAGCTGGCCGCCGACCGGGTGCGCGCGGTGCAGCTCGACCCCGTCTACAACGAGCTGGCGCTGCGCTATGCCGGCACCGAGACCACCATCCCCAACTACCCCGGGTTCAAGCGCGTCACCACCGTGGCCCAGACGGTGGCCACCGGGAACAACTACACCACCGTGACCGTCCAGGTCTCGCGCACGGGCCTGAAGAACACCGTTTACCGCAGCGTGGTGATCGCAGCCCCATGAATGCTCAAAACCGCCTGCGGGACACCCGCGGCATGACGCTGATCGAGCTGCTGGTGGCCACCGTGATGGCGCTGACGGTGCTCACCATCTCGCTCGCGTTCTTCAACTCGCAGGCCCAGTCGCTGAAGGCCGGCACCGGCCAGTTCGTGCTCACGCAGAACTACCGCCTGGCGCTGGGCACGCTGGCCAGCCAGGTGCGCGCGCTGGGAAGCAACCTGGCGGCGGGGCAGCCGTACCTGGTGTACGCCGGCCCCGACGTGCTCGTCTTCAACGCCGACGTGGTCACCGACGACCCCAACAACCCGTTCGCCGTGTCGGTGGACACGGCCGCGCCCCGCAGCGAGATCGAGGCGCTGCAGCTGGCCGACAAGTTCACCCTTCCCGGCACCAGCTTCGCCTATCCCTCCACCTCGTACAACACCAAGGGGATCAACTCGGGCGCCGAAACGTTCATCTTCCAGTTCGCCCCCGACACCTCCACCGCGCGGAGCGACGACTACTTCCTGCTGCGCCAGGTGAACCGCGGCGCCCCGGCGGTGGTGGCGCGCAACATCCTGCGCACGCCGGGCCAGCCGTTCTTCGAGTACCTGTACCCGCAGACGGCGGCCAACGGCACCATCAGCATCCAGAAGTACTCCAACGTCATCCTCACGCACGCCGCCGCCACGCACGGCTCGCAGCCCGACCTCAACGCAGCGATCGACTCGGTGCGCGGGGTGCGCGTGAACCTGACCGCCACCGACGGCACCGTGGGCGCCCGCGAGCGCACCCGCGCGGTGAGCCGCACCATCCTCCTTCCCAACGCCGGCGTGGCTCCGCTGGAAAGCTGCGGAGAAACCCCCCAGCTGGGAACCGCCCTGTCGGCCACGCCCTCGGCCGCGGGGCTGCCGCCCGAGGTGGCCCTGCGCTGGAACGCCTCCACCGACGAGACCGCCGGCGAGAAGGACGTGCTCCGCTACGTGATCTGGAAGCGCAAGGCGGGCGACCCGTGGGGGCCGCCCGAGCTCAGCATCCCCGCCGGCGTGGCGACCTATTCGTACGTGGACACGCAGGTGAGCTCGGGCCAGTCGTACGACTACGCCCTGGCCGCCCAGGATTGCACCCCGCTGATCTCCACGCAGTCCACCGTCTCCGTGACCCTGCCATGAGAATGAACCCCTTCCTCCGGCGCGCACCGCGGCAGCTGCGCGACGAGCGCGGCATCGCCCTGGCCCTGGTGCTGCTGCTGGTGCTGGCCGTGGGCGCACTGGCGCTGGCGGCCATCACCCTGAACGGCAACACCAGCCTGGTGAACGCGTGGGACGAGCGGCAGGACGAGCTCGAGACCGTGGCCGACGCCGGCCTGGAGACCGGCCGCTCCAAGCTGAACGCCTCGAAGACGCTCTTCCCCGACAGCGGCTACGTGACGCTGGAGAACGGCGCGGTGGTGGTCGACGCCACCGGCCGCACCATCCCGGGGGTCAAGCGCTACACCTACGGCGGGCCGATCGGCGTGAGCACCGGCCAATACGGCGTGTTCGGCAGCGTGATCTCCATCGCGCAGTACGCCAACGGCGACCGCGTGGTGCGCCGCGAGGACCTGACGCAGGAGAGCTTCGCCAAGTACGCCTACTTCACCGACGTCGAACCGTCCAACATCGCCTTCGGCGGCGGCGACCAGATCCAGGGGCCGGTCCACTCCAACGACATCATCAAGATCTACGACAGCGGGGCCACCTTCAAGGGACCGGGGATGGTCACCACCGCCCGCACCATCAGCGGCGGGCAGTACGCCACCTTCGTGGGCGGCTACAAGGAGAACGCCGGCCGCATCGAGCTTCCCGAGACGGCCGAGCTCACCACCCTGAAGGGGTACGCGCAGGCGGGTGGCACCGCCTTCACCGAGCTCACCGGCGGCAACCCGGGCACGGCGCGACTGCGGCTCGAGTTCCTGTGGATCGACCTGAACGCCAACAACGTGGCCGAGCCCGACGAGGGGTTCTTCCGCGCCTACCAGTCCACCCGCGAGTTCTACCTCATGGGGGTGGACCCCGGCGGCGGCACGCTCACCGCCATCGAGAACTGCGGGCTCTGGCGCTCCACCGGCGCGGGGCGGGGGCGCTGGGTGACCCCGGCCGACAGCGGCGCCAACGCGGCCGCCAAGCGCGCCTACCTGACGGGGCCGAACCACCGCTGCTTCCTGGGGGGCGACCCCACCTTCAGCAACGACAGCGTCTTCGATCCCGAGAGCTGGAACGTCGGGTTGAAGCAGGGCTGGATCCCGCGGGCGGGGATCGCGCTTCCGGCCACCGTGCTGGCGCAGCTTTCGGCGCGAGGGCACGACGCCGACAAGAACTACCTGTTCCCCCTGTCGCGCGACTACAACTCGAACTTCAAGGGCGTGATCCACGTGTCGGGCGACGTGGCGATCAGCGGAACGATCCGCGGCCGGGTGACCATCGCGGCCACCGGCGACATCTACATCGCCGACGACCTGAAGTACGCGATCCAGCCCGGGGGCAGCAGCGACTGCCAGGGCGTGGACATGGCCGGGCTGTTCGCCGGCAACGACGTGATCGTGGCCGACAACACGCTCAACACGCCCAACCAGATCAACGGCGGCACCAGCACCTACTACTCGTTCGACGACACCAACAGCGGCGTGTTCCTGCAGGGGGTGGTGCTGGCGCTGGACCAGTTCTTCGTCCAGAACTTCAGCACCGGCCCCACCGACGCCAACGACTGCGAGGCCACCAACTGGGGTCGCGGCTGCCTGTACCTGTCGGGCGGGGTGATCCAGCGCACCCGCGGGGCGGTGGGCCAGAGCGACGGGCACGGGTTCCTGAAGCGCTACTCGTACGACGTGTGCGCCGCCAAGCGCCCGCCGCCGTACTTCCCCACGACCGGCCGGTTCACCCGCTCGCGCTACTACGAGATCGACCCGGTCAACTTCGACGTGGCCACCTTCTACCGGCGCTGGAGCGCCGGCTGACCCAGGCTGCTTCCCACGCCGTCGAGCGGCCCCGCGCGAAAATTCCTCACGCGGGGCCGCTTCGTCGTCATGCCGGACCGGCGAAAGGATTTGCCTCACGCAGAGTCAGCAGAGTCAGCAGTTGACAACGTCTTGACTGATGACCCTGCGGGGTCGGGGTAGGGAATCACCTGGTCGACGGCACGCGGATTCGACATCAGACCCAATGGCCATGATCGATCCTCATCATCGAAGCGGAAAACGGTCACACGGAGCAGCGGAGGGAACGGAGGAAGAACAGGGCAGTTCTCCGTTCCCTCCGTTGCTCCGTGTGACATTGCCGTTGCCCTTGGTGCGCGTTTCGTGGAGCAGTGGGGCAGGGGTGCCGGGATCTGCTTCGTCGACCGGCCGAGGCGGGCTCCGCGACAGGTCCGGACCATCGAAAGGAGGGGCGGGAGTGATCGGATTGTGAGGTCGGCTTGTGGTTGCGGTGCAACGACTTTGCAGGAAACGTGGTGATTTCGGTGCTGGCGAGGCGCGGAAACGAGTCGCACGAAAGGCTTGCTTTGGCCGGCGCCAACCACTACTCCTGTACGCGCTGGACGTGAAAACCGCGCGGCGAGGACACACTGTCCATGCCGCGGCAGTTGTCCATGTTCGGCTATTTTGCGCCCTCGCGTTTATTTCGTCCACCCTCTCACCGGCGGACCCCGCCCCGGTCGCATGAACGAGCTGAGCAACGTGTTGCAGGAAGTGCTGAAGGCGCTGGGCATCGAAGGAATGGAGACCGTCGGCCTGCACCGCGGGGCCGAGCTGGGCGACCACCACCGCCGCCCCACGGCGGCGGAAGCGGGGGGCGCGTGAGCGCGCCCGGGGATTGCACCGGCGCCCGCGCGGGGGGATCTTGTCGTGTTCCCAGCCCGGTCCACGCCACCCTGCGAGCCGTCGAACGATGCCGTCCGCCGCCCCCGAACCCGTGGTAGACCTCCGCTCCGACACGGTGACCCGGCCCTCTCCCGCCATGCGGCGCGCCATCGCCGAGGCCGAGGTGGGCGACGCGGTGCTGGGCGACGACCCCACCGCCGCCGAGCTGGAGCGCCACGCCGCCGAGCTGCTGGGCAAGGAGCGCGCGCTCTTCTTTCCCAGCGGGGTGATGGCCAACACCGCAGCCATCCTGGTTCTGGCCCAGCCGGGCACCGAGGCGGTGATCGACGCCACCGGGCACATGCTCAACTACGAGGAAGCCGCGGCGGCCCAGCTGGGCGGCATCCAGTTCCGCGCCGTGCCCACGGCGAGTGGGCTGCTGAGCGTGGACGACGTGGTGGGCGCCATCCGCCCCCGCTCGCCGTACCTGGTCCAGACGTCGGCGGTGTGCCTGGAGAACACGCACAACTCCGGCGGCGGCCGCGTGCTGCCGCTGGCGCAGCTCCAGGCGGTGGCCCAAGCGGCGCGCGAGCTTGGCGTGCACGTGCACCTGGACGGCGCGCGGCTCCCCAACGCCGCCGCCGCCACCGGGGTGCCCATGGCCGCCTGGGCCGCCCATGCCAGCACGGTGATGGTGGCGCTGTCGAAGGGGCTGGGGGCGCCGGTGGGCTCGGTCCTGGCCGGCAGCGCCGAGCTGATGGAGAAGGCGTGGCGCGTGCGCCGGCGCCTGGGCGGTGGGATGCGTCAGGCCGGGCTGCTGGCGGCCGCGGGGCTCCACGCCCTGCGCCACAACCAGGAGCGGCTGGTGGACGACCACGCCCGCGCCGAGCGGCTGGCCCGCGGCTGCGCCGCGCTCCCCGGCGTGACCGTGACCTCGCCGCAGACCAACATCGTGATGCTCGACCTGGACGACGCGCGGCTCGACCCCGCCGCCATCCTGGCCGGGCTGGCCGGGCGCGGCGTGTGGATGACGCAGTTCGGCCCGCGGCGCCTGCGCGCCGTGACCCACATGGACGTGGACGACGCCGGGATCGACCGGGCCGCCGCCGCGTTCGAGGCGGTGGTGGGCGCCCTGGCGGGCTGAACCGGGAAAGTTTTCGGGCGGCCGAACGAAACCCTTGTGCGCCGCCCCGCTAACGTGTAAACTTTCGGGCGTTGTTCGGGAACCGTGCTCGTTGCGCGGGGTACCACACGCCCACAGCACAGACGCCCTCCAGCGAGAGCCAGATGATCAGCACCAAGGACACCGGCGAGGACCGCAAGAAGGCCCTGAACGTCGCCATCGGCACCATCGAGAAGGCGTACGGCAAGGGCTCCATCATGCGCATGGGCGTGAACGGCCCCATGGTCAAGATCAGCGCTATCCCCACCGGCGCCATCAACCTCGACGCCGCCATCGGCATCGGCGGGATTCCGCGGGGGCGCATCACCGAGATCTACGGCCCCGAGAGCTCCGGCAAGACCACGCTCTGCCTGCACGTGATCGCCAACGCGCAGAGGGCGGGCGGTCTCGCGGCGTTCATCGACGCCGAGCACGCGCTCGACATCGAGTATGCGCGCAAGCTGGGGGTGGACGTGGACAACCTCCTCGTCTCGCAGCCCGACACCGGCGAGCAGGCGCTCGAGATCACCGAGGTGCTGGTACGCTCCAGCGCGCTCGACGTGGTGGTGATCGACTCGGTGGCCGCGCTGGTCCCCCGCGCCGAGATCGAGGGCGAGATGGGCGACAGCCACGTGGGCCTGCAGGCGCGGCTGATGAGCCAGGCGCTGCGCAAGCTGACGGGCGCCATCAACCGCTCGCAGACCACGGTGATCTTTACCAACCAGATCCGCGAGAAGATCGGCGTGATGTTCGGCAGCCCCGAGACCACCACGGGCGGCCGCGCGCTCAAGTTCTACGCGAGCCTGCGCATCGACATCCGGCGCATCGGCAGCATCAAGGACCGCGAGGTGCTGGTGGGCAACAAGACGCGCGCCAAGGTGGTGAAGAACAAGGTGGCGCCGCCCTTCAAGCAGGCCGACTTCGACATCATGTTCAACGTGGGCATCGACCACCATGGCATCGTCGTCGACCTGGCGGTGGAGAACGACGTGATCAACAAGAGCGGCGCCTGGTTCAGCTACGGCGACGTGCGGCTGGGGCAGGGGCGCGAGAACGCCAAGGGCTTCCTGCAGGAGAACCCCGAGCTAGCCGCGCAGATCGAGGCCAAGGTCAAGGAGGTGCTCGGCATCCGCGGCGTAGCCGCCGCCGGCGAGGAGAGCGCGGGCAGCACGTTCGACTGAGCGGCGCGTCGGTCCAAACCGATCGCGGGCAGTTCGACTTTGACGGGCGATGACCCCCTTCCCGGCCGTTCGGCAGACGGCGGGAGGGGGTTTTCGTTGAGAGTCGTTCGGCGGAGCGGGGCGCGGCGTGTGATCGACCGGATCGCGCGGGCTCGGCTTCACCGCCTCGGCGTCACCAGCATGGGCTAGGGAGGCGAGATCACGCCGTTCTCCGTTTCCTCATGCTCTCCGCGCGTCGCTTGTGCTCACCCGCTGGTGCGGGGTTCCGGGGCGGTCGGGGAGCCAGGTCACCGGCGAGATGGCGGCGTGCGGCGCGGCTGGAAGCCCTGTGGCACGGCTTTTCGAATGCTGTCGCAACCGCATCGCCGCGGAACCCGTAGTGCCCGTTGCGCCGCGCCCGCAGTTGACGGTGCGGGCGGCGGGCGGCAGGTTGTCGCCCCTTCCGACGCACAGTGGGCACCGGGGTTGCAACGAAGCGTGCGCACGCCACGCCGGCGCGCACGAACCCATACGGACGGCTTACCGGAAAACGTGACCGAATCACATCCGCACGGCGCCGGGGGTGCGCGATGAGCGCAGCCCGTACCCACGCGTGGAGCGTGGACTGATGCACGAGCGGGAACAGCCGAAGGGCCGGTACCTGTTCGTGCTGGCGTTCGCGGCGCTGGGCGTCGTCTACGGCGACATCGGCACCAGCCCGCTCTACGCCATGCGCGAGGCGTTCCGCCCGCAGAGCGGGCTCGCGCCCACGCCCGAGAACGTGCTGGGGATCCTGTCGCTCATCTTCTGGGCGCTGATCCTGGTGATCTCGGTGAAGTACCTGGGCTTCGTGATGCAGGCCGACAACCGCGGCGAGGGCGGGATGATCGCCCTCACCGCGCTGGTGGTGCCGCGCAACGCCAGCACGGGGAAGGCGGGGATCCTGGTGCTGCTGGGGTTGTTCGGCGCGTCGCTGCTGTACGGCGACAGCATGATCACCCCCGCCATCTCGGTGCTGAGCGCGGTGGAGGGGCTGGAGGTGGCGACGCCGTTCTTCACCCCGTACGTGGTGCCCATCACCATCGTCATCCTGATCGGGCTGTTCGTGGTGCAGCGGCAGGGCACCGGCGGCATCGGAAAGGTGTTCGGGCCGGTCACGCTGCTCTGGTTCCTGGTGCTGGCCGCCATGGGCGCCGGCGAGATCGCGAAGCACCCTGCGGTGCTCACCGCGGTGAACCCGCTGCACGCCGTGCGGTTCTTCCTGCACAACGGCGCCGCCGCCTTCTTCGTGCTGGGGTCGGTGTTCCTGGCCGTCACCGGCGGGGAGGCGCTGTACGCCGACATGGGGCATTTCGGGAAACGCCCCATCCGCATCACCTGGTTCGTGCTGGTGCTGCCCGCGCTGGTGCTGAACTACTTCGGCCAGGGCGCGCTGATCATCAACGATCCCACGGCGGTGGAGCACCCGTTCTTCCTGCTGGCGCCCGACTGGGCCACCTACCCGCTGGTCACGCTGGCCACGGCGGCCACCGTAATCGCGTCGCAGGCGGTGATCTCGGGCGCGTTCTCGCTCACGCGGCAGGCGATGCAGCTGGGCTACCTGCCGCGCGTGCACATCGAGCACACCTCGTCGCGCGAGATCGGGCAGATCTATATCCCCGGCGTCAACTGGCTGCTGATGTTCGCCTGCATCGGGCTGGTGGCGGGCTTCCGCGAGTCGAGCCGGCTGGCCAACGCCTACGGCGTGGCGGTGACCACCGACATGGTGTTCACCACGCTCCTGTTCGCCGCGGTGGCGCGGGCGCGCTGGCAGTGGGCGTGGTGGCGCGTGGGCGCGCTGGCGGCGGCGTTCCTGGTGATCGACCTGGCGTTCTGGGGCGCCAACCTGGAGAAGATCCCGCACGGCGGCTGGTTCCCGCTGGTGGTGGCGGCGATCATCTTCGCGGTGATGACCACGTGGAAGACGGGTCGCCGCATCCTGTCGTCGCGGATGCACGCCACCACGCTGCCCTTCGACCTGTTCCTGCAGGACGTGGAGCGCCGCTCGCCGCCCCGGGTGCCGGGCACGGCGGTGTTCATGTACGGCAACCCCGACGGCACGCCGCCGGCGCTGCTGCACAACCTGGTGCACAACAAGGTGCTGCACGAGCGCGTGGTGCTGCTCACCGTGGACACGCAGGAGATCCCCTTGGTGGCCGAGGCCGAGCGGGTGGAGGTGAAGGAACTGGGCTCGGGCTTCTACCGCGTGGTGGTGCGCTACGGCTTCGTGGAGGAGCCCGACATCCCCGCCGCGCTGGCCAGGGTGAAGCTACCGGGTCTGGACCTGCGCCCCATGAGCACCAGCTACTTCCTGGGGCGCGAGACGCTGATCCCCTCGTCCAAGCCGGGAATGGCCATGTGGCGCGAGCACCTGTTCGCCGTGATGTCGCGCAACGCCCGCACGGCCACGTCGTTCTACGGGCTGCCGCCGAACCGCGTGGTGGAGCTGGGGGCGCAGATCGAGCTGTAGCGGCGGGCGAACGAAAGAAACGTTTCACACGGAGTCAGCGGATTCAACGGAGTCAACGGGCGTTGTCCAGTGAACTCCGCTAACTCCGTTCACTCCGTGTGAAACTCCGTTTGGATCATACGCTCGCAAGAGACTTCGGCTGGCAATGCACAACCAGTCGGCAGAGCTGGTATGAAGGTTCGGAGCACCTCCGCACTTCCATGCCTGTTCCGGCGGTCGTCGGGATCAGGGACGGTGATTCGTTCTCAGGGAGAGCGACATCCGATCACCGACGTTGCGGAGAACGGCCATGCGCAGGCTCTTCCACCTCTTCGCGCTGGCGGCCGCCTGGTGCGCCACCACGCCCGCGGCGGCGCAGGCGGTGCCCGTGTGCGCCGCCGGCCAGCCCGCCACGCGGTCGCTGCGGCCGTACCAGCCCCTCACGGTGCTGGCCGACTCGGCGTTCGCGGGCCTGTACGTGGCGTCGCGCGACTTCGACAGGGCCGCGTCGCGCTTTCGCGTGCGGGTGCAGCCTTCGGGCGAGGCGGTGGTGCTCTGTGGCTATCCCGGGATGGGCGGCGCGCAGAGCCTCCTCGCCGGCGCGGCGAGACGGCTGCGCTTCGTGCGCGACCCCGGCCGGCCGTTCCACGACACCGCCACGGTGGACGTGACCATCTCCGTCTCACGCCCCGCCAACGGCGCGCCCGTGCACGAGGTGCGGCGGCTGGTCTCGGTGGGTGACGGCGTGCGGGTGGAGCTGGCCCAGGTGGGCATCGAGCGCGGCGCGGCGCGCTTCTCGGCCGGCGAGACGCTGGCCATCTACCGCGCGGCGCTCCTCCGGCTGATGCCGGGTGCGGGGCCCGAGGTCCGCTGCGTGGTGATCGGCGGCCGGGGTGGGCCCGAGGCGGCGCTCGCCCGCTCGCTCGACCGTCCCGGCGCGCGGGTGGTGCCCGGGCGCGCATGCCCACCCACGCGCTACACCCAGGTGGTGCGGGTGAACGCCGCGGGCGCCCCGCGCGACACCGTGCCGCGGGGATGGGTCGACCCGCTTCGCTTCGAGATGGCGCCGCCCGACGCGTGGTCGGCCGACACGGCGGCGCTCACCGTGCGCACGGTGCGCTCCACGCGCTCGTCGGGGTTCACCTGCGTGGTGGTGCGCGCGGGCGGCGGCTGGCGGGCCGAATGCCGCAACAAATGGAACGCCGTGTCCGGCCGCCGGCCACGCGGCACGCCCCGGGCGCCGGCCTGACGCGGGAGGACGGGCGTGCCGTGCCGGAAACACCTGAGCGTGCGCGAGGTATCAGGGTGGATGCACGCCGGTGGGCGGCGGGCCGTTGAGCGGAGCGAGGCAGCGCGTGTTCGAGGTCGTGGGGCGGAAGAAGAAGGAGGGGAGGCCGTCGCCGGGGGCGGCGGTCCTGGCCGTGCTGGTGCACGCGGCCATCGTGCTGCTGCTGTGCTTCGGCTTTCGCCAGACGGTGCTGATGGCCGGCGAGGGTGACCCCGAGCAGGGGCCCGGCGGCCGCCGGGGCGGCGGCGGGGGTGGCGGGGGCGGCGGCGCGCAAGTAAGCTACTACGACATTCCTCCTCCCCCGCCGCCTCCACCCACGCCCGCGCCGCCCGACCCCACCGTGCTGGTGCCACCCGTCGTGGCGCCTCCGCCGGTGCCCGTGGTCACGCCGCCGCCCGTGGCGAAGCCGGTGACGCCCGCGCCCGCTCCGGCGCCGTCGCCCGGCCCGCCTACCGGCGGGCAGGGCCCCGGCACCGGTCCGTCGGTGGGCCCGGGTGCGGGGCCCGGTTCCGGCGGCGGCACGGGCGGGGGGAGCGGTGGAGGGAACGGCACGGGGACGGGCACCGGCACCGGGCCGGGGAACGGCTCGGCCGGCGGCGGCTCGGGGACGACGCTGCCCACCACCGACCTGCTGCTGCTGCCGCCCAACCCGCCGCGCGGGCTGGGGCACCGCGACGTGGTGCTGCGCCTCACGGTGAGCGAGCGCGGCGACGTGACCGCGGTGGAGGTGATGACCCCCACCGGCAACCGTGGCTACGACGAGCAGCTGAAGCGCACGGCGCGCGACTGGAAGTTCAACCCCGCGCGCGAGATCGCCACCAACCGGCCGGTGGCCGTCAACTACGACGTGACCCTCTCCCTCTGACGCCCTCCACCCCCTCGGAACCCCGATGCCGCCCACCGCACCCGCCGAAACCCCCGCGAGCTCGCCCCACGTGAGCTCGGAGGGCGAGTTCAGGCGCAGCCTGTCGCTGATGGACGCCACCCTGCTGGTGGTGGGGTCGATGATCGGCTCCGGGATCTTCATCGTCTCGGCCGACATCGGCCGCACCATGAACTCGCCCGGCGGGCTGCTGCTGGTGTGGGTGGCCACCATGGTGATCACCGTGTTCGGCGCGCTGAGCTACGGCGAGCTGGCGGCGGCCATGCCCCGCGCGGGCGGGCAATACGTGTTCCTGCGCGAGGGGCTGGGGCACCTTCCCGGCTTCCTCTACGGCTGGACGCTGTTCCTGGTGATCCAGACGGGGACGATCGCGGCCGTTGCGGTGGCGTTCGCCAAGTTCCTGGGTGTGTTCATCCCCGCCGTGTCGCCCGACCTGTTCGTCTCGTTCGGCAAGGTGCCGGTGCCGGGCGGCACCATCGAGCTGGGGCTCAGCCCGCAGCGGGTGGTGGGGATCGCGATCATCGCGCTGCTCACCTGGGTGAACATGCGGGGCTTGCGCGAGGCCAAGTGGATCCAGCGCATCTTCACCGTCGCCAAGACGGCGGCGCTGCTGGGGCTGGTGCTGCTGGGGCTGACGGTGGGGCGCAACGCGGGCGCGATCGCCACCAACTTCACCCACATGTTCGCCGACATGCCCAGCGGCTCGCAGGCGGTGGACTTCCTGGGGATGAAGCTGGCGCTGCCGGCCATCATGCTGGCGTTCGGCGCGGCGATGGTGGGGTCGCTGTTCAGCGCCGACGCGTGGAACAACGTGACCTTCGCGGCCGCCGAGGTGGAGCGGCCGCAGCGCAACCTGCCGCTGGCGCTGGCGCTGGGCACGGGCGGCGTGACGCTCCTCTACGTGCTGGCCAACTTCGCCTACCTGAGCACGCTCAAGCTGTCGCAGATCCAGAACGCGCCCGAGGACCGGGTGGGCACCCTGGCCCTGCAGCACATCTTCGGGCCCGTCGGCGCGTACCTGATGGCGGGGGCGATCCTGATCTCCACCTTCGGCTGCATCAACGGGCTGATCCTGGCGGGCGCGCGCGTCTACTACGCGATGGCGCGCGACGGGGTGTTCTTCGAGCGCGCCGGCCGCATCTCGCCCAAGACGCACGTGCCGGTGTGGGCGCTGGGCGTGCAGGGGGTGTGGACGGCGTTCCTCACGCTCACCGGCAGCTACGGCCAGCTGCTCGACTACGTGATCTTCGCCGCGCTGATCTTCTACGTGGCCACCACCATCGCGCTGTTCGCGCTGCGCCGGAAGCAGCCGAACCTGGAGCGGCCGTACCGGGCGTTCGGCTACCCCGTCATCCCCGCGCTGTACATGCTGGCGGCGCTGGGAATCGCGCTGATCCTGCTGGTGGCCAAGCCGCAGTACAGCTTCGCCGGCCTGTTCATCGTGCTGCTGGGGATCCCCGTGTACTACGTGTGGCGGGCCCAGCGGAGACGAGGAGTTGTGGAGAGCTCCTGACCAGGAGTTCGGCCGCGGGCGAAAGCTGCGCACGTTCGCCCTCTGCGGAAACACCGGGGAAGACCATCACGGGCTGACGAATCACCGGCGTCCGTCGTCATGAATTCACACGTGGGGCTGCGGATCGATGGGCTGGACGAGCGTCATCCGGGGCTGACGGCGGCAGTCGCAGCGACCTATTACGAGGCAGCGTGCGTCTGTCTCGACCGTCATCACCGGCCGCCAACCTCGTTTCGGCTCGAGAGCGACGAGGACGTGAGCGACCTGCTCGTGGAGTGGGCCGTTTCCGACGAGCGCAGCCGGATGGCATGGGCGAACGACGTCGACCGAACCGAATGCGGGGCCTCGGCCGTGGCGATCGCCGCGGCGGAGACGGCGCTCGGCATGGTGGCGGTCAGGAGGGCCGAGACGCGGTCGGGCGCCGACTATTACCTGATGCCGGCGGGGCAGGAGGCGGATGATCTGGAGACTGCTTTCCGGCTGGAGATCTCCGGCATCGACAGCGGGCCGGTGCGTGCCGTCTACCAGCGTGTTCGCCAGAAGGTAGAACAGGTCTTGCGGGGTACGTCAAACCTTCCGGCAGTTGTGGGGGTAACAGGATTCGGCTGCGCGAGGATCGTACTGCAAGCGGTGGAGGCTCTGGAATGAGCACGGATTGGAGCGATCTGCACAGGCAGAGCGAGCGACTTGCCGCCGATGCGCAAGCCTGTGCCGGCAAGCGCGCCGACGAGGCGGCGGAGCTCTATCGCAGGGCCGCCGAGGCCGAGGAAGCGGCGCTGGAGGGAATCGGTGCGGAGAAGGTGCGCACACGCGGGATCATCGGTGTCAGCGCGGCGGCGCTGCGGCTCAAGTCGGGTGATCTGGATGGCGCGGAGAAGGTGGCGCGGAGACTCCTCGACGAAAGCGCCCTTCCCGCATTCGCGACCGCGGAACTGAAGGAGATCCTTCAGGACGTCCAAGGCCTGCGCTCGCAGCCGGCTTCACGCCGTGGGGCAAAGATCTTCGAGGTGCTCGTGACGTCCAAGCAGCGATACCAGGTCGCCGCCGCGACGCGTGGAGCAGCCGAGGAGCTGGCGATGCAGCAATGGGCGCGCGGTGCTCACGCCGAAGAGTCGGAACTGGTCGCCGTCACCACCGTCGAGGCGGAGCGGCCTCCCCGGCAGCGAAACTGAAGGCTCGCTGTAAGAACCGGATCGAGGAGGGGCGCTCGTTGCACGGGCGCCCTTCGTCGTCGTTTACCACCCGACTTCGTTTGCCACCCAACCCCCCCGGCGATCGAGTTCTCCTTTCTTCCGCGACAGCGAAGGAGAGGGCTGCCCGATGCCCGACGAATCCCCGCACCCACGTTCGACCTACCCACGCGCCACGCCGACGCCCTGCATGGCCTTGAGACAGGCCCCGTCACCGGGTTAAGTTACGAATTCCGCTCAACCCGACGCCTTAGCCTGACGGATACATGCGCTCCGACGAGATCCGCGCCGCGTTCCTGGACTACTTCGCCCGCAACGGCCACACGGTGCGGCCGTCGTCGGCGCTGGTGCCGGCCGACGACCCCACCCTGCTGTTCACCAACGCGGGGATGGTGCAGTTCAAGAAGGTGTTCCTGGGGATGGACGACCCCGGGTTCACGCGCGCCGCCACCAGCCAGAAGTGCGTGCGCGCCGGCGGCAAGCACAACGACCTCGAGAACGTCGGCTACACCGCGCGGCACCAGACCTTCTTCGAGATGCTGGGGAACTTCTCCTTCGGCGACTACTTCAAGCGCGACGCGATCCGCTTCGGGTGGGAGCTGCTGACGGAGGTCTTCGGCATCGCCCCCGAGCGGATCTGGGTGACGGTGCACTACACCGACGACGAGGCGTTGGCCCTCTGGCAGGAGGTGGCGGGGCTGCCGGCCACGCGCATCTTCAAGCTGGGCGACAAGGACAACTTCTGGCAGATGGCCGACACCGGCCCCTGTGGCCCCTGCAGCGAGATCCACGTGGACCGGCGCGTGGAGGGCTTCGGCACCGACGTGACGCAGGAGGAGTTCGAGGAGCTCACCGAGGCGGGGACGATCCTGGAGATCTGGAACCTGGTCTTCATGCAGTACGACCGCGACGCCGACGGCAACCTGCATCCGCTCCCGGCGCCGTCCATCGACACCGGGATGGGCCTCGAGCGGCTGACCTCGGTGCTGCAGGGGGTCGACACCAACTACAAGACCGACCTCTTCACCGACATCATCGCCCGCGCCGTCGAGGTGGTGGGCGTGCCCTACGTCTACGAGACCGAGCAGGGGGTGAGCTACCGCGTGCTGGCCGACCACGCGCGCGCCACGGCGTTCCTCCTGGCCGACGGCGTCTTCCCGAGCAACGAGGGCCGCGGCTACGTGCTGCGCCGCATCCTGCGGCGCGCGGTGCGCCACGCGTGGCTGCTGGGGCGCCGCGAGCCCACGCTGGCCAGCGTGGTGGAGGCGGTGATCGACCGCATGGGCGTGACGTACCCCGAGCTGCTGGCACGCCGCGCGTACATCGTGCGCAACACGCAAGCCGAGGAGGAGCGCTTCCTGGCCACCATCGAGGCCGGGCTGCGCCGCTTCGACGAGCTGGCGCCCGCGGGCGGCGCGGGCGTGGTCGCCGGCGCCGACGTGTTCAAGCTCTACGACACCTTCGGCTTCCCGGTGGACCTCACCGAGCTGATGGCGGCGGAGCGCGGCTACTCGATCGATATGGAGGGCTTCGAGGCCGAGCTCGACGCGCAGCGCCGCCGCTCGCGCGCCGACCGCGCGGCCAGCGGCATCGGGGTGGAGGGCGACGCGCTGGCCGACGGCTGGGAGCTGGTGGGCGACGCGGCCGGAGCCGAGCAGGAGTTCGCCGCCTACCGCGCCACCGGGCTGGAGACCGACGTCCTGGCCTGGCGCCGGATGGACGACGGGCGCCTGGCCCTGCAGCTGCGCGAGAACCCGTTCTACGCCGAGAGCGGCGGCCAGGTCAGCGACAGCGGCCACGTGCGCGGCGACGGGTGGACCATGCGCGTGAACGAGGTGCGCAAGGTGAGCGGCCGCATCGCCGTGCTGGGCCCGGTGGAGGGCGACTTCGCCGCCACCCCCGTGCGCGCCGAGGTGGAGGAGCCCACGCGCCGCGACACCGAGCGCAACCACACCGCCACGCACCTGCTGCAGGCGGCGCTGCGCAGCGTCCTGGGCGAGCACGTGCACCAGCGCGGCTCGCTGGTCACCCCCGAGCGCCTGCGCTTCGACTTCATCCACAACGGGCCGCTCTCGGCCGACGAGATCGCGCGGGTGGAGGAGCTGGTGAACCGCGAGATCTGGCGCAACGAGCCGGTGAGCACCCGGGTCATGGCGCTGGCCGACGCGCAGGGGCTGGGCGCCATGGCGCTGTTCGGCGAGAAGTACGGCGACCAGGTTCGCGTGGTGGAGGTGCCCGGCTTCAGCCTGGAGCTGTGCGGCGGCACGCATGTGCGCACCACGGGGCAGATCGGCCTCTTCCGCATCGTGAGCGAGAGCGGCGTGGCGGGCGGCGTCCGCCGCATCGAGGCGGTGACCGGCCCCGGCGCCTTCGAGCGCGTCCGCCGCGACGAGCAGACGCTGCGCGAGGCCGCCACCGCGCTCAAGACGCGCGAGGAGAACCTGCTTCCGCGCCTGCACCAGGTGCTGGAGCAGAACCGCGAGCTGCAGAAGCAACTGGAGCGCGCGCGCACCCAGGGCGGCGGCGACGTGGTGGGTCGGCTGGTGGCCGAGGCAGAGAGCGTGGGCGGCACCCGGGTGATCGCGTCGGCCGTGGAGGTGGAGGGCGCCGACGGGCTGCGCGTGCTCGGCGATGCCTTGCGCGAGCGCCTGGGCAGCGGCATCGCGGTGCTCGCCGCCGGCGGCGAGCGGCCGATGATGCTGGCCGTGGTGACCGACGACATGATCACCCGCGGCATCCGCGCCGACGCGGTGATCCGCGAGGTGGCGGCGCTGGCCGGCGGCAAGGGCGGCGGCAAGCCGCACATGGCGCAGGCCGGCATCGGCGAGCCCGGGCGGGTGGGCGAGGCGCTGGGGAAGGTGGTCGAGATCGTTCGGCCGATGCTGGCGAAGGGGTGAGGGGGGCGGGGGACGAACGCGCGGGGTTCGGGGTATGGGAGTGCTGAGTGCTGAGTGCTGGGGCGGCGGACGCGCCGGGCTGCCCGGTCGAATGTGCAGATGTGAATCCGTGTGAAAGGCCGTTGAGTGAGCTTTGACGAGAAGAGCGCGGCGCAGTGGCTGCGTGGGCACGCGGGCGACGCGCCGCCTGCCCTGATGGATGCCATGCTGGCCGCGCTCCCCGCGCACGCCTCCGACTCGGTGGCCGACGCGCTGGCCGAGGGCGCGCTGGGCATCTACCGCGGGCTGCTGCACACCGCCGGCGGCCGCGAGGACGCGCTGCCGCTCCTCGCGGCCGATGCGCTGCTGACGCACGCGATGGAGGCGCAGGCCGAGGCCGACCCCGACGGGATCGACGAGTTCAGCCGCCGCTGGGGTGCCGCCGGTGCGCTGGCGCTGCTCACGCCCGACGTGCCCCAGGCGTGATGGCGGTGCACGATGGGTTCGTCCGCGCCCGCGCCGGAGTGGACCGGCGCGGGCGTTCGCGTTCGGGCCGCCGGGGTCGCGGATGACGACGGCCGGATCAGGGCCCGGGATGTTCGGCGCGCTGCGGGCCGACGTGCGCGGGCTGCCGCGCACCGCGTGGGTGATCTACGCGGGAACGTTCATCAACCGCTTCGGCTCCTTCGTCCTCACCTTCATGGTGCTGGTGATGGTGCGCCGCGGCTTCTCGCCCGCGCAGGCCGGGCTGGCGGCGGCGGCCTACGGCATCGGCGGGCTGGCGGCGGGCGTCGTGGGCGGGCACGCGGCCGACCGCATCGGTCGGCGGCGCACCATCGTGCTGTCGATGTTCTCGTCCGCCGCCGTCTTGGTCGCGCTGTGGCAGGCTCAGGGGCTGGTGCTCACCATCGCCCTGGCGGCGCTGGCCGGGGTCACGGCGGAAATGTACCGCCCCGCGTCGGCCGCGCTGCTGGCCGACGTGACGCCGCCGGGGCGGCGGGTGTCCACCTTCGCCATGTACCGGGTGGCGGTGAACCTGGGCTACGCGATGGGCCCCGCCGCCGCCGGCTTCTTCGCGGCCGACCACCCGGCGATCGTGTTCGTGGGGGACGCGGCCACCTCGCTCCTCTACGGCGTGCTCGTCCTGTTCGCCGTGCCGAAGAGCGCCGACGCGGTGGTGCGGCAGCGCCGGGCTTCGTTGGACGATGGGTCGAGCGGAAAGTCTCGCGGGTCGCTGCTGAAGCGCATCGTGGCCGACCACCCGTTCCTGACCGTGCTGGTGGTGTCGCTGCTGTCGCACGTGGTCTACCACCAGGACATCGCCGCCCTGCCGCTGGAGGTGGAGGCGCGCGGCCTCCCGGCGCAGGCGTACGGGCTGATGATGTCGATGAACGGCCTCATCTGCCTGCTGGTGGAGCTTCCCGTGGCCTCGGTCACCTCGCGTCTGCCGGCATGGATCCCGATGTCGGTGGGGGTGGCGCTGATGGGCGTGGGGCTGGCGCTGACCGGCGTGGCGCCCGGCGTGGCGGGGCTGATGGTGACGGTGGTGGTGTGGACGCTGGGCGAGATCGTGTGGTCGCCCGTGGCCAGCGCCTACGTGGCCGACCTGGCGCCGCCCGAGGTGCAGGGGCGCTACCAGGCCGCCTACGGCCTCACCAGCGCCGCCGGGCTGGCCATCGCGCCCGCGTTCGGCCCCGCGCTCTATGCCTGGAGCCCGGGCGCGCTGTGGGCCTCGTGCGCCGTGCTGGGGCTGTCGGCCGCGGCGCTGTGCTCCACGCTGCGGCGCCCGCGCAGGTACGCGGAGATCGTGGCGGTTTCCTGATCAACCGGGGGGGATGATGAAGATCGATCGACCGATGCGCGGCGGGATGATGGTCCTGGCCGTGCTCGCGTGCGCCTGCGGCCGGGGCGATGCGGGCAGCGCGGGCGCGGCAGGGGATTCCACCGCCGCGTCCGCATCCGTCCCACCTGCGTCCACGGCGCCCGCCGCGCCCCCATCGACGGCGCCCGCCGATCCCGGAGATTTCTCGCGCTGGGCGCTGCGAGCCGACGGCGTGGGGCCGGTGAAGGTGGGGATGACCGTGGCCCAGGCGGACAGCGCGCTGAACGGCGGGCTCGATTCCACCACCGGCCTGGAGGCGTGCGACTACGTGCGCCCCAGGCAGGGCCCCGAAGGCCTGAGCCTGATGGTGGTGGACGGCCGCATCGCGCGCGTGGACGTGGTGGACAGCGCGCGGGTGCCCACGACGGCGGGAGTGATGCCGGGCGAGTCGGAGGCGCGTGTGCGCGAGGCGTATCCGGGCGCGCGCGTGCAGCCGCACAAGTACGACGACCGCGGGCACTACTTCGTCGTGATCCCCGGCGCCCCGTCCGACACCCTGCACCGCATCGTCTTCGAGACCGACGGCACGAAGGTCACGCGGATGCGCGGCGGCCTCTTCCCGGCGGTGGAGTTTGTGGAGGGCTGCTCCTGAGCGTGCCTCGATCTCGCTGAATCGCCGGCCAATTTTGTTGATGGCTCACGCGGAGGGCGCGGCGGCCGCAGGGGAACTGCATGGTTCCCTTTGTGGCCTCCGCGCCCTTGCGTTGAGCAAACCGTTTGGCTGGCGCTGGATGGCCGATGATTCGCCGACCCAGCCGTCGAGCCTCGCGCAGTTTGCGAGCCTTTTCGTAGTCGTTGCTGCGGCTTCAGCCGCCGGTCCTGGCCCAGCCTTCCGACTTTCCGACCGACCACGCGAGGAGACCCGGATCCACCGTCGATCTCCGGGATTCGCGCTTACGCCCAGTGCAGTGCCAGGCTGCCGGACAGCATGCGGTCGCGAGTCTTCGCGTCGGGGATCCAGCCGCTGAGCCAGCCCACCAGCACGCCGTAGTACAGCGCGAACGAGATCTGCGCGGCGAGCGCCGCATCCACCTCGGGGTGGATCTCGCCCTCGGCCTGCCGCCGGGCGATCAGCTCGGCCAGGCGCGCCACGAAGTCGAGGGTGACGGGGGCGAGCGGGTTGTCTTCGTGCGGCAGCACCACCTGCTCCTTCACGAAGCGCCGGGCCAGCGCCACGTCGGCCTCGTACAGCCGGAAGAAGTGGGCGAAGATCCCGTGGAGCGCCCCGGGCAGCCGCTGCGCGGGGTCGACCCCGTCAAGCGCGCGCGTGGCCGTCTCCACCCACTCGGCCTCGAAGGCGAGCAGCAGCAGGCGCTCCTTGCTCCCCGCGTGCAGGAACACCGTCCCCTTCGCCACCCCCGCCCGCTCCGCGATCGCGTCGGCCGAGGTGGCGTCGAAGCCGTGCGTGCGGAACAGCTCCCGCGCCGCGTTCACGATGCGGCCGCGCGTGGCCACGCTGCGGTCCTGCCTCGGCCGGGCGATCGGGGGCATGCGGGGGCTGTCCATGCGGGTAACATGCGCCTCGCCCGCGTGATCGCAAGCGGATGGGCGCATCGGCGCGGGGACGGAAACGGAAGAGCGGGCTGCGGGCGTGTCCCGCCGCTGCGCTCCGGGCCGGGCTTCGCGCGCCGTAGGCAACGATACCGCCGTTGCCAACGGCGCCGAGCCGCCGCCGCGCCATGGTTTCTCCCGCCTCCGCGTCGATTGGCGCAGGCGCGCCGGCGTCTCGGCCCTGCGGGCGCGAATCCCTCACGCAATTTGGCGCCGACCGCAAGCTCGAGGGCCATTCGGCGGAGTGACTGTGCATTCCCTCAGACGAATCGACCCCGCATGCCCACGGAGCAGCGTAGGAGCGGAGAATTGCCTGTTTTTCCTCCGTTCCCTCCGTTGCTCCGTGTGACATTCATCTGTAGCGGTATTTCCGGATGCACGGTTGATGGTTCGATCTGGTAGGATCACTTCATCGATACGGCGAAGTATGCGAGAAGGCGGAGGCGCGGAGAACACCCGGTTCTCCGCGCCTCCTTCGCTCCATCGTCCAGCGATTCTCCCCCCAGCGCTCCGTCGGCGTTGCTGCCGCCGGCCGCTCATCCGACCCGCGGCACTTCACGACCGACACGTCTACACCCCGGCGTGGACCGTCAGCCGGCGCTCTCGGGCCGCAGGAGCATGCAGGTGCTGGTGGCGTGCGCCAGCAGGCGGCCCTGCGCGTCCGTCATCTTCGCCTCGGCCAGCGCGGTGGTGCGGCCCAGGTGGATCACCGTGCCCTCGCAGCGCACGGGGCCGGTGTCCATGGTGATGGCGCGCAGCAGGTTGATCTTCATCTCCAGCGTGGTGTAGCCCACGCCGGCGGGAAGGCGGCTGTGCACGGCGCACCCCATGGCGCTGTCCATCAGCGTGGCGGCCACGCCGCCGTGCACCATCCCGATCGGGTTGTAATGGTACTCGGCGGGCTCCACGCCGAACACCGCGCGCCCCTCCTCCACCGTGTCCAGCGTGAACCCCAGCGTGTGGGCGATGGGCGGTGGCGGAAACTCGCCCGCCATCATCGCCCGCAGGTACTCCATCCCTGTCATCTGCCGCGCGGCGCGGGCGCCCCGCAGCGGGTCGTCCCAGGTGAAGGTGCGCTCGCGCGGGGCGGCATCGGTGGTGGTCATCTCGTCGTCTCCCGTTCAGGCGGGCTGGAGCAGGGCGGCCAGCTGCCGCTCGAGCCCCTTGGGGTCGCTGGCGAGCGCTGCGGCGATCACGGCCGCCTGCTCGCCGGGATACACCTCCTCCTCGCCCGCGGCCAGCGCGCGGAGGGTGGCGGCCACCGCCTCGGCCGGCGCGATCTTGGGCTGGGCCACGCCCGCGGCCATGTCGGTGTCGATGAACCCCGGCATCACCGCGAGTACGTGCGTGCCCTGGCCGGCCAGCTCCGCGCGAATCCCCTGCGTCATCGACAGGCTGGCCGCCTTGCTGGCGCTGTACGACCCGATGGTGGGCAGGTTCACGCGGCTGGCGATGGACAGCACGTTCACCACCGCGCCGCCGCCGTTGCCCGCCAGCACCGGCGCGAACGCCCGCACCACGTTCAGCGTGCCGAAGTAGTTCACCTCCATCTCCTCGCGCGCCGCGTCGGTCGACGCGGCGCCCAGCAGCCGCGCGCCGAACGCCACGCCGGCGTTGTTCACCAGCAGCGTCACGTCCCCACAATCCTCCGCCGCCGCTGCGATGGAGGCGGCGTCCTTCACGTCCAGCCGCACGGGCGTGACCCGCGCATCGTCGATCGTGATCGTCTCGGGGCTGCGCGCGGCGGCGTAGACCCGCGCGGCGCCCGCGTCCAGCAGCCCGCGCACGAACGCGGCGCCCAGCCCGCGGTTGGCGCCGGTGACCAGCGCCACCGCGCCTTCGATGCCGAATCCCTGGCTCATCGCATCCCCCTTCACACGCGCTCGATGATGGTGGCCACGCCCTGGCCGCCGGCGATGCACAGCGTGACCAGCGCGGTGGCCAGGCCGCGCCGCTCCAGCTCGTCCAGCGCGGTGCCCAGCAGCATGGCCCCGGTGGCGCCCAGCGGGTGCCCCAGCGCGATGGCGCCGCCGTTCACGTTCACCCGCGCCGGGTCGACCCCCAGCGAGCGGATGGTCTGCAGCGGCACGGTGGCGAACGCCTCGTTGATCTCCCACAGGTCGATGTCGCCCACCTCCATCCCCGCCTTGCGCAGCGCCTTGCGCGCGGTCTCGGCCGGGGCGGTGAGCATGATCAGCGGCTCCTCGCCATGCGTGGCCAGCGCGCGCACGCGGGCGCGGGGCTTCAGCCCGTGGCTCTTGGCGTAGCCGTCCGACGCGAGGAGCACGGCCGCGGCGCCGTCCACGATGCCGCTGGAGTTGCCGGCGGTGTGCTGGTGGCGGACCTGCCCCGCCTGCGGGTAGATCTTCAGCGCCATCTCGTCCATCGTCTCGCTGTTGGGCCCCACCGGCCTGGCGCCCAATTCGGTGAACGCCGGTGCGAGGCCCGCGAGCGTTTCCAGCGTGGTCTCCGGGCGCAGGTACTCGTCCCTGTCCAGCGCCACCTGCCCGGTCGCCGGGTCGACGACGGGGAAGAGGCTGCGCGCAAAGCGGTCCTCGCGCTGGGCGACCGCCGCCTTTTGCTGCGACTCGAGCGCGAACTGATCGAGCTCCTCGCGGGTGATGCCCTCCAGCGTGGCGATCAGGTCGGCGCTGATCCCTTGCGGCACCTGGAAGTGCCGCGCGGTGAGCAGGGGGTTGTGCCCGTCGGCGCCCGACTGGTCGCTGCCCATGGGCACGCGCGACATGCTCTCCACGCCGCCACCCACCACCAGCTCCTGTGCGCCGCTCATCACCCCCATCGCGGCGAAGTTCACCGCCTGCAGGCCGCTGCCGCAGAAGCGGTTGAGCGACACGCCGCTCACGTGCAGCGGCCACCCGGCGGCCAGCACGGCGTTGCGGGCGATGTTGCCGCCCTGCTCGCCCACCTGGCTCACCACGCCCACCACCACGTCTTCCACGTGCTCGGGGTCGACGCCGGTGCGCCCGGCCACCTGGTTCAGCGTCTGCGCCAGCAGCTCCTGGGGGTGGATCTCGGTGAGCGAGCCCTTCCCCTTCTTCCCGCGCCCTCGCGGCGTGCGCACCGCGTCGATGATGTATGCCTCGGCCATCCTCGCCTC
>Ga0247773_1000196_pt1 | contig 29507 bp, 20 predicted proteins | sample UWRJL092311B6_FD_179934 | JGI IMG/M metagenome (GOLD analysis project Ga0247773, IMG submission 179934) | Plant litter microbial communities from Arlington Agricultural Research Station in Wisconsin, United States - UWRJ-L092-311B-6 | ecosystem: Environmental > Terrestrial > Plant litter >... | reverse complement strand
GACGGCCCGGTGGCGCTGATCGCGCCGGTGCAGATCCAGGCGCGGCCGGGCGGCGGCGGCACCGGGCAGGTGGTGCCGTGGGGGATCACCCGCGTGGGCGGCGCCGGCGACGGCACCGGCAAGACCGCGTGGATCCTGGACACCGGCGTGGACCTGGCCAACGCCGACCTGAACACCAGCAAGCCCTGCCACACCTACTTCGCCGGCAACAGCCCCGACGACGGCAACGGGCACGGCACGCACGTGGCCGGCACCATCGCGGCCAAGAACAACGGCGTGGACGTGGTGGGCGTGGCGGCGGGCGCCTACGTGTGCTCGGTGCGGGTGCTGGGCAACAACGGCAGCGGCAGCTGGGAGGGGATCGTCAACGGCGTGAACTACGTGGCCGCGCACGGGGCCAACGGCGACGTGGCCAACATGAGCCTGGGCGGCAGCGGGTCGAACGCCACGCTCGAGAACGCCATCCGCGACGCCGCGGCCCGCGGGATCAAGTTCGCGCTGGCCGCCGGCAACGAGGGCGTGAACGCCGGCACCACCACGCCGTCGCGCCTGAACGCCACCAACGTCTACACCATCAGCGCCATCGACAGCAAGGACTGCATGCCCAGCTGGTCGAACTACGGCAACCCCCCGGTGGACTACGCGGCCCCCGGCGTGAGTGTAGTCTCCCTGCGGCGCGGCGGCGGCACCACCAGCATGAGCGGCACCTCGATGGCCTCGCCGCACGCGGCGGGCGTGCTGCTGCTGGGCGGCGCGCGCACCAGCGGCACGGCGCAGTGCGACCGCGACGGCACCCCCGACCCGATCATCAGCCGCTGAGCCTGGCGGAGCGATGACGTGACGCCGGCGGAGTGCTCGCGCATCGAGTGATGCGTCCTCGGGCGGCGGTGAGGTTTGGAGGACGAGACGAGGCCGGGGCTTCCGCGAGGGAGCCCCGGCCTCTTCTCTCAAATCCGTGAATCGACCGTACGCTCGCTGGTCGGATTTCTCGTAATCGTTTGATGCCACTGCGGATGAAGGAACGGCAAATCCTCACACAGGGCCAGCAGGGTCAACAGGAAAACCGCAGTTGACTGCTGACCCTGCTGGCCCTGTGTGAGGCAACAGTTTTTCCCGGCGTCGATGTTCGTCGTTCGCGCCGGGGCTACGGCCGGCTCTACCGGACCCGCACGGGTCGCCGCTAGCTTCCCCCTCCCGCTGAACGGATCGTTCACCCCACGCCACGCGCCCGTGCCGAGTCGTCTTGAGCTTGATGGATAGGAACGGCCGCGGACGGCCGACGCTGCTCCGCACTGCCGCCGGGGTGCTGAGGGACGGGGCGGTGGCGCTGGTGATCTGGCTGCTGTGGCAGCTGCCGATCTACGCGTTCATCAACATGCCGCCGCGGCTGGCGATCGTGTGGCTGTGCGGCGTGGCGGCCTTCTTCCTGTGGTGCTACGCGGCGCCGCAGGGGTGGGGCTCGGCCCGCAGGCGGGCGACGGCGCGCGTCCGGCCGATCCCGCGCGCGGCGTGGCCGTGGATCGCCGCGCTGGCGCCGGTGATGTCGGCCGCGGCGCTGTCGATGTGGATGGTGCTGAGCTCGCTGGGGATCGCGGGCGACCGGACGCTGCCCGAGAAGCTGCTGGAGTATGGCGACCAGCCCGGCGGCACGGTGGTGCTGGTGCTGCTGCTGGCGGGGATGGCGCCGCTGCTGGAGGAGTTCGCCTTCCGCGGATGGGTGCAGCGGCCGCTGGAGCGGCGCTTCGGCGCAGTGCCGGCCATCGTGGCGACCGCGCTGGTGTTCGCGGCGGCGCACCTGTCGCCGGGCGGCATCCCCATCTACGCCGCCGGGGGCGCGGCGTTGGGATATGCGGTGTGGGCGACGGGCTCCATCTGGAGCGGGGTGGCGCTGCACGTGGCGTGGAACGCGGGCGTGCTGCTGTTCGGCGGGTTCTTTCCCGGCTTCGACCCCGCCGGGCGCGGACCGTCGCTGGCGTTCCCGGCCGGGGTGGCGTTCGCGGTGTGCGTGGGGGTGTTCGCGTGGGTGGCGCCGCAACTGCGGAGCGCCGGGCGGAGGACTCCACCCGGTGTGGATCCCGAGGTCGAGCTTCCCGCGAGACACTGACGGAACGGCGCGTACCCCCGTCACCCCGGGTTGAAACCCGAGGCAACGAGGGCACGAAGCCCGCCTTCGCGGACTGGGACGTCGGCTCCGCGTCGGGACGGCGGAGTCGGGGTGGGACTCGGGGTGGGGGGACGTTCGAGACGTTCGCGCTTTCACGCACTCACGCACTCACGCACTCACGCACTCACGCACTCATGCACCTGTCGCAGTGTCGCCTTTGCGTGAGGGATGCGCGCCCGAAGGGCCGGGAACGCGGCGGACCGCCCGCACCGTCATCTCCGTCGATGCGAATGCCGGGGAGGGCCGGCGTGGGCCCGGCTGCGTTGGGCACGGCGGTATCGTGCCCTATGCAGCGCGCAGCCCGGCCCCGCGCAGCGGGGACACGCCCAAACCAGCCGTTCGAAGTTCTTCCGCCGTTACTTCACTTCCTCGGGCCGCGGCCGGCCGAACTCGGCGCGCAGCTCCGACACCCACAGCGGCCGCGAGCGGCTGCTGAGGTCGTAGCCGCGCTCCAGGCAGTCGAGCATGCAATCGGTGGTGTCGCGCCGCGGGTCGGGGCGCAGGTCGTGGATGAGCACCACCAGCGCCGCCGACGCGTCGTGGCGGCTCACCTCGCCGGTGGAGAGCGCGGCGTGCTGCAGGTACCACTTGCGCAGCCGGCGCAGCGTGGGCGAATACGGCGCGGTGCCGAGCAGGAACTTCTTGAGCCCGGTGGGGCTCATCCCGATCTCGCGCGCCACGCCGCGCAGCGACGTGCTTTCCACGCGCGCGGCGGCCATGTCGCGCAGGTGGCGCACGGTGGCGTCTCGGTTGTGTGGAACGGGGCTCGTCTGGTCCATCGGCTTCCTTCCCTCCATGCATCGGGGGCTGCATGCTTACGGTTTGTGTTCGGTGTTCAATATAAAGCCGAATAAAACCCGAATCAAGGACGTGGTGCCGATGTAAACGTGCGCCGGCTGTGCACTTGCGCCACTTTTCCACAGCGCGGCCCACGCCGGGTTGGGCTAAATGCCGCTCCCCGAAGACGTTCGGCCGCCACGTGGCGCGCCCGAAGTTTGGAGTTGGAGCGGGCGGGTAAACTTCCTGATCCGACCGCTCGTCCTGAAGTGTACGCGCGGTGGCGCATCTCGCCGCCCGGTGCGTCTCCCTCCACGTCTCCCAAGGATCTCCCGCATGCGCCGAGGGAGGTTCGTCGACGGGGTGGCGCCGCGCGGGGACCTCACCCTGCCGCTTCGCGGCTGTCCCTCTCCCAAAAACAACCTGGGAGAGGGACCTGGGCTCGCTTCGCTCGCGGCTACGTCGATAGTTTGGCTGAGATCACCTCGGCTCGGCGTACAGCACGTCGCACTCAGCACTTCGCACCCAGCACCCAGCACTCGTTTCTTCTTGTCTCGCTTCTACGCCATCGTGAACCCCACCGCGGGGCGCGGCGCCGCACGCCGCGCCTGGGCCGTCGTGCGCCCGATCCTCGAAGGTGGCGGGGCGGAGGTGGAGATGGCGGAGAGCACGCGCCACGGCCACGCGGCGGAGCTGGCCGAGGCCGCCGCGCGCGCGGGGTGGCCGGCGGTGGTCGCGCTGGGGGGTGACGGGACGGTGCACGAGGTGGCGAACGGGATCCTGCGCGCGTCCGCCGGGCACGCGGAGAGCGTGGCGGCGCTGGGAGTGGTGCCGGTGGGGAGCGGGAACGACTTCGCGCTGCTCGCGAAGTTGTCGCGCGACCCGGCCGAGGCGGCGCGGAGGCTGCTGGGGAGCGAGCGGCGGGTAGACGTGGGGCGCGTGCGGGTGGGCGGCGCGGGCGAGCGCTGGTTCACCAACGGCGTGGGCGTGGGGTTGGACGCCCGCGTGGCGGTGGAGGCCAACCGCAACCGCCGCTTCCGCGGGATCGCCATCTACCTGTGGGCGCTGGCTCGAGTCCTTCGCTCGTTCCAGCCACCGGTGGTGCGCGTGGAGACCGACGACGGCGAGGTGATGGAGCGCCCGCTGACGCTGGTGACGGTGGGCAACGGCGGGCGCCACGGCGGCGGCTTCTGGATCTGCCCCGACGCGGTGATCGACGACGGGCTGCTAGACGTGTGCGTGTGCGACGGGCTGAGCACCCTCCAGATCCTGCGCTTCTTGCCAAAGACGATCCGCGGCACGCACGTGGGCGCGAGCTGCGTGCACATGCGCCGCGTCCGCCGCGTGCGCATCACCAGCGCCGCCCCGCTCGCCGTGCACGCCGACGGCGAGATCGTGTCGGAGGACGCGCGCGAGCTGGAGATGGAGATCGCGCCCGGGCGGCTGCGGCTGCTGGGGTGAGGGAGGGCGGGACGGATCGGTGGAGGAGACCGGTATCGGTTGATCGGGGTGAGGGTGGTCGTCGGGTGGGGAAGGCGGATGAATCCGCGGCAACGACGGCCCAAAGTCCGCTGCGCGGACTCCCTCGACGGCATCTTTGCGGTGGAGTACGCCTCTCCGCCGCCGCGGTCCTCCTTCGTTCTCTGCGGAGGAGATTGGAACGACGCGCGACGGGCTAGATCTCACCCGAGATCCGGCCCGTGTTCGCTCTTGCCGTTGATGTCCGCGAAGGCGGACAGTGTGCCGTTGTAGCCGCGAGTTTACTCGCAAATTCTCGCACCAGAACCGGCGGACTCTCCCGTCAGCTTCTCGGTTCCTGCACCTGCGCCCACATCTGCGCCGCGATCCGCAGCGTGGTGACATGGATGTCCACCGTGTCCTCCGTGTCGCGCCCGTAGCCGCCGGCCATGGCGATGGCGGTGGGGATGGCGCGGTCGCGCAGGAGCGTGAGGACGAAGCGGTCGCGCTCGGCCAGGCCCTCCTTGCTCATCCCCAGGCGCCCGAAGCGGTCGTCGCGCCACGGGTCGGCGCCGGCCAGGTAGATGGCCAGGTCGGGGCGGAAGTCGGCCAGCGCGTCGGGAAGGTGCAGCTCCAGCGCGCTGAGGAAGACGTCGTCGCCGGCGCCGTCCGGCAGCTCCACGTCGAGCGAGCTGCGTTCCTTGCGGAAGGGGAAGTTGCGCGCGCCGTGGACGGAGAAGGTGTAGACGGTGGGGTCGCACGCGAAGATGGCCGCGGTGCCGTTGCCCTGGTGCACGTCGCAGTCGACCACCGCCACCCGGGCGACCCGGCCCTCGCCCTGCAGCACCCGCGCGGCCACCGCGGCGTCGTTGAACACGCAGAACCCCTCGCCGTGCTCGGGCCCGGCGTGGTGCGTGCCGCCCGCGAGGTTCGCCGCCACGCCCCATCCGCGCTCCGCCGCCTCGGCCAGCGCCACGCGCGCGGCGGCGATGGTGGCGCCCGACGAGCGCCGCGAGCGCTCCACCATCTCCGCGCTCCACGGAAAGCCGATGCGGCGCTGGGCCAGCGGCGGCAGCGCGCCGTCGCGCACCGCGTCCAGGTAGTGGCGCTCGTGCGCCAGCGCCAGCTCGTCCCAAGTGGCGGCCGGCGGCTCGTCCAGGTCGCCCGGCGCCAGCACGCCCTCGGCCAGGCAGCGCTCGCGCACGCGGCGGTACTTCTCCATCGGGAAGCGGTGCCCCGGCGGGAGCGGCAGGACGAAGCGGTCGCTGTAGTAGGCGCGCAACGGAGACGGCTGAACAGGTGCGTGGATACGAGTGCGCCAGTGCGCGGGTGCGTTGGATGTGTTCCGGTCTGCCGATCTTCCGGTCAGCGCAGCCAGGGCGGTGGCCGCGACGGACGAAACGCACTCGCGCACTCACGCACTGGCGCACCCGTTCGGACGTTCAGGGAATCCCCGTCACCTTGTGCGTCTGCACGGACAGCCGCCAGGGCGGGCCAAGCTCCATCACGGCGCGCACGGCCTCGTCGTAGTTCGGGCCGCCTGTGGCGGGCGTGTCCACCGCCTGCAGGAAGTAGTGGCCGAAGCGCGTCCCCTCGGCCAGCCGGCGGACGGCGTCGACGTCGGGGGTGATGCCGGGGGCCGAGCGGCCGGTGAAGAGCACCTTCAGCTCGTCGCCCTCCTTCTGCGCGAACTCCACCTGCTTGGGCGAGATGGTGAGCCAGTCCACCAGCGAGCGGTCCACCGGCCGCGAGCCGTTGGATTCCATGCTGATGCGGTAGCCGCGCGCCCGCAGCGCGTCGGCCAGCGGCCGGTCGAGCTGCAGGCTGGGCTCGCCGCCGGTGGCCACCAGCAGCAGCCCCGGCCGCTCGCCGCCGAAGCCTTCGTCCGCAGCGGCGCGCACGAGGTCGAGCGTGCCCTCCACGCCCTCGCTGTAGACGGCCTTCACCCAGTCGGTGTCGCACCAGGGGCACACGTCGTAGCCCAGGTTGCACCCCGCGAAACGCAGGAACACCGCGGGCGAGCCGGCCTGCGCGCCCTCGCCCTGCAACGTGGCGAACACCTCCCGGATCCCATACCTCTTCGCCATCCCGATCCACTGTGCGGGGCTGAAATTCCACGCCGGTTCATGCCGGTTCGTGAAGATACACCCCCCGGGGCGCCACCTCCACCCCGTGCCTCGTCGAAGCCGGGCGGATGGGTGCCGCCGCCGCTACCGATGGCGACATCCTCCACGCGTGTCCCGACCCCGTGGGACAGCCGCGCCCCAGGTGTCCGCCCCCCGTCCCAGCAGGTCCGTAAGATTCTGCCGAGCACAATAATCCAAGTAATTGCGCGGCAATCAGATACATTTGTGTGCCCCGATGGCCCCGCGCTTGCCCATACGTTCCGTCGAAGCCATCGGGGGGACAGCGCTTCAGGAGCCTGGCAGGTTCAAACCAGTACCCAAGCCGCACCACCACCCCACCACGACGACCGCAGCATCCCTCCCGCCCCCGAGCCTCAGCGCTGCCCGACCCCCGTCATGAAGGCCCGGAGCCCTCCCAAGGCTCCGGGCCTTCGACGTTTGCCGGCGTGGGGGCAGGACGGCAACAGGTGCGGGAGTGCGGGAGTGCGGGAGTGCGGGAGTGCGGGAGTGCGGGAGTGCGTTTGGGAGGACAGCGAGGGAGCGGGCGCCGCGCGGGGCCCTCACCCTGCCGCTGCGCGGCTGCCCCTCTCCCCAAACAACCTCCAAACAACCGGGGAGAGGGACCTGGGTTCGCTTCGCTCACGGCTACTCCGCGCATCCGGCGGCACGGGCCGCGCTCCCAAAATCGCTCTCGGTTGAAGTCCGCGAAGGCGGACTGTGTGCCGTTGTAGCGGCGACTTTAGTCGCATATTCGCGCGAGATCCCCGGTCCGCGCATCCTTCGTCGTGATCCCCCCCGTTCCTCACGAACGCCCCTTCCCGCACTCCGCACTCCGTACTCCGCACTTCCCCTCACGGTTGAACTCTTGCATCCGCCGGGGGCAATGCGCACGTTGGGGCGGCGGCGCGGGAACGATTCCGGCCGGCCGCGCCGTTCACCGGTTTCCATGCGTGATGACCGACAAGCAGCCGCTGGACCTCCGGCTCACCGAGCAGCGCAACCCCGCAACCACGGACATCGACCGGCTTTCGGCGCTGGAGATCGTCCGCGTGATCAACGACGAGGATCACCGCATCGCCCCCGCCGTGGCCGCCCAGCTCGAGCAGGTGGCCCGCGCCGTGGAGATGGCCGAGGAGGCGTTCCGGCGCGGCGGCCGGCTGATCTACGTGGGCGCCGGCACCTCGGGGCGCCTGGGCGTGCTCGACGCGTCGGAGATGCCGCCCACCTACGGCACCGACCCGCGCATGGTGCAGGGCGTGATCGCCGGCGGCTACGAGGCGCTGCTCAAGGCCGTGGAGGGCGCCGAGGACAGCCGCGAGGACGGCGGGCGGGTGATGGACACGATGGAGGTCGGGCGCGACGACTTCGTGTTCGGCATCGCCGCGTCGGGCACCACCCCCTATGTCCACGGCGCGCTGACCCGCGCCAAGCAGCGCGGCGCCCGCACCGGCTTCCTGCTGTGCACCCCGCCCGACGAGTGGATGCTGGCGGTGTACGACGTGGTGGTCGCCCTGCTCGTGGGCCCCGAGGTGGTGACCGGATCAACGCGGATGAAGGCGGGTACCGCCACCAAGCTGGTGCTCAACATGATCAGCACCGGTGCCATGATCCGCCTGGGCAAGGTGTTCGGCAACCTGATGGTGGACCTGCGCGCCACCAACCAGAAGCTGCAGGACCGCAGCGAGCGCATCCTCATGGAAACGCTGGACCTGGACCGCGCCTCGGCCGCCGCGCTGCTGGAGCAGGCCGGGGGGAGCGTGAAGACGGCGATGGTGATGAAGTGGTGCAAGGTCGACTTCGACCGCGCCACCACCCTGCTGATGCGCGCCGGCGGCCGCCTGGGCGAGATCCTGGGCGGCGAGGGCCCCCGGTGACCGCTCACGCCTTCGCCGTGCGCCCGCTCAGCGAGATGGAGTGGGAAGACCTGCTGGTGCGCTACGAGATCGGCCCGCGCGCGCTGGGGCTGGCGCTGGACGACGGCGACCCCTCCGGCCCCGCCCGCGAGCGCGTGGGCGACCTCCTCCGCGCCCTGGTTGCCAACGAGCTGCGCACCACCGCGCTCTTCGAGGCCATGCGCACCGGCACTCCGCCGTCGGCGGACGGCCCGCCGCGCGTGGAGATCCTGGACGGCGAGCCGCGCGCCATCCTCGGCCGCTACACGCAGCTGCGCAGCCGCAACTTCGCGGCGGTGCAGCGGCGCGGGCTGGAGGTGTGGACGTGGCACACGCAGGCGCATCCACACGGTGACGTCAGCGCCTACCAATTGATCCAGGCATCGTGCGCGCTGGACGGCGAAAGCCTGGCAGCCATCCGCGACGCCCTGCGCGGAGCGGGCGCATGCTGACCCTCCCGCCCCACGACCGGCCGGCGTCCCAGCGTCCCCGCGACGCGGGAGAAGTGGCGCCCGCCGCGCCTCGCTCGTCCACACCCGGTGGAGCTTGAGCGGCATGCGCATCGTGGGGCTGATGTCGGGCACGTCGCTGGACGGGATCGACGCGTCGCTGGTGGAGGTGGACGGCACCGGCGAGCACGACGTGACCGCCCGCGTGGTCCGCTCCATCACCGTGGACTACGACGAGGCGCGGCGCGAGGCGATCCACGCCGCGATCCTGGCCGGCTCGGCCGAGGCGCTCTGCGGGCTGCACGCCGACCTGGGCGAGTGGCTGGCCGAAGCCGTCCTCCGCGTGTGCCAGGAAGCCGGAGTATCCCCCGACTCGGTGGACGCGGTGGGCTCGCACGGGCAGACGGTGTGGCATCGCCCCCCGTCCACCGAACGGCGCGGCGCCACGCTGCAGCTGGGCGATGCGGCCACCATCGCCGAGCGGACGGGGATCGCGGTGGTGTCGGACTTCCGCACGCGCGACGTGGCGGCGGGAGGGCAAGGGGCGCCGCTGGTGCCCTGGGCCGACCGCGCGCTGTTCTCGGCCCAGGGGAAGCGGCGCGCGCTGCAGAACATCGGCGGGATCGCCAACGTCACGCTGGTGCCGCCGCGCGGCGTGGCCGGCCCCGTCTTCGCCTTCGACACGGGGCCGGGGAACGCGCTGATCGACGCGGCGGTGGAGCTGGCCACCGACGGGCGCGCGACCTTCGACCGCGACGGCCGGCTGGCCGCGCGGGGGCGGGTGGACGAGGCACTCCTCGCGGACCTGCTCCGGCACCCGTACTTTGCCGCAGCCCCGCCGAAGTCCACCGGGCGCGAGGAGTTCGGCCGGCCGTTCGTGGCGCGGATGGTGGAGGCGCTGCGCCCCGAGGGCGACGCCGACTGGCTGGAGGTGGTGGCCACCCTCACTGAGCTCACCGCGCGCACCATCGCCGACGCCTACGCGCGCTGGCTGGTGCCGCGCGGGGTGGACGAGGTGGTGGTGACCGGCGGCGGCGCGCGCAACCCCACGCTGATGGCGCGCATCCGCGCGCTGGTGGCGCCGCTGCCGGTGGTGGACGCGCACGACGCCGGCATCGACGCCGACGGCAAGGAGGCGGTGGCGTTCGCCTTGCTGGCGTGGGCGCACCTGCGCGGGGTGCCCGCGAACGTTCCCGAGGCCACCGGCGCCGCCGGCCCGCGCGTGCTCGGCTCGTACACGCCCGGCGCCCGCGCGCCGGCCCGATCCTGACCCCAAGACCCCACGCGATGCCACGCTCCGCCCACCTCCGCCCCGCCCTCCGCCGCGCGCGCCTCGTCGCGCTCGCGGCGGCGCTGGTGCTGCTGCCGGGGTGCGTGGGCCTGCTTCGCCGCACGCCGCCCCCGCAGTACGGCTTCCAGCGGCTGGTGTACGAGGTGACGCACGTGCTGGACGTGGAGGACCCGTCGCCCGCCTACTACCGGCAGCGCGCGCGGCTGGAGGTGATGGGGCCCGAGGTCGACTCGGCGCTGGTGATCATCATCAACAACACGCGCGCCAGGGAGAACGTACGCGTCAACGCGGTGACGCTGCTGGCCGACCGCAGCGGCGCCAACGCCGCGAACCGGCTGCGCGCGGTGCTGGCGCAGAGCCGGGCCGACGCCCTGCGCGAAGCCGCCGCCACCGGCCTGCAGCGCTTCGCCGCCGACTCGCCCGCGGTGAAGCAGGCGCTGCGGGCGGCGCTGGCGGACCCGTACAGCCGCGTGCGGCTGGGGGCGCTGCAGGGGATGGACGTGGAGGACGTGGCGTTCGTTCGCGCGCAGCTGCGCCGCGAGGAAGACGGCCAGGTGCGCACCGTGGCGCGGCAGCTGGTGACGCTGTTCGAGGCGCGCGGCGCCGCGCTGGAGGCCGACGAGCGCGGCGACCTGCGCACCGTGGGCGGCGACTCGGTGCCGCGCATCGTCTTCCACACCACCTCGCAGGACCCGGTGACGAAGGTGAAGCGCGGCGCGCTGTGGGTGGAGACGCCCGGGCGCTCGCTGCTGCCGGTGGCGCCCGCGGTGGACGTGGCCAACGACGTGGTGCCGGCCTTCTTCGACCCGCAGCGCCGGGTGATCGTGTACGAGGCCGACGGCCAGGTGCAGGTGCGCGAGCTGGCCACGGGCGCCGCGCGCACGGTGGGCCCCGGCGTGTCGCCGCGCCCGCTCCCGTTCACCGACCGCTTCGTGTACCTGCGCGAGGTGCCCGGCTCGCGGCGCACGGTGAACGGCGCCACGCAGACCGAGTACACCGTGCTGCGCGCGGCCTTCGACGGGAGTGCGCCCGAACCGGTGGGGGGCCTGCGCTCGGCCGCGCGCCCCGGCGCCCCGCCGCCCGTGCGCACCATCGTGATCGGCGAGGCGCGCGAGGGGTTCGTGCTGCGGGGCGAGGGGGTCGACTCGTTTGTGCTGCCGGGCCCCAACGAAGCGCGGCCGTAGCGCCGGGCCGGTGCCCCCTGCGCCCCTCCTCCCTCCCGCGGAGGAGGGGCGCCGTGTTTGCGGTGGACGCGGGTTTGCGTGCGAAGGGCGTCGGCCGGGCGGCGAGGTGGCTTTCGCTCCCGTCCGAGGGGCTGCCGCAGGATCTCGACGAGATCAATCGCCGGGATCGCGGAGGTCTGCGTGGGGAACGCCGGGCGAATGAATTCGCGGCAAACACGGCACCAAGTCCGCCTTCGCGGACTACGGGCGGCGGTGCCGCGGCGAGCGTGGTGGCGCGGCAGGAGCGTCGCGCAGCGGTGGTTGATGCGAATGGGCCGGTGATGTCTCGACGCGGGAAGGCGCGCATGCAGCCGTCGCAGTTCCGTACTTTCGTACTTCGTACTTTCGCACTTTGCGGCTCTGATGATTGAAGACCGGCTGGAGATCGCCCGCCTGATGCTTCCCGCGCTGCGGTGGAGCGCGGACGACGGGTTCGAGGGGTTCCGCGAGACCATCGAGCGCGGCTTGGCGCTGGGGGTGGGCGGCTTCATCCTGTTCGGCGGCGAGGCCGAGGGGGTGCGCCTGCTGACGGCCGAGCTGCGCCGCCGCGCGCCGCACCCGCTGCTGATCGCCAGCGACCTGGAGCGCGGCGCCGGGCAGCAGTTCCGCGGCGCCACGCCGCTTCCCCCCGCCGCGGCCATCGGCTGGCTGGGCGACGAGACGGTGGCCGAGCGCGCGGGCGAGCTGACGGCGCGCGAGGCGCGGGCGCTGGGGGTGAACTGGATCTACGCCCCCGACGCCGACGTGGACCTGGAGCCCGAGAACCCCATCATCGGCGTGCGCTCGTTCGGCACCAGCCCCGAGGCGGTGGGGCAGCAGGTGGCGGCGTGGGTGCGCGGGTGCCGGCGCGGCGGAGCGCTGTCGTGCGCCAAGCACTTCCCCGGGCACGGCCGCACCGTGGGCGACTCGCACATCGAGCGCCCCACCGTGTCGTCCCCGCGCGAGGAGTTGGAGATCGACCTGATGCCCTTCCGCGCCGCCGTGGCCGCGGGTGCCGACTCGATGATGACCGCGCACGTGGTGTACCCCGCGCTGGACCCCAGCGGCGAGGTGGCCACGCTAAGCCCGCGCATATTGGGCGACCTGCTGCGCGGCGAGATGGGCTACCAAGGGCTGGTGGTGACCGACGCGCTGATCATGGACGGCCTGACCGAAGACACCACCGAGGCCGCCGCCGCCATCCGCGCCATCGCCGCCGGGTGCGACGTGCTGCTGTACCCGCAGGACATGGAGGCCGTGATCGCCGCGGTGCACGAGGCGGTGACCGCGCGCCGGCTGCCGCGCGAGCGGGTGGAGGACGCGCTCCGCCGCATCGCCGAGGCCGCGCGGCGGGTGGACGGCGACGCGGGCGGCGAGGTGGGCGGCGAGGCCGACCGGCGCTGGGCGCTGGAGGTGGGCGTGCGCTCGCTGCGCGTGTGCCGCGGCCGGCCGGAGCTTCCCGCCGGCCCGGTGCGGCTGGTGGAGATCGAGGACGACGCGGGCGGGCCGTATCCGCCCTACCCGCGCGAGGCGCTGCCCGCGGCGCTGCGCCGCGCGGGGGTGGATATCTCGGACGATGGCACGCCGCTGGTGGCGCTCTACTCCGACATCCGCGCGTGGAAGGGGCGCCCCGGCATCAGCGCCGCCGCCCAGGCGCGCGTGGCGGAAGTGACGGCCGACGCGCCCGACGCCACGGTGCTGCTGTTCAGCCACCCGCGCCTGGCCCACGAGATCCCCACCGCGCGCAACCTGCTGGCGGCGTGGGGCGGAGAGGGCATCATGCAGGAAGCCGTGGCCGCGTGGCTGCTGGGCGAGACCGGCGGCGCCGCGGGGCTCACGCGCGGGGTGGACCGGTAGCGAGCCGGGCGGACCGGGGCAGACCAGATCGGCCTTGGGTGCACTGAGGCGATTGAAATCGCGGCAACGACGGCCCAAAGTCCGCTTCGCGGACTCCTGCGCGGGGATCCTCGCGGGGAACGGGAGATGGGGCAGCCGCGAGTGATCGCGGCGTGCAGCCTCGCGCGGTTTGCGAGGCTTCCCGTAAGTCGTTGCTGCGGCTTCAGCCGCCGGTCGTGCAAGGCGGCGGCGATGCGGCGGAAGTGCCGCGATGCGTGAGGGATGCGCGCCCGGAGGGCCGGGAGCACGGCGGACCGCCCGCACGATCCTGCCCGACGAGGAGATGCTTGGGCGGGCCGCCGTGGGCCCGGCTGCGTTGGGCACAGTCGTATCGTGCCCTACGCAGCGCGCAGCCCGGCCCGGAGCGAAGCGGAGGGACACGCCCGAATCCTGCTGTTGAAGTAGTTCGCCGTACCCATCGAACGACGAAACCCACACGCCCGCCCGGAGACACGCGCTTGCCCCAGCCAGAGCCGCGCAAAGCATCGTTGATGGACGTGTTCGCGAGCCGGCGGATGGCCGCCATCCTGCTGCTCGGGATCGGGTCGGGGCTGCCGCTGTACCTCACCAACAAGACGCTCCAGGCGTGGATGACGCTGGAGAAGGTGGACCTGGGCACCATCGGCCTGTTCTCGCTGGTTGCCTCGCCCTACACCTTCAAGTGGGTGTGGGCGCCGCTGATCGACTGGCTCCCCTTTCCCTTCCTGGGGCGGCGCCGCGGCTGGCTGCTGGTCACGCAGATCGCGCTGGTGGCCACTATCGCCTGGATGGCCACGCACGACCCGCGCACCGGCCTGATCCTGGTGGCGGTGAACGCCGTGCTGATCGCCTTCTTCAGCGCCACGCAGGATATCGCCTTCGACGCCTACAAGATCGACGTGCTGCGCGAGCACGAGCTGGGCACCGGCGCGGCGATCGGCGTCCTCGGCTACCGGGTGGCGCTGCTGGTGACGGGCGGCGTGGCGTTCATGCTGGCCGACCGGGTGGGGTGGAAGACCACCTACCTGCTGATGGCGCTGCTGATGGGCATCGGCGTGCTGGGCACCATGATGGCGCCCGAGCCGAAGCAGCGCGGCCGCGGCCCCACCTTCGGCGAGGCGGTGGCCATGCCCTTCGGCGACTTCTTCCGCCGCGCGGGGCGCAACGCGCTGCCGATCCTGGCGTTCATCGTCCTTTTCAAGCTGGGCGACGCGGCGCTGAACAACATGGCCACCCCCTTCCTGCTGAAGGCCGGCTTCTCGCAGACGCAGATCGGCAGCGTGCAGGGGGTGATGGGGCTGGCGGCCACCATCGTGGGGGTGATCGTGGGCGGCGCCGCGCAGGCGCGGATCGGGCTGGTGCGCTCGCTGTGGATCTTCGGGATCCTGCAGTCGGCGGTGAACGTCACCTACTTCCTCCTCTCGCACAACCTGGGGAGCACCCCGCTGATGGTGAGCGCGGTGATCCTGGAGAACTTCTTCCAGGGGTGCGGCACGGCGGCGCTGGTGGCCTACATGATGAGCCTGGTGTCGCCGCGCTTCAGCGCCACGCAGTACGCGCTGCTCAGCAGCTTCATGGGCTTCGGGCGCGACTGGCTGACCGCGCCCGCCGGGAAGCTGGCTGAGTACGTTGGCTGGCCCACCTTCTTCCTGCTCACCATCGCCATGGCGCTTCCCGGCATCCTGCTGCTGCCCTTCGTGGCGCCCTGGAACGCCCAGCGCGTGCGCGGCGCCGCCGCCCAGGTCACGTCGGACGAGACGGTGGGCGGGCTGGGCGAGACGGAGGACCTGGGGCCCAGCCAGCGGCTGTAGCGATCCAGACGCGGGTTCTCCGGACGGCCGACAGCGGGGGCGCCAGGCATGGCGCCCCCGCTGTCCGTTCCAGCGACCCGGGGCTTACGGCACGAACGCCGAGTTCTGCGCTCCCGGCGTGCCGCGGCCGCCCGATCCGTAGATGGCGGTGGTGCTCGCGTCGGCCCAGTTGGCGCCGTCCACGTTCGAGTTGTCGAGCGAGGGGTTGATCAGCTCGCGGCTGATGCCGTTCTTGGCCGAGATCACCGCGCTCGCGTACGTCACCCGGTCCACCGTGAGCGTGTCGGTGCCGTAGACGCGCGAGATCTTGATCGCATCGAGGCTGTTGGCCAGCGACAGCGCCGAGCCGTAGGCGTAGTCGACCGGAACGCCGCCGCTCAACGTCGTGTCGGTGGTGATTCCCAGCGTGGCATAGCCGCCCGACCAGATCGTGTCGGATGCACTGATCACGTGGTACGGCCGCCGTCCCGTGCCCGACGAATCCGAGATCAGGAGCCCTTGCACGATCACCGGATACGATCCCGCATTGTAGATCTCGAACCATTCGCCATTCGTATCGCTGATGGATCCGCCGGGGTTTGCCAGTACCTCGTTGATCACGAGCAGGTTCTGGATGTCGGTCTCCGCGTACAGGTTGAAGGTGAACGTCAAGACGGTAACCGGTATGTGGAGCTCCCATGTCCTGGCAGATGAAACCTGGTTCTTGGTCAGGATCTCGTGGTAGGCGAAGTACGGCTGGTTGGGGGCGGTGAAGGTAGCCGTGCCGTCAGCGTTGACTATGCCGATCGTTCCCGTGCCTGCCGTCACCGTCGGACCCGAGTAGAAGAAGACCCGGATTCCGTCGGGGTCGGAGAGCGTTCCATTCGGCGAGCCGATCACTTCGTTCATGAGGTTCTGGACGGTGACGTCGAATCGCAATATCTCGGTCCCCACGTCATAGTTGACGTTTGAGGAGGTGAGCTTGATGCGCGTGCCGCCCAGAAACACGTTTGAGCCCATTCCAGAGTGATCGCGAACCGGTACGCAACTCACCCCGCCTTCCCTGCTGCCGGTACAGGTGAACGCCTGGAGCGCGCGCGGCGGCACGCCCTGCGGCCTCGGCCCCGATTCGCGCGGTGCGACGGGCTGCTTGTCGGAGCACGCTGCCAGCACCGCCATGGCGAAAGCTGGGATCAGGAAGCGTGCGGCTCTGGCCGCGGGGTTGCTGCGCATCGAGAGTGCTCCTGAACAGGAAGAAATGAATACCCGGCGGAGGGCTGCGCCGGGAAAGTGAGCGAGCGTTTCAGCGGTGTGCAGGGCAACGGGGGGGATGGCCATGCGGGTGTCGACCGTTCGGGCACAGACTGCGGGGCGCCTGACAGCAGCACCCCGCATTTCTTTCCTCCGGGCTTACGGGACGAACGCCGAGTTCTGCGCGCCGGGCGTGCCGCGACCGCCGCTGCCATAGACGGCGGTGGTGCTCGCGTCGGCCCAGTTGGAGCCGTCGACGTTCGAGTTGTCCAACGAGGAATTGATGAGCTCGCGGCTGATGCCGTTCCTGGCCGAGACTGCCGCGCTCGCGTAGGCCGCCCGGTCCAGCGTGAGCGTGTCGGTGCCGTAGACGCGGGCGATCTTGATCGCGTCGAAGCTGTTCGCCAGCTGCAGGTTCGAGCCGTAGGCGTAGGTCACCGGCACGCCGCCGTTCAGGGTGGTGTCGGCTGTACTTCCGAGCACGGCGTACCCGCCCGATGGGATCGGGACCGACGAGCCGATCACGTGGTACGGCTGCCGCCCCGAAGCCGACGAGTCGGCGATCAGCAGGCCACTCAGGTTTGCAGTGCGGGAGCCAGCGTTGCGGACCTCGAACCATTCGCCATTGGCGTCGAAGATCGTCCCGCCGGGATTCGCCAGCACCTCATTGATGACCAGCAGGGTCTGCACGTCGCTCTCCACGTACACGCCGAAGCTGTACGACACGACCGTTGAAGGCACGTTTAACTGCCAGGTCTTCGCGGCCGAAACCTGGTTCTTGCCCAGGATCTCGTGGTAGGAGAAGTAGGGTTGGTTGAACGCTGTGAACGTGCCGACGCCGTCCGGGTTTGCGACCGTGACCGTGCCTGTGCCAGCAGTGACGGTAGGACCGGTGGCGAAGAACACCTGGATCCCGTCGGGGTCGGCCACGGTGCCGTCGGGCGAACCAAGGGCTTCGTTCATCAGGTTTTTCACGGTTACGTCATACTGCGCGATCTCCATTGCCGCATCGTAGCTGTAGTTGGAACTGGCGAGCGAGATGTAGCCGCCGCCCAGGATCACGGCCGATCCCTGCCCCGCCCGGTCTCGCACGGGCGCGCAGCTCACCCCGCCCGCCCGGCTGCCGGTGCACGTGAACGCCTGGATGACGCGCGGCGCAACGCCATGCGGCACACTACGCGTCTCTCGCGGCGCGACGGGGTGGCTGTCGGAGCAGGCGGCCAGCGCCGCGACAGCGAAAATAGCCGCGAGCAGGAGGCGTCCGCGTCGGGCCGCCGGCGGATTGAAGCTGCGCATGGGGACCCTCCGGAGTGGGAAGGAAGAAAGAGGGCGGCGGGGATCGCCGCCCTGTCGGCCCCGCTCTGTCTCCGCATCGGAGCGGTCGATGCCATTCGCCTTGTCGTGACCGGGGACACAGCCGACCAGCTACTTGCACGAGAGTTACAGTACAAGACTCTTAGTACAAAAGAGAGGATTTTCTAACCAGATATCTACCGGCATGCAAAGGTTAGAGAAATCATCAACATTGTTGAGGAATTTTGCTGGAAGCGAATTGCTTCGCCTGCTATCGACCCACCCTGTGCTCAGACGGTTGGGCACGTAAGGAGACATTGCAGATGCATTCTAAACAAGAATCTGCGATGATGCAACTCCTCCGGGCGCAACGCTTCCGATTCTGATCGCGACAATCGGTGGTGGCAGATTCTCGCCTGCGCCGTGCGGCCCATGCGTTGCCGCCGATACGAGAGCCGATGTGCCGCGGGGAATGCGGAATCCGGGCGGTCACAGCGTGAAACCGCTGTCACGAAACGGCCGTCTGGATCGTTGCGGTTGTCGCCCGTGCGGGGGGCGGAGTAGCTTGGGGAGCGGCAATCCCGGCGGAACCCACCATGGATGGACGATGAAGCTGCACCGGCTCGACGCGCTCCAGAAGCTCCCCATCTCCATCCAGGAGGCGTGGGACTTCTTTTCCGATCCCCACAACCTGGCCCGCATCACCCCGGGGTGGATGGGGTTCGAGGTGACCAGCCCGCCGCAGGAGCGGATGTACGCGGGGATGATCATCACCTACCGCGTGCGGCCGCTGCTGAACGTGCCCATGCGCTGGGTCACCGAGATCACCCACGTGGACGAGCCGCACCGCTTCGTGGACGAGCAGCGCTTCGGCCCCTACCGCTTCTGGCACCACCAGCACCACTTCCGCGAGATCGCGGGCGGCGTGGAGGCGGTCGACATCGTGCACTACGCGCTGCCGCCGGGCGGGGTGGCCGTGCGGCGCGCGCTGGTGGCGCCGCGGCTGCGCGAGATCTTCACCCATCGCAGGCAGGTGCTGGAGCGCACCTTCGGGGCGTGGACCGAGTAGCGAGCGGCACGGGCCCCGCCGCGGCCGGCCCGCCGCGCACGCCCCCGCCCCACGGTGGGGGCGAGGCGCGCGCGCACCGCAGCCTCACCTGGGTGGCCGCGGTGTGCGGGCTGCTGAGCCTGCTGGTGATGACGGCCGACCTGGGGATGCACGCGCTGGGGATGGGGGTCGCGCTGGCGGTGCTCCCCGTGCCGCTCTACGTGATGATGGCGCTCTGGCTCGACCGCTTCGAGCCCGAGCCGGCGCGCACCCTGGCGCAGACCTTTGCCTGGGGAGCCAGCGTGGCGGTGCTGATCGCGCTGCTGCTGAACACCTGGGCCGAGGCGCGCCTGGGCGGCCTGATCGGCGCGGGCGCGGCGCGGCGCTTCGCCGCGGTGGGCAGCGGGCCGCTGATCGAGGAGATCGCCAAGGGGCTCGCGCTCCTCTACCTGTTCCACGAGCTGCGCGACGAGTTCGACGGGGTGGTGGACGGCGTGGTGTACGCGGCGATGGTGGGGCTGGGCTTCGCCATGCTCGAGAACGTGCAGTACTACGGCGAGGCCATCAAGGAAGGCCACCAGAGCTCGCTCACCACCTTCGCCATCCGCGGCGTGGTGGGGCCTTTCGCGCACCCGCTGTTCACCAGCATGCTGGGGATGGGGCTGGGCTACGCGCGCGAGCGCACCCACCCCGGCACCCGCGCCTGGGCGCCGCCGCTGGGCTTCGCGGCCGCGGTGGTGCTGCACGGGGTGTGGAACTATGCCGCCGGCCGCGACGACGTGCTGTTCATGACGCTCTACGCGGCGGTGATGGTGCCCGCGTTCCTGGGCGTGCTGGTGATCATCAACCTGTCGCTGGGGCGCGAGGGCCGGGTGATCCGCGAGCACCTGGAGGCGCTGGTGCACCAGGGCGTGCTGGGCCCCGACGAGCTGGAGCGGCTGTGCGTGGTGCGCAGCCGCCTGCGCGCCAGCTTCCAGGCGTGGCGCACGGGCGGCGTGCCCAGCTGGCGCGAGCGGCGCGAGCTGCACCGCATCGCCAGCGAGCTGGCCTTCCACCGCTGGCGCGTGGGCCGCGGCCTGGGCCACGGCGACGAGGCCGACGGCCAGCGCGACCTCGAATACCTCCGCCGCCTGGAGGCGCTGTGCCGCGCGCGGGCGGCGCGGGAGGCGGGCCGCGAGGGGGATCGGCCGGTGGAGAGCGGGGTGGAGGGCGGCGCGCGGGCGGTGGATCCGCAGGCCGGCGGCTGAAGCCGCAGCAACGACTACGGGGAAGCCTCACAAACTGCGTGAGGCTGTTCCGTGTGGGGGCGGTCCGCAGGTGCGGTTCCGCTGCCTCTCAAGGAATCTCCATCCCCTGACGCGTTTCGCTGCCGTACCTCTCCCAGGTTTTTCGGAGAGGTCGAAGAGACGCGGCCAGCAGTACCGGCCGCGTTTCTTCGGGTGAGGGCCCCAGCCGCGGCGCGCACCCGTTCTTCATCTCGGCCGGATGTCGATGTAGTCGGAGATTGATCCCGTCGGATGTCGGTCTCGTCGGATGTCGATCTCGTCCGATGTCGATTCGGGGCTCGTCGCGCCCTTGGCATCATCCCCCTTCCGCTTTATCTTCGCCGTACCCCCCACACCACAAGCTCCGCGCGCACGCCCTACTCTCGCGCGCGGCCGCCTTCGCCAACGCAGTTCCTCAGCAGGTCCATGCCACGAACGCATTTCCACGCGTCCGCGCTTCCGCTCGCGTTGCTGCTGGCCGGCACCGCCGCATGCTCGGCCGGGGGGCCGCGATACGCTCGCACCGCTCCGGCGCCCGTTCCCGCCGCCGCGCCGCTGGCCGACTCGACCCCCGCGCCGGCGGCGCCCGAGCCCGAGAAGGTGGACGAGGGGTTCGCCATCGAACGGGTGCGCAACGGCCTGGTGGGCCGCGAGCTGCTGGGCACCGCCACCTACGACCTGCCGGTGGAGCCCAACCAGTGGGTGGCCACCGAGGTCGACTTCCTGGTCAACCAGCGGCACGACGTGGTGGGGCGCTGGCTGGAGCGAAGCGACCGCTACTCGGCGTTCGTGCAGGAGACCTTCGCTGCCGCCGGGATCCCGCGCGACCTGCACCACCTGGCCATGGTGGAGAGCGGCTACCAGCCCACCGTGCGCAGCCACGCCGGCGCGGTGGGGATGTGGCAGTTCATGAGCGCCACCGGCCGTGGCATGGGGCTGCGCATCGACGACCAGGTGGACGAGCGGATGGACCCCGTGCGCTCCACCCGCGCCGCCGCCCGCCACCTGCGCGACCTGCACGGCGACTTCGGCGGCAGCTGGGCGCTGGCCGCGGCCGCCTACAACGCCGGCGGCGGGCGCATCAGCCGCGGCTTGGCCAACTACGGCGCGCGCGACTTCTGGGACCTGGCGGCGCGCGGGAACCTGGCGCAGGAGACGCGGCGCTACGTCCCCCGGCTCTACGCCGTCACCATCATCGCCAAGGACCCGGCGCGCTTCGGCTACGCGCGTCCGTCGGGCGTGGTGCGCCGCTTCGAGTTCGACAGCATCCAGGTGGACCTCCCCACGCCGCTGCCCATCCTGGCGCGCATCGCCAACCTGCCGCTGGGCCAGCTGACGGAGCTGAACCCGCACCTGTTCCGCGGGGTAGTGCCGGCGTTCTACTGGCTGTGGGTGCCGCGCGGCAACGGCCCGGCGCTGCAGCAGGCCTATGCCACCAGCGACTACCGGCGCCGCGGCGGCTTCCAGAGCTACACGCTGCGGCGGGGCGAAGACGCGCAGAAGATCGCGCTGGCCAGCAACCTCACGCTCGCGGAGCTGCGCGAGCTGAACCTCGCCACCAACCTCGACGTGCTCGGCCGCGGCGACCGTATCCGGCTGTACGCCGACGCCGCCCGCGCGCTCCAGGCGCGCCCGATGGAGCGCGTGGCCTCGCGCGACGCGGACGACCCGGAGCCCACCGAGCGCCGCCGCGCCACCCGCCGCGCCGAAGCGGACGACGAGACATCGTCCACCCGCACCGCCTCCAGCCGCCGCGCATCCAACGACGACGGCGACGAGACGCCCGCCCGCCGCTCGTCGGACGACGAATCGCCCCGCCGCTCGCGCACTGCCGCGGCGGACGGCGAGTCTTCCTCGACCCGCAGCGCATCGAGCCGCCGTTCGTCGGAGGATGAATCGCCCCGACGCTCCCGCAGTTCCGCGTCGGACGGCGAGACGGGATCCGTGCGCACGGCGTCGAACCGCCGGTCGTCGGATGACGAATCGCCCCGCCGCGCGCGCAGCTCGGCGTCCGATGGCGAGGCCGGGTCCGTCCGCACCGCGTCCAGCCGCCGTGCGTCGGGCGACGACGAGACGCCGAGCCGGCGGCGTCAGGAGGGGAACACGTCGTCGCTCGCGTCCATCCTTCGCCACACGGTGGAGCAGGGCGAGACGCTGATGGCGATCGGGCGGAAGTACGACGTGACGGCGGCGCAGCTTCGCGAGGCGAACGACCTGAGCCTGAGCGCCGTGCTCCAGCCCGGCCAGAAGCTGCGCATCCCGCGCGCGCCGCAGCGCGCCGCCGCCGCAGATCGTGCCGACCGCGCCGACCGCACGGAGAGCAGGCCCGCCGCCGAGCGTCGCCGCGCCGGCGAAGAGACGCGCCCGGCGTCGCGCGGTCGCGTGGCCCAGCACGTGGTGAAGAGCGGCGAAACGCTGTGGAGCATCGCCCGCTCGTACGACACCACCGTCGCCGCCATCCGCGACGCCAACGAGATGCGCGCCGACTCGGTGCTGCAGCCCGGCCAGACGCTCCGCATCCCGCGCCCCGCCCGCGACAGCGACCGCTGACCGCCGCTCGGGGCGGGCGAAAATCGGGGCGAGCCGCGATCTGCGGCTCGCCCCGATTGCCTAACACGGCGCTACGGCTGGGGCTCTCGAAGCTTCTTTGGGCCCTGATGCCGGTCTCGGGATTGATGTGCATTCCGGACCCCCGTGGAATGTCATCCTGAGGAGCCGCCGCGCCTCCGCCGCGTCTGCGTAGAATTCTGGCGGCGACGAAGGATCTGTGGGTTGAGAACGCGCGAACGGCTGCTCGACCGTCGACCATGGATCCTTCAGTCGCCGCTAGGATCATGCGCGGACGCGGGTGCAGCGCGGCGGCCCTTCACGATGACAGTCTCGCGGCTCAAGGGCGCAGTCAATCCCGAAACTAATATAATCTATCCTTCGAAACCGCTGTTAACCGCTTACTCTGCTGACTCTGCGTGAGGATAGTGTTTTCACGGACCTGGTACTGATCACACCGCACCCTTGCGCTGCTACCGTATACGTAGCAGATTGCGATCCGGCGCCTATCCCTCCCGGCGTCTTCGACGGCACCCACCGCCGCGTCCCGGCTCCTCCGCGCCGGGTTTCCTCGCCATCCGAAGGATCATCCATGAGCACCCAGGCTCCCGCGGTCCCCGCCGTTCAGCTCGCCGACCCAGGCACCGACGCCGCGTACGGCGCGCGGATGCGCCACCGCCTCGCCGACATGCTGGCGAACACGTGGTCGTTCCTGCCCGACTACGAGGAACGCTACAACGTGCTGCTGGCGCACGCGCAGTCGCTCACGCCGCACCAGGCGTATGCCATGACCATGCTGCTGGGGTTGGACAGCAGCCGCGGCTACCCCGACATGCCCAACACCGCGCAGCTCGAGTTCCCCCGCGTTAACGCCGCGGACCTGACGGCGCAGGTGGGATGGTATTACTTCGCGGGGACGGCGTTCGCCGAGGACGGCCGGCAGTTCGGCGTGCTGTGCATGTACTTCCGCAGCGCGCTGCTGCCGCCCGCCATGGCGCACCAGCTGGGCCTGAGCGACGCGCAGAACCAGGTCGTCGACCTGCAGCTGGCCGTTTCGGTGGAGGGCGGGCCGTTCCACCAGGCCGACCCGGTGATCTCGTCGGGAGCCAGGGGCGAGGTGGAAGTCTCGGACCAGCTGTTCCTGCGCGCCGGGGGTGGCTCGGTGGAAGCGCTGGAGCCGGGGCGGCCGTTTCCGCTGCGGCTGCGCGCCCAGGGCACCGACCGGGGCGGTGCCCTGCCGGTGGAGCTGGAGATCGACTTCGCCTTCACCTCGTCGCGCGGGTACCTGCCGCAGGGCAACGACGGCGCCGAGCCGCTGGTGGCAGGCGTGGGCACGCGCTACTACTCCATCCCCGGGCTGGTGCTGGACGGCGCCGGCAGCGTGCTGCGGGTGGGCGGCGAAACGGTGGCGCTGAAGGGCGGGACCTTCTGGTTCGACCACCAGTGGGGGCTGGGGCTGGCGCCGGGCGGCGCCCCGCGCCACGAGGTGCTGCGCGCCTCCGCCAACCTGAGCCCCGCTGGCTCGGGGTGGGATTTCTTCGTGGCCAACCTGGAGGGGCCGTACTCCTTCACCTTCAACGCCGGCCACACCGACTCGGCCGCGTTCATGCGCCAGACCGGGCCCACCCCGCCGGGAACCATGCACAGCCCGCTGGTGGGCAAGTACATGGACCCGTACGGCACCGTGTTCAACGTCTCGGGCACGCTCGCGGTCACCGCCTGGAAGAAGGCCGATCACTCGCCCAACCGGGCGCTGTACGACAACGTGCCCACCTGGGTGCCGAATCGCTGGGAGTTCGCCCTGGTGGAGCCCGTGGTCCCCGAGCGGCTTCGCAAGCTGACGTTCGAGCCGATCTGCGACGACGCCAACGCGCTCTACTTCGGCAACGGCTCGCAATACGTGGAGGCGGCCACCCGCGTGCTCGACGCATCGGGCACCTGCGTGGGCACCGGCTACTCCGAGGCGACGGCGTACGTCGACAGCCTGGGCACCACCATGCACCTGGCCGGCGTGCCGCGCGAACAGATCGACGTGTTCCGCAACCACGCCCCCAGCACGGCGATGAAGCTCATGAGCGAGGCGTACGTGCTGCTTCACCAGGGCACGCTCAAGGAGCTGCTGGCCTGCGGCAGCTTCCCGCCGGGCCCGCGCCCGGCTGGCTGCCCTGCGTGACGCACGGCGACGCGTCCGTGCCCCTGCGCCATCACACGTCCCTTTCCCGTGGCCGGGGGAAGGGACGTGTTTTCCATCACCCCGCATCCGTCGCGGATCACCGCGCAGGGACCCCCGCCTTGCCGACGGACGCATCGCGAATCATCATCCCACCGTCCAGCCATTCATCCCCTCGACACACGCCCCTTCCGGAGGACCCGTGACCCGCACCCTGCTCGCCGCGGCCGCAGCCGTGGCGCTTCTCTCGCCCGCGCTCGCCGCCCAAGCGTCTTCGCCCCCGACCAACTATCCCGTCCGCGGCACCGGCACCGTGGTGCTCCGCGCGGCGCGGGTGATCGACGGCACCGGCGCGGCGCCCATCGCCAACGGCGAGGTGGTGGTGACGGACGACCGCATCGTGGCCGTGCGCCGGCAGGGCAGCGCCGCCGAGCCGGCCGGGGCCCGCGTGATCGACCTGGGCGACGCCACGCTGCTGCCGGGCTTCATCGACGCGCACGTGCACATCATCGGGCGCACGCTGGCCGACCCCGGCTCGCGCGATGCCGAGACGCGCGACTTTCCCGCGTTCGGCGCCATCATCGGCGCCGAGAACGCGCGGCGCACGCTGATGAACGGCTTCACCACCGTGCGCGTGCTGGGCGCCTCCAACTTCGACGACGTGGCGCTGCGCAGCGCGATCGACGGGGGGTACTCGGTGGGGCCGCGGATGCAGGTGGCGGGGCACGCCATCGGCATCACCGGCGGGCACTGCGACGAGAACGGCTACCGGCCCGGGCTGATGGAGCGCGACTACCGCGAGGGCGTGGCCGACGGGCCCGACCAGATCCGCGCGGCGGTGCGCTACCAGGCCAAGTACGGCGCCGACGTGATCAAGACCTGCGCGACCGGCGGCGTGCTGAGCGAGGGCGACGCGGTGGGCGTGCCCCAGTACACGCAGGAGGAGATGAACGCGCTGGTGGCCGAGGCGCGCAAGCTGGAGCGCCCCGTGGCCGCGCACGCGCACGGCGCCGAGGGGATCAAGATCGCGGTGCGCGCGGGCGTCACCTCCATCGAGCACGGCTCCTTCCTGGACGAGGAGGGCGCGCGGATGATGGCCAGCCACGGCACCTTCCTGGTGCCCACCCTGAGCGCCGGCGAAACGGTGGTGGGCGCGGCAGACCGCGGCGTGCTCACCGGGCTGCGCGCCGAGAAGGCCCGCGCCGCCGGCACCGCCATGCGCCGCGCCATCCGCATCGCCGTGGCCGCCGGCGTGCCCATCGCGCTGGGCACCGACGCCGGCGTGGGCCTGCACGGCGCCAACGGCCACGAGTTCACGCTCATGGCGCAGTGGGGCGGGATGACGCCCATGCAGACGATCGTGGCCGGCACCAGCAACGCCGCCCGCCTGCTGGGCTGGCAGGAGCGCATCGGCACGCTGGCCGCGGGGAAGCTGGCCGACGTGGTGGCCGTGGCCGGCGACCCCACGCAGAACGTGCAGACGCTGGAGACGGCCGTGTTCGTGATGAAGAACGGCGTCGTCTTCAAGCAGCCGCAGCGCCCCTGACCCGGCGGAAAGGTTCGGGATGCACGCACGAAGGGCGGCCCGGCGGCCGCCCTTCGCCGTTGCCGGCTCCGGATCGCACCGGCCGGGCTCACCGCGCCGCGGTCACCACCGTTCCGCCGCGCACCACGCCCACCGCCACCTCGTTGCGCGCGAGGTCTCCGTTGCGGTCGAAGCGGATGGTGCCCGTCACCCCCTCCACGGCGGCGCTGCGGGTGCCGATCCCCTCCAGGTACTCGCGGATGCGCGCGCGGTCGGTGCCCGCCTGCGCCAGCGCCCGGCCGATCACCTGCACGGCATCATACGCCAGCGCGGCGTCGGCGTTGGGCGGCTGCCGGTACGCGCGGCGGTAGTCGGCCACGAACGCCTTCGCGGCCGCGCCCGGCGCGTCGGCGAAGAAGGCGGCGGCCACGAACACGCCCTCGCCCACCGCGCCGTGCGTCTCGATCCCCAGCAGCCCGTCGGCGCCCATCACCCGGCCGGCGAAGCCGAGCCGGCGGACCACGGGCAGGATCTTCTCCGCGTCGGCCGCGGTGCCGGCGATCAGCAGCACGTCGATGCCGCGGCTCATCGCGCGGCGCACGTACGGCTCCACCCCCGTGCCCGTTGACAGCACCTCGTCCAGGTACGGGTCCGCCTCCACCACCTGGCCGCCCTCGCGCCCGAATGCCTCGGCGAAGCTGGTGGCCACGCCCCGGCCGTAGTCGTCGTTCACGTACAGCACGGCCGCGCGGCGCTGCCCGCGCGCGCGGCTCCACCGCGCCAGCGCCGGCCCGTACGCAAGGTCGCTGGGCGACACGCGGAAGGTCCACGGCCCGGCCTGGGTCACCTGCGGGCTGCTGGCCGTGGGCGACAGCTCGGCCACGCCGTGGCGCGGGTCGTTGTACACGGCCGCGGCCGCCAGCGTGGCGGCCGAGTTGACGTGCCCCACCACCGCCACCACGCGCGGATCGTCGCGCAGCTCGCCGGCGACCACGATCGCCTTCCGCGGATCGCCGCCGTCGTCCTTCACCACCAGCGCCAGCCTGCGGCCGCCGATCCCGCCGCGCGCGTTGATCTGCTCCACGGCCAGGTTCGCCCCCTGCCGAACGGCGATCCCGCCGGTGCTGCCCATCGAGCCCGCGAGGCCCACCTGGATGTCGTCTCCCGCGCGCGGGCCACACGCCGCCGTCACCACGGCCAGCAGAACCGCCCTCTTCCACTCAGGCGACTTCATCCGCCGTTCATCTCCGGTGTGATTTCACTGGATCCCGCGCCGGTGCGGGGGCATACGACAGAAACGGACGGAGCCGCTGAAGGCCCCGTCCACCGGCACGGAATGCGGTAGCGCGACAATATGCCGCGCATCCGCCGCCGTGGCGAGTGCGTGGAATGCGCCGATCCGCGGCTGCGGCCTCCGTATGGGATGCAGCAGCCCTCCCGGCCGTCCCGGACGTCCGCGCGCGCGATGCAGAACGGGAAGACCTGGAGACGACCGTGTTTTCAGCTCCCCACGGACCGACCACGGGGCCGCCGATGCGATCGGCGGCCCCGTGTGTTCGTATTATCTCTCCCGGTGGAGCGGCAATCCTCCGAAGACGTCGGGAGGTTTCGTGCGTCCAGGTTATCGCGAACGCCTGACTCTTCGGGACGACCTGCGGCGCCGCGCTCAGCTCGAGGCGGGCCGCGTGTACCGGGCGGTGAGCGATGCCGTCGCGAGCGTGTGGCCGTGCAGCAGGAAGCCGATCACCGCCGGGCTCGCATCGGCCGGCGCACCGAGATGGTCCGCATCGAGCGCGTGCACGGTGACGAGATAGCGATGCGCGCCGTCGCCCGGAGGCGGGCAGACGCCGCCGAAGCCGGGCACCCCGAAGTCCGTCCGCCCCTGCACGGCTCCGGCCGGAAGCACCCCGTCCGAACCGCCCCGCTCCGCGCGGCCCGCGTCCGCAGGGAGCGACGTGGCGGACGGCGGGATGTCGAACACGATCCAGTGCCAGAATCCGCTCCCCGTCGGCGCATCCAGGTCGAACATGGTCACGGCGAAGCTGCGCGTGCCCGGGGGAGCGCCGCGCCACGCGAGCTGCGGAGACACGTTCCTTCCCGCGCAGCCGAACCCGTTCGCCTCCTGTCGTGCGGAGAACGCGCCGCGGCCGTCCACGTCCGCACTGGTGACCGTGAAGCCGGCGCGGGGCATGGCGATGGAGCGGACCTCGTGGCGGGGGCCGTGTGGATCGGCGCGCTGTGCGTGGGCCGCTGACGTGGCGCCGAGGGCGAGGGCGAGGGCGAGACAAAGCCGGCGAGGACGCGGTGTGCGGTCGATACGAAGCATGGTCGCGCGTGGTGCGGGGTTGGTGCGTCGCGCCCGCCGCCGCGGTCTCACGGGTCGTCGGGGTGTCGACGTTACGGAGACGCATGACGGAGGGCGCGGGGACGTCGTAGCTTCATTACGGTCAGGTTGATTGCGCCATCAACCTTTGCGCAGCGAGCCTTGAAGAGACCCGATGAGCAAGCAATCCCCCGCTCCCCAGAACACCGACATGCAGGCGCTGCGACGTGACGACCTGCCGGGAGAGACGCTGTCGGCCGCGCATGCGGCGCGGGAGCTCGGCGTGAGCCGGCGCACGCTCTACGCGTACGTGAGCCGCGGCCTGCTCGCGTCGGTCGCCGACCCGCACAACCCGCGCGCCCGGAGATACCCGGCGGCGGGCGTGCGGCGGCTCGCCGCGTTCCGCGACGCGCGCCGCGACCCGGCGCTGGGCGCGCGCGCCGCCGCGCGAGGTGCGCTGGCGTGGGGGGAGCCGATCCTCGAGTCCGCCATCACGCAGATCTCCGACGGCCGCCTGTACTACCGCGGGCACGACGCGCTGGCGCTGGCCGAGACCGCTGCCGCTTCCCCGCTCCCCGGCGGCTGGTTCGAGCGCGTGGCCGAGCTCCTGTGGCGCGGCGTGCTCTCCGGCCCGCAGGCACCCGGCGCCGCTCCCGCATGGCTGCGGCCGGTCGTCGCCAGCCTGTGTCACGCGGGAGCCCCGCTCCACGCGGCGACGCCTGTACAGGCGGCGCGCGCCCTCCTGCCGCTGGCCGAAGCGCTGGACGCGGCGGCGGGCGACCTGGACCCGGCGAACGTGGTGCGTGTGGGGCGTGACGCGATTGGGCTGATGAGCACCCTCGCGTGCGGCGGCCCGCCCACCGCGGAGCACGGCGCGACCGACGGACGCACGGGAGACAGCGTCGCCGCGCGGCTCGCGAGGGCTTGGGCCGCGGAGTCGCACCCGGGCGAGCGCGGACGGAGCACGGACGGGACGGCGGACGTGCGTTCCACGGCGGGGGTGATCGACGCCGCGCTGGTGCTGATAGCCGATCACGAGCTGAACGTGAGCGCGTTCGCGG